>Ga0209227_1000277_pt1 | contig 44751 bp, 37 predicted proteins | sample YNPBryantNP2012_FD_185815 | JGI IMG/M metagenome (GOLD analysis project Ga0209227, IMG submission 185815) | Anoxygenic and chlorotrophic microbial mat microbial communities from Yellowstone National Park, USA - YNP Bryant NP 2012 (SPAdes)... ...
CGCAACACCTTGGGCTTGGGGGGTTCGGTCGGTTTGGGCGGTGGAGTAGCAGTGATGACTTTTTCCACGATTTGCGGCGTACCCGCGACGACAACCGTCTCCTTCACCGTGACTTTTTCCGGCGTCGGTGCGGCGCATGCCACAACGAACAATGCAACGACCACAATGGTCAGAAGCAAAAGCTTTTTCATCTTCATCTCCTCCAAAAAATTAGGTGTAGGTTAACCTGTGGCGGTCAATGTGAATACAACCTTGCTCCCGGAAATCACCTCCTCTCTCAATTCCCCTTGCTGCTCGGCAGAGGCAGCAGCGAACACCCTAAACTATAGCACCAGACGCCAAAATAGTCAAAGTGGCGTACGGCATAGGGTGCATTTCAGTTTTGGGGCAAATCGGATACGGGCAAATGAATTTGCGGCTACCACGACCCCAAGTCGCCCTACGGCGACTGGATTTGAACCGACGTAGGTCGGTTTCGCGTTGTTGTTGCAGCGAATTTATTCGCCCGGCGAAACTTGCCCCCAAAGTGAAATGCACCCTTACGGCATATTGCGTATGGTGTATGGCTTAACTTTTCCCGCGCTCTTTTGCCCAGGCTTGAATTTGTTTTATCAACGAGGCAACAATCGTGACCAACTGGATTGCTTCGCGCACCGAAAGATCAAAGCGTGACCCTTTCGATTCTCTGGGTGGCTCGCGTGGTGTCTGGTTGCGCGCAAGACGCCCTGCAATCCACACAGCCATCAACGCGCCGGCAATACCCCCTGCCATGCCTCCGACCAGCGCCGGGTACACCTCGCTCTGGCGAATGACGCGCGCGATGCCCTGAACTCGCGCGGCAACACGTTGTGCATCCCACTGTTCCTGCATTGCCTACCTCACTTGCCCCAAACGGCGCGCAGCATGGCGCGCGCAGTCACGCGCAAACGCGTGTCCATACTGTACAACCCAATCGGCACGTTTGCCACGCGCGTCGCGGTGCGTTGCGTACCTTGCTGAATGCGCAATGCCCACACCTGCGCGTTGAGCAACGGCATTCGCAACCATCGCCGAAACCGTCGCAAATACAACTGTGCCAGATAGAGGATAACGCCCGGCACAGCGACGATAATCATTGTCAGCAAGACCAACCAGACGATTGCCAGATCGCGCCAGAACGCCAGAGGATTTTCCATTTCGACTGCCAAAGGATGATTTGAGATTCGCGATGAAAATTCACCGATTTCCGTTCAGCGTTGCCAGAATTTCCTGCGCATACCGCTGTAATTCTGTATCGGGAGAGTGGACAAAACTCTGCAGGGCTTGACTCATCAGTGGGCTGGCGATGCGCTTGAGCGCGTCTGCCGCTGCTGCGCGCATTTCTGACGTGCCCTGCTGCAAATCCACGACCAGCGCGGGAACCGCTTTGTCTGAACCGATCTCTCCTAGCGCCCGCGCCGCCGCCACGCGCATCCGCAAATCCGGCGAGACGGCACGCAGCGTATCGCCGCGCAGTGCCACGAGCAACGGCTCGATGACGCGATCAGTGTAAGCGTGCCCGAGTGCAGCAACGACCGCGTCTCGTACTGCCGCATCCTGATCACGCAAGCGCGGGAGCAGGTGATCTACCGCGCGATCCATTTGCAACTGTCCCAGCACGCGCGCGGCGCGCTCACGCACGCGCGCATCGGGAGATTGCAATTGCTGCGCACATTCTTCCACCACACGCTCGTCGTGCATTTCACGCAACACCGCCACCGCGCGCGGGTCGCCGTCGTACGCGCGCGCGAGCCACGTCTCTCGAATCGCCGCGTGCACATCCGCGCGCAAAGTGTGCGCGTGCGCGGCGACACGCGCGGCAAGAAATTCGTCACCCAGCGATTGCAAATTCAGCACCACGTCGGTTGCATCGCCCCAGCCGGCGTAAAACAAAATCACCTCCCGCCACGCGGCATCGGCGAGATGAGCACGCAAGGAGGCAGAATCGTGGGCACGATACAACGCGCGCGCGGCAAAGTAGGCTTGCCACAAAGGATGCGTGAACTCGACGGTACGCTGTTTTACAGCACGCAAAAATCCACGCGACCTTGCCAGCGCTTCGTTAGAAACGGGACGACCGTGCTGCAAAGCCAGTGCGATATTTTCCAGCAACTCGAGTGTTTCCGTGTCTGGAATAATCGCTTGAGCGTATGCGTCAAACAGAGCCGTGCGCCGGGTGGGCAAAGGAAGGTGGTGTTGCCACAGGTGCACGAGCAAACGCAAGGTCAGCGGATTGGCAGTGAGCACGCGCGGCACGTTGTTCGATTTGAGTGCGGCGACGAACGCGGCGGCTTGAGCTACTCCCTGTTTCCGGGCGAAGGTTTCTATCTCGCCATCGCGAAAACCGGGCAGACGATACTCGACGAAATCGGCAAGGGGTGTCTCCGCGCTCGCGATGATAGTCGCATTGTGATATTCTTTGAGTGCCGCGCGCAAAGCATCGGCGCTGAGCGCGTCAGCATCGTCAATCAAGACCAGCGCGCGTCCACGGGCGAACAGGGTGGGAAAGAAAAGGCGCGGCGTATTGGCACTCAACCCATCGCCGAGCGTCAAGCCGCGCGGCAAATCGTAGAGGGAAGGTAACGACGCATCGGCGCGTGCGGAAAAGAAAAGAGGCACGGGCGCGTGCGGATTCTTAAGCAGGCGCCGTGCCGCGTTAACGGCGAGGTACGTCAGCGTGGTGGTTTTGCCGGCGCCGGGCGCGCCGGTAATCACCACACGTTGCGCGCTGGCAAGAGTCGTCTTCAATCCGCGCGGTTCAACCCATTCGCCATCGAGGGTGACGCGCGTACCTGGAAAAGGGAGATAACGAAAGCGCGCACACAGGTACTCGGCATAAGCCCTTTGAAAACGTAAGGCGGGATCGAAAAGCGCAGCGAGCACCGTCATCGTCCACGATTTTATCACGAGTAGATGAATATGTCAAGGACGCGATAGCATATAGCGTATGGCGTATTGCGTATAACCATCTGCCATACGCAATACGCCATACGCAATCCCCTACAACATTCCATCTGCGGTGATGATTGCCTGCGCGATCTCTGCCAGTTTCTTGTTTTCGTTCTGGCTGCGTCGTTGCATTCGGCGGAAGGCTTCCTCTTCGGTCAAATTCAAACGGCGCATCAGAATACCTTTGGCACGCTCGACCAACTTGCGCGTTTCGAGTGCCTCGCGCAAGTCATCCACTTCTTGATGTAACGCTTGGAACTCTTTGAATCGCGAGACGGCGAGGGCAATAGCAGGCAACAAATCTTGCTCCGAGACAGGTTTCATCAAGTAGGCAGAGACATTCGCGCTGGCAGCGCGTTCGGCGAGTTCGCGTTCACTGTACGCGGTGAGCAAGATGATAGGGATGGGACGCGCCGCCGTGATCTGACGCGCCGCCTCGATACCGTCCATCTCCGGCATTTTGATATCGAGGATTGCCAGATCGGGACGCAGTTCTTCCGCCAGACGCACCGCCTCTTTGCCGTTCGACGCTTCGGCAACGACTTTGTGGCCCAGCGTTTCCAATTGACCCTTGAGACTCATCACACGTAAACTTTCATCGTCTGCAATCAGAATACGTAAGGTCTCCATAGACTATCTCCCAGGAATATGACCGCCGACTGCTTATTCTGGTGGTGGTCAAGTGATAGGTTGTCACGAGCGTCATAAATGACGCAACTACAAACCACAAATCGCTTGACCGCTACCCTTATTCTTTGTTCGCTCCCCCTGTGCCGCGCTGAAAGAGCACCCACGCGGTTGTGCCGTTGGGATTTGAGGTGAGCGTTAACTTGCCGCACAAATCTTTTTCGACGAGGGTGCGCGCGATTTGCAAGCCCAATCCGCGCGAGGTTTTGAGATCGAATCCTTCGGGCAAGCCCGCGCCGTCATCCTGCACTCGCAGCCACACGTCCATTCCATCCCAATCGAGTTCCACTTCGATATTGCCGCTGGTGCGTTCACGAAAGCCGTGTTCGATCGCATTGCTCACCAACTCGTTCAATACGATGGCGAACGCGGTGGCTTGTTTTGACCCCAGATACACATCGGGACCGCTGACGCGGATGGCGATGCGCTGATCGGGACGAATCATACTGCGTCGTGTCGTTTCGACCACGCGCCGCGCCAGTTCAGTGATATCGGTCACGCCAACACTTTCGACGGAAAGCATCTCGTGCGATGCCGCGATACTCTTGATGCGCGTGATCGAATCGCGCAGACTCTCGTGCACTTCGGGGCGCGGATTGCGCGACATTTCGAGCGACAACAAATCGGCGACCGTCTGCAAATTATTTTTGATGCGATGGTGCATCTCTTGCATCATCGCGTTTAACGCATCGGCTTCACCTTCGGCACGCTCGCGCTGGCGAATCTCGCGCGCGACCCAGTTGAGCGTTGCCCAGATCACCGCAGGACCAATGATGCCAAAAACCATCGTCTCCAGCGCGAAGACGAGAGGATGCGTCTTGCTTTCCAGAAGCAAGTGCGCCGTCACCTCGTAAAACATCACCACCGCGAGAATGAGGAGCGGGACGACTTGCGACAGCGCAAAGACGCGCGCGGACAGCTGGGGCGGAGAGGACGCGCGTGCCGATGACACGCGTGCCCTTGCCGACTCGCGCGTCTCGGTAAGACGTGAAGCCCGGGAAACCACCGAAGAATGGTTCATCCGACGGATCGCCGTTTGGTGCCGCACCGGGGACAAAAATTGTCTGTAGAGGCAAGGGGATGTCCACAGTGCGGACAAAACCCGGCGGCGTGACGTTTGTCGCGCCGCTCTCTGGCACGCGTGGAAGACACGGAGCGCGCTGCCAGCGCGCGTCGTTGTAAAACCATCAAGCCCCCCAGCACTGCCAGACCGAGCGCGCCCAGTGCAAAGATCAAGAGCCAATTGCTGGTTTCGTTCGCGGGAGCAGGCTGAGCCGTTGACGTTGTCGCGGGAATGATGATGGATGGGTGCGGATCGGTTTTGGTGTATTTCACTTGCAGGGTAAGCACTTGACCTGTGGCAAGAGGAGTACGATTCTGCACCCAGTAAGTGAAACCGTCATTATCGGTGCGCGTGCTGGTCGCCGCTGGCGTCACCGAAAAATTCGTCGCTTTGAGCGGTTGTTGTATCTCGACGGTTATAGCATCTACCGCGCCGAGGGCTTTGTAAGCGAAATCGAATGTCTTGTCGGGCGCGCCGCGCAACGCATCGTGATAGTACTCGACGCGGAATCGGGGTTGGGTAACAACAAAAGTGACGCGCGTGCACCCATCGTCTTGCCGAGTTTGCTGGGCAGGCTGTTCGGGGGCGAGGGTACCATCGGGGTTGTACCACGTGGTCACAAACAGTTGGGCATCCGCAGGAATGAGCACAGAAATCGCGCGCGGCAAATTCGCGCTATCGGCAAGCACGCCATCGTACATCACCAGCACGGTCGGCTGGTCGAATTCGGGCCAGATGGAGATTTTGAGAGCGGCAAGCCGTTCGGGTGTCTGCGCGCGTGCCGATGCCCCGGGAATCACGAGGGTTAACCAGAGCGCAATCATCGCGCTACAAACTCGTCTTCGCATTTTCATCGCGAACTCCAGATTTAGCGTAACATTGCCAGGTCTAACTCTCGTCCAAGTACGGTCAAAAACGCGTTAGACGCGTGCAGACACGCGCTCTGCCAGTTGACGTGTCAGCGCGAGGGCACGCTCCGCCGCTGCGAGTGACACAGTGCCCAGCCCGCACGCCGGCGTGATCAACGCGCGCTCGAACAGCAACTCGCGATCAATGCCTTTTTTGACCAGCAACTGCATCGCCGCATCCAGACGCGCTGCCAGCGATTCAACGGTCTCGTTGGCAATCTGTTCTTCCACCGTTGGCACAATGCCCCACGCCAGCACACCGCCGCGCTCTAAAAAGCGTTTCACATCGTCTGCAAACAGCGCGAGATTTTCCGCATAGTTGTACGCATCGAACGAGATAATGTCCACCGACGTTTGCAGGAGCATCGCCCAATCGGTATTGCCGCAACAATGTGTGCCGGTGAGGCAATGCAGGGACGAAAAGATTTCTTCCAGATCGCGTACCACTTCGTCACGATTCAGCGCGACAACCGAGGCGCCGATGAGCGCGAGAGAGGGTTCGTCCACAAACACGATGGGCGTACCGAGCGCGGCAAGAAATTTCTCCTGCCACTGCGCTTTGCGCGCGATGTGCTTGACCAGCACATCGCGCAGCGTATCGTCGTACAACATCGGCTTGAGCGTTTGATCTACGACCTTGAGACCAAAACTGATGGGACCGGTCACCTGTCCCTTGACCCAGCGCGCTTGCGCTACACCTTCTTCGCGCAACGCGTACAAGCCGGCAGCATAGTCGGGACTTACGGCGAACAAATCGGGATTCTCTTCCAGATAGCGCGCGTAGAACGCCTCGACCTGTTCCATCAGCGTATCGTCTTTGACCAAGCCCATCCAATCGTGGATGAGGTCTATTTGAATCCCGACCAAGCCCTCGCTAAACTGCGCGTACATATTTTCGCGGAAATCGCGCTTGGGGAGTTGGGGCCAGTACGGGATAGTTGCACAATTCTCCAGCACCACACGAACCGCTGCGCGCGCGTCGGTGTGGGGCAGACTGCCAATACCTGTGGTCAATCCTCGGGGAATGAAATCGGTCATCATGCCTCCCGTGTTTTGCTTCAATTGTAGCACAAAGTTGGCAAGGGGCAAATGGTGGCGGTGTTCAGTAGTCGGTGTTCAGTGGTCAGTGGATTGATGCACGGTGCGTGCGATGTCTGTTGCGCGATACCCTGCGCGCAGCAACGGCTCGATTATCTCCGCGTGCACATCGGGAACAGACATTCGCAACAATTCGCACGGTGTTGTTCGTGGCACGATGCTACACGTGCCGAGTTGCGCCGGCAGCAGAATCGTTTGCCCGCGCGCGGCATTTACGCGCGACGATGCGCAGACGATTTCTGCCGTGCCTTCGATGAGTGTGACGATGTTAAAACGCTCGTTCAATTCGATGCGCGCCGTGGCGCGTATGTCCCAGCGCTCGAACGCAAAATAACGGCATGCGACGAGAATGTGCCGGTCGAATGCGTCACGATGAATCGTGAGCGCTGGAATTTTGTGCTCGCGCTGGCGCGCAAAATTCAACACCTGCAACGATTGTTCGATGTGCAGGGGACGCTGCGGATCCTGCCGTCCCCAATCGTACAAACGATACGTGAGATCGGAATTCTCTTGAATTTCGGCGAGGACAATGCCGCGCAGAATCGCATGCACCGTACCCGCCGGCACAAAAATCACGTCACCGCGTTGCACTGGTACGCGCGCCAGTACATCCTGCAAACGATTCTCCGCGAGGAGCGCGCGCACGCGCGGCGCGTCCACCTCCTCACTGAAACCGTGAATGAGCGATGCGCCCGGTTCGGCGTGCAGAATGTACCACGCTTCGGTTTTACCAAAAGGAGAATTTTCCAGCGCCTGTGCCTGTGCATCGTTTGGATGCACCTGCACTGACAAATCCGCGTGCGCGTCAATGAACTTGAACAGCAGAGGAAAACGCGCGGCGCGCGTGGACGCGCCCAGAATCGCCGATGCCTCGCGCGCCAGCAAATCGCCCAGCGTTGCACCGCGTTCCACGCCATTCTCGATGACGCAACCCTCCCACGCTTCCCACGTTTCGCCGATGCGTTGAGTCGGCGTGAGCGGTTTATCGAGCAAGCGCGCCAGATTTTGTCCCCCCCACACCATTTCGCGCAGTCGCGGACGTAGAACGTACGGATAGATAGCGATTCGGTGGTTCGATGATTGGGTCATTCGTCCTTCGTCGTTCATCTTTGGCTCATTGGCACATTGGCTCTTTGGCTCATTGATTCACTTGCTCATTTGTCATTGCCTCATACTGTTCGCGCGTCAAAAACTCTCCCTGATCAATTTTCTGCTCGATGATTCTGCGCGCGGCATCAAAGCGAATCTCGGCGTGCATCAAGGTAAAGCAGCGGCTGTCCATCATTTCCTTGTGCAAGATGTAACCACCGCTTTCGTAATCGGCATTCAGGTCGTTTGCCAGATTGACGCGCACCGCCAGCGGCGTACCGCAGCGTTTGCACTTGACGTACAACATCAGTACGTTCGGTTCGTTGGAAGGTGAGGTAAAAAGTGATTTAATCTGGTCGAGCAAGCCCATAGGTTGACTCCGTGAAACGTGATGTGTGAAGCGTGAGACGTGAGATATCTACTCTGTCATTGCGAGCGTTTTTTTTGCGAAGCAATCTCCAAATTCGCAGTGTGGGGATTGCTTCGTCAGCACAAAACGCCTCCTCACAATGACCTAGGGCGAGTAGTTACGACATGAGACAAAATACGCCATACGCTACACGCCATACGCCAGTTGTGGCACGATGAAGAAGAATAAACACACCACGTCCAACACAATCATCGCGCCGTACAGCAACACAAAGACGATAGGTTGATATTCGCGCGCGATCAGTTCGCGCACACCGACGACGAGGAGGAACGCGATGGAAACGAGTGCGGGAAAGAGATAGCGTCCCTGAAATTGCAGAAATTTCAAGTTGTAACCGATATAGTCAGCCACGGCGACGATGAGTAACAGCGCGAGCAAGCCCAGCGAGGCACGTTGCGCTGGAGTGATCCCGTCGCGCTGGCGAATGAGGCGCGCAACGTAAAACGTAAAACCGAGCAGTGCGACCGCGCAGAGTAACGCCAGCGCGACGTAAATGCGGTCACTGACCAGCACACCCATCCAGCCAAACTGTGCCCAGAACGATTTGAACGTCACGACAAAGAAATCTGCCACGACGCGTGCCACGCCGCGCTGCGCAACTACTTGCGCCGTCGTCGCTTGTCCAACGACAATCGCATCGTGCCGCGCAATGCCCAGCGGATCGGTGATGCCGTAGGTGAGCGCGCCGCGCAGAAACATCGGCGCGGCGATAAGCGCGGCGAGCGCGAACAGCACAATCAAGCGCGCCACCCGCTTGCGGACCGTTGACCGTTGACCGTTGCCAACAACTTCAGCCACCGCGAGCAACAACATTCCGGGCAAGTACGTCGTCGTCTTGGTCAGCAATGCCGCGCCGAACAGAATGCCGCCGAGCAGAGCGAATCGGCGATGAGAGATGCGAGATTGAACGCGCAAGACCGCGAGCCACAGAATCAACGCCAGCACCAGTTCCGCCGCCAGATCGTTGCTGATGGACGCGCTGACTGCGAGATGTTGCGGCACGGTTGCCATCAAGCCAACAATCGCGAGCGCGAGCCGCTCATCATCGGGAAAGATCGCGCGGACGATGTGAAACGCGGTGAACAAAACGAGCACGCCCAGCGCGACGGAAAACAAGCGGAGCGCGATCACCGTCGCATCGAGTCCGGCAGCGCGCGCGGCAAGGCACACCGGCGTTGCGGCGAGATAGTACAGCGGCGGCTGATACGACTCGTAACGAATCGCATCAATCGGCATCGAGGGTGGAAATTTTGCCGCCTTGATTTGCTCAAGATAGGCATGATCGTAATCGCCGAACTGCAACACCGGCAGCGTGCCGGTCGCGGCGAGCGTGCGGATGTAGTTGAAATGTGCGGGTTCGTCGGGCGCTTGCCACCTAGGAGTGAAAATGGCATAGAGCGCGCCCAGGATAAGGTAAGCGATGAAAATCAAAGTTAAGCGACGCACGATGGCTATCCTTTTGCAGTGGCGTGTTCCAGCGCGTCAATGAACGCGCTCACCTTTGCACGCCATTCTCGGAAGGTTTCGTCGGCGTGGTCTTGCGGATACTTGCCATCATAACTAAACTCGACGTGAAGTTTACCGATGAACTCACGAAATTGACGATTGAAGGGACTGGGCAATTTCCTGGGAAGCGATCCCCAGCGCGTTTCGTCGGTCATCAGAAATGTCATCGCCGCATAGCGTGCTGCGTCGAACAGGGTGTTGAACGCGCTGCGATAGTTACGATCGCGATAGAACACATCGTCCTCTTGATGTGCGCGTTCAATGTCCTTGTCTGCCGCGATTAACAACTTGCGCGCTTGTTCAAACGTCGGAACAGTCATCGAGTTCATCGCCTCCTTGCGCGTGTTGCCATCGCCATACAGCGTCTTGCTGAAGGTAACCAGCGCCAGCGCAACATCCTGCCCGATGCGTTCACCGGGTTCGGCAACCACAATGTCTATGTTTTTGCGATATCCCGCCGCTGCATCGAGATAGACCGCATACGCTTTTTTCGCGCGCGTCAACACAAACACATCCACATCACGCGCAAGGCGCGGCGCATACACGCTGGAGCCAAACTGCACGATTTCGATGATGTCGGGATCGCGCGCCCGCAACGCGCGCACCAGACGCTGGAACGACGATTGCCGCGCGGTACGATATGCCGCGCGCGTTTCTCGGGTCGAACGTTTACGCAGACGTTTTGTCATTTCCTACCCCGGGCAACGCCTTGCCCCTACGATTCCATCGGCTCGAATCGTGCCTGAAAGAAGCGCAGGCTAGCGGGTTCGTACACCATTCGCAGCCCCTTGATTTTTTCACGCTCTTCGTACAACGCCATACAACTCTCTGCCACCACGTCCATATGCAGATTGGTGTACACACGTCGCGGAATCGTCAGGCGCACCAGTTCCAGTTTGGGTTTGCGATTCTCGCCGGTTCTGGGATCGCGTCCGGCGCTGACGATGCCGCGCTCCATCGCGCGCACACCGCTATCCACGTAGAGCGCTGCCGCCAGCGCCTGCGCGGGAAACTGCTCTTGCGGAATGTGCGGCAAAAAACGTTTAGCATCAAGAAAGACCGCGTGTCCTCCAATCGGAACGACAATCGGAATACCGGCATCCAGCAGACGCTTGCCCAGATACTCGACCTGACGCACGCGACTCGCGATGTAGGCATCATCCACCATCTCGTAGATGCCGCGTGCAATCGCCTCCATATCGCGACCTGCTAGACCCCCGTAGGTGTGCAAGCCTTCAAAGATGACGACCATCTCTTTCGCTTTGGTAAAAAAGTGTTCGTTGTTCGTCGCGATAAAACCGCCGATGTTGACGAGGTTGTCTTTCTTCGATGACATTGTCATTCCCTCGCCGTAACTCATCATCTCGCGCAAAATTTCGCGTATGGATTTGTTAGCATAGCCCGGCTCACGCTGCTGAATAAAGTAGCAATTTTCCACCGCGCGCGTTGCATCGAAAATGATGGGCAGGTGATACTTTTTTGCCCACGCCGCCACCTCGCGCAGATTTGCCATCGAGAATGGCTGACCACCCGCCATATTGACGCACGGCGCAATCGAAAGGTACGCAATCGCATCGGCGCCTTTTTCATCCACCAGTTTTTGCAATTTGGCGATGTCCACATTGCCTTTGAACGGATGCGGGTTCTGCGCGTCGTGTGCCTCGTCAATGATGCAATCATAAAAGATACCGCCCGCGCGTTCGACGTGTTCGCGCGTGGTGGTAAAGTACATATTCATCGGCACGTATTGCCCGCGTCGGATGCGCAGTTGCGAGGTGATATGTTCCGCCGCGCGCCCTTGGTGCGTCGGCACGACGTACTGAAAGCCGTAGATTTCTTGCACCGCTTTTTCGAGGTTGTAAAAGTTGCGCGAGCCAGCGTACGCCTCATCGCCGAGCATCATCCCCGCCCACTGCCAATCGCTCATCGCGCTGGTGCCCGAATCGGTCAGCAGATCAATGTACACGTCTTCGCTCTTGAGCAGAAAGGTGTTATAGCCCGCTTCGCGAATCTTCTGCTCGCGATACTCGCGCGTCGTCATCTTGATCGGCTCGACCATTTTGATTTTGTACGGTTCGGCAATCGTTCGTGTTTTCATTTTCTTCTCCTCGTTGAGAATTTTTGACTCCACTCCAAACGGTTGAGATTCTTTACTTTTTAGCCGGGCTCGAATCATAGCATTTCACAGGCGTTGTCTGCATTTGGGCAATCGCCCCACCCCTAGCCCCTCCCCACGCCGCAGAGCGGCGTGGGGAGGGGAATCAAGGGAACGGAGGTGTGGGCGGGCGGCTTCGCCGCCCGCCCACATCCCTCACTCCCATCTCCCCCTGCTCTCCTCGCAAAGCAGAGAGAGCAAGGGGCAGGGAGATGAGAGGGGCTATTGCCGGGGAACGATGTTACACTTCGCCATCGGCTCGCGTGAGCCGTCAGTTTTCAACTGACGGCAAACGAATGCTCAGAGGAGTGGTTAAAAGTTAAAAACCCAGCCGTTTGGAGTATAGCGCAACTTGGGAAAAAGACCAAAGGTTGTTATCCTTCGTCTTCCATCTCACAACACACTCACCGGGTCCACATCCACGCGCCAGCCGAGCGGTAGCGCGAGATCAGCGAGCAACGCATGGGGGTCGGCACCGCGCACGATGATTTGATAGCGATACTCGCCCCGCACGCGACGAAAGAACGCCGGCACAGGTCCGATGAGATCGAGCGCGGGCAAGCCGCGCTGCGCAAGGCGCGTGCGCAAGACCCCATACAACCGCGCCGCTTCCGCCTGAGCACGTTTTTCGTTCGTGTGATGATAAATCAACCGAATCAGCCGATTGAACGGCGGATAACCCTGCGCGCGTCGAAACTCCACCTCGCGTTCGTAAAACGCTCGATAGTCGTGCCGCGCTGCTGCGACCACGGCGTAATGTTCGGGATTGTAGGTCTGCACAATCACCTTGCCACCAAGGATGCTGCGCCCCGCGCGCCCTGCGACCTGCGTGAGAAGTTGAAACGTGCGCTCGCTCGCGCGCCAGTCGGGTAGATTGAGCGCGGTGTCTGCACTGATGACGCCCACGAGGGTCACAAACGGCATATCCAGTCCCTTGGCAATCATCTGCGTCCCAATCAAAATATCCGCCTGACGGAGCGTGAATTTTTCCAGAATCGCCTCATGCGCCTGTTTGCCGCGCGTCACATCCCAATCCCAGCGCAACGTGCGCGCGTCGGGAAAGAGAGTGCGAATCTCTGCCTCCACTTTTTCCGTGCCCACGCCGAAATAGCGAATGCGCACACTACCACACTGCGGACATTTCACTGGCACGCGGTCGCGGCGATTGCAATGATGGCAGATGAGTTGCTCGCCGCTGCCGTGATACGTCATTGGATTGTCACAGCGACGACACTTGAACACATAGCCACACTCGCGGCACAGGATGAACGTGGCGGTGCCGCGCCGATTCAAGAACAGAATCGCCTGCTCGCGCGCGGCGAGCACGCGCGCCATCTCGCGCTGGAGCGCGCGCGAGAACATCGAACGATTGCCGGCTTTCAACTCGGCGCGCAAATCTACGATTTCCACGCGCGGCAATTCGAGATAACGCGCGTCCGCGTATCCTTCGACTGTGTGAACAGCAAGGTCTGACCGCAGAGTGCCAATGGTTACCTTTTGATGTTCAATCACCGCGCGATGTCCCATCACGCGCCTCGGCAGTTCCAGCAGCGTAAACTCGCCGCGCGTCGCGCGATAGTACGTCTCCACGTCGGGCGTGGCGTCCCCCAGAATCACCACTGCGCCAGCGCGTCGCGCCAGTTCCAGCGCGACCTCGCGCGCGTGATAACGCGGCGCTTCCATTTGCTTGTACGAGGGATCGTGTTCCTCGTCCAGCACGATCAAACCCAGACGCGGCAGCGGTGCAAAGAGCGCGGAACGCGCGCCAATCACCACATCCACCAGGCCATCGCGACAACGCCGCCACGTGTCGTACCGTTCGCCGATGCTGAGTTGAGAATGAATCACGGCGATTCGTTGAAAGCGCGCACCAAAACGTCGAATCGTCTGCGGCGTGAGCGAAATTTCGGGAACGAGGACAATGCCCTGCTTGCCCTGCGCGATGATTTCCGCGAGCACGCGCATATAGATTTCGGTTTTGCCACTGCCGGTGACACCGTGCAGGAGAAATGTTTCAGGTCGTTGTTCTCCAGTAACTTGAAAACTTGAGACAATCTTCTGGAACGCGTCGTGCTGCTCTGGTGTCAACGGGGGCGGCTCAACCACATCGAAAACGCGATCCGCGAGCGAATCGCGCCACACCTCTTCGGTTTCGAGGGCGACGACTCCTGCTGCTTCGAGTTTCTGCAAATCGGCGCGCGTGCAGCCGGTTTCTGCGTACACCGCGCTGATCCAGACCGCGCTCTCGTGGCGACGCAAAAATTCGACGATGGTCGTGTAGCGCGCGGCGGCACGCGACTGCACGAGCGCCGCCGGCAGTTGGTCGGTGATGAGACGAACGGTGTAGACGCGTTTGGGGCGGGCTTGCGGTGGCGTGACGATAGACTCTTTGACGATGATGCCACGCCGCACCAGCGGTTCGACTGCCGAATGCAATTCACGCGGGACGGCGCGCAGTTTGACCGGCGCGAAAGATGTTTCGTCCTGACGCGCGCGCGAGAGAAATTCGACGAGCGCGGTTTGCTTTTCGGTGAGGTGTTCGCGCGGCGCATCGGGGACAAGCGTCAACTGAATTTCGGTGTGTTGCTCGACGCCGGGGGGAAGCATCAAGCCAATCGCTTCGTGCAGAGAACAGAGGTAGGTGCGCGCAATCCAGCGCGCGAGGTCGAGGTGCAGCGGAGAGAGAAAGGGACGCGGGTCAACAATCGCTTCGATTTCCTTCGTTTGTTCGACAGGGGAGGTATCGCTAAAAGCGATTATAACGCCTTGCAGGCGTCGCGCGCCAAACGGCACCCACACCAGTTGTCCCAGCGCAATCGTGTCGGCGAGGCGCGCGGGAATGGCGTACGTGAACGTGCGCTCGCGCAGCGATTCTGCCGCGTCGCGCGCACTTTCTTTCGGCTGGGTAATCGTCAACGGCGTGTTGACGACAACCTGGGCATAGTTCATCCGCAGACCCGTGACGAAAGACGAAGGACGAAGACGTTCGTCATTCGTCCTTCGTCTTTTGTTTATACACGCCCACCGCCATATACCCTACCACATAGTCCGCGTGCTCGCGTTCGCCGGTCACGTCACCCGAGTTGGTGCGCTGAAGCACGCGCACACGATTGGCACCGAGCGCGCGCGCCGCGAGGAGCACGGTGATGATGGGCGCGTCACCGCAGGCGCGACATTCGCCGTCTTGCCAAAAGTAACGAATCAAGCCCTCCACATCGAACGCGGCGATGAGTTCTTCGGTGCGCGCGTCGAATTTTTTGACGGCGGCGTAATCGTCCAGATGAGACAAATCGGAGGAGGCAACGAAGAGGACGCGTTGACCGCGCGCCAGGTCTGCCAGTGCCGCAGCGAGTGATTCGCAGGTCGGGCGCGCGCCTTCACCGACGATGTAAAAGGGCAAGCCCAGCATAATCGGCACCAGTTTGAACTTGCCCAGCGCGCGCTGCAAGAACGGCAATTGAATTTCCAGCGAGTGTTCGTGATCCTGCCCGACGCGTTGCACGGCGATTTTGCGCGCCAGCGCGCTGATGAACTCGGTATCGAGTTCCACCTCGCCGAGAGGAGTCCAGTAGTACTTTTTGTTGCTGATGGCGATCGGACCAAAATTATCGCGATGGCTGGGTCCCAGCAACACCACCGTGTCGTAGGTGCGCCCTTGCAGTTGACGATACGCGTACGCGGCGGTTTGTCCAGAGTAGGGATAGCCGGCATGAGGAGCAATCAAAGCGATGAGTTCATCGTTGGTTGAAACATATTCCGCGCGCGCGAGATAGTCGTCCACGGTGCGCTGGAGGGCGTCGGGTGAGCCGGGATACCACGAGCCGGCGATCAATGATCGTCGCACCTCATCACGCGTTACCGAAGGCATCTTCACCTCCCTCCGCGTCGGAACGATTCAGCGAATCGTTCTTACTTTTTGAAACGATACGTGATGCGTCCGCGATCCAGATCGTACGGCGAAAGTTCAACGGTCACGCGGTCGCCGAGGAGAATGCGGATATAGTGCATCCGCATCTTGCCTGAGATGTGGGCAAGGACGACGTGACCACTATCGAGTTTCACACGAAACATCGCATCGGGCAAGGCTTCAATCACCGTGCCCTCGGCTTCGATCACGTCTTTTTTCTTTTTGGGTTCTTCGGTTTTGGTCTTGGGCATACCTCTCTCTTTCTTTACACTCCAAACGGTCAGGTTTTCAACTTTTTCAAGCAACCACTCCGCTGTATCTACTCAGCCACGGTGTCATTGCGAGCGTTTTTTGCGAAGCAATCCCTAAATTCGCAGTGTGGAGATTGCTTCGTCGGCACAAAACGCCTCCTCGCAATGACAGGGTGAGTAGTCACGCCAAAACGCAAACAACGTCCGTGAACCGCAATGATTTGGGCTGGGCTAAAAATCTCAACCGTTTTGAGTATAGTCGGATTTACGACGCGGTTGGATTTTTTCCAACCATCGAGTCAACCTGTTTGCTGGCGCGCCATCGCGCGGCGCGCGTTCCTGTGTTGTAGATTCCACCTGGAGTTGCTTGGCGCCCACCGCCGGGAGAACCACCCGCGATTTGCCTCCTCCCTCGTCGGGTCCAACGATGCCGCGCTCTTCGAGTTGATCCATCAAGCGCGCCGCGCGCGGATAACCGATGCCCAGTTTGCGCTGCAAGAACGAGATGGAAGTTCGATCCGATTGGCGCACCAGTGCAATGGCGCGCTCGATCAATTCCTCGTCACTGCTTTCTTGCGTATCACCTTTCAGACCTTTCCAGGGAGGCTCACGCGGGACTTCGAGCAAATCGGTGATGGCGCGCTCGCGCCAGAAATTCACCAGGCGCGCAATCTCATCGTCCGAGACAAAGCATCCTTGCAAACGCACCAACTTGGAGGAATCGCTCGCCATATACAGCATATCGCCGCGCCCCAACAACTTTTCCGCGCCCAGCGTATCCAGCACGACGCGCGAATCCACGCTACTCGTCACGGCAAACGAAATGCGCGCCGGGAAATTGGCTTTGATTAGCCCCGTCACCACATCCACCGAGGGGCGTTGTGTAGCAATGACCAGATGAATGCCGGTGGCGCGCGACATCTGGGCGAGGCGCGTCAACAACTTTTCGGTCTCCTCGGGCGCTGCCAGCATCAAATCGGCGAGTTCGTCAATCAGCGCGACGATGTACGGCATTGTATCGCCGTTGGTCTTGCTCATCTTTTCGTTGAACGCGTCAATGTTGCGCACCCTTTCTCTAGCAAAGAGCGTAAAGCGATTGTCCATCTCACGCGTGAGCCAGCGCAGGCACGGCACCACCTCTTCGACGTTCACCACGACGGGACCCAGGAGATGAGGAATGTCGTTGAAATTGACGAGTTCGACGCGCTTGGGATCCACCATAATCAAACGCAACGTGTCGGGCGAATTGTTGCAGATGAGGCAAGCGATGATGGCGTTGATGCAGACGGATTTGCCCGAGCCAGTCGCGCCAGCAATCAAGAGGTGCGGCATCGCGCCCAGATCCGCCACATGCGGCGCGCCCGAGACATCGCGCCCCAGAGCAATCAACAAAGGGCTTTTCTTCTTCTTGCTCTTGAACGCCTCGCTCTCCATCACGCCGCGCAGCGAGACGACCGCGACCGATTGATTGGGGACTTCGATGCCCACAATCGGTTTGCCCGGCACCGGTGTTTCGATGCGAATCGGCGCGACGGCAAGCGCGAGTTCCAAATCGTGTTGCAACGCGGCGATGCGATTGACTGACACTTTGCGCTGACGCACTTGCCCATCGCTCCCGCGTCGTTCGATGAATCCAGGTTCAAGCCCGAACTGGGTCACGGTCGGACCCGCGTGAATCTCCACGACCTTGGCAGGGACACCAAAGTTCGCGAGCGTCTCTTCGATCAGGCGCGCTTTGCGATTGGCATCCGTTTCGCCGTACTTGGATTCGCTCGACATATCCAGCAAATCGAGCGAAGGGAGGGCGGGTGCACGTCGCCGAGTGCGCGGACGCGGCGTCAGAATCGTCTGCGTTGCCGTACTGGTTTTGAGCGGTGGCTTGGTGCCAAAAGTGGGACGCACGCCGGGTGAGGGGACGGGGCTTTCCTCTGGCGATTCAACTTGTGGCGGTGCAGGTGTCACTCGCGACACCGGGGGTTCGCGTGGAACGACTGGAGGTTTGGGGGGAGGCGGTAATTTGATGGGCGCGGGAGGTGGAGTCGCCGGCGCGCGCGGCCGGGTTTGTTCGGCGCGCTGTGCCAGCGCATCACTCCACGCGCGTAATTGCGTAGCAGAGATACCGGCAACGGCAGGAAGCATCAGCAAGGCAAGCAGAGTCAACACGATGATGCTGGGGGTCGTACCCAAAAAGTACGTGGACACGCCGGCTAACGCCCAGCCGATAAAACCACCTCCATTGCCACTCTGAGCGAACGCGCCGGGATCACCTGGCGCGGGAATGAGGTGCAGCAACGCCAGCACCAGCGCAAACACGATCTCGCCGGCGAAAATGCGTCCCCATGCTATCGTCCCTTCGCCGACGTTGCCGCGTCGCAAACAGAACGCGCCCGCGCCAAAGGCAACGAGCGGCAGCGCGTAGGCGCCCCAGCCAAAGAGGGCTTGCAACACATTCGCCAGTCCATCGCCGATGGTGCCACGCGTGATACGCAACAGCGTCAACAGCATCAGCGCGCCGAGCAAAAACAGGACAACGCCCCAGATTTCACGTTGAGCCTGGGGCGTCAGTTTCCAGCGCCACCATTGTTTGGGTTCTTGCGGTGGTTCTTTTGCGCGTCGCTGTGCCATAAGTTATCCCAGTTTAGCCAGATAATCCCAGTAGCCTGCATCAAATTCGGGCGGTGGAGGTGGATCGGTATGCTCTTCGCGCGTGTGAGCGTGTCGCAAACTGAGTTTCATTCTTTGTTGCGCCGTGTCCAGTTCCAGCACGCGTACTCGTACCGTCTGCCCCACGCGCAAATGCTCGTGCGCGGAGGCATGATTGCCGCGCGTCAATTCAGAAATGTGCACCAGTCCCTCCACGCCTTCAGCCACACGCACAAACGCGCCAAACGGCACGATACTCGTCACCACTCCCTCGGTCCAATCGCCCGGTTTCAATTTATCGCCGATGCTCAACCAGGGATTGGGCGTCAAGCGTTTGAGACTGCACGCGATTCGTTTTTGCTCGCGATTGACTTCGAGGACGTACACCTCCACTTCTTGCCCCGGTTGAAGTACTTGACGCGGGTGCGGAACATAGTGCCACGATAGTTCAGAAACATGAACGAGTCCTTCGACGCCGCCCAGATCCACGAACGCGCCAAAGTCGGTCACATTGCGCACGACTCCGCGTCGGGTTTGACCGGGTTCAAACGTGGCAAGGAGTTGTTCGGCGCGTAAAGCCGGTGGATTGGCAACGCGCTCGGACAGGATGAGACGATGGCGTGCTCGATCCAGTTCGATGGCTTGAAGGCGCAACGAGGTGCCGACATAGTTTGCCAGTGCCTGCACGCGTGCTTCTTCCGAAAGTTGACGCGGCAGCGCGACCAATTGCGAGGCGGGGACAAAACCGCGTACATTGCCCAAGTCCACCAGGAGACCGCCACGATTGTACCCCACCACGCGCAGTTCGAGGATTTCGCCTTGCGTGTAACTCGCTTCGGCGCGCGCCCAACCATCGGTTGGCGCGGGCGACGCGGGATTTGTCTTCGCTGGTGATGTACCTAACAACATGCTCCAGTAATTTTCATCGGCTGCTTCTTCCCAGGGTTTAAGCACTTGCATCCATCTACCTCACAACCTAGACACATAAAAAAACGGTTTTTCCGCGCGGGCTTGCTGAGCGGGAAAAAACCAACAGGATACAGCAGAACGACATCGCATCCATTCCGACGAGCGCGGCGACCTGCCTGCATTATACGCAGAATGGCGCGGATTTGTCAACAACGCGTATTTGACAAAAGTGGTAGAACGCGTAAAATAGGGCTGTCCTAATGCCGAGGTAGCTCAGTTGGTAGAGCACGCGGCTGAAAACCGCGGTGTCAGCAGTTCGATTCTGCTCCTCGGCACCATACGCAATTACGCCATAGATCATACGCGGAAGTAGCTTAGCGGTAGAGCGTCTCCTTGCCAAGGAGAAGGTCGCGGGTTCAAATCCCGTCTTCCGCTCTCAAAGGACGGAGTTCCCCCTCCGTCCTTTTTGTTTTGAGGTAACTACTCAGCTGGTCATTGCGAGAATCTCATGCCCGTCGGCGGGCATGTCAAAGGACAGAAACGCGCGCTGTCATTGTCATTGCGAGGAGCGGGTTTTGCGACGAAGCAATCCCCAATGCGGGTTGGGGATTGCTTCGGCACACTACGCCTCGCAATGACAGAGGGAAGTTTCTGAGTAGCGTTTTTTGCGAAGCAATCCCCGAATTGGCAGTGTGGAGATTGCTTCGCCAGCACAAAACGCCTCCTCGCAATGACCCAGGGTGAGCAGTTACATTAATTTTTTGAAAAACCGTTGCTTGACGCGCATCGCACTCTGCGTTACAATGCGTGTCAAGTCGAATGACCTTTCACGACGGTCGGCGACGGCGCAGCGTCGCAGGAAAAACAGGAATGTGCGACGCGGCGTCCGAGTCTGTCGGCGGCTGTATTTTTTCGTAGGAGAACCACAATGGGACTCAAAGAACAACTGGCTGAAGACCTCAAAGTTGCCATGCGCGCCAAAGATGAAAATCGTCTCAACGCGATTCGCACCCTCAAAGCGGCAATCGCCAATTTTGAACTGGCGCAACCAAAAGACAAACCAATTACTGAAGCCGATTTGCTCGGCGTTGTCGAAAAGCAAGTCAAGCAACGCCGCGAATCCATCGAACTGTACGAAAAAGGTAATCGGCTCGATCTAGTGGCGAAGGAGAAAGCCGAACTCGCGTTTCTGGAAGCCTACCTCCCCAGACAACTCTCGCGCGACGAAATCAAAGCGGAGGTGGAAGCAATTATCGCTGCGCTTGGCACGAAAGAATTTCCCAAAGTGATGAAACAAGCCGCCGCGCAATTGAAAGGACGCGCGGACGGCAAAACGGTCAACGAAGTGGTGCGCGAACTGACGGGGTAGTTGTTTGATGTGACCGTTTGGAGTATAACGTGCCCACATCGCAACGTGGAGAAAAAACGTACCCGAAGGTGAATCACCTTCGGGCACATTTTTTCATCGGCCAGCGATACTCACATCCTCAATCAACACACTCGGCGCGCCAACGCTGAGGTAGACTTGTTTACCTGTCTACTTGTCTGGTGTATGCTTTCAACGCCACATAAATCGTCTGATGCACCGGCGTTGGGACATTTTTCTCTGCACCGAGGCGCACGACCGCGCCGCTCAGTGCGTCAATTTCCAGACGCTTGCCGGCTTCGAGGTCGAGTTGCATCGAGGGTTTGGCACCGGGTTTGAGGTTCAAGGTAAAGTTGTATTGACGCTCCACAATATCCGCGTCGAGCAGAATGCCGTGTGCATGTGCCACAGCGCGGACCTCTTCCATCGCCGCGCGCAAGGTCGCGCGCGCTTCAGGCATCTGAAACAAAATGTAAGGTTCGGTGCGCGCGAGCGTCGCCAACCCGGACGCGGACGCGATGAACACGAACTTGTGCCACAGCGCGGGGCGCGCATCAGCCACCGCCGTTGCCTCAACGCCAACGCGCCGAAGCATCTCGACAAATTGCGTGACGCGCGGCGTGAGTCCCTGTCCGTACACCTCGCCAACGAACGAAATACGGAACGGGCTTTTCTGTTCGACCACACCCGGCGCGATGACGTTTGAGACAATCTGGGTGGGTGCAACGATGACGTGTTCTTTGCCAATCACCGCGCCAATCTGATCGTGATTGTCCACACCGTTCTGGAACGTGACAACGGTGGTATGCGCGCCAATCATTGGTCGCATTGCCTGCGCGGCGGTAGCATTGTCGTACGTCTTGACGCTGAAGATGACCCAGTCCACCACGCCCACTTCTGCTGGATTATCAGTTGCGCGCGCGGGCTGAATCACAAAATCGCCATGCACACTTTTGATTGTCAAGCCATTCCTGCGGATGACGTCCAGGTGCGCGCCACGCGCGATGAAGGTCACGTCGTGTCCATCGCGCGCGAGGAGCGCGCCAAAGTAACTTCCCAGACCACCCGCTGCCATCACTGCAATTTTCATTGTAATCTCCTTCAAAAATCCCCGCGATTGAAATCGCTGCGGGTAGTCGGATAGTCGAGTAGTCGGATAGTCGGGTAGTCGAGTAGTCGGGTAGTCGGATAGTCGAGTGACTATTCGACTAGGTGACTATGCGACTATGTGACTAGCCCGCTCAGGCGGACGCCCAGCAGCAATGTCCGCCGGAGACGATTTCAATCGTCGAATTTTTCATCCGTCGCGGCGAACTGCTGACGGCTGACTGCCGACCACCTCACTGTCCTACTGCCCCACTGCGCCACTGCTCGATCTGTGCAATATGTTCTGGAATATGCTCGTATGAGTTGATGGCGATCAATTTTTCGAGCGTGGTCTCCTTGTCCCAGGGATCGGGCGAGGGAGCGGACAAATCGGCATCTGACAGCGATTCGATGGCGGCGAGCAAATCACGGTACGTTGCGTCGAACTCGGCGCGCACGCGCGCGAGCGACCAATCGCGCCGAATGGCGACCTCGCGTTCGTTGCGCTCATCTACCTGCGCATCAGTTTCGATGCCCAGTGGCTGGGGAACTCCTGTGTGTTTATAATCGTTGATGAACTGAATGGCGACCTGCTCCCACATCGCGATATGTCCCAGCACATCTTTCATCGTCCACCAACCAACGACGGGATGTTGACAAATAACTTCTTCGGACAAAGGGGCAAGCCAGTGTTCTAACTGCGCGTGCTGTTCACGAATCGTCTGCAAGATTTTATCGCGCGTCATTCTGCCTCCTTGCGTCTCCAGATGGAACCGGTGGGTGTATCTTCCACAACGATTCCCACTTCGGCGAGTGACTGGCGTATCTGATCGGCGAGCGCGTATTGCTTGGTCAGGCGCAATTGATGGCGCAACCGCAGCAACAACTCAACTAGCGCGCTCTCACATGCCGCCGATGCGGTGTACTCGGGTGAATGTCCGCTGGGCGCCAGTTCATGGGCAATCGCGTGAACGTGCTCGATGAGTTTGCGTTGCACGTTCGGTTCGACGGTTTCTTTGAGGGCACGCGCGAGTTGATCGAGGTAGAGTGTCGTGGTGATGACCTGAGGCGCCGGAGCCGCTGGGGCACTCGGCGCGGAAAATTCCGAGGGTTGCGCGGGCGCACCTCTCCCGAGCGCGCTCATCTGCTCGAAAGGAATTGTGTTGCCACTGGGGTACGTGGTTTCATCGCCGGCATAGCGAATCGTCACATTGCCTACACCACTGACACGACCGCGCTGCGTTTCAAAGTCGAGTGTGAGCGCGGTGTGTTCGTCAATGCCAATCACTACAACATCCCAGGGGAGTTGTGCCTCCAGAAATTGAAAACGTGACGCGCCCATAAAACAAAAACGCGTGTCGTACGTTTGCCCCTCCGCATTGTTCCAGTGAGGCACAATCGCCCACTTCAAACCGAACCGCCCGAACAGATCGAGCCCGTCCAGCCAGGCAACGTCGTGTCCGGCTTTGTAAATCTCGTACACGGGCAGCGCGGCACAACCGATGGCGATCGCGGCAGCACTCGCAAACATCAGATGCGCGCCCGCGAGCCATTGTGCCACCAGGGCATCCCAAACCACCGAACCCCGCCAGTTGTTCACCGCATAGCTGGGGCTGCCAGGACCGGCAAAGATCAAATTCGCGCGACGCAAAGTGTTCAACGTCTCTGCGACCTGATGTGCGGTCGCGCGCTGTTTGGATTTGAACGAGGCAACCGCCAGTGGAATGTTAAAGTGTTGCTTGAAATACTCGACGGCTTTGGCAGAAATTTCGTCCGCATTGACTTGAAAGCCCGCCGGCGTATCGAGAAAGACTGCATTCACCGGCGCGGCAATCTGGGCGAGAATCTGGCGATGGGTCTTTGCCATCGTCTCGCCCAGTTCGCCTGAACCGATGAGTGTGACCGTGCCAGGTGGGTTTGCCATCTACGTTCAGAAAAGCAAAGGCGAAACCAACGCAGGCTCTTGCGAAGGTTTCGCCTTTGCCAGCGAGAGTCATTCGTCGCGCTTGGTAAAGTGTCCGTCGAGCAACAAAAGGGTCGCCGGATGATCGCCGGCTTGCTTGAACCGTTCGACCATCAGCGTCGCGTTCTTTTCTTCTTCGACTTGCTCGTCAATGAACCACTTGAGCATAGATTGCGTTGCGTAATCTTTTTCTGCAACGGCGAGTTCGTACAACTTGTGGATGGATGCGGTCACTTTACGTTCATGCTCCAGCACCATCTCCCACGCGGCAAGTGGTGATTTGAATTCGACCTGTGGTGCATCAATCGCTTTGAGAACCACACGTCCGCCGCGATCGTTCACATAGTCGAAGAATTTGTTGGCGTGCAGATGCTCTTCATCGTGCTGCGCGCGCATCCACTTGGCTGAACCCGGCATATTGATAGATTCAAAGTAAGCGGACATGGATAGGTAAAGATACGCCGAGTAGAGTTCCTTATTGATTTGATCGTTCAGCGCATCTTGCATCGTTTTGCTTAACATAGTTTACCTCCTGTGAGAATTTGTTCCGGCGACGTGATTCCGATGCATCGCATCACCACTTGAGATTATAGCACAATTTTGCAATTGCGACATATGGCATATATCAATTTTGTGTTAAAGTCCACTCGCCGACGTAATCGCACTGCGTACACTTGACCCCGTTTTTGCCTTTCAATGTCATCAAACCGCCACAGCGCGGGCACGGCGCTGGCACTGGCTTGTCCCACAACGCATAATCGCACTCGGGATAGCGATTGCACGAATAGAACACGCGCCCTTTTTTGCTGCGTTTTTCGACGATTTCGCCTTGCTTGCATTGGGGACACGGGACGCCAGTGTTCACGCTACCACCACTCGCCGATACACTGCGCGTGTTGCGACATTCGGGAAAACGTGAACACGCCAGAAACTTGCCAAAGCGACCGCGCTTGATAACCATTGGCGCGCCACACTTGTCACACACCTCGTTCGTCGTTTCGACCGGCAATGTCACTTCGGGCATCTCGCTCGTGGCGCGCTCTAGCGTTTGTTTGAACGGCGCGTAGAACTCGCGCAACACCTGCACCCAACTCGCTTCGCCCTCCGCGATTTTATCGAGTTGCTCTTCCATCTGCGCGGTAAAGCCCACATCCACTTCGTTCGGAAAGTGCTTGACCAACAGATCGTTGACGAGAAAGCCCAACTCGGTCGGTTTGAGACGCCGATCGGGGAGCCGCTCCACATAACCGCGTTCCTGAATCGTTGCGAGAATCGGCGCGTAGGTAGAGGGTCGCCCAATTCCTTTTTCCTCAAGTGCTTTGATGAGAGTCGCTTCGGTGTAGCGCGGCGGTGGTTGCGTGAAATGCTGTTCGGGGTAAATGCCCAGCAAATCGAGCGGCTCATCGCGCTCAAGCGGCGGCAAGATTTTGTTCGTCTCGTCCTGCTCCTCCGCATCGTCTTTGCCTTCTCGATAGACGGCAAGAAAGCCGCGAAATTTGAGAATCGAACCGTTGGCGCGAAACAAAAACTCGGGTTGTCCGCTGACGGCTGACGGCAGACCACTATCAGCGGTCGGTGGTCGGCGGTCGGCTCGGATGTCCACTGCGGTCGTATCAAAAATCGCGCTTGCCATCTGCGAAGCGACAAAGCGTTTCCAGATGAGGTCGTACAACTTGAATTGATCCGCATCGAGAAACTGTTTGATGGTCTCTGGTTCGCGGAACACGCTGGTTGGACGAATCGCTTCGTGCGCCTCTTGCGCGCCAGCAACCTTTTTCTTGTACACGCGCGGCGTGGAAGGCGCGTAGTCCTCGCCGAATTTTTGTTTGATGTACGCGAGGGCTTCTTGTTGCGCACTCACCGCGACGTGCGTCGAATCGGTACGCATATACGTAATCAGACCGACGCTCCCTTCGTCTCCCAGCGCGATGCCTTCGTACAACTGCTGCGCGACCGCCATCGTGCGTTTGGCGTTGAAGCCGAGTTTGCGCGACGCTTCTTGTTGCATCGTTGAGGTGATGAACGGCGGCGCCGGATGACGATACTCGTCCTTGCGTCGCACATCGAGAACACGATAGGTGCATTGTTCCAGTACGGCTTTGAGTTTCAATGCCTCTTCGCCGGTGTGACATTCAAAATCCTTATCGCCGATCTTGATCAGTTTAGCGCGAAACGACGATGTGACCGCTGACCGTTGACCACGGACCGTTGCTGTATCGGTGGTCGGTGGTCGGCGGTCGGCGGTCTGCTTTTGCAGTTCAGCTTCGATGCTCCAGTACTCGACCGGTACGAACGCCTGAATCTCGCGCTCGCGTTCCACGACCAGCCGCACGGCGACCGATTGCACGCGCCCCGCACTCAAATTTCTGGCATGGATTTTCTGGCGCAAGAGGGGACTGAGCGTGTAACCGACAATGCGATCGAGGATGCGGCGCGCTTGCTGCGCGTCCACCAGTTTTTGGTTGATGGCACGCGGGCTGGCAAACGCGCGGGTGACCGCGTCGCGCGTGATTTCGTGAAACTCGACGCGGTGCACCGGCTTGCCCTGCAACGCATCGTTGAGCGCGTGGACAAGATGCCACGCAATCGCTTCGCCTTCGCGATCAGGATCGGTGGCGAGGAAAATTTCCGAGGCGCGCGCGGCGTGCTCGCGCAACTCTTTTACGACATCGCGCCTTTTGGTCACCAGAACATAGTGCGGACGAAAATCGTGTTCGATGTCCACGCCCAATTGCTTCTCAGGCAGATCGCGAATGTGCCCCAGCGATGCTCGCACGTGATAATCGCGTCCCAGAAATCTTTCGATGGTGTGTGCTTTGGCAGGCGATTCAACGATGACCAGACGACCACCGGTCTGCGCGTTAGTTTTCGATTGCCGATTGCCGATTTTCGATTGTGGTGTGGTGTGGCGCTCGGCAATTGGCAGTCGGCGATCGTCGGTCGTTTGTCCTTCGTCCTTCGTAACCTGCGCGTGCGCTTCTGTTCTTCCCCAGCGCGTCAGTTTGGTACCGCAGATCGCGCAGACCCCTTGCGTGTACGCCGCGCCGCGCGCGTTGAACAGTGCCTGGGGGTTTTGCATTTCCCGTGTGGTTTTACATTTGACGCAGTACGCCTGTAGCAACATTTTCGATGCTCGATTTTAGATTTCCGATGTGACTACTCACCCTGTCATTGCGAGGAGCGGTTTTTGCGACAAAGCAATCTCCACAGTGCCAATTTGGGGATTGCTTCGCAAAAAACGCTCGCAATGACACCGTGGCTGAGTAGATACTTTCAGATGCACGTCTCACGCATCACGCTCTACAGTATACCACAAAAACAAAAAAGATTGGAGACCCTGCGATCTCCAATCTCTAATCTCCCATCTCTTCTATGCAAACACGTATCTGGCAAAATTCTTCAACGCGTCCACACCGCGAATTTCATTGTCGAGCAGTGGCAAGAGCGCACGCACACTACCATCGAATTCCTGCCAGATGGTTTGCATATGTTCTTCCTGCATCATCACGCGGTTACGCACAAACTCGGCAGAGGCATCGGTGACTTGATCTTTCTGGATGAGCATATTCACAATGACGCCGCCAACAGGAATGCCAAAATCGTGGAACCAATTGATAAAGCGTTTGATGACCGCAATCGGCAAGGCTTCAGGCAGGGTGACAAAGAAGAACGCGGTCAGTTGATCATTCGTCAACAATTTCTGCGCGCGATTCATTCGCTCACGGAAACTGATGAGGTAATCCATCAAGGGGTCTTCTTCCTTCTTCTTGGTGAAGGAGAGGAGTTCCCGCAACGAGCGAGCTTCTTCGCGCGACTTCATCATCTTGTTGACCCACAACGAGTACACCTTGCTCATTCCGAGCAAGCGGCGCGCGTTCGCCGTCGGCGCGGTGTCAAAGACGTACACCTCGTACTCGTCCTTGAACATCAAGTCCACCATATTTTCAAACATTGCCGATTCTTCAAAGGCAGGGTTCATCGTTGCGGATTCAACAAACGCATCTGCCTGAGTTGAGATTTCGGCAAATTTCAAGAACCATTGAATTTTTTGTTTGATGTCTTGCTTGGAACGCTCAATGGTATCTTTGGTGTCAATTTCGTACGCCCACAGATTGGGGACGCCCTTGACGGGTGTGGGTTGTCCAAAGACATTCTGATCGAGCAAGCCGGACAAACTGTGTACGGGGTTGGTCGAAGCGAGAATGGTTTTTTTGCCCTGTTGAGCAAACCACACGGCGGTCACGCCCGCCATCACCGTTTTGCCCACGCCGCCTTTCCCACCGAAGAAAACGAATTTCATCTGGGGGTGTTCTTTGAGGAATTGCACCATTGATTTTTCAATGCCAGCCATATCTATCTCCGTTTCAAGTTTCAGGTCCCAGGTTCACGCGCGGTCTCCTCTGGAAACCCTGAAACCTATCCATACATAATTTTGGCGAGTTTTTCGATCATCGGCAAACCCGTGACGTCGCGTTCCAGTTCAGGAACGTAGCCAAGGACTTGATTGCCAAAGGTCGCTTTGATTTTGTCCAGATAGCCGCTCTGCATCGCCAGACGATTCTTCAAGTACGCCGGCACATTTTGCGAATACAACTCTTGCGGCAACACACGATTGACAACGTACCCTGCAATCGGCACATCAAACCTGGCAAAGAGTTCGGCGGCTTTTTGCGTATCAATAATGATCATTTCTTCGGGCACGACGACGAAGAAGAACGCCGTCCGTTCCTTGTCGGTCAGAATGCCGGAGGAAGCATTGATACGACCTTTGATGTACTGCAACTCGGTGAGAATCTTGTCCTCCTCGGTTTCCTTTTGCCGTTTGATCTTGGCGACCATCGTTTCGTACTCGCGCATCTCTTCGCGCAATTTGGTGATCTTGTTGATCCACTCGTCGTACACTTTTGCCATCGAGAGATAGTAGAGGGCGTGACCGAGAGGAACGAGATCATAGATGTAGTAATCGTACTTGCCTTCGACGATAATGTCCACGACGGCATCAAAAATCGCGGACTCTTCCATCGCTGGTTCGGCGGAGGCAGCCTGGATGTAATCCTCGATTTCATCCGGCACGCGATCGAAACCATACATATCGAGGATTTTCTTGCGAATTTCGTTTTGATATTCTTTGATGTGCGAGTCCGCATCAATTTCCTGCGCCCACAAGTTCTCCATAATCTTGACGGGACCCTTGCCAAAAATATCCTTTTGGAAAATATCGGTCAAACTGGCTTGTGGGTCAACGGAAAAGACCAGCACCTTTTTGCCTTGCGAGGCGAGCCAGTAAGCGGTGGCTGCTGAGAACGTGGTTTTGCCCAAGCCGCCTTTGCCACCAAACATAATGTAACGGCGATTGGGATTCTGTTCAAAGACTTGTCTGAGGGACATTGGATACTCCGAATTTTCGATTGGCGATTGTGGATTGGCAATCAAAAGACGTGACTACCTCGCCCTGTCATTGCGAGGAGGCGTTTTGTGCCGACGAAGCAATCTCCACACGGCGAATTTGGGGATTGCTTCGCAAAAAACGCTCGCAATGATACCGTGGCTGAGTAGATACCAAAAGACTAGAACATCGCGTCGCTAACGTCTTTCTCACGGAGCATACGACGTTTCCACGTCGCGATATTCGGCACGACGTACGGCAACAAACGCAGTGAATAGTACGGCGGCAAAATCGGCACGCCGATTAGATCACCCATTGTAATCAAGATGAAAAGGTGTTCCATCGAGGCGCGCGTGCGCAGGGCATAGCGACTCATATCGTGGGCTGCCATGCCATACATAATTTCCTTCACATTGTCGAACAAACCAGCGATGCCGCTGCGCTTTTCCGCTTTTTTCTCGTCTGGCATAATTCACTCCTTCGAAAATATCCGCGATTGAAATCGCTGCGTGCGAGCCCGTGCAGCAGGGGCGCAATTAATTGCGCCCCTGCTGAAGGTCGCCTGCCTGCACAGGCGAAGGCACACGTCCGCGCAAGCGGACGCTCAGGGGAAACGCTCGCCAGCGCCGCTTTCAATCGGCAAATTTTCATCCGTCGTGGCGGACGGTTACGCTTATGAACAACCCCTTCGAAAAATGTGATTTTGGGTTATGTATTTTCTATTATAACACGACCATAAGGATTGTCAAAAAACATTGCGCTGCGGCGCGAGCACAGATTGTCGCCTATTTGCGCTTTGCCTTCTCCACCAGTTCGTACAACTTGTTCATCGCCTCCAGCGGCGAGAGCGATAGCACGTCCAATTGCGCCAGCTCTTCGCGCAGCGGATCGGTGGGCGTAAACAATGCCATCTGCACTCCTGCGCCTCGATGCAAACGTCCTGTCGCTTGCAATTCCTCCAACTCTTTCAACACCTCTTCCGCGCGATGTACCACGGCTCTGGGAATTCCCGCCAGTTGCGCCACGTGAATCCCGTACGATTTGTCCGCCCCGCCGCGCGCAATCTTGTGCAAAAAGACGACGCGCCCACCTTGCTCCAGCACACTGACGTTATAGTTGCGCACGCGCGGCAGGTACTCCTCCAACGCGATAAGTTCGTGGTAATGGGTAGCAAACAGCGTCCGGGCTTGTAACTGCGGATGATTGTGGATGTACTCGACGATAGCGCGCGCAATGGCAATGCCATCGTACGTGCTGGTGCCGCGCCCGATTTCGTCCAGAATGATGAGCGATTTGCGCGTCGCGTGCGTGAGAATGTTCGCCGCCTCGACCATCTCCACCATAAACGTGGATTGCCCCGCACTGATTTCGTCTTGCGCGCCGATGCGCGTAAAGATGCGATCTACCACTCCAATCGTTGCCGCGTCCGCTGGGACGAACGAGCCGATTTGCGCCATCAACACGATGAGCGCGACCTGCCGCAGAAAAGTGGACTTGCCACTCATATTCGGTCCCGTGATGATGTGAATCAACTCATCGGGAGAAAGTTTGACATCATTCGGCACAAAGGGTTCGTCCCGCAGAGTCAGTTCGACGACCGGATGTCGCCCGGCAACGATGTGAATCGTGTCGCCATCGTTCAACTGAGGACGCACGTAGCGATGCCGTACCGCAACTTCGGCGAGCGCGGCGTACACATCAATCTCGGCGAGCGCGCGCGCCGTAGCGAGCAAGCGTGGCGCCGCACCCGCAATCTGAGCGCACACCTCCTTGAACAGCATCGTCTCCAGTTCAATCAGACGTTCTTCTGCATTGAGAATCAGCGACTCGTACTCTTTCAGTTCGGGAGTGATAAAGCGTTCGGCGTTGGCAAGCGTTTGCTTGCGAATGTACTCGGGCGGCACCTGGGGCAGGTTCGGCGTGGTCACTTCGATATAGTACCCGAACACTTTGTTGTAACCGACCTTGAGCGATTTAATGCCCGTGCGTTCTCGCTCTTTCCGTTCCAGATTCGCCACCCAGTCCCTGGCGTTCTTTGCCGCGCTGGCAATGCTATCGAGTTCGCTGGAAAAGCCGGGCGCAATCACACCGCCGTTGCTCAAATTCGCTGGCGGATCGGGCACAATCGCGCGCGCGATGAGCGCGACGATGTCAGGACACGCGTCGAGGTGGGTGTCAAGCGGCAGGTTTATAGTTTCAGATTCGGAACTTGAAACCTCCAGAATTCGAGGAACGACCTCCAGCGACGCGCGCAGCGCGACCACATCGCGCGGGGTGGCAATCCCCTGCACCACGCGATTGGTCAGGCGTTCGAGGTCTGCCACGCGTTTGAGCAAATCCCGCACGGCTTCGCGACGCGCCGTGTCGCGATAAAACGCCTCCACGCGATCGAGCCGCGCGTTGAGCGCGTTCACATCGAGGAGTGGCTGAGTGAGCCATTCGCGCAAGAGCCGCCCACCCATCGCGGTACGGGTTTCATCGAGCACGCCCAGGAGCGACCCTTTGACCGTGCCGCTACGAATCGTCTGGGTCAGTTCAAGGTTGCGGCGCGTGGCAGGGTCAAGCGTCATAAACGCGCGCGTCGAGTAGGTTTTGAGTGAGGTCAGTTGTGCCAGCGCGGTCTTTTGATTGTCCTGCAAGTACTGGATGATCGCACCCGCCGCGCGCGTGGCAAGAGGCAGAGCACTCAAACCGAAACCATCCAGCGTAGCAACCTGAAAATGTTCCAGGAGTGTCCGACGCGCCGCGTCCACATCGGGAAAGCGCAGAGCCGAGAGGGGCGCTTGAATCTCCAGACGCCACGCGCTCATCTCACTTTCATTCACCAGCACCTCGGCTGGTTGCAGTCGTTCGAGTTCTTGGCGTGCTTCACGCGCCTCCACCTCGGTCGCGGCAAACGTGCCGGTGGTGATGTCGGCGTAGGCAATGCCCGCGCGCGTCTCATCGGTGACGAGCGCGGCGAGATAGTTGTGGCGTTTCTCTTCGAGCAAAGTCGGTTCGACGACGGTGCCGGGTGTGACGACGCGCGTCACCTGACGCTCCATCAACCCTTTGATTGGTTCGTCACTCGTTTGTTCCACAATCGCCACTTTGTAGCCGGCGTGAATCAACTTGGCGAGGTAGGATTCAATCGCGTGATACGGCACACCAGCAAGGGGAACGCGATTGCCTGTGCCCATATCGCGACCGGTGAGAACGATGTTGCACACGCTGGAAACGATTTTGGCATCGTCGTCAAACGTCTCGTAAAAATCGCCGAGACGAAACATCACAATCGTATCGGGGTATTGTTTTTTGATGCGGAGATATTGCTGGCGGAGTGGGGTCATCGGCAGCAATAATAACGCAATTCGTGACCGTGTGCAAATCCAGGAGGGCTAGACAAAAAAATTGACTTGATATACAATCGCCAGCGTCATTGACTTTATCTTCGGGAGTAAAAACAATGTCTGAACTGGCGGAATTGTACGAACAAATCCGTACGTGCACCAAATGCGATCTGGCGAAAGGACGCACGAACGCGGTGCCGGGGGAAGGTCCTGCCACCGCGACCATTATGTTCATCGGTGAGGCGCCCGGCTTTCACGAAGATCGAGAGGGACGACCGTTCGTGGGCGCGGCAGGAAAATATCTGGACGAATTGCTCGCGTCGATCGGTATGCAACGCGAGCAGGTGTACATTTGCAATGTGATCAAGTGTCGCCCGCCGCAGAATCGCGATCCGTTACCCGAAGAAATGGAAGCGTGCCGACCCTATCTGGATCGGCAAATCGAATTGATTAACCCGCGCGTCATCCTGACGATCAGTCGTTTTGCAATGGCGCGTTGGTTCCCCGACAAAAAAATCTCCGAGATTCACGGCAAAGCCAAGCGCGTGGGCAATCGTGTCATCCTGCCGATGTATCATCCGGCGGCAGCATTGCATCAACCCAGTCTCAAGCGCGTGCTCGAAGAGGATTTCAAGCGCATTCCCCAACTCTTGAAAGAACTCGCTACGTTGCCGGAAGAAGAGGAAAGTAAGCCTGCCCCCATAGCCCAACAGATGAGTCTGTTTTGAACAAGATGAGGCGATCGAAAAATCGCCTCATCTTTGTTAATGGCGTGGCTGTAACAGTATCACACGCGTGAGAATCAGCGCCGCGCCAATCAGTTGCAACGGGGCGAGCACTTCACCAAAAATCCAAAAGGCGAGGAAGGCGGTGGTGACCGGTTCAAACGCGGCAAGGAGACTGGCGATACTCGCCGGCAGGTAACTCAAGCCGAGAGTGTACGAGGCAAATCCGCCGAGAGTGGGCACCAGCGCAAGGAAAACCAACCAACCCCAGCCATCGAGCGTGAGACGCGACGGCATCACCTCACCCAGAAAGAATGCCAGCGGTAACAAAAATAACGTGCCAAACAAGAACGCGTAGAACAATGCCGTCCACGCCGAGTAGCGTTGCGTGGCAAAGCGTCCCAGCAACGAGTATGTGGCGAACGTGCAGGCGGATCCCAAGCCCGCGAGGATTCCCGGCGCGTTCAGTTGAATCTGGTGGGTTTCGTACACACGCGCCACCAGCGCGCACCCGATGAGTGTCAGCAATAGCGCGAGAATCTTGCGGCGCGTGATCTGTTCCTGCAAAAAGCGTGCCGCGATGAGTGTCACCAGCGCAGGACCCGTGTAGAGGATGACCGTGGCGACCGCCGCACCGTTATACTGTACCGACGCAATCCACACCAATTGATGAATACCGATGCCGACAATGCCATACACCAGAAACAAGCTCAGATTGCGCGACGAGAAATGGAGCGCGCGCGTGTCCAGCGCGCCGAGCACCAGGAGCATAAAACCCGTGATAATCATCACACGCCACACGGCAATCGTCACTGGCGCGATCGTGTACTGCGTGAGCAAAATCTTGATGACGATGCCCGTCAACGCCCAGATGACAGTGCCGCCCAGCACAATCACATAGCCACGTAGTTGAGGTTTCAAACGTGTTCTCCTCTTAAAGAAAACCTGTGAGGTTTTCAGCCCTCACAGGTTCTCGCCGATTAGACATCCATAACTTTTTTGCGCAACGTCACGCGCCAGAATTCGCGCGTGAACGGCGTCGCGCGCGCGCGCTCATCCACGCGCCATCCACACACCCACACGATACGTTCCCCCACCACGAGCAAAGGCAACAGTGCACGCACCGTCCGTTCGATTTTTTCATCAATCATAAAGTCGTGGAGCGAACGCGTGTGTCCGTTCATTCCCGCCGGTTGAAAACGATCGCCCGGACGGCGGCGTCGTAATATCCGTTCGCCACGACACATTGCAAAATCGAGTACCGCCGTCCAGCGGTCATTGACTTCGGGTTTCTGAGTGGTGACTTCGGTTTCCAGCACCCAGTTGGTCTCAGGGAGTTCCACAATGCCCTGAACTGGTACTTCAAGCGACTTGACATGCAAGAGGGGAATGTCGGGCAGAGGAATGCCGCGCGCAGTGTCAGCAATCACAAACGTACCGTAGCCGACAATCAAGGTCAAACCCGCTGGCAAAGTCGCCTGGGCGCCTGCCGTCTTTTCCAGAGCGACGCGACGCGCTTGCTCGATGTGCACCCAGCCCAGATCGCGCAAATCGCTCCGCAAGCGTTGCACACCCAGACGCAAAGTGCCGCGTTGCACAGCCGGATGCAACGCGCTCCACGCCGCGCGATGAAACACGATAGCGCCCGCTTGTTCTTGCGCCACGCGCATAAACTCGTTTTGAATGAGCGGGAAGAGAAAATCGTAATCATCGGTGATGGCGATGGACGAGTGATAAATCACCTCACGCAGATTCGGATTCAGGCGTTCGAGGTACGGCAAAACCTCATGCCGCAGACGATTGCGAAACAGGACAGTATCAAAATTGGAACGATCGACGCGCGGCGCGAGATAATTGTCTCTGCAATACTGTTCGATCGCCGCGCGCGACACATCGAGGAGAGGGCGAATGAGATACAGCGGAGGCTGAACAGCGGTGCGCGATTCCGGCATTCCAAACGACACGCCGCGCATTTCAATCCTGGGCTGCATCCCGCGCAAACCTGCCAAGCCTGCGCCGCGCAAAAAATGCATCAACACGGTTTCGACCTGATCATCACGATTGTGGGCAACGGCAATCGTCGAGGCGTTTTGCTGACGCGCTACCTCGGCAAGAAAGGCATAGCGCGCGCGGCGCGCCAGTTCTTCGATGGAGAGACGTTCACCGCGCGCGAACGCTGCCAGATCGCGCGCTTCGACCGTCGCTGGCAACTTCCATTCGCGCGCGAGCGCGGTCACAAATTCCGCATCCTCTTCCGATTCGGGTCCACGCAGTTGGTGATTCAGATGCGCGACGTGCAGTTGGAGCTCAAACTCGTCGCTCAGTGAACGCAGCACATGCAACAGAGCCAACGAGTCGGCGCCACCCGATACGCCCACAATGACGCGCTCACCGCGCGCGAGTAATTTGTGTTTGAGAATCGCGGCGCGCACTTGCGCGCGCAGGTCAAGACCGTTCGGCTCCTCTTTGTCCACCGCCATACGTGCTTACAGTATACCTTGGATAAGACAAAGTGTCAATACGATTTTTTCTGTGTGCCGCTCATTTGGCGCATTTGACTTTTGTGCGGTATAATGCACTCGCTCGATGCAAAAAAGTGTGATCGTCTTTGTGCTGGGTGTGCTGGTGATGGCTTGCACGACCCCGCTCGGTTTGCCTACACCTGTCACCACACCCACGCGCGCACAACCCAGCGAAACTCCAACCCCCACCGCTACCGAATCGCCCACGCCGGTTTTTTCGTCCAATCCGTTCAACGATGGAATGATCGCGCGACGCAACGGCGATTACCGCCGCGCTATCGCCGCCTTTCAGCGTGTTCTCGATTCTCAACCGCCACCTGAGCTGGAGCGCGAAGCGCGGTATCGTCTAGGCGAAGCCTATTGGCTTGCAGGTGACAACGCGCGCGCCATCAACACCCTGCTTGCCTATGTGCAGGGCAACCCCAACGGTACGCGCGTTGCAGAAGCACGTTACGTGTTGGGTGACGCGTATCGGGCAAACAAGGATTACGCCAGCGCGATCGAACAATGGCGTTTGTATCGCGAGCAATCTCAAATGCTGGTCGGCGATACCGATGCGCGCATCGCGGATTTGTTCGTTCTGCTCGGCGATGCGGTGACCGCGCTCGCGCAGTACGAGCGCGCTTTGCAAGACCCCACGCTCACCAGCAGCGCGCGCGTCAGCATTCTCCAGCGCGTCGCGGACGTACACCTGGGACGTGGCGAGTATGCCCTCGCTGCGGCGCGCTATGACGCGGCACTGCCACACACCTCCGACGCGCGCACCAGAGCCGATTTGCTCTGGCGCGCCGGCGAAGCGTACGCCAGCGCGAATCAACTGCAGACCGCGATCGCGCGCTGGAAGGAAGCCGTCACCAAATATCCCGAACATCCCGGCGCGTATCAAGCATTGGTGCAGCTGGTCAATCGTCAGGTGACGGTGGACGATTGGCAGCGCGGGCTGGTGGATTTCCATGCCGGCGCGTACGATGCCGCCATCGCGGCATTTCGACGCCACCTGCAAAACCCCGGCACCACGCGCGATGGCGATGCGCGCTATTTCATCGCTCAAGCGTACGCGCGGCAAGGAGCATACACTCAAGCAATCAGCGAGTACGATGCGCTCATCAAAGCATTGCCCAAAGACAAGCGCGTACCCGAAGCATACCTGGGCAAAGCGGCGGCGCTGGCTGCCATCGGCAAGGTGGACGATGCGGTTGCCACGTATCGCAAACTGGCGACGCTCCTTCCCGACGATTCGCTCGCAGACGATGCGCTGTGGCGCGCCGCTGTGTTGCTCGATCGCGCGAATCGTTATCGCGACGCAGCGAGTGTGTACGAAGAGTTGCACGCCAGGTTTCCTGCGCGCGAACGCGCGGCAGAGGCGTTGTTCTGGGCAGGCTTTGCCCACTATCAAAACAAGGATTACAAGACTGCGACCGCGCGCTGGCAATCGCTCGTCAAGCAATATCCCCAGTCGCCGTTTTACGCGCGCGCACTCTTCTGGCTGGGCAAAATCGCGCGCACACAGGGGCAAGTGAACGACGCGAAAAATTACTGGAGCCAGGTGGCAACCCTGAACAATGGCTACTATGCGTGGCGCGCTCAAGAGTTGCTCGCGCTCAGGCGGCACAATGTCTCGTACGACCTTGCGCGCTATGCGATGGGGACGCCCCAGGATCGCGTTGAGCTGGAAAAATGGCTGAGCGCGTGGAGCAAAGGTGAGCATCCTGTCGCGGCGACGCTGGATACAACAACGCGCAACGAGATACGTTATCGGCGGGGCGCGGAATTGCTGCGTCTGGCGCGCACGGTGGAAGCGCGCCGCGAATTCGTCTCGCTCATCGAATCCAAAAAGAACGAGCCGCGCGTCCTGTACGCGCTGGCAGTGTATTTTGAGGAGAACAACCTGTTTTCGTTGACGCTGGACTGCGCGGAGAAAATCGCGCGACTGGCGACCGAGGCGGGTGCGCCGCCCGCGCCGCGCCTGTTGTGGCTGTGGCGTTATCCCACCTACTATGCCGATGTGGTCGTCCCCGAAGCCCAAACGCACAACATAGACCCTCTGTTGTATTTCGCACTGATTCGACAGGAGAGCAAATTCAATCCCTGGGCAACTTCGTCGGCGGACGCGCGCGGTCTGGCGCAGATCATACCGGGCACCGCGCGCGAAATCGCACAACGTTTGAAGGTCACGAATTTCACTCTCGATCAGTTGTATCTGCCGTACATCAGCATTCGTTTTGGGATGTGGTATTTTGCCCACCAACTCGATGAATTCGACGAGCCACTCTACGCGCTGATTGCTTACAACGCCGGCGCCAGCCGCGTCAGGCAATGGCAAAAATCCGACCCCGATTACACCATCGAAGAGATTGAGTTGAGCGAGACGGCTTCCTATGTTCGCATCGTTTACAGCAATTGGAAGCAGTATCAGGTGATATACGGAGGCAAGTAGACCTGTCTATGTCTACCCGCTACTTGTCTACCCACCCACTTGTGTTATAATACTCGCGCTATGCCTCTGGACATTCGACTGGGTGATGTCGTGCGTTTGCGCAAGCCGCATCCGTGCGGTGGCTATGAGTGGCAGGTGGTACGTCTGGGCGCGGACATTGGCATCGTGTGTCAGACGTGTCAACGCCGCGTGCTACTGCCGCGCCGCGAGTTTGAAAAACGTGTCAAAGCCTTTGTACGACGTGACCAAACCACCCCACCGATGACCTAGCCCGGATTTCGCACCGACAACAACTATACGCCGCCATACGCCACACGCCCACGCAGGCAAGGGGGCAAAAGCAAAGCCTGAAGTTCTATGGAGACCTGGAGCACAAGCGGCTACCCGGCTGTACTCAAAAATCGAAACTTTCGCGCGCTCTGGCTGGCACAACTCATTTCCAACACCGCGCTCAACGGCTCGTTCTTTGTGCAGTTGATTCTCATCGAACAGGTGACCGGTTCCAGTGCACATCTGGGCGCGGTCATTCTGGCGTTCAGTTTGCCGGCAGTACTCCTCAGCGCTCTCGCGGGGATGGTGGTGGATCGCGTCTCCAAAAAATCCATCCTGGTCTGGTCGAACGCGCTGCGCGTGCTCACCGGTAGCGCGCTGACGATTCTGGCGGCGCTCTTGCCCGGTGCCCAGTGGGTTCAAGCCTTCTTTCTCATTGCCATCTACATCCTCGTCTTTGTCACCTCAGCCATCGGACAATTTTTTGCGCCTGCGGAAGGCGCGACGATTCCACTCCTTGTGCGTTCGGAAAATCTCCTCACGGCAAATTCGTTGTTCACCCTGACGTTCATCATCGCGCAAATTCTCGGGATGATCATTCTGGCACCACTGGGTGTCAAGACGATTGGCATCGTGGGTTCATTGTGGGTGGCAACCGCGATGTACATCGTGGCAACGATTTGTGTGATGCTCATCCCGCGCGATACCCCCACGCGCACGGACACGTGGAACGGTGTCTCCGCCGCGCGCCGCGCCATCAACGAAATTCGCGAGGGGTGGCATTTTGCGATTACGCATCGCGCAATCTTTGTGGCGCTGTTGCAACTTGCCCTCACGAACACACTTACCTTTACGATGGCAGAAATGGTGCCCGGTTTTGCGCGGCGCGTGCTGGGCTTGCAACCCGAAGATGCCATCTACGTTTTCTGGCCCGCCGGCGTGGGCTTGCTCCTGGCGAGTATTTTAATCGGACGCTTTGGGCATCGTGTCCCGCGCGAACTGCTTGCCGTTGGTGGGATGATTGGTGTCGCTATCGGTTTGCTGGGCTTGGCATGGGTCGGGATGGGGAGCGCGATCTTTGGTGAGCCGGTGTTCGTCCGCTTTCCCGAACTGTATCTCACTACATCGGCACTCGTGATGTTCTTCGCGCTGATTGTGGGTATGGCGATGGCAACGATTAACATCCCGGCTCAGACCATCGTGCAAGAGCGATCCAACGATGCTGTGCGTGGACGCGTCCTGGCAGTGCAATTTACGATTTCGAACACGGTCGCGATTCCACCGATGTTGTTCCTCGGCAATCTGGCAGATGTGTACGGTATTCCGCGTGTGACCGTTCTGGCGGCTGTCCTCGTCGCAGGGTTGGCTCTGGTGAACGTAGTTTGGACAGTCACCGCGTATCGCGCAGCGCGCGCACGGCACTCGCGCGCCTGAACTTTCAGCCCGACCATCGTGACTCCATCCACACGCCACATCCTCTTTCTGATGTCCGACACCGGCGGTGGACATCGTAGCGCCGCCGAAGCGATTACCGCCGCGCTCGAACGTCAATATCCCCGGCGGTACACGGTCACCTTGCTGGATGTGTTCAAACGCGCCGCGCTCTTCCCACTCAACTACGCGCCCGACGCGTATTTGCCGTTTACCACCTATCTGGAATGGCTGTGGGGTCTGGGATTTCACGTCTTGAACAACCCCTGGGCGATACGTCTCCTGTCGCCGTACCTGTATGTGAGCATCGTGCCGCGCTTGCGCGCGCTCCTGCGCGCCGCGCAACCCGATCTGGTCGTTAGTACGCATCCGATTTTTGTCTCGCTGGGTTATCGCGCCTTGCGCGAGAGCGGTTCGCGCGTGCCCTTTGTCACCGTCGTTACCGATTTGTTCGACGCGCATGGCTTTTGGTTCGATCCGCGCGTTGACCTGTGCCTCGTCCCGACCGAAGGAGCGTACCGCGTCGCGCAACGATTTGGAATGCCGGCAGAGAAACTGCGCATCGTGGGACAACCAGTCGCGCTGCAATTCGCCGATAGCCACATCACGCAACGCGAGGCGCGCCAGAAGTTGGGGCTTGACCTCGAACGCACGACCGTTTTGCTAGTCGGTGGAGGCGAGGGGATGGGACCGCTGTACGAAATCGCCGGCGCGATAGATCGCGCGCGCTTGCCGATTCAACTCGTCGTGATTACGGGACGCAACCAGCGCTTGCGCGAGAAACTGAATGCAACCCGGTGGCACATTCCTGTTCGCGTCGAAGGCTTTGTGACGAATATGCCCGAGTGGATGCGCGCGGCAAATGTGATTATCACCAAAGCCGGACCCGGCACGATTTGCGAAGCGCTCACGTGCGGTCTGCCGATTTTGTTGAGCGGCTATTTGCCCGGGCAAGAAACCGGCAACGTCACCTTTGTCGAACAAATCGGCGTGGGCGTGCTGCGCCGCCAGCCCGAGGAGATTGTGCGCACCTTGCGGGAATGGCTTGCCCCCGGCAACGAGACACTCGCGCGCTATGCCGCACGCGCGCGTGAACACGCGCGCCCGCGCGCTTCACTCGACATTGCCCAAATTCTGAACGACTTGCTTGAACAATGATTACGTTTCACCTTTCACGTTTCACGCCTCACGCTTCGCGTTTCACGTTTCACGTATCACGTATTGCGTGTTGCCTGTGGCTGACCGCGTGCGCCACTGCCTCGCCGATGAGCACACGCACTCTGGCGCCAACGATCAATCAACCCGTTAGCCTGACGCTGTGGCATTCGTACACCGACGCATCGGCGACGCTACTCCAAATGCTCATCAATGATTTTCACAAAACTTTTCCAACAATTACCGTGCGCGTGGAAACCAAGGTGAACGAAACCGAGTTGTTAAAGCAAGGACTGGCGGCGCTCGCACTCAATCAAACGCCCGATATGGTGATTGCGGATCGGCGCATCCTGGCTGAGTTTGCGCGACGCGGCGCGCTGATTCCGCTGGATAACTGGGTGAACGATTCGCAGCACGGGTTGCGCGAAGACGAGCGCGCTGATTTCTTTCCGGGCATTCTGGAGACGGGTCACTTTCCCGAACTGGGCAATCAGACCTGGGCGTTCCCTTTCGATTATCGCGCGGTGGTGCTCTACTACAACGCGGAGGTATTGCAAGCCGCCAGAGTGAGCGTGCCGCGCACCTGGGAGCAATTCAGCGAAGCCGCGCGCCTCACCACACGGGACCATCGGCGTGGCTGGGTGATGTCGCCGAACGCGCTGGTGTTTTACGCCTGGCTCTTCAGTCGCAACGGCAACGTGTTGAACGACGCGCAAACCCAGGCGCAATTTGCTGATGAGGCGGGCGTGAAATCCTTACAACTCGTCGTCGCGCTAACCCAAAGCGGCGCGGCGTACCTTGCCGATGCGGACGCGCACGCGCGCGCGGAATTTGTGCATGGCAAAGCCACGTTCTGGTTTGGCGATACGGACGAACTGGCGCGCCTCGCTCAAGCCGCGACGCCCCCCTCGCTCAAGTGGGCTGTGACGAACATTCCCCAGAACGATCCAACGCATTCGGTCACTGCACAACACGGCGCGTCCATCGCGATTTTTCGCGGGAGTGACGCGCGCGTGCGCGCAGCATGGTTGCTGACACGCTGGCTCACCGCGCCCGAGCAAAGCGCGCGCTGGACACAAACAACATTGCGCGTGCCGGTGCGCCTCTCGGCATACGCGCGACTGACAACGCCATTGCCGCCCGCGTTCACGCGTTTGCGCGAAGGCTTTGGTGACGCGCTCCCAACGCTGCGCGCGATACCTACGGTGAGAGATGCCGCGCAAATTGATGCCACGATGGTCACGCTATGGACAAACGTAGCCAAGGGAGCTGACCCGAAGAGCGAACTGGGGAATGCCGCCGCGCGCGTGAATCGGCTGCTGGGCAATATTCCTTGAGTCAAAATTTGTAACTACTCAGCCCACCTGTCATTGCGAGCCGCGCAGCGGCGAAGCAATCTCCAATGCGCTCATCGGAGATTGCTTCGCGAACTGCGCTTGCAATAGCCGCTTGAGTAGTTACCAAAATTTCGCACCTGTGGAGAAACTCATCCCTGCCTCCTTCTCTCCCCGCGTGACGGAAAGAGTAAGGGGATTTGGGGTGGTGGCGGACGGCTTCGCCGCCCGCCACCACCCTGCTCCTTTGTTCCCCCCCTCCCCGTTGCGCTAAGCGCAACGGGGAGGGGGCAGGGGGTGGGGCAATGCATTCGCAAGGTGCGAAATGCAGGTTGAGTGGGACAAATGACGTTAACCTTTCTCAAACTGGGTGGCTCGGCGATTACGGACAAGACGCGCGAGGCAACGGCGCGCCCCGAGGTGATTCGACGCATCGCGCAAGAAGTGCAACGTGCACGCGCGGCGCGTCCGACGCTCCGACTGGTCATCGGGCACGGGAGCGGTTCGTTTGGACATTTTGCCGCGAAAAAATCGGGCTTTGGGGAGCGCGGCAACTGGTGGGCGTATGCCGAAACGGGCGCGGCGGCGGCGCGCCTCACGCGCCTCGTCACTGATACGTTCCTCGCCGAAGGTGTGCCGGTCGTTGCCTTGCCGCCATCTGCGTCCGCGCGTTGTCGCGATGGTGAATTGCTGGAACTTGCCACGCAACCGATTCAAACGGCTCTGGCACACGGCTTGGTTCCCCTCGTTCATGGCGATGTGGCGTTCGATGAAACGCGCGAGATGACGATTGTCTCGACGGAGATGGTGTTTGCGAACCTCGCGCCGCACCTGCAACCGACGCGCATTCTGCTCGCGGGTATCGTGGATGGAGTGTTCACCGCCGATCCGTTGAGGGATGCCTCGGCGCAATTGATTCACGAAATCACTCCCCAAACGTTTCCGCGTGTCGAATCGCAGTTGCGTGAGTCGTACGGCGTGGATGTGACAGGGGGAATGCTGACCAAAGTGAAAACGATGTTGACGTTGATTGAGCGTGTTCCCGGTCTACGCGTCCACATCATCAGCGCGCTGCGCGCGGGAATCATCGAGCGCGCGCTGTTGCACGATGACTTGAGCGAAGGGACGCTGATACACGCGTAAAACACCGAGGCGGGAGGTTATCCCGCCTCGGATTGTTTTTGTTGCGCGTGTTGCCAGGCATAGCGCGCCAGTGCCTCGAAAAATTCATTGACCCCTTCACCACTCGCGCACGAGGATTCAAAAAAGGGAACGCGCCACGCCTGGGCAATTTCTTCCGCCTGTTCACGCGGCACCTGACGCGGCAGGTCAATCTTGTTCGCCAGAAGGAGAATCGGCACATCGGGGAGAAATTCGCGCGTTTCGCGCCACCAGCGCATCAGGTTGTAGAAGGAGACGCGGTTACTCACATCAAAGACCAAGCCCACCGCCTGCGCGCCGCGATAAAACGCGCGCCGCGCAAAGGTAAAGCGTTCTTGCCCACCGAGGTCCCACACCACAAGTCGCAGGGACTTGTGTTCGACCTCGATGTCGTACAGATGAAAATCCACGCCAATCGTCATATCGCGTTGCGGGTCAAACTGGCAGGTGCAATAGCGTTCGATGAGACTGGTCTTGCCCACATTCGCATCGCCACCCAGAACGACTTTGAGAACATGCGGCTTGGGAGAAGGGGCGGTACCTGCCAGAATCGCATTGACGATATTCAGCAGTTGATCTATCGTGAAAGGCTTGACCAAATAGTGATGGGCAATCAGGTTGCCTTCGGAGGTTGTGAGCTCGGACATATCATACGCGCTCATCAAGATAGTGACGGTGTCGGGTGAGCGCGCCTGAGCTTCGCGAATCAACGTTACCCCATCCACATCCGCCATCCGCCAATCGGCGATAACGAGATCGAACGAGGTTTGCTGGATTGCGGCGCGCGCGTCGGTACCGTTGGTGCAGGTGTACACTTGCACCGACGCGGACTGCCTCAGCCCGCGCGCAATCTCTTCGACGATACGCGCGTCGTTATCCACGACGAGGACAGCAGGCAAAGTGTTCATTAGAACAGTGCATCCACTATATCGCGTTCGCGCAACAGACGGCGACGCCAACCATTGATTTCCGG
>Ga0209227_1000281_pt1 | contig 44431 bp, 46 predicted proteins | sample YNPBryantNP2012_FD_185815 | JGI IMG/M metagenome (GOLD analysis project Ga0209227, IMG submission 185815) | Anoxygenic and chlorotrophic microbial mat microbial communities from Yellowstone National Park, USA - YNP Bryant NP 2012 (SPAdes)... ...
CAGGAGGCAAGCATGAAGACCATCGGCATCAATACTCATTGCGGCTCCTACTGCATACTCGATGCAAACACCGACCTCTGCAAGTGATACTCGGCACATCGCCCGTTCGGCTGGGGCCGTCGGAGTAGCGGTATTCCTGTCCCGCATTCTGGGAGTGGTGCGGGAACAGGTATTTGCATGGCTTTTTGGCGCAGGCATGGCCGCGGATGCCTTTGTGGTGGCCTTTCGCATTCCAAATCTTTTAAGGGACCTCTTTGCCGAAGGGGCCTTGAGCTCTGCATTTGTCACGGTCTTTACGGATTATGAAAAAAGACAGACTCACGAGGCCTTGAAACAGTTGGTCAACAATGTCTTTACAGTGATGGCCGCTGTGGTCTCTCTGGTGGTGGTGTTGGAGATGGTCTTTGCCAAGGAACTGGTGCAGCTCATGGCCCCTGATTTTCAGGCCATTCCAGGCAAGACAGGGCTCACCACTGATCTAACTCTGATCATGGCGCCGTTTCTGCTCTTCGTGTCCCAGGCGTCCATTCTCATGGGCATCTTAAATACCAAAGGCTTTTTCTTCATACCTGCCTTTTCATCCGCCTGTTTTAACTTGGGCTCCATTGGCGTGGGCGCAGGCCTGGCCCTGTTTCTGCCTCGTTTTGGAGTAAACGGCATCGTGGGCATGGCCATCGGCACCCTGGCAGGCGGCATTCTGCAGTTTCTCATTCAAGTGCCCTTATTGAAAAGAGTAGGCTTTTCCATCAGACCTGCCTGGAACCTCGCCGAACCAGGGCTGAAACGCATCTTTCGGCTCATGCTGCCCGCTGTCATAGGGCTTTCCGCCACACAGATCAACATCTTCGTCAACACCAACTTCGCCTCACAGTGCGGCCAGGGAAGTGTGGCCTGGCTCAACTATGCCTTTCGATTTATGCTCTTTCCCATAGGACTCTTCGGCGTAGCCATGTCAGTGGCCAGTATGCCTGCCATCTCGCGCATGGCCGCCAGTCAGGACACAAGGCGCATGAAGGATGTGCTGCAATCCAGCCTGATTCTATGCCTTGCCCTGGCTGTCCCTGCCTCTGTGGGGCTTTTTATTCTGGCGGAGCCCATCATAAGGCTCATCTATGAACACGGCAGGTTTCTGGCCCATGACACTCACATGACCGCAGAGGCGCTCAAACTCTATGCCCTCGGCCTTACGGCATATGCAGGCGTCAAGGTCATGGCACCCGTATTTTATGCCCTAAACGACACCAAATGGCCTGTAATGGGCAGTTTCCTGGCGGTCATCTGCAACATCCTCTTCATTCTGGCCACACTGTCGCAACTGGAACACAGGGCCATCGCCCTTGCCACCTCTCTGAGCGCCATGGCAAACCTTGCGCTGCTCACTGGAGTCTTGCACAAAAAGATCGGCGGGCTATGTGTGAAGAGGCTCTTGAAGGCCACTTTCAAGATAGGGGCATCCTCCCTTGTAATGGGCGTTTTGGTGATGTCTTGCAGAAATCTCTGGCAGCATCAGGGAATGTGGCTTCAGGCACTGGGCCTTTTGATGGCAGTGGCGGCAGGCGCCATTTTTTATGCAGGCATGGTCTATGTGTTACGGGTAGAGGAGGTGAAGACCGTGATGGACGGCATAGGCCATAGAATAGGGCTACTCAAGCAGTAGCCTTATTGCCCCATAAAAGCCTGCCATGCTCATCATACCAGTCGTTTCCATCCCCGCCTGCCATGACCCTGTCAGCCTGTTCCAATGGGGCCTTCAGGTCAGTTAAGTCTGTGAAACGAAAGAAGACGCCTGGAATGGCCGTGGTTTCTGAGGCGGCGCCACCTCCTACGGCATGCATGCGCTCATTGCCCTTGATGACATCCACAAAGCGAATGTTACCTGAGTCAGGGGCGGTAAACAGGACCTTTGTGCCGTCCTGCAGGGAAAAGACCGTAAAGAGGTCGCTTTTTTTCAGGTCGCTGAACTCCCCATTGGCGGCCCCCTCCACATCTGAAAGGTCCACATGGGGATCCCCCCAGATCACCGTGGAGAGCCTGGAGAATTTCTCGTATATCTCCACTGTCATCTCGTTTTTGAAACCTATGAGGTACTGGCCCGTATCCACTATATTTGGGACAGGAAGCGTCAAGCCATGGCTGCTGTAATTCACGGTCAAGGCGGAATAGGAGAGATATTCCAGGTGAATGGCTATGCTGTCTGCCAGCAGGCCTGCCCTGCCCTGCATGGCAGTGCCATTTTGAAGCTCGATTCGTATGTCAAGGGAGAGATACGAAGCGGAGACGGCCTCGGCTTGCTGGAGTTCCAGGCCAGGGCTGGCTGATGGCCTCATCTCGATAAATCCCTTTACATCAGAGGGTTTGTCGTGAGTCAAGCGGTCTATGATGAGCTTTTTGAGAAGCAGGGCTGAGTCATTTATGTCAGTTGTGTTGAGTGTGCCGTCGGCCTTCTTGTCATTTAGGCGCCGGGCCAAGGTCTGCACCATGTCCTTTAGGTCATTTAAGGCCAGAAAAGACCCGTTTGCCCGAGTATTTAGGCCTGAAGAGGCTGAAAGTGCCTGCCGCACCAGGGCATCTTTTTTGGCAATTTGGTCTTCGTTTGCCTTGGGAGCAGGCGTCTGAGGCAGGGCAGGTTTAAGTGCCTGAGGGATTGAGAATCGGTTGAAAATACTGTTTAGTGTGAACATGTGACGACCCTCCGTTGTTATTGTGTATAGGGCGCCTTGAAAAATTAGAATTTTTGTCCGAGAACAAGGCGCGATGAAAGGCGAAAAAGCGGAGCATACTCCATGTATGTGAGCATTTTTTGCCGACGAGCAACGCAGTTATGGGGCGAAAGGGCAATTTTGCAAGGCGCCCTATAATTTATCGGCACAAAATACCCTTTGCTTTAAGGAGGTCTTATGCCCTACTCCATTCTGGGTCTCATGGGTTCGCCTCGAATGGGCGGCAATACAGATATTCTGATGGACGCACTCCTTTCCCATGCTCAAGCGCTGAGTGCGGTCACAGAAAAACTTCGGCTCTATGCCATGCGATTTCAGGGCTGCATCGAGTGCGGCGGCTGTGACCACACGGGTGTGTGCGTGTTGCAGGACGACCTCACTCCTGTTTATGAACGCCTGCTGCAGGCAGACTATGTGGTGGCGGCCTCTCCCATGTTTTTCTACAACATCTCCTCTCAAATGCAGGCCCTGGTGGAGCGCTCACAGGCCCTCTGGGTCTCCAAATATCGCCTGAACGGCCTCGTCAAACGCCAAAAACCAGGGCAGGCGGTCTTTATCGGCATAGGGGCAACGCGAGGCAAATCCCTGTTTGACGGCGCTCAAAGGGTGATGAAATACTTCTTCGATGCCCTGGACATGCGGTTTGCAGGAAGCCTCCTCTATAGAGGCATCGATGCCAAAGGAGAGATAAAAGGCCATGAAACGGCCATGGCGGATGTGAAAAGACTGGCCGAGGCCATGGCTAGAGGAGAGGAACTGAACCTATCTTAAGAGGAGCAAGGCCCTTTCTCCTGAAGCAGATGCCGCACAGCCCCTACGAGATACAAGGACCCTGCTACGCACACAAGATTCCCTGCTGCGTTTAAACAGGCCTCTAAGGCCTGCTTCCAATCCTTGATATAGCTGAGCTCTAAGCGATGGGCCTTTTCTTGCCATTCCTCCAGGTAAACAGGCCTTCTTGGGCCAGGTGGCTCTGTGATATAAATCCCACGAAAGAAGGGTGAAAGACGGCGCAACATGCCCACAAAATCCTTATCTCCGCCCTCATTGGATACCCCAAACAAGAGATGCGCCTTTTGCGAGTCGCATTTTAGGTCCTCTAACAGGGTGCAGAGTGCCTGAATGCCATGGGGGTTGTGTGCCCCATCCAGCAATACCCTGCGGCCGCCCACCTGCAATAACTCCCCCCTACAAGGCCAGGTGGCGGCCTCTATGCCCTGCTTCAATGCGGCCTCGCTGATGGAGAGGTGTTGGCCTATGACCTCACACGCTGCCAAGGCAAGGGCTGCATTTTGGTATTGATGCCTGCCCAAAAGCCCTGGCCTTACAATGGGCAGATGCACATGCAAGCCTTTGTATTCCATGCCGCCATTTACGGCCTTGACCGCAAAGTCCTTTCCCAAACGAAAGACTGGGGCATTTAACGACCGTGCTCGGTCTGCTATCACGGCTAGGGCCGCTGAATCTTGAACACCAGTTACCACTGGAATGTCAGGCTTTATGATGCCAGCCTTTTCAAAGGCAATTTGCTCAAGGGTATTGCCCAGATAGGACATGTGATCAAGGTCCACATTGGTGATGACCGCACAGAGGGGCGAAATGACATTGGTGGCATCCAACCTGCCACCCAAGCCTGTCTCCACCACTGCCACATTCACTTGTTGTTCCTCAAACCACTTGAAGGCAATGGCTGTGGTGTATTCAAAATAGCTGAGTTCAAGGCCCTGTTCCACATAGCCCTTGATGCGCTCTATGGCATGGGCCAGTTCATTGTGTGAAATATAATGGCCGTTTATATCAAAGCGTTCCACCAGACTCCAAAGATGTGGGGAGGTATAGCGGCCCACCTTATGGCCTGCAGTCATTAAAATGGAGCTGAGATAGGCGCAAACCGACCCCTTGCCATTGGTGCCAGCCACATGTATAAGTGGATATGCCTGATGCGGCCTTTTCAAGGCCTGCAAAATGGCCTCTATGCGCTCAAGGCCCAACTTAAAACCATGAAACTGAAAACGGTTTAGATATGAAATAGCTTCCTCGTAATTCACAAAATCGTCCTTATGGTATTGTCACGGTAGTTATTGCCTCGCGATGAGGAGTCTCTTGTTTGTCGAAGTTAGGAATATTTTAATAGCCATTTATTAGCATACTAAAAGACCACATATTGTAAACCCTCAACGATACCATGAAACATAGAATTCATCTGAAACGAGTAGGATTTGACATAGACGGTGTAGTGGCAGACACCATGCGTGCATTTATTCAAATAGCACGGGAGGAGTATAACATAGACACCCTGCATAAGGGCATGATCACATCCTATTGGTTGGAACAGTGCCTGCCCATTCCAGAGGAGGTGGTATTGCAGATTGTACATCAGTTGGTGCATGAACCACTATATGTGGGGCTCAAGCCCATTCGGTATGCAAAAGAGGCCTTATTGGCCTACGCAGAAAAGGAACCACTTATCTTTGTAACTGCCAGGCCTAAACCTGAACCCATTCGGGAGTGGCTTTTGGAACTGCTGAGGGAATTGCCTGCCTCACATATTAATGTCATTGCAACAGGTGAACACCAGGCCAAGGCAGGCCTTTTAAAGGAACTGGGTATAGATACCTTCATAGACGACCACCTGGAGACATGCCATCAAATACACCAAACAGGGATTCAGGCCATTATATTCGACCAACCTTGGAATCAAGGGTGGTCGCCATGTCCGAGGCTTCATTCCTGGCAGGAATTTTTGAACTATCTGCCAATAAAGAGGCAGCCATTTGGTTAAGAATATATCTGGCTTTTTTTACGGCACATCTCATGGGGCTCTCTTTTGTATACCCATCTTCAATTGAATAACTATGTGCTATAATTCAGGACAAATCAACATTTCCAACACTTTTAATTGACATTATGCCATTTTATCTGTATTATTTAAAGCTTATTTTAGGATAAGCTGTCGGCATGTTGTGTTTTGTGGGCATGTTTGGAAAATAGATAAAAGAAAGTCTGAAACATATGTTTTCAACCTTAACAGAACGCCTGGAAGGCATTTTTAAGCGCATGCGTGGATATGGCCGGCTCTCCGAAGAGAATATTCAGGAGGGGTTGCGAGAGGTGCGTCTTGCACTTTTAGAGGCAGATGTGCATTTTAAGGTGGTCAAGGACTTCATCGAGCGTATAAAGGTCAGGGCCATAGGCCAGGAGGTGATGGAGAGCCTTACTCCGGGGCAGCAGCTTGTAAAGATCGTCCACGACGAATTAGTAGCGCTTTTAGGCGGGTTTAATCAGCGGTTGAATCTGGCGGGTGCTCAGCCGGCAGCGATTATGCTGGCGGGTTTGCAGGGTTCAGGCAAGACAACCACCGCTGCTAAACTTGCCCTGTGGTTGCGTTCCAAGGGCCGTAGGCCGTATTTGGTACCTGCTGATATTTACAGACCTGCTGCCATCGACCAGTTGAAGGTATTAGCTAAACAGATTCAAATAGATGTCTTTCCCACTCAGCCGTCTGATAAACCAGTTGACATAGTCAGAAAGGCTAAGGCCGAGGCCATTAGGCTTAACAAAGACACACTTATTATAGATACTGCAGGCCGTTTGCATATAGATGAGGCCCTGATGCAGGAGCTCAAGGACATAAAGACCTTGATGTCACCGCAGGAGATATTGTTGGTGGTGGATGCTATGACCGGCCAGGATGCAGTCAATATGGCCAAGAGTTTTAACGAGGCCATAGAGATAACCGGTGTGGTATTGACCAAGATGGATGGAGACGCAAGAGGTGGTGCAGCCCTTTCTATTCAATCTATCACGGGCAAACCCCTCAAATTTGTGGGGGTAAGTGAGAAATTAGACGGATTGGAGCCATTCTACCCTGATCGTCTGGCCAATCGTATTCTGGGTATGGGCGATGTATTAAGCCTTATAGAAAAGGTGCAGCAGAATGTTGATCAAAAAAAGACCTTGGAGCTCAAGGAAAAGATCAAAAAAGATGCCTTCACCTTGGAGGATTTTAAGGATCAATTGCTGCAAATCAAAAAGATGGGTGGTTTGGCTCAAGTGATCTCCATGATTCCAGGCATTAATAAGCTCAAGCAGGTGCAGGGTATGATGCCGGAAGAAAAGGAGCTTTCAAAGATAATCGCCATCATAGACTCCATGACCCCTATGGAGCGAGCCGACTGGACCATTATAAACGCCAGCCGCAGGAAACGCATCGCCAGGGGCAGCGGTACCACGGTCCAGGATGTAAATAAGCTCCTTAAGAATTATGCCGAGATGGCTAAGATGTTAAAAAAGATAAAAAAGACAGGTTTGAAGAGATTTGCCAGGGGCTTCAATCCCTTTGGTTGATATTTTTTATTATTAAAGCAAGGAGGTATTTATGGCAGTAAAATTGAGATTGACTCGTATGGGCAGAAAAAAGAAGCCCTTTTACAGGGTGGTGGCAGCCAATTCAGAGGCCCCACGCGACGGCCGTTTTCTGGAGATATTGGGCACCTATGACCCACTCAAGGAACCGGCTGAGTGTAAAATGAATATGGAGCGCGTGAAATACTGGCTTGGTCAGGGTGCTGTCCCCACGGAGACAGTCAATAGTCTTATCAAGAAGCTGATGAATTGATCCCCTTAAGTGAATCTCCAGGACTGATATGAGGTTATTGCATGAAAGAGCTGGTGGAGTATCTTGTAAAATCGCTTGTTGATAATGTGGATGCGGTACAGGTCAAGGAAGTCGAAGGTGAGCAGACTACGGTCGTTGAGGTAAGGGTGGCCAAAGAGGATATCGGCAAGGTCATAGGTCGTCAGGGGCGGACAGCTAAGGCACTACGGACTATTATCTCGGCTGCTTCGAGCAAGCTCAAAAAACGTGCAGTACTTGAGATATTGGAATAATTCATGACCTGTAAAAATGGTGCAACGGTCTGAGTTTATAGCCATAGGTAGATTGACGAAGCCGCATGGTATAAGGGGCGAGTTGGTCCTGTCTTCTGCTTATGGGGATGTATTGCAGCCTGGCATGGCCTTTCACATCAATGGCCGCGATTTTGAGCTCTTATCCTTAAGGACAGGTCCGACCGGCTTGCTTGTGCGTCTGGAAGGTGTCTTGAATCGCTCTAATGCAGAGGTGTTGTGTGGATTGGATGTATATGTCCGTGCCGCCAGTCTGCCTCCCCTGCCTGATGGCGAGTTTTATTGGCATGAAGTGATAGGTCTGAGGGTGATAGCTGGGGATCTTGAGCTGGGCCGGGTAGTGGATATCCTACAGACAGGTGTTTATGACATCTATGTGGTGCATTCTGATGAGCAAAAGGAATACCTATTCCCTGCTGTGGAAGAGATAGTGACCAACATAGACTTAAAAAACGGGGTGATGGTGGTAGATCCCCCTGAAGGTCTTTTGCATATAAATGCTCTTTGATATCTTAACGATCTTTCCAAATTTTTTTGATTCGGCATTAAAAGAAGGCCTATTGGCTAAGGCCATTCAGAAGGGACTGCTTCAGGTCAGGACCATCAACCTGCGGGATTTCACTTATGACAGGCACAATACAGTGGATGACAGGCCGTATGGCGGCGGTGAGGGGATGGTGATGAAACCTGAACCCATTTATGAGGCCATTCAATACCTCAAGGGCACATCACCTACGCCACATGTAGTGCTTTTGAGCCCCAAAGGCAGGTTATTTCAGCAGGGGATGGCCCATGACCTATCTGTGAAACCACGACTTTTAATTATATGTGGTAGATATGAGGGCATAGATGAGCGGGTGTCGGCCTTTGTAAACGATGAGGTCTCCATCGGAGATTATGTGCTTTTTGGAGGGGAGGCCGCTGCCCTTGTGATCCTGGAGGCTGTAGCCCGTCTGATCCCTGGCGTATTGGGTTGTGAGACCTCTTCTCAAAGGGATTCCTTTTCTGATGGCCTGTTGGAAAGCCCTTGTTATACGCGTCCCTATGAGTTTTTGGGGCAAAAGGTGCCTGATGTACTGCTTTCCGGCGACCATGCCAGGATTGCCCGTTGGAAAAGGGAGCAGTCCTTGTTGATCACCATGGAACGCCGACCTGATTTACTGAAAAAGGTAGAACTGAGCGAAGAGGACAAGGGATTTTTGGCTATGAAGGGCTGGATATGCGATACATAGGCTTAGTGCACTATCCAGTTGTAAATCGGGCGGGCAAGAGGATTGTATCTGCGGTCACAAATCTGGACATCCATGATATCGCCCGTGCCTCTGCTACCTACGGCATAGAGGCTTTTTTCATCATTACTCCCCTTGAAAGACAGATTGCCTTAGCTCGAAAGATCATAGCTCATTGGCTGAAAGGGGTAGGGGGAGAGTTGAATATGGACAGGAAAAGGGCCATGGAAACAGCCAAGATAGTACCATCCATAGAGGATGCAGTGGCTGTAATTGAAACAACCCATGGACAACCCCCGGAGGTCTATGCAACTACTGCCCATAGATACTCCCAAACTGTGGGGTGGAGACAGTTAAGGGGGCAATTGGAGACCCAGGCGGTGCCTGTATTGCTATTGTTCGGAACGGCATCGGGCTTGGCCCCTGAGATCCTTGATTCGGTGGACGGTGTCTTGGAGCCCATATGCGGTAGAGGAGATTATAATCATCTGTCTGTGCGCAGTGCTGTATCTGTGGCATTGGATAGACTATTTGGATAGTATCAGTGTTCATTATAAAATTTTAATTTTATAAATAAAAGGAGATGATTTTTATGGAATTACTCAGAAGACTTGAGCTGGAAGAAATGCGTATGGATATCCCGTCTTTTAGACCTGGCGATGTGGTGCGCGTGCATGTAAAGATTCAGGAGACAGAGGAAAAGGAACGCATACAGGTATTCGAAGGGGTTGTAATCGCAAGACGCGGGGGCGGGTTGAATGAGACCTTCATCGTTCGAAAGGACTCCTTCGGCGTGGGTGTGGAACGTATCTTTCCTGTACATTCACCGCGTATAGAAAAGATTGAACTGGTGGAAGAGGGAAGACATAACAGGTCCAAACTCTATTATTTACGAGAGTTACGGGGCAAGGCGGCACGCCATAAGATCAGAAAACACACGCTCATGGCACAACACTAGGCCTTTTATTTTCAATGCCCCTAAAATTTCAAAAGAGGATTGCTTCGTTTCGCTTGCAATGACAGATGGTGCGCGTGTCCTTGCAAGGAGCGTTTTTCGCAATGGGCAATTCACACCGTACGAATCAAGGGGCTGTACTGTTAGGGACACCGGAAAGAGGTCTTTCTATGTTGCATTTGGAAAAGGCCTTGTGGGCGCAAGGCATGCAGCTGGTGGCTGGCCTGGATGAGGTGGGGCGTGGTTGTATCGCGGGTCCTGTGGTAGCCGCTGCTGTGGTGTTGCAAACGGCCTCTGCTGATAAATTATATAAGGCAGGCGTCAGGGATTCCAAAACACTTTCTTCGGGTCGCAGGGAATCCCTGGCCCAGCTCATCAGAGAATATGCTTTAGATGTGGCTGTTGGTATTGTCTGGCCTGAAGAGATAGACCGTCTGAACATATTACAGGCCAGCTTAAAGGCCATGGCAGAGGCCATTGTTGGCCTGGGCTGCTGTCCTGATGTGCTTTTAGTGGATGGAAATCAGCGGGTGCCTTGTTCCATCCCGCAACGTACTGTGGTCAGGGGGGATGCCTGTTCTATATCCATAGCGGCAGCCTCCATTGTGGCCAAGGTCTATCGAGATGAATTGATGTGCAGGCTTGCACTGGATTACCCGATATATATGTTTCAAAAGCATAAGGGATATCCTACCAAAGAACATCTGGATACCATAAAATGCCATGGCATCTGTGAGATGCACAGAAGGAGTTTCGGGCCGGTGAAAAGGTGTGTCTCGCAAGGCGCTGGACTGTTTGATGCCATCTGATTGTAATATATTTGACATATTTTGGCCAAAAGTGTGCATTAACATCTAATATGGTGGTAGAAACTTGGGGAACACAGCCTCCAAAAACTTATCAACTCAAAAGGCAGCCACATGGCACTTGGCAGAGGAGCTGGCAGCAACATATCTTAAAAAAAGGCATTATGAAATCTTAGAGCGCAACTATAAGACCAGGTGGGGTGAAATCGACATCATAGCCAAGGATGGTTCAACCCTGGTTTTTATAGAGGTCAAGGCAAGAAGGGGTGAGGGTTGCGGGCTTCCCCAAGAGGCTGTGAGTAGGCAAAAGCAGTATAAGATTATTCGTATGGCGCAGCAATATATGCATCAATGCGACCGAAAGACATTGGAACAGCCTGTCCGTTTTGATGTGCTATCGATTCGATGGCAGGGTGATGTCCCGATGATAGAACACATACCCCATGCGTTTGATGCAACGGATTTACCTGTATAGTTTTTATGCCATGGAACCCTCATATCCCTTGCAACAGATGGGAATTGCCGTAGAAAAAGAGGTGTAATATGTCAGCACGGGTACAGAAAGAGATAGTGGAAAGCAAGACATTGCTATTGCAGTTGTCATCGTTGGTCGAAGAGGCCGTGAGAACTGCTGTCATGGCCTTTCAGAAAGGGGATTCGACCCTGGCTGATCTGGTCATTCAACGGGACAATGATGTGGACCTTCTGGAAGAAAAAATAGATTCCGTGGTCCTGACGGCATTGGCCCTGCGTCAACCCATGGCATCGGATCTGCGGTTTCTGACATCTGCACAGCAGATCGCCTCGCAGCTGGAGCGAGTGGGCGATCATGCCGTCAACATAGCCCGTCAGGTCAAGGGGCTGGCGGAGACCGCTGATACTGCTGCTGCGCAGCCGTCTTCCGAGCTTCGTTCCTCATCGGCTATAAGAGATATGGCCAACCTCGCCATTCAGATGCTCGGAGAGAGCATCAATGCCTTTGTCCAGCAGAATGCACAGCTCGCCCGTTCCGTCAGGCAGAAGGATTCCCATGTGGATGATCTGTATGCCCAGGTAAAGCAGGAGGAAATAGCGCTTATCGGGCAAAACCGCAGGGAGGTTCTGTCAGGCGTAAGCAATATCATGCTGGCCATGAATATGGAACGCATAGCGGATCTCGCCACCAATATCGCTGAAGATGTCATTTTTATGCTGGAAGGCAAACTTATGCGTCACGATTTTGAATATGATCAGAGTAAAGTTGCAGGGGAGTCGGCAAGTGGCGCCAGCGGCAGCTGTCCCACCAAGCCAGGTCAGGTGAGAGAGCCCCTTGAGTGCCTGGAAAGACATGCCGTGCAGGTGCACGAGTGTCTAACTAAGGCCATTGCCGGATTCAGGGCGTATATAGCCATGGACGAAGCCGGATTCAAGCAGTGCTTTGACGATGTCTCCGAGCTGGAACACGGGGCTGATCTCATCAAACGAAACGTGAGGGCTCATCTCCCCAAAGGCATTATCATGCCCATCGACAAATTTGAGCTGTTTCTGTATGTCAACGAACAGGACGGCATAGCTGACGTGTGTGAGGATATATTGGAGTGGCTTACATATCGCCGTATCAAACTGCCAGGCGCTATTGCCGAGGACGCCGTAAAGCTCTTTGAGCAGTGCGGGAATGTGGTATCCGGCCTGTCACATATCATTCAAGATGCCAGAGAGTACTTCAAGACAGGAAACGACATGGTGCGCACTCGTGTCAAGGAGGCCATTCTGACGCTGCGCTCAAGAGAGCACCAGGCGGATGTGATGGAGAACAGCTTGAAACAGCAGATCTTTGATACGTACCCAGACGATATGTTCCCCATATATTTTCTCGTAAGACTCGTGGAACTCATAGGCCGTACTGCTGATCAGGCCGAGAGCGCCGCAGATATCATGCGTTCCATGATTGCAAGATAAGTAAATAACATGTCCCTAAACCGCATTTTGATCACAGGTGCGGCTGGTTTCATAGGCTTTCATCTCGCCAAAAGGCTTCTGGAAGAGGGTAAGACGGTTATCGGCATAGACAACTTTTCATCCTATTATGATCCCTCCCTGAAAGAAGCCAGGGCGGCCATGCTGCTCAAATATGGGTGTTTTACCCTTGAACGTGTGGATATATCGGACCGGACCGTGATGCCGGAGATATTCCGAAAGCACACTCCTGAGGCGGTGGTCAATCTGGCGGCCCAGGCAGGCGTGAGATATTCTCTCAAGAACCCTCATTCTTACGTGGACACGAATCTCGTGGGTTTTGTGAATATCCTTGAGGGTTGCCGCCACAATGGAGTCAAACACCTCGTATTCGCCTCATCCAGTTCCGTATATGGTGCAAACACCAAGATGCCTTTTTCAGTGCATCACAATGTGGATCACCCGGTTTCATTGTACGCAGCCACCAAAAAGGCCAATGAACTCATGGCCCATTCCTATGCCCATCTATATGGTCTTCCTTGCACTGGTCTGCGTTTTTTTACTGTTTACGGGCCGTGGGGCAGGCCTGATATGGCCTTGTTTCTATTCACCAGGGCGATTCTGGAAGGAAGACCTATAGATGTCTTCAATTATGGCCGAATGAAGAGGGATTTTACATACATAGATGATATCGTAGAGGGTGTCGTGCGGGTCATTCAGCGGATACCCACCGGCAACTACAATTGGAGTGGCGACAACCCTGACCCCTCCAGCAGTTATGCGCCCTATCGAATCTATAACATCGGCAACAACAATCCAGTGGAGTTGATGCGGTATATTGAGGTTTTAGAAGAGACCTTGGGCATAAAGGCACAAAAGAATCTGCTACCTCTCCAGGCCGGAGATGTGCCTGCCACCTATGCGGATGTGGAGGACCTGGAACGGGATGTGGGGTTTAAGCCAGCTACGCCACTGGAGGTGGGCATACCTCGTTTTGTTCAGTGGTTTAGGGAATATTATAAAATATAGAGATAAGTTATGCATATCACTGTTATTGGTACTGGTTATGTTGGCTTGGTAGCAGGGGCAGGCCTGGCTGATTTCGGCATGCATGTCATCTGTGTGGACAAGGATAGTCAAAAGATAGGGCTGTTAAATCAGGGCAAGCTGCCTTTTTACGAACCAGGGCTGAAGGAACTGGTGGAGCGAAACTATAAAAACGGCAGGCTCTCTTTTAGTACAGATCTAAAGACCGCTGTTGAGAGTTCCCTTGTGATCTTTTTGGGAGTTGGTACCCCTTCCGATGAATCAGGCGGAGTTGACCTGTCCGCAGTAAAGGAAGTAGCCCTGGAGATCGCTCAATACCTCAACGATTATAAGGTGATTGTCACCAAATCCACGGTACCTGTGGGGGCCAACCGTTGGCTCAAACAACTCATAGATGAACACAAGACAGTGAATGTAGAGGTGGATGTGGTCTCCAACCCCGAGTTTTTGCGTGAGGGCTCGGCGGTAGAGGATTTTATGCGGCCCAACCGCCTGGTGCTCGGCTCTGACAGCCCCAAGGCCCTTGCTATCGTCAAGGACATCTATCGTCCGCTATATCTCATCGAGACACCCTTTGTAGAGACTACCCTGGAAACGGCTGAGATGATCAAATATGCATCCAATGCCTTTTTAGCCACCAAGATCTCCTTTATCAATGAAGTGGCCAACCTATGCGAAAAGGTGGGGGCCGATGTGCATGCAGTGGCCAAGGCCATGGGGCTGGACAGAAGGATAGGTCCCAAATTTTTGCATCCAGGTCCAGGCTATGGTGGCTCATGCTTCCCTAAGGATACCAATGCGTTTGCCCATATGGCCAGGCAACATGGTGTCAAGCTGCATATTGTAGAGGCTGTTATAGAGGCCAATAACCGACAGCGCGCCAGCATCCTTATCAAGCTACAAAAACTCCTAAATGGTGCCTTAAAAGACCGGGTGATTGCCATACTTGGGCTTTCTTTTAAGCCCAATACCAGTGATATTCGGGAGGCACCCTCCCTCTTCCTGGTCAAGGCGCTTTTGGAACAGGGGGCTGTGGTGCGTTGCTATGACCCAACCGCCATGGAGGAGTTTCAGGTTTTGTATCCAAAGGATGTGGTCTATTATGGCTCAAACCCCTATGACACCGCAGAGGGTGCCGAGGCATTGGTGATCCTGACTGAATGGAATGAATTTAGAAACCTGGATATGCAGGAGATCAAGCGGATGATGCAGCAAAAAGAGGGGGCACCTGCCCTCTTGGATATGCGGAATATCTATGATCCTCAAAAGATAGTGGCCCTGGGCTTTCGTTATGATTGTGTGGGCAGACCTGTGCCCACCAGCTCAGTTCGCGTACTGCCCCAAAAATGCTCATAGATATATGTCTTGAGTTCCTCTATGCCCATGCCGTGTAGGGCTGAGACCATCAATTCCTGGCTGGTGACCCGCTCCTTCCATCTGGGAAGCCCTTCCTCTGTAAGTAGGTCTATCTTGTTGAAGACCTTAATGCGGGGTATGTGAGTGAGGTCCATCTCTGCCAGTCTCTCTTCCACTGCCTGCAGTTCCTCGTCCTTATAGGGGCTGGTGGCGTCCATTACCTGTAAAAACAGGTCTGCCTCGTTCAGCTCCTCCAAGGTGGTCTTAAATGCCACTTTCAGGTCCTTGGGCATTCTGCTGATAAAGCCCACTGTGTCTGACAAGAGAATGTATTTGCCGTCTGGAAACGACAGTCTGCGAATGGTGGGGTCCAGTGTGGCAAAAAGACGGTCTTCAGCCAACACACTTTCACCTGTCAGCCTATTGAAGAGAGTAGATTTCCCTGCATTCGTATAGCCAATGATGGCTATCATGGGAATAGTGCGTTTTTTTCTGGCCTTTCGCTGCTCTTGGCGCCTGGTGGAGAGGTGTTGAAGACTGCGCTCCAAGGAGGCTATACGGTCTCGAATGCGGCGTCTGTCCATCTCCAGCTTGGTCTCTCCTGGCCCCTTGCCGCCTATGCCGCCCATAAGCCGGGACATGGCAACCCCACGGCCCACAAGCCTTGGCAGGATATATCTAAGTTGCGCCAATTCCACCTGCACCTTTCCCTCACTGCTTCTTGCCCTGCGGGCAAAGATGTCCAGTATCAATTGAGTGCGGTCCATGACCTTCAGGTCCACCATGCGGGCTATGTTATTGATTTGGGCAGGAGAGAGGTCCTGGTCGAAGATCACCAGCCCTGCGGCCAGATACATGCCTTGAATCAGGACCTCCTTGAGTTTGCCCATACCCAATAGATGCGCTGGGTCATAGCGTTGAATACGCTGGTGTATGGTTGCCAACACCTGCACGTCCGCTGATTCAGCTAAGGCCTTCAGCTCTTCAAGGGACCTCTCTGCCTCGTATTTTGGAAGTGGACTTGCATGTACCAGAATGGCCCGTTCCTGATGGCTGCCTGCATTCGCCACCTCTTTTGCGATCTCCTTTTCAATGGAGAGGATATCCTCCATGAAGTGTGCATAAAGAGCTGCTTGGCTGTCTTTATATTTGAAGGTGCGGTAGGGTTTATTGGCTGTCTTCAGATGATCCTTGGCATCGGTGTCTGGGGCTGGTGGTATGAGGTGCCCCACATGTATATATCTCATGAGACCGTTTTCAAGGACCTCTATCACCCCTAGGGCATCCAACCTCAACATAGCCAGGTCTGTGATATCTTCAGGGGGTAGGTCGTTAAGGCGGCCTAATTGAGTCCTGATGAAGCGGAGTCCTTTTAGGTGGTATGGGCTGCGCTTATATGCACTTAGATCAGGGATGGTGATGCTATGGCTATCCCCCACTACCACATGGCAGATATTGCCCTTTCTGTCGATGGTTATGCCGATTACGCGATGTATCTGAGCTGAGATGCGGCCCATTTCCCTGGCGAGGTCAAGGGGCACAGGGTCCATGCCATGGGTTCGCCTGCGATACAGACGTTCTATGGCCTTGAGTTCGGATGGGGAAAGTCCGGTGGTATTGGAATAGAGTTTTATAGAGGTCTCCTGTAAAGTAAGTTATGATGAATTAAATAGTAGGGATCAGATGTGTATCTGTCAAGGAAAACGAAAATCGCAGTATGGGGTAGGATTAGATGGCTACATTTCCAAAGGGTGTCAAATCAGTTACCTCATCTTAAAATCAGGTAAATTACATGTTATAACTCAGGACAAATTATGTGCTCGTAACACACTGCTAACATTTGGCTTGCCTTGGGAATGCATTCTGTTATGATATAATTTATGATACGCACCATAAAGGGCCCCATCATAAGTCTGCGTGGGATTAACAAACAGTATCCCCCAGATATAAACGCATTATCTGATATCAATCTTTCCATTGAAAAGGGTGAGTTTGTGTTTCTGACAGGCCCCAGCGGTTCGGGTAAAAGCACCCTTTTGAAACTGCTCTCCTGTATGGAACGCCCCACATCTGGAGAACTGTCTCTGGATGACTTCGATCTCACGAATCTTTCCGCATCCCAGGTGCCGTATGTGCGCAGAAAGGTCGGCGTTATCTTTCAGGATTTTAAATTGATAACCACCAAGACCGTGTTCGAGAATGTAGCTTTGAGCCTTGAGGTGATCGGCTTGAGCAGTGGGCAGATATCCAAGCGGGTGAGAGACATATTGGAACTGATGGGTCTGGCCAACAAGATGAATCGTTATCCCCTTCAACTTTCCGGCGGTGAACAGCAGCGGGTGGCCATTGCCAGGGCCGTAGTCAATCGGCCGTCCATCATACTGGCGGATGAACCCACTGGCAATCTGGACAGGGGTATGACCAACGAAGTAATGGCCCTTGTGGAGGAACTGAATGCCGAGGGTGCCACGGTCATCTTTGCCACGCACGACGAGAGCCTTTTTGCCAATACATATCGACGGGTTTTGCGCTTAGAGAATGGGAGGCTGAAGACATAGTCTATGCATAATCTCACTCACTTTATTCAACGAGCGGTCTCTGATTTTCGTCAAAACCTTCCCACACAGCTCATGACCACAGTGGTGGTTTGTCTCTCCATACTCATTTTTACATTTTTTTCTTTTATCTACTATAATCTGCAGAGGACAGTGGAGCGTTTTGGCAGTGAGTTAGGGCTTGTTGTCTTTTTGAAGGCAGATATCCAGGAAAGTAAGATCCCTATTTTACACCAGCGGCTCTTGGACCTCCCAGGAATAGAGCATGTCAAATATGTTTCTCCAGAAGAGGCATTTGAACGCCTTGAGGCCTATTTTGAGGATGCCAAAGGGCTTTTGGAGGGGGCGGATCAGCATTTTTTGCCACCCTCTTTTGAGTTGCAGATAGATAGGGCTATTTTTAACCTGGAGCGCATTCAGTCCTTAGCCGCTGAGTTGGAGAAGTGGAACGAGGTTGCGCAGGTACAGTATGGAAAGTCCTGGGTGGATCGCCTAAGTGCCTTTGTGGTCGTTGGGAAAAAGGTCATATGGGTCAGCGCCGTCTTGTTGTTGGCAACAGCCGCCTTTGTGGTCTCCAACACCATAAAACTTGCCCTCTATGCCCGTCAGGAGGAGATCTCCATTATGAGACTGGTAGGGGCCACCAATGGTTTTATACAAGGGCCTTTTCTGCTGGAGGCCCTGTTTCAGGGCTTGGTGGGTTCTCTCCTGTCCATCGGGTTGGTTTTTTTGTGCTATTCATATTTTAAGGGCATTGTGGCCCAGACCGAACTGATGCGAGGGGTGGAATTGATTTTTCTGCCTCCATCTTATGTTATTTCAATTGTGGCCAGTAGTGTTGTTTTTTGTGTGTGTTGGACATTCCTTGCCATCAGGAGATTTTTGCTGGTTTGAAATCCTCCCTGTTATTCACCACGGTGTTATTTTGTTTTTTGTGGATGACCTGCCCTATGCCTCTCAATATATTCGGCGGCCTGCCCGTATGTCTGACGGACAATGGGATTGTCTTTGCCGCCCAGACACTCACTGCAAATGTGAGCGGAGGCATGGAACAGCTCAAGGCCATTCAAAAGGCAAAGGACAGCCATGAAGATAAGCTACATGCCATTGAAGGGAAAAAGCTTGAACTGCTTGGGGAATTGGAGCGCCTGGACCGCGAAATGAATTTTCTCTACGGGGTGCTGGAACAGAAGAAACAGGCGAAAGAATCGAATATAAATCTGTTGCAGCAGACAGAGAGCGAATACAACAAGAAAAAAAGGTCGGCCGATAATTTAAAGAAACATGCCCAGGTACGCCTCAAGGCATTCTGGAATGCCAGCCAGACCGGAATGCTGAATGTGCTGTTCGGCTCCAGAACCGTGCCTGAACTCCTGTCAAAGGAGATGTATCTGCGTTATTTTTTACAGAAGGACCGGGAATTATTGAGTGATTACCGTAAAGAAATGGAACAGTTGCGCCAGACACAGCAGAGGCTCAACCAGAAAATCTCATTGCTTAAGCAGACTGAAAAGGACATTCAGCAGCAGGCAGCCGCCTTGGAACGCAAGCTCAGACAAAAAAAGAATCTGCTTGCAGGTCTGTCTTCCGATGAGGTGAAACAGAAAAAGATGATAGCCGAGCTGGAAGAGGCGGAATCGCGGCTACAGAAGATGATGGCATCCGTTGTGAGTGCGAAAAAGGATGCCGACAGCCAGAAACCGTCTGCTGTGCCTGGTGGGGCAAGTGCTCCGTCAGGGTTGCACGCACCTCTTGCCGGCCACCCGTCTGTTGCCGGGACCGGCTTTGCAGGCCAGAGGGGCAGGCTTGCCTGGCCTGCCATGGGGCGTGTCTTCAGGCCCAAAGGTGTGGCCAGCCATTGTATCCTCATAGAGCTGCCCATTGGCGCTGAGGTGAAGGCGGTTTATGAAGGTCAGGTCGTCTATAGTGGTAGCCTTACAGGTTATGGGAATGCCGTTATATTGGACCACGGCGATGGTTATTATACGATGACAGCGCAGTGTATGCGTATATTGAAACAGATAAATGACAAGGTGTTTGAAGGGGAAAACATCTGCACATCGGGCGGCGGGCCATGGATTGCAGAAGGGATATATTTCGAGATCAGGGATGCGAACGGACAGGAGGACGCCCTGTCATGGCTGGATGCGCGGTTCATAGCGGCGTTTCAAAAGGGCCGATGATTTTTACGGTTTAAAAAAACTTTGATTTTCGGCTTGTTTTTTTGTTTTTTTGCATGATATATAAATCAGGTTTCCCAACATTCTATGATTAGGAGTTTTTTTGTATGCTTCATTTTCCAAAGCGGTCCCGCTGGATATTCTTTTCTGTCTCCCTGTGTCTTTTGATATCGGTGGTTGTGTTTTCTCAAGGCAAATCCCTGGCGGTCGCCAAGGAGAGTGAGACTTATGAGGCCTTGAGACTGTTTGCCTCTGTGTTGGATCTGATTCAACGGGATTATGTGGAGGAGGTGGAGCCCAAAAAGCTCATCTACGGGGCTATAAACGGCATGTTGACCTCACTTGATCCGCATTCGGGTTTTTTAAAGCCGGAAGAGTTTAAGGAACTTCAGATCGAGACCAAGGGGAGTTTCACGGGTATTGGTATAGAGATTACTCAAAAAGACGGGGTGCCCACGGTGGTTTCTCCCATAGAAGGGACGCCCGCTGACAAGGCGGGACTCAAGCCCAACGACAAGATCGTCAAAATAGGCGACAAGCAGACCAAGGACATGACCCTTACCGAGGTTGTCAAGCTCTTGAGGGGGCCTAAGGGCACTGAAGTGACCATCTCGGTCTTTAGAGATGGCTGGACAGGTCTGAAGGAGTTTACTCTAAAGCGGGACGTGATTCCCATACGCAGCGTCCGTTTCCATAAAATCGAAGACGGCTATGGTTATATTCGAGTGAGCAATTTCCTCAACAAGACCACCGAAGACTTCAAAAATGCCCTGAAGGAACTGGAGGGTGAGCAAGGCGGTCTCAAGGGTTTGATTCTGGATGTGCGCAACAATCCGGGCGGGCTTCTGGATCAGGCAGTCAATATCTCAGATGAATTCATAGACAGCGGCCTGATCGTCTATACCGATGGCAGGGTGGCCGACCAGAAGATCAAATTTTCTGCCCATCCCAACAAGATTCAGCGCAACTATCCCATTGTTGTGCTTGTGAATGAGGGCAGTGCCAGTGCCTCTGAGATTGTGGCTGGAGCCCTTCAAGACCATAAAAGAGCTATTGTCATGGGTACCCAGAGCTTTGGCAAGGGTTCTGTTCAGGTGGTGAACCCGTTGCCTGACGGCTCTGCGGTAAGGCTTACCATAGCCCGTTATTATACGCCTAACGGACGTTCCATTCAGGCCAAAGGCATCACTCCGGATATCGTTGTGCCCTTTGTGCCCAAAGAGAAAACCGATACAAATGGAAAAGACAAGAAAAACAGTATCTTGAAAGAGAGCGACCTGAAGGGTCATCTCCGCCCGGAGGGCAAGACCGACGAAAAGGAAGGCAAGCCCCAATCTAAACAGGAGGAAGTTGTGGCGCCAGCCGGCGATGAGATACCTGTAAGTGGCAAGGAGTTTGTTATGGACAACCAGATCGAAGAGGCTTTACGTATCCTGAAGGCATGGGATATCTTCGCTCAGTTCAAAAAATAAGGGAATATGACTGAAACGCAGGGAGGTAACATGAAATACGGAGAAAAGGCCATAGCCGCCGCTGTATTGGAGCCATGGCCCAATCCGTCTCCGGAAAGGGATTATACGATAGAGATCACCTTTCCGGAGTTCACCTGCCTGTGTCCCCGTTCCGGATACCCTGACTTTGCCGTCATACGCATCAGCTATGTGCCCGGTGAATATATCGTAGAGCTCAAATCCCTCAAACTCTATCTGAATTCCTTTCGTGACCGCCATATCTCCCATGAGGAGTCGGTGAATGTGATATTTGCTGAATTGATGCGCGTCCTGTCTCCAAAGAGGCTGTCTGTGGTGGGGGATTTCCATCCCAGGGGCAATGTCCATACCGTGGTGCGCGTGGAATGGCCGCAGTCCCTTCAGCAGCCCCCTGCCTGAAATCATTTCAGGTAGGGATTCATGGTGGATACTACTTTTTAACAAACTACTTGATTTTGTAAAAGAAAATGGGGCAATTAATCGCTTGACAAGGTGTATAGATTGTAGTTTATGGATTGTTCAAAATTCTTTCCTAAGGGGGCAAAATGACCGAAAAGCAATCCAACATTGAAAGCATGATGCAAGAAAAAAGGCTGTTCAAGCCATCCAAACAGGCCCAGAAAAACGCTTATATCAAAAGTATGAAGGAATACAAAGAGATATACAAGCGTTCCATAGAAGACCCTGAGGGCTTCTGGTCGGAGAGGGCCGAGGAACTGTTGAGCTGGAACAGGAAGTGGCGTACCACACTCAAATACGACTTCTTCAAGCCGGAGGTGCAGTGGTTTATAGGTGGCCAGCTCAATGTCTCTTACAACTGCCTGGACCGCCATCTCACCAACGGCAGGCGCAACAAGGCCGCCATCATCTGGCAAGGAGAGCCGGAGGAGGACGTAAAGGTCTATACCTATCAGATGCTGCATACAGAGGTCTGCCGTTTTGCAAATGTGCTCAAAAAGAAGGGCGTAAAGAGAGGGGATCGGGTCTCCATCTATCTGCCCATGATCCCTGAGCTCGCCATAGCCATGCTGGCCTGTACCCGTATCGGCGCGGTGCACAGCATCGTTTTTGCAGGTTTCAGCGCCCACAGTCTTCAGAGCCGCATACAGGACTGTCAGGCCAAGGTCTTGATCACCGCTGATGCTGTCTTGCGTGCAGGAAAGACCATTCCTCTCAAGCCCAATGCCGACGAGGCGCTGAAGTCTTGTCCAAGTGTGGAGAGCTGTATCGTGGTAAAACGGGCTGGAAACGCCATCGCCATGCAGGAGGGCAGGGATACCTGGTGGCATGACGAGATGAGCGATTCAGGCATCACCGATAAGTGCGAGCCCGAATCCATGGGCGCGGAGGACATGCTCTTTATCCTCTACACCAGCGGCAGCACCGGCAAGCCCAAGGGCGTCATTCATACCACAGGCGGTTATCTGACATATGTAGCCCATACCACTCAGTGGGTCTTCGATCTGCATGACGACGACGTCTTCTGGTGTACAGCGGACATCGGCTGGATTACAGGGCATTCCTATATAGTCTATGGGCCGCTGGCCTTGGGCGGTACCTCCATTATGTTCGAGGGTGTACCGACATGGCCGGATCCAGCCCGTTTTTGGCGCATTGTGGAGAAGTTCAAGGTCAACATCTTCTATACTGCGCCCACTGCCATTCGGGCCCTGATGAAAGAGGGTGTTTCTTGGACGCAGAAACATGACCTGTCAAGCCTGCGCATCTTGGGGACTGTGGGTGAGCCTATAAACCCCGAGGCGTGGATGTGGTACCACGAAAATATCGGAAAGGGTAACATCCCCATAGTTGATACCTGGTGGCAGACCGAGACCGGCGGTCATTTGATCTCTCCTCTGCCCTTTGCCACTCCGCTCAAGCCGGGTTCAGCCACCTTCCCTCTGCCCGGCATAGATGCCGCAGTGGTCAGAAGTGACGGCACGCCTGCCGCTGTCAATGAGGGCGGTCATCTGGTGATTCGCAAGCCCTGGCCTGGCATGCTTCGAGGGGTTTTTGGCGATTCGGCCCGTTTCAAGTCGGGTTATTTTGAGAGATTTCCCGGTATGTACGAGTCTGGAGACGGTGCCCGCAAGGACGAGGATGGCTATATCTGGATCATGGGCCGCCTCGATGATGTCATAAATGTCTCCGGTCACAGACTTGGTACCATGGAGATAGAGTCTGCCTTGGTGGCGCATCCTGCGGTGGCCGAGGCTGCTGTGGTGGGCATGCCTCATGAGGTGAAGGGCCAGGCCATCTATGCCTATGTCACTTTAAAGACCGGTTTTACTGAGAGTGATGAACTGCGTAAGGAATTGCGCACCCATGTCCGCAAGGAGATAGGGCCTATTGCATCGCCTGAGGTCATTCAGTTTGCACCAGGTCTGCCCAAGACCAGAAGCGGCAAGATCATGCGCAGAATCCTGAGAAAGATCGCAGCTGGTGACACAGGGGAATTGGGAGATACCTCAACGCTGGCCGATCCATCGGTGGTGGAGGATCTTATAAAAGGCAAAGAGGCTATTATGGGGAAATAATGCCTTTGATGAAGGTGGATTAGAATATTAAGGGCGTATGTCAGGCCAGGTCCTGATATACGCCCTTTTTGTGGGTTGGGATATGGTGTCCATGGATAATGATGGATTGTTAGGGGATTATGCGGATCTGTTGGGGGAGTTTCCTCAGGCGATTGTGGTGCATAGAGACGGTGTGTGTATATTTGCCAATCAAGCCTTTTTGGAACTATTCAGGCTTAATCATATGGAGCATGCCCAGGGTCGCTTTGTGGGTGAGTGGATAGTTCCATGGCCGCATGGGCAGCCCAGGCTTGGCTTTAAGACCGCCATGGGTAGGCCACGTAATGCAGAACCCATAGATATCGAGCTGGTCACACTGCCGCTTTTTATAGGTTCATATGGGTGTTATCAGACCATGGTGCGGGATGTTACTGCCATGAGGTCTTGGGAGGACAAGGTGCTTCAGGCCGAGAGGCTTACGGCTATGGGAAAGCTGGCCGGTGAGATAGCCCACGAAATCAACAACCCTTTGGGTGGTATTCTATTGTATGCCAATCTCATCAAGGAGCGGCTGGAGCCGGAGAGTACCATATTTCAGGATGTGGAGAAGATAGCCAAACTGGCCACGCGTTGTCGTATCATAGCCAAGGGACTTTTGAATTTCGGGAAACCATTGTCCAGGGTCTTTGGACCGGTTGATTTAAATCTTGTGGTAAAACAGATGTTTTCCATGGTGGAAGACCATAAACTTTTTCGCCACATTCAGGTTGATATGAAATTGCAGCCGGACCTGCCGCATGTCATGGGGGATACCAGCCAGATGGAACAGGTGGTTTTAAACCTTATAATCAATGCAGGTGAGGCAATGAACGGCCAAGGGGTTTTGAGGATAGAGACCAGATGGATTCAGGAATCGAACCAGGTGAGTTTATCTGTGGAGGATTCTGGTCCAGGCATACCTCCTGAATTGATACCTCGTATCTTTGAGCCGTTTTTTACCACGAAAAAACAAGGGAAAGGCACGGGGCTTGGGTTGTCCATCACTCACGGTATCGTCCAGAGACATGGGGGACGCATAGTGGTCAGGAGTGAACCAGGACATGGGGCATGTTTTGAGGTGTTGTTGTCTGCTCCCTAAGGTTATTTAGGATATTGATGGCTAATATCTCAATTTTGTTATAAGATTTCTTAGGTTGCCTTATGGAATTGATTTTGATGTATGCCCTCCGAGTAGGCGCATAAGACTTTGGGGGTCTATGCGTACGCCATGGAGGCTTATGCCCCAGTGTAGATGGGCACCTGTGGCCCTGCCTGTTTTCCCTACCTCTCCGATGATCTGATCCTTTTGCACCTCTTCTTCTGGTGTTACGTATGTCTTGGAAAGATGGCAGTATATGCTATAAAGTCCATAGCCATGGTCTATGATGATTGTATTTCCACTTAAATAACAATCCTTTACAAAGATTACCCGCCCATTATTGGCAGCCCTTACCGGGTCTCCCACGGCACCTTTCAGATCAATACCTGCATGGGGGGCCCTGGGCTGGCCATTGAAAAACCGCCTGAGGCCAAAAGGACTTTTGATCTCTGAAGATACTGGCCAATGAAACCAAGGTGTCCAATATATCAGGTTTGTTTCATGGCTCATGGCAGCCACCATGGCCTGTTGTTCTTCTTTGATTCGTGTCAAGGTCTCTTCTGGGAATTCCACCATCTTTTGCTCAACGGTCAGATGCTCTTCTGGATAATGTTTGGAAATTATATGAACGGGAACGATCAGGCTTTCCATGTGTCCAGCTTTTGAGATGTGGATTGTGATGTTGTGACTGCCTGGTGTCATGTTTAGGGGGATGGGCAGCAATGTGAAGTAGCAGGTAGCCTCAGGGGAAATTGGTTCCAGATCCCTGGGGCATGGTTGGAAATTTAGAGTCTTTCCTTGAAAGAGTAGAGACGTCGGGGTATTATCAAAAGTTGAAGTGATTGTCAGCAGTATTGCCTCTCCCTGTCCTGGTTGGGGTGGTGAGGTCTTGATATGCATATTCAGCCCTTCCCCCCAGGCTGATGATGCCAGCATGACAGCCCAGTATAATAACAGGCAGCATAAGTTCCACAGATAACACGTTGCATAGGGTGTTGTGGGGATTCTACTTGTGTTCTTGATAAATGGGGGCGGACAATAATGACAGTGTTTTTTGACACTTTTTTGCTTTTTTTGTAACTTCATGCTTGACAAGACCTGTTGAATGAAAATATATAGTTAACCCTTTAGCCAGGATGTCTATGTCGTTTATAAAAACAAATCATCATATCTTGCTTGAAGATATTCCGAAAGAGGGGTGCAGCCTTTCTTTTGAGGACATTGTTTTTTTGTCTGCTGACGAGTATGATGCCCTTTGGGAGGAGGGGATGTGGCTGGAAGGGCCTGTGAAGGCTGGTTTTCAGTTTACACGAGAAGGCGCAAATATATATGTAACAGGGCATTTGGAGGCCGTGGCCTCCCTGGAATGCTATCGTTGTTTGGAGAGATATTCCCAACCCCTGATAAGTGATTTTGTCTATTTGCTTGTCAGAGCGAATGAAATCCTACCAGGCATAAGGAAAAAGGACGATTTTTTTCACCTCGACATTATGGACGATGAGATACCTCTTGGAGATATGTTACATGAACAGATTTTACTCAGCGTTCCCATGCGCCATTTATGTAAGGAGACGTGCAAGGGTCTGTGCCCTATATGTGGGATTAATTTAAACCAACATACCTGTAATTGTAGTAAGGGAAGGACTACCTTGTTTGCGGATGTTGTTCTTCGTAAATTGTGATAAGTGCATACTGTGCTTCTACCGGCAGATGTCTCCGTGGTCGTCTCTATTGTTTGCACTGGTTGAAGGGCCGTATATGTCGAATCACCATATTGTAATTTACGATTTCTAAGTCGTAGATGTATTTTTGTGTAATAAAATAAAAGGAGAATAAAATGGCAGTTCCAAAGAAGAAACCCTCCAGATCCAGGCGTGGTAACAGGCGCAGCCATGATGCATTGCGTCTTAAAAGTCTTGCTCTCTGTCCTCAGTGTGCTACACCCAAACTCCCACATCGTATCTGTCCTAATTGTGGTATGTATAGAGGTAAGGTATTCAGTCAGCAGTCAAAGTGATGTGCCCCATGAAAGTGGCTGTTGATGCCATGGGAGGTGACCATGGCCCCGGGGTGGTGGTGGAAGGCGCTGTCAATGCTGCGCGAGAGCATGGGATAGAAGTAATTTTAGTGGGGCAGGCGGATGTGCTGTCTGCGCTGCTTAACCAATATAATGCAGGGTTGCTTCCTATTTCCATAAAACATGCCTCTCAGGTCGTGGGTATGGACGAATCGCCGTCTGATTCCCTTCGACGCAAGAAGGATTCCACTATCAAAGTGGCCTTTGAGCTGCTTGCCTCTGGTCAGGCCGATGCCGTGGTGAGTGCAGGGAATTCAGGTGCTACTCTGGCCACAGCCATGGTGACCCTCGGTCGTATCCATGGTGTGCGTCCAGCCATAGCCACTCTGATCCCTACCCTCAAAGAGCCTGCCATCATGATCGACGTCGGGGCCAATGTGGATTGTAAACCCATACATCTCCTGCAGTTTGGGTTGATGGGCGCTGTGTTTGCACAGGTGCGTCTGCAGAAGACGGCTCCTCGAGTAGGTTTGTTGAGTATCGGCGAGGAGGATTCCAAGGGTAATCAGCAGGTCAAGAAGGCGTATGATCTGCTGGTAGCCAGTCCGTTGAATTTTGTCGGCAACGTGGAGGGCCGTGAGGTATTTAAGGGCGATGTGGATGTGATTGTCTGCGATGGTTTTGTGGGCAATATCTGTTTGAAGTTAAGCGAGGGGCTGGCTGAATCCATGATAGAGATGATGAAAAAGGAGATGGCTGTGAGTCTGGCCGCCAAGACAGGTTATTTGCTTGCCAAGACAGCGCTGCATCGCTTCAAAAAGCGTGTGGATTATGCGGAATACGGTGGCGCGCCGCTTTTGGGCGTAAGTGGCGTGGTTATCATTTGTCATGGTCGCTCCGGTGCCAAGGCCATGAAGAATGCCATCTGTGTGGCCAGTGAGATGGCCCAGGCAGATATCATTTCCAGGCTTAAGGTCGCTCTGGAGGAGCAGCAGGATGGGGTGGGGGGGGCTTTATGCAGTCCAGGGCTGTAATAATAGGCACCGGCTCTGCCTTGCCGTCTTGCGTGGTCACTAATCATGACCTTGAGACCCGTGTGGACACCTCTGATGAATGGATTCGTACCCGTACTGGGATCTTGGAGAGGCGTATAGCTGCTGAGGGAGAAAACAATTCAGACCTTGCCACTCAGGCGGCGTTGAACGCCATGGAGATGGCTGGTGTCAGTGCAGAGGAGATAGATCTCATTGTAGTAGCCACTCTCACCCCTGATATGCCCATGCCGTCCGTTGCATGTCTGGTTCAGAAGAATATCGGTGCCTTGGGGGCTGGGGTGTTGGATATCTCCGCCACGTGTTCAGGTTTCATATACGGTCTTTCCATAGCCGATAAATTCATACAGTCCAATAGAAAGATGAAGGTGCTTGTCATAGGCAGTGAGGTGCTCTCCAGGCGCGTGAACTGGCAGGACAGGACTACATGTGTGCTGTTTGGAGACGGTGCTGGGGCTGCTGTCTTGACCGGTACCAGGGAGGACAGGGGCATCCTCTCCACACACCTTCACGGCGATGGACGGTTATGGGAGCTTTTAACTATAAGGGGTTTGGGTACGGCTGTAGCGGTGGATGAAGAGATGTTGTCCCGTGGTTGGCAGTACATCCATATGCAGGGCAGAGAGGTTTTCAAACACGCAGTTAAGGCCTTGGAGACGGTCACATGGGAGGCAATGGATGCTGTGGGTTGGAAGGCAGACGAACTGGACATGGTTTTTTGTCATCAGGCCAATATGCGCATTCTGGATTTCGTAAGGGAGAGACTTGGTCTTTCAGAAGACAAGCTCTTTATCAATATACATAAATATGGTAATACCTCCGCAGCGAGTATCCCCATCGCCCTGGATGAAGCCAATCGTGAGGGCCGTCTCTTTTCAGGTGCCAATGTACTGATGATGGCCTTTGGTGGTGGTTTTACCTGGGGGTCTCTGGCCATGCGTTGGTAGCTTTATCAATCTTATTTTTATGCAAAGGATATCAAATGGCTCAAGTCAATTATTTTCTCACAGAAGAACAGCAGATGATAGTGGAGTTGGCTCGCAAAATAGCCATTGAGAAGATTCTCCCCGTACGCGCCAGATTGGATGAGACAGAGGAATTTCCATGGGAGATCATGAAGGATTTGGCCCAGTCTGATCTGTTTGGCATCTATGTGCCAGAGGAATATGGTGGCATCGGAAAGGGGTGTTTTGAGACCTGCCTTGCCCTGGAGCAGTTGGCCTATGGTTGTATAGGTGTTACCACCACCTTCGCTGCCAGCGCCTTGGGTGGCTATCCCATAGTCATGTTTGGTTCAGAGGAACAGAAGAAGCGGTATCTGCCTGATATCGCCTCTGGCAGTCGTCTGGCTGCCTTTGCCCTGACGGAGGCCAATGCCGGCAGCGATGCCGCTGGCATTCAGACCTCTGCGGTGGAGGATGGGGACTATTGGGTATTAAACGGTACTAAACAGTGGATTACCAGTGCTGGTGAGGCGGAGATATATACGGTCATAGCCATGACAGATCGTCACAAAGGCCCGCGCGGGGCCACTGCATTTCTGGTGGAAAAGGGTGATCCTGGTTTCAGTTTCGGTAAAAAGGAAAAGAAGATGGGGCTTCGCGCCTCTTCCACTCGAGAGATGGTCTTTACTGACTGCCGCATTCCCAAAGACCGTATTCTGGGAAAGAGGGGCCAGGGCTTTATCATCGCCCTTAAGACCCTGGATTTTGCCAGGCCTGGCATAGGTGCCATAGGTGTTGGCCTCTCCCAAGCGGCATTGGACGAGGCCGTTCGCTATGCCAAACAGCGTGTTCAGTTTGGGCAATACATCATCTCCTTTCAGGCCATACAGCATATGCTGGCGGACATGGCTACTCAGATAGAGGCAGCCAGGGCACTGGTGTATGCCGTGGCCAAGACCATTGATGCAGATGCCAGGGATATCGCAAAGATCTCGGCCATGGCCAAGTTGTTTGCAACGGATGTGGCCATGAGAGTGACCACGGATGCGGTTCAGATATTGGGTGGATATGGTTATATGAAGGACTATCCTGTGGAAAAGATGATGCGGGATGCCAAGGTACTTCAGATATACGAGGGTACCAATCAGATACAGCGCAATGTAATAGGCCAGTCCCTTAATAAAGAATATAGCAATGTTTGATATGTTGAATATAGCTGTTTGCATCAAACAGGTCCCTGACTCCAAGACCGTTCGCTTTGATAAAGAGACAGGCATGATGATTCGGGATGGAGTAGAGACCATCATAAACCCTGTGGATCTGAATGCCTTGGAGACGGCCTTGTCTATTAAGGACAGGCATAAGGCCTGTGTCCATGTCCTCACCATGGGACCTCCTTCTGCTGAGACAGCCTTGCGGGATGCCCTATCCATGGGTGCTGACCAGGCTTACCTGCTCTCTGACAGGGCATTTGCTGGTGCTGACACACTGGCCACCACCCGTGTGTTGGCCGCTGCCATTAAAAAGATTGGAACCATGGACATGGTCATCTGTGGTAATCAGTCTGTGGATGGGGATACGGCCCAGGTGGGGCCTGGTCTGGCAGTGAGGTTACAGATGGTCAGTGTCGCCTATGTGGATGCCTTGGAATTGCTTCCCAATGCCGTGAAATGCAAAAGGATGAATGGTTATGGCCACGCTACGGTGCTTGTGGGCCTGCCAGCCCTTTTTACCGTCATTCCTTCCATAAATACCCCCCGCATGCCCTCCCTTAAGGCTAAGATGAAGGCCAAGTCTGCTAAAATTCCTGTCTGGACTGCCTTAGATCTGGGGCTTAGTGCCGAGGAGGTGGGGCTTACAGGCTCTCCAACCCGTGTTTTGAATACATTTGTCCGTTCATTTGAGGCCAAAAGAGAATATCTCGAGGGCGATGCCCAGACCCAGGTGGCTGCCCTGTGTGAACGTCTTGTTGCTGCTGGGGTTTTGTGATTATGAAAAATCTCCCTAAGAACGACTGGAAGGGCGTCTGGGCTGTCGCTGAGTTTCACAATGGGCTTTTGATGCCGGTGAGCTTGGAGCTCATATCCAAGGCACGAGAGCTTGCTGACAAATTACAGACTGAGACCGTAGCTGTGGTCATGGGGCATGGTCTTAAGGAGTCTGTATGCCATGCCCTTTTGGAATATGGTGCCCATGAGGTGCAATGTGTGGAGCATGAGGCACTGGCTGTGTTTCGAGAGGATGTATTTGCCCAGATATTGGCGGGTTTGATTCGTTTGAAGCGGCCTGAGATAGTCTTGGCACCTGCTACACATCAGGGCAAGGCCTATATGCCGCGTGTGCAGACCCTGCTTGAAACTGGGCTGACCGCTGGTTGTCTTGGGCTGGATATCCGTACCGAAGACAGGGTCTTGATACAGACAAGGGCTGCATGGGGTGGCAATTTCTTTGTAAATATCATCTGTCCTGAGGCCAGGCCGCAGTTGGTGACTGTGAGTCCCAATGTCATGGTGGCCCGGCGTACAGAGGCTACAGGCAGAATAGGGCATTTTCAGATCCCCATGGATTGGTTGTCATCATCTGTGCAGGTCTTGGAGTCTGTGGAGGAGAAACAGGATGAGCCAGCGCGCCTGACCCAGGCAGAAGTGGTCCTGGTGGCAGGCAGGGGCATTGAGAAAAGGGAAAATCTGAAATTGTTGCAGGAGTTGGCGGAATTGATGGGCGGTGCTGTGGGTGCCACTCGGGCCATAACGGATCTGGGGTGGTTGCCTGAATATACACAGATTGGTCAGACAGGGGTGACTGTTTCCCCTCGGCTGTGTATAACCTTTGGTGTCTCAGGTGCTGTTCAGCATACAGTGGGGCTTCGAAATGTGGAGATATTAGTTGCAATAAACAAAGACCCTGCTGCGCCCATATTTGAAATGGCTACCTATGGTATAGTGGCTGATGTCAATGAGATATTGCCCTTGCTTTTGGAAAAGGTCAAAAAAAGGCGTTACAGTGGTCAGGTTTAGGGATATTGGGGGATTTTAGTCAATGTGTGATGTGCAACTTAAGAATAAGATTGCCCTGGTCACAGGTGGTTCTCGTGGTATCGGTCGGGCCATTTGTATGAAACTGGCCCAAATGGGTGCGGAGGTCTTTATAAACTTCAGCTCCAATGAGGCCATGGCCCAGGAGGTCAAGAATGCCATAATCTCTTTAGGTGGCAAGGCCCATGTCCTTGGGTTAGATGTGGCGGACGCAGCCGCTGTTCAGCAGGCCATAAGGTCCCTGGTAGAGACGGCTGGTGGCCTGCATATTCTGGTCAATAATGCCGGTATCACTCGGGATACGCTTCTGGTGCGCATGAAACAGGAGGATTGGAACCGTGTGATCGCCACCAACTTGGGCGGGGTCTTTAACTGTACTCAGGCTGCCATTTCCACCATGATGAAGCAGCGCTGGGGCAGGGTAATAAATATCGGTTCAGTAGTGGGGAGTATGGGCAATGCCGGGCAGGCCAATTATGCTGCAGCCAAGGCAGGTCTGGAGGGTTTCAGCCGTTCTGTGGCCAGGGAAGTGGCCTCTCGGGGAATTACTGTCAATGTGGTCGCCCCGGGTTTTATCGAAACTGACATGACCGCCGGTCTGCCCGAGAAACATAGGGAGGCGCTTTTGTCGCAGATACCAGTGGGTCGAATGGGTAAGCCCGAGGATGTGGCAGAGGCGGTGGCCTTTCTTGCCACTGAGGGAGCCGCATATATCACAGGGCAGGTATTGCATGTAAACGGCGGTTTGTTTTGCGGATAGTCATGTTTTTATAATTTATATATGAGGTTTTCATGCCTCGACTTTTAAGGAGGAATTACAATGGATATAGATGCCAAACTAATGGAGATCATTGCTAAAAAGTTAAGTGTGCCCACAGAGAAGGTAGTGCCGTCTGCGTCATTTGTGGATGATTTGGGTGCTGATTCCCTGGACCTTGTGGAGCTTGTGATGGCCATGGAAGAGCAATTCGGCCTTGAGATAGCCGATGAGGATACGGAAAAGATGCAGACAGTGCAGGATGCCATTGATTATATAAAGGCACACGTAAAGAGTTAGCAGGTTCATCCTTATGTGCGCGGCTATTCAAAAACGCAGAGTGGTGGTTACAGGACTTGGCCTGATCTCGCCTGTGGGCATAGGAGTGGCTGAGTCCTGGGCCAATCTTATAGCAGGGCGTTCGGGCATAGGGCCTGTCACCAAGTTCGATGCCACGGGTTATGATTGCCGCATAGCAGGCGAGGTCAAGGGCTTTAACCCCGTGAGTTTTTTGCCGGAAAAGCTATTGAAACGCATCGATCCATTTATCGTCATGGCATTGGTGGCTGCTCAAATGGCCATGGATGATTCCGGCCTTGTAATCAGTGCAGACAACGCCCATCGAGTGGGTGTAATCACAGGCTGTGGGCTTGGTGGTCTGAGCAGTATAGAACGGTATAGAGATATACTGGTACAAAAGGGGCCGAGTCGCATCAGTCCGTTTTTTATTCCAATGGCCATTCCCAATATGGCCTCTGGTCAGATCTCCATTATGTTTGGGGCCAAAGGGCCCAATACAGTGGTCTGCACCGCTTGCGCAGCCGGTTCCCATGCCATCGGCGAGGCATTCAAGGCCATTCAAAGGGGGGATGCGGATGCCATGATCTGTGGAGGCACGGAATCTGTTATCACTGAACTGGCGCTCTCTGGTTTTTCTGCCCTGAAGGCCCTTTCCACTCGTAATGATGAGCCCGAAAAGGCCTCACGTCCTTTTGATCGGGAGAGGGATGGTTTTGTCATAGGTGAAGGTGCCGGTATTTTGATATTGGAATCCCTTGAGACTGCTCAGGCCAGGGGTGCCCGTATTCGGGGTGAGATTGCTGGATATGGGCTGACCGGTGACGCCTATCATATGACGGCTCCGCCTGACAATGGCGAGGGCGCCGCCAGGTGTATGGCCATGGCATTGAAGGATGCCGGCATGGGGCCAGGGGATGTGGATTATATCAATGCCCATGGCACCAGTACGCCCCTCAATGATGTCTGCGAGACCAGGGCCATAAAGACTGTATTTGGGGACAGGGCATATGAAATCCCCATTAGCTCCACCAAATCCATGACAGGCCATCTTCTGGGTGGAGCAGGTGGCATCGAGGCGGTTTTTTCCATAAAGGCCATTGAGGAGGGAGTGATTCCGCCCACCATCAACTACGAAAACCCTGATCCAGAGTGTGACTTGGACTATGTGCCCAATGTGGCCAGGCATAAGGCGCTGCGTGTGGTTATGTCCAATTCCTTTGGTTTTGGAGGTACAAACGCCGTGTTGATATTCAAGAGATTTGAGTCATGAAAATAGCTATCGGTGCTGATCACGGCGGTTTTGAGTTGAAAGAGGGGCTCAAGGCCTTTATAACGGCCTTGGGGCATACGGTTTCGGATGTGGGGTGCTATTCTCCGGATTCGGTGCACTATCCTGAGATTGGTAAGAAGGTTGTGCAGGCAGTCCTTGGAAATGGTGTGGACAGGGGCATACTCATCTGTGGAACCGGCATAGGTATGTCTATGATGGCCAATCGTTATAAAGGCATACGAGCTGCCCTGTGCCACGATGGCTACACCGCACGTATGAGCAGGGAGCACAATGATGCCAATGTGTTGTGTATGGGGGCCCGCGTGCTGGGTGTTGGCGTGGCAGAGGACATGGTGCGCATCTGGTTAAATACAGAATTTGCGGGCGGTCGTCATGCATGTCGAATAGCCATGCTGGAAGACCTGTAGTTTTTAAGGGGGATTGTATGAGACATCTGAAAGAGACCGATATAGAGGTATATAATGCCATTAGGTCCGAGCTGGAGCGACAGACCACTCAATTGGAGATGATAGCCTCTGAGAACTTTGCAAGCGAGGCGGTCATGGAGGCCGAAGGCAGCGTGTTTATGAACAAGTATGCCGAGGGTTATCCCAACAAACGCTATTACGGCGGCTGCGAATACATGGACACCGTGGAACAGTTGGCCATAGACCGGCTGAATATCCTCTTCGGTTCCGAGTATGCCAATGTGCAGCCCCACTCCGGCAGTCAGGCCAATATGGCGGTCTATTTTTCGGTCTTGCAGCCAGGCGATACCATCCTCTCAATGAATCTGGCCCATGGCGGGCATCTCTCCCATGGCGCAAGAGTGAATTTTTCAGGCAGACTTTATAATGTAGTTCATTACGGCGTAAACAGGGACACCGAGACCATAGACTTCGACGAGGTGCGCAGGCTTGCCCTTGAGCATCGCCCGCGTATGATAGTCGTTGGAGCCAGCGCCTATCCGCGCACCATAGATTTTGTCTCATTTCGCATGATAGCAGATGAGGTCAATGCCTACATGACCACGGACATCGCCCACATAGCCGGGCTGGTAGCCGCCGGTATCCATCCATCCCCTGTGCCATTTGCGGATTTTGTCACCTCCACCACTCACAAGACCATGCGTGGCCCCAGGGGTGGCTTCATTTTATCCAGGCAAAAATATGCCAAACTCATAGACAGCCAGGTCTTTCCAGGCATACAGGGCGGGCCTCTCATGCATGTGATAGCGGCCAAGGCAGTGGCCTTCAAGGAGGCCATGTCCGATGAGTTCAAGTTTTATCAGCAGCGCATCGTGGCCAATGCACGGGTGTTGGCCCAGACCCTTCAGAATGCGGGTTTCAGGCTGGTTTCTGGAGGTACCGACAACCATCTGATGCTGGTGGACCTCTCTGCCAAGGGTCTCACAGGTGCAGAGGCCGAGGGGATGCTGGAGCGTGCGGGTATCACGGTGAACAAAAATGCCATTCCCTTCGATACCCAGCCTCCTCGGGTTACCAGCGGCATACGCATAGGAACTCCGGCGCTCACCACGCGTGGGCTTGGAGAGGCAGAGATGCGCGAGGTGGGCGGCTATATCGTCGAGGTGCTGGACAGCAAGGGGGATGAGGCTGTTGTGAGAAGGGTCAGGCATAATGTAAAAGGGCTCTGCGAGCGATTTCCTTTGTACGCTGATTATGCTGCCCTTTTTGCCTCGTTGGAAGGATGAGCTGCCGGCCATCGTCGTTGGGCGGGGGCGTTTCGCCTCTTTGTAGGCCTTCCTGGGATGATTATTTCATGGCCATCGCCCACCTGGTGGCCACCCGTTCAACCTGCCTGAGAAGACGGGTGGGGGCGGTGCTGGTCAAGGACAACCGCATTCTCTGCACAGGTTACAACGGAGCGCCTTCAGGTCTGCGTCACTGTCTGGAGATAGGCTGTCTGCGGGACAAGCTGGGCATACCATCGGGTGAGCGCCATGAATTGTGCCGCGGACTTCATGCCGAGCAGAATATCCTGGTCCAGGCGGCCAGACACGGCATAGTCGTGGCTGATTCCACCCTTTACTCTACCACATTTCCCTGCGTAATCTGCGCCAAGCTGCTCATCAATGCAGGCGTCAATGCTATATTCTATGTGCAGGGCTATCCTGACAGCCTCACTCGGGACATGCTGGAAGAGGCCGGCATATCCTTGATTCAGAAGGAGGTGGCATCCTATGAAGGGATATTGCAGGGGCTTTGCAAATGTGGTGTATAAAGGGCTATTCCATTCTTTCTAAACGATTTTTCTATTTTTCTCATGAAATGTCCATATTGTAACACCCCTGATAGTAAGGTGATAGATTCCCGTACAGTGCGAGATGGCAAGGCCATTCGGCGCAGGCGGGAGTGTGTTGACTGCGGCCGCAGGTTCACTTCTTATGAGGTCATAGAGGAGTTTCAGCCCATTGTGGTAAAAAAGGATGGCCGAAGGGAGTTATTTCAGCGTTCCAAGGTGATCGATGGCATTTTGCGGGCCTGTGAAAAGAGACCAATTACCATGGATCAGATCGATAGTTTTGTGCTGGAGCTGGAGCGGGAGATACAGGACCGGGGTGATAGAGAGGTGCAGAGTCGTTACATCGGCGAACGAGTGATGGCGCAGTTGAAACTCTGGGATGATGTGGCCTATGTGCGGTTTGCATCGGTTTATAAACAGTTTGGGGATGTGCAGGAGTTTATGGATCAGCTTCTGGAACTTTTGAAGGAAGGTAGAAAAAAAGGACAATGACATCTCTGTCATTCTGTGAGGCCCCAGGCCACTCTACCCTCCTCACCAGTGCAGGACGGGCTGTTATGGGCCTGTTATATGGTGATACATCAGGGCCATCTGAGGCGGTTAGACCTTTGCAGGATGAGGATTTCATGAGGCGGGCGTTGGAATTAGCTGCAAGAGGGATTGGCTTTGTCTCTCCCAATCCCACAGTTGGTGCCGTGCTCGTAAAGGATGGCCAAATAGTAGGTGAGGGCTGGCATGAGCGTTTTGGGGGGCCACATGCCGAGGTAAATGCCATAAGGGCTGCTGGCCATGCCTCCACAGGTGCTACAATCTATGTGACCCTGGAGCCTTGTAATCATTTTGGAAAGACACCTCCTTGTACTCAGGCCATCTTGTCTGCTGGTATAAAGAGGGTGGTGATCGGTACCAGAGACCCCAATCCTAAGGCTGCTGGTGGAGTGGAGTTTCTAAAGGCCCATGGGGTTACTGTGGAGATAGATTGCCTTCAACAGGCCTGTCGTATGCTCATCGCCCCCTTTTTGAAGCATGTGGTAACAGGTCTGCCATGGGTGATCAGCAAGGCAGCCATGAGTTTAGACGGCCGCATAGCTACTCGGGCAGGGGAATCCAAGTGGATTACCAACGATAGGTCCAGGGCCTGTGGCCATGTCTTGAGGGCAGCGGTGGATGGTATAGTTGTGGGTATAGGAACGGTGCTGGCCGATGACCCTGAACTGACCTGTCGGCTACCCAATGGCAGTGCCAATAATCCCGTGCGTTTCGTGTTGGACAGCACATTGAAATTGCCCTTGAACTCCCGTCTGTGTGTGACTGCATTACAAGTCCGAACCGTAGTCGTAGCAGCGGAACCCGTCTCCCTTGTAAGAAAGGCCCAACTGGAGGCAAGGGGTGTGGAGGTCTGGTCCTTACCTTGCGGCCAGGATGGTCATCGAGTATCGTTATCAGCATTTTTGAAGCGGGTTGGCCAGTGCGGCATTCAGAGTCTTCTCATTGAAGGCGGTGCAGGGGTCAATGGTGCCTTTTGGGATGAGGGATTGGTGGATGAGATGTTTTGGTTTTATGCACCCTTGGTGATAGGCGGTCTAAAGGCCAGGACTGCCATAGATGGCATGGGGGTAGAACGGTTGGAGCAGGCATTGAAACCAAAGGGGCTTTGCATTCACCGAATATATGGGGATATATTGCTGCATGGTATGATTACCGATATAAATGGCTTTTTTGTGAGGGACATCTGAGATGTTTACCGGTATAGTAGAAGGGATGGGTGTGATAAAACAGGTCTCGCCCACTCAGCAAGGGCTTTTGCTGAGCTGTGTCCCTGATTTTGTTTTGACCAGCGGCAAGGTAGGCGAAAGTATTGCAGTAAACGGGGTATGTCTTACTGCTGTTGCCATTTCTGAGCGTTTTTTTACTGCAGATGTCTCTTTTGAGACCCTCAAGAGGACTAATTTGAGTGCACTAAAGCCAGGTAGTCGTGTAAATTTAGAGCGTGCCTTGCGGCCTACAGACCGTTTGGGCGGCCATATAGTGACCGGGCATATAGATTGTGTGGGTGAGATAGTGGAAATGGGCATGAAAGGCCGTTTTTGGGTCATAGACATTGCCATACCTGAAAAATATGGTCATTATCTGGTGGAAAAGGGATCTGTCTCAGTAGATGGCGTGAGTTTGACGGTAAATGCCTGTGGGGATGGCTGGTTTTCTCTGGCCATAATACCGCATACCGCCAAGCTGACTACTATTGGTTTTAAACAAAAGGGCGATTTGGTCAATATTGAACTGGATATCCTGGCCAAGTATGTGGAGAAGATGCTTATGCGTCGGGCCTCTTCTTCGGGTCAGGAAGGGTATGGGAAATCAGATGTCGATGAGGCATTCTTGGCACGATATGGTTTTTTATAAAAAGGAGTTGAAATGTCTGTATCTTCCATAGAAGAGGTATTACAGGATATTCGAGAAGGCAAGATGTTCATCCTGGTGGATGACGAGGACCGTGAAAACGAAGGGGATCTCACCATGGCGGCAGAAAAGGTCACTCCCGAGGCCATAAATTTCATGGCAAAGTACGGCAGGGGCTTGATATGTCTTGCAATGACATCTGAGTATGTGGAAAGGCTGCAACTGCCCATGATGGCCGCACGGAATAGATCCCGTTTCGGCACGGCCTTTACTGTCTCCATTGAGGCGGCCAGGGGCGTTACCACAGGAATTTCAGCCCATGACAGGGCTACCACCATTTTGACAGCCATTGCCGATGATGTAACACCTGATGACATAGTTACACCAGGTCATGTATTCCCTTTGAAGGCCAGGGATGGCGGCGTGCTGGTGCGGGCAGGTCAGACAGAGGGTTCGGTGGATCTGGCAAGGCTTGCCGGGCTTAAGCCTGCTGCTGTCATATGTGAGATCATGAAGGATGACGGCACGATGGCCCGTATGCCTGATCTGGAGATATTCGCCAGGGAACACGGGCTTAAGATCGTCACCATAGCCGACTTGATAGCCTATCGGCTGAAGAAGGAGAGCTTTGTAAAGAGAGAGGTAGAGGTGAGGTTGCCGTCCCGTTTCGGGGGGGAGTGGCGTCTCATCGCTTACAGCAGTCTGATAGACGATTATAAGCACCTGGCCCTGGTAAAGGGTGATTTGCCCATTCATCCCGATGAAGATGTATTGGTGCGGGTGCATTCCGAATGTTTCACAGGGGATGTCTTGGGGTCGCTTCGTTGTGACTGCGGGCCTCAGCTTCAGACCGCCATGAACCGCATCGCCTGTGAGGGCCGTGGCATTTTGCTCTACATGCGGCAGGAAGGTCGTGGTATAGGGCTCATCAACAAGCTGAAGGCCTATCAGCTTCAGGATAATGGCAGGGATACAGTGGAGGCCAATAAGGAACTGGGTTTTCAGGCGGATTTGAGGGATTACGGTATCGGGGCCCAGATATTGCGGGATTTGGGAGTGAGGCGTATGCGTATTATGACCAACAATCCCAAAAAGATTGTAGGGCTTGAGGGTTACGGGCTGAGGATTACGGAGCGTGTGCCCATCGAGATTCCGCCGCATGAGGAAAATATGGCCTATCTGCGTTGCAAGGCCGAGAAAATGGGGCATCTGTTGTCCAAGGTGGCAGCTACAAAATAATTTATGTAGGGTGAGGTTGCCTCGCTTGTAACGGCAGGACGAGGTTTTCCGCCCATATAGGAGGGGTTATGCCGAGGATATTCGAAGGCCATTTACATGGCCAGGGTTTTAAGGTGGGCATAGTAGTGGCCCGTTTCAATGAATTCATATCTAGTAAACTGTTGTCAGGGGCCATGGACGCCCTGGTGCGTCATGGTGTCTCTGAGGATGACATCTCTATTGCATGGGTACCTGGGGCGTTTGAGATACCCCTTGTGGCTAAAAAGATGGCCATGAGCAGGAGATATGATGGGATTCTGTGCCTGGGATGTATCATCAGGGGTGCTACTCCGCATTTTGAATATGTGGCTGCAGAGGCCTCTAAGGGGGTAGCTCAGGTCGCCTTGCAATCAGAATCTCCTGTGGCCTTTGGCATTCTCACCACAGAGACCATAGAGCAGGCTATAGAACGGGCCGGTACCAAGGCGGGCAATAAAGGTTGGGATGCCGCCATTTCGATTATAGAGATGATAAGCCTGATTAAAAAGCTGGAGCAGTAACCCTATGATGCGTCGCCGTGGCAGGGAAATGGCCGTGCAGATGCTCTATAGCCTGGAGTTAGGGCCCTTTTCCGACAATCCATGCAAAGGGGATGGCTGCTTGCCCTGTAATGAGTGCGATGAACAAGCCATGAAGAGCTGTTATAACGGGTATCTAGAGCTCAACCCATCCCTTTCAGAGGATGAACCGTCCTTTGAGTTTGCAAAGGCCTTGATAGAGGGGGTGTTGAGGCATATTCAGAGCCTGGATGCCATAATACAGCGGCACTCTAAGAATTGGCGCATAGATCGCATGTCTTTGGTGGACAGGAACATCCTGCGTATCGGAGTGTTTGAGTTGTATTATTGCCCTGATATTCCTGAAAAGGTGGCTATCAATGAGGCCATCGAGTTGGCCAAGAAATTTTCTACAGATGACGCTGTTTCATTTATCAATGGTGTGCTGGATGCGGTGTTAAAAGAAATCCATATCTCTTCTTCAAAAATAAATATAGCGATAGATTAGGTTGCCTATGGAACTACCATATGATTTTGAAAATATAGAGACCACACTTCAACAAAAGTGGGAGTCGGAGGGTATTTTTAGAGTCAACGAGGCCAGCGAAAGGCCTTTTTATTACGTGCTGGAGATGTTTCCATATCCATCGGGCAGGATTCACATGGGTCATGTGCGCAATTACACCATCGGCGATGTGGTGGCCAGATATAAGCGTATGCAGGGCTTTGAGGTATTGCATCCCATGGGTTGGGATGCCTTTGGTCTACCTGCTGAAAATGCGGCCATCAAACACGGCATACACCCGGCCAAGTGGACCTATGAAAATATCGATTATATGCGTTCTCAGCTCAAAAGATTGGGTTTTTCTTATGATTGGAGCAGGGAGATAGCCACATGTCACCCCTCTTATTATCGTTGGGAGCAGCTCTTTTTTCTGGAGATGTATGAAAAGGGTCTGGTATATCGCAAACTTTCCAGGGTGAACTGGTGCGAAAGCTGCTCCACTGTGCTGGCAAACGAGCAGGTAGAGGACGGCGAGTGCTGGCGCTGCGGTACAAAGGTGGTGGAAAAGGAGCTGTACGGCTGGTTTTTCAGGATTACGGCCTATGCAGATGAGTTGCTAAAGGGTTGTGATACGCTAAAGGGCTGGCCAGAGAAGGTTCTGACCATGCAGCGTAACTGGATCGGAAGGAGTGAGGGGGCGAGGATTAGCTTCCGGGTGGCTGATAGACAGACAGAGGATTTGATTGTGTTCACCACTCGACCTGACACCCTCTTTGGCGTGACCTTTGTAAGTATCGCACCCGACCATCCCATGGTTATGACATTGGCCCAGGGTACAGGCCAGGAGCAGGCAGTAAAGGCATTTCTTGCCAAGTGGACTGCTGTGCCTTCCAAAGAGCGTATGGAGTCTAAAGAAAAGGAAGGGGTCTGGACAGGGGCCTTTGCACTACATCCCCTCACAGGAGAACGGGTGCCCATCTATGTGGCCAACTTTGTGCTGATGGAGTACGGCACAGGGGCTGTCATGGCCGTGCCTGCCCATGACCAAAGGGATTTTGAGTTTGCCAAACGTTACGGTCTGCCCATTAAACTGGTGATTCAACCTGGTGACAGAGACGTAGGGGCGACCGGCCGATCGTCCCTGCAGGAGGCCTGGGAGGGACCTGGCAGATTGGTCGATTCAGGCGATTTTACCGGCATGGGCAATGAAGAGGCGAAGGCCGCCATAGTGAGCCGCTTAAAGGCCAAGGGGCTCGGAGAGCCCACTGTAGCCTATAGATTGAGGGATTGGGGTATTTCGAGACAGCGTTACTGGGGTGCTCCAATTCCTGTGATACATTGCAGCCGCTGCGGAATCGTGCCTGTGCCAAGGGAACAGCTTCCGGTGGAACTCCCCCTTGACGCCCAATTGGATGCCAGTGGCCGTTCGCCTCTGCCGAATTTCGAGGCATTTTACAGAACCGTCTGTCCCAAGTGTGGAGGTGAGGCCAGGCGGGAGACGGACACCATGGATACCTTTGTGGAGTCTTCCTGGTATTTTGCTCGTTATACCTGTCCTGATGAGACCTCCATGCCTTTGGACAGAAAGAGGGCTGCCAGGTGGCTGCCGGTGAATCAGTATATAGGAGGTGTGGAACATGCCATTTTGCACCTGCTCTATTCCAGATTTTTCACCAAGGTATTGCGTGAGTTAGGCTGGCTCTCAGTGGATGAGCCCTTTGAAAATCTGCTTACACAGGGCATGGTTTTGAAGGAAGGCGCCAAGATGTCCAAGTCCAAGGGCAATGTGGTTGACCCTGACGAGATGATACGGCGCTATGGAGCGGACACAGTGCGCCTCTTTATCCTTTTTGCAGCGCCTCCTGAAAGGGACTTGGAGTGGAGCGACCACGGCATAGAGGGCTGTCATCGTTTTCTTCAGAGGCTGTGGCGTCTGGTTACAGCCCATGCAGAGCAGTTGCGAGAGGCCGATACCTCTTCAGAGGCATTGCAGCAGGCCTGCCTTGCCAATAAGACCCTTTTGTCCCTGCGCCGCAAGACGCATCAGACCATCGCCAGGGTCACTGATGACATACAGCGCCGTATGCAGTTCAATACCGCTATCAGCGCAGTCATGGAACTCATCAATGAGGTGAGCGGGTGTCTGGGGACTTGCAGTATGGATGCGGCGTTTTTGTCGGTGATGCGAGAGGCCATGGAGATGGTCCTGCTCTTACTTGCGCCCATGGTGCCACACATTACTGAAAGGTTGTGGGAGCTCATGGGGCATAAAGACCCCATTACCAGCTTTAGCTGGCCTCAGGCGGATTCGACACTTCTGGAGGCGGATGAGGTCAAGATAGCGGTGCAGGTCAACGGCCGGCTGAGGGGCGAGGTGACTGTGTATAAAACCGCTTCACAGGAGGAGGTGCTGGCTGCTGCGCGCAAGAACGATGCCGTGGAGCGCCATATAGCGGGCAAGGCCATCAGAAAGGTTGTCTATGTCGCCGGCAGACTGCTGAATGTGGTGGTGCAATGAAATATCTCCGTTTTTTCAGTTTGTTGGCCGTCATAGGTCTTTTGGCTGGGTTGGTATTCGGTTGCGGTTATAGGTTTGCTGAGCGCAGTGAGTCCCTGCCGTCCTGGATACAGACCGTTTATGTGGCACCTTTTGTCAATAAGAGCAATGAATTTCAGTTGGCGTCTCGAATTACCGAGGACTTGCGCAGGGAATTTTTGCGAGGTGGGGCTTTGCGCCTGGCGGAACGGGATGATGCGGATGTCATTATAGAAGGGGAGGTGCGCAGGGTGGATGTCTCTGGCCTTTCATTTCTGACCTATGACAAGGCCGTAGAACGCCGCATCAATGTGGAGTGTGCTGTGCGTATGAAGGACAGGCGCACAGGCCGCATCCTTTGGCAGACCGCAAATCTGGTGCGGGACGAGGGCTTTCTTACAGGCAGAGACAATATGGAAAGCGATGCACTCAAGGCGGATGCCTCCAGGAAACTCAGCCGTTACATGGCCGAGCTTATATATCATCGGGTTACAGGTGTGTTTTAATAATCTTAAAGGCGTGAACAGGAGTTTATAAAACTTACGAGCGTCTTCCTGAAACCTGCGATTGGTCTCATTGGAGTGGAGTGCAAGTTCTGCAAGGAGCTCTTGCATATCATTCCAATATCCTCTGCAATGCCTCGCACCCTTCCTCACACCCCATATTACATGCCTTTTGGAAATCAGAAATTGCCTTGTCATATTGTCCTTTGTGCGCATAAGCAACCCCACGATTGTAGT
>Ga0209227_1000285_pt1 | contig 44235 bp, 33 predicted proteins | sample YNPBryantNP2012_FD_185815 | JGI IMG/M metagenome (GOLD analysis project Ga0209227, IMG submission 185815) | Anoxygenic and chlorotrophic microbial mat microbial communities from Yellowstone National Park, USA - YNP Bryant NP 2012 (SPAdes)... ...
ATCCTCTCGCAGGTTGATGCGGATGTGATCGGACTTACGGGACTGGTGCATTGATTGCGTTACCTCTGGCGTTCTTACCAGGTGTCATATGATACCTCAGTGACGCTACTTGTCAAACGGGAAACGCGGGCCTGACGTGAGGTGGCTGTATGTTACTTCAGATCGCAGGCGCGGCCCGGAGCCGGAGGTTGTAGGACAACTGCAAGCAGTTGTCCTGCGGCCCCCGCCACCGGGTTGACCTGCAGCAGGGGCCGGATATAATCTAGAGGTGAAGCCTGTGCAACAGCGGACGCGAAACACCACACAGGCAATAGCGCTGAGGCACACAAACGCCAACACCCACAGATCGCCTGCGAAAGGAGGCCGGCTGTGAGCGACAGGATCAGGGAGCTGGAAGCCCGCCTCGAAACTGCTCTGGAGCGGCGGGAAAGGATAGACACGCTTAACGCCCTGGCATGGGAGCTCAGGCAAAGCGATACACGCCGGGCACTGGCGCTCAGCGAAGAGGCACAACAACTGGCCTGCGATGGGGATTACGAGCAACAGCCTTATCAGAAGGGCCTGGCTGAGAGCCTGCGCAATATGGGATGGATATACCTGCAACTCTCACAGTACCAGCTTGCCCTCTCCCTCTCACTTGAGGCCCTTTCACTCTTCGAGAAACTGGAAGACCCGGCGGGGCGGGTAAGCGCTCTGGTCACCATCGGCCAGGTTCATTTTGACCTGGGTAACTACCCATACGCGCTGGAATCGCAACTTGAAGCCCTGCGCATCAGCGAGCGCATCGGTGATAAAGGGAATGCCGCCACTTCACTGAACCTGATCGGCATGGTATATCAACGCACCGGCGATTACAGCGCGGCGCTTTCTCACTTCCGCCGTAGCTGGCACATCTTCCGCGAGCTCGGAGATAAGTCAGGAGAGGCCAACACGCTGGCCAATATGAGCCTTGCCTTTCGAGAGCAGGGCGACCTCAAGAACGCGCTGGGATGCGGGGTGAGGAGTCTGCAAATCTACGTTGAGATCGGTGCCCGCAGAGGCGAGGCCGAGGCTCTCCAGGCTGTTGGAGAGATATACCGGGACCTGGGCAACGATGCCCAGGCATTGAGTTGCTTTCGTCGCAGCTTTGAGGTAAGCAGGGAAATCGAGTACAAGTACCAGGAAGTGCAGGCACTCCTCAAAATCGGAGAAATGTACCTCCAGCATGGGAAAAACGATGACGCTTTATCCTCTCTTCATCAGGCGCTGCGCATTGCAGAAGAGATGGACTCAAGGCAGCAAGTTTTTGAGCTTCACAGATCCCTGGCTGAAGCATGCAAACGCGCAGGCGATTTTGAGAAGGCGCTGGAACACTACGAACAATTTCACACCCTCAGGGAGAGCGTCCTGAATGAACGGACCCAGAGTATGCTTAAGAGCCTCCAGGTCACCCACGAGGCGCGAGAGGCGGAGAGAATGGCCGAAATCCAGCGCCTCAGGAATATAGCCCTCACCCAGGAAATCGAGGAACGCAAACGCATTGAAGAGGCCCTCCAACACCGCAACCGTGAATTGACCACTCTGTACACCGTCTCACAGGCTCTTTCATCGTCGCTCAACCTGTCAGAAGTGCTGCAACAGGCATTGACCTGCACTGTGGAGACACTGGGGTTTAAGGGGGGAGTGATCTCTCTGGTAAGCGAAGCCGGCGGCGAGCCAGAAGTTTTAAGCCACGCCGGATTGCCACCTGACTTTATCGAGCACATGCGGGCAGCCGGCATATCTCGGGCGTTATGCAAACTCCTCAGCGGCCGTCGGTCTCCAGTTGTCCTGTCCGAGCTGGGCGGTGAGCTACAGAGTGACGACGGAACAACCATCTCCCTTGCGGCTATGGCAGGGGAAGGAATACGTGCCTTTGTGGGTGTCCCAATCACATATCGAGAGCGAGTAGCAGGAAGCCTGTGTCTGATGGATAGCGCCCCCCATCCTGTTTCCCAGGATGAGCTGGCACTGCTGAACGCTATCGTTCAGCAGATCGCCGTCTCGATTGAGAGAGCGCGCCTCTTTGAGGACATCTTGAGGGAGCGTGAGGTCTCACAGACACTGCTCGACACAGCCGAGGCACTGGGCACCACGTTACGCCTCGACAAGCTGATGGATCGAGCCCTGGACGAGCTCCAGCGGCTTGTCCCCTACGATTCGGCTCTCATCGCCATGCTGCGTGATGAGCGCTGGTGGGTCATCGCTTCGCGCGGGCGAGAACAATTCCTCGAGAGAACTTTCGAACTGAAGGACTTCCCACTCGTGCACCGCGTTGTGCGGGAACATCGGCCGATCGCGATACCGGATGTGACCAGAGAACCCGACTGGGTTCCAGAACGCGGCTCAGCACGCATCCGCTCATGGATGGGGGTTCCTCTGACCGGCCGGGATGAGGTTGTGGGGATACTGATGATTAATTCCTTCAGGCCCAATACTTATGACGAGGAAACCACCCGTCTGGTATTCGCCTTTGCTCATCAGGTGGCGCTGGCAATCGAGAACGCGCGGCTTTACGAACAGGTCCGGGCCAGGCTGCGCGAAGCCACTCTCCTTCACAGCGTGACCATGGCGCTCTCATCCACTCTTAACGTAGACCACCTGCTGCCTTATGTGGCACGCAGCCTGTGTGAGATTCTGAACAGCACAAGCGTCGAACTTTACACCATTGACCGTGATAACAACACGGCCAGGCTCATTGCCGAATACGCCATGCCGGGCAGCATTGAAAGCGAACTGTCGCCACTCCTGGGCCGCATCACCTCGCCGGATGACTTTCCCGCCATCACCAGGGCGTTGGCGCGGCGTGACACCGTTCAGGTGCAGGCTAATGTGGAAGGGATCGCTCCTGAACTCCGTGCGCTGCTGGAGGCTCGCCGCGCGCTGGCAATGCTCCTCCTGCCGATGACAAGTGGTGAACAGGTATTGGGATTCGCGCAAATCTGGGATAGCCAGCTTCCGCGCCGCTTCACCGAGGGCGAGATTGCCACCGGCCAGATGCTGCTTCATCAGGCTGCCATTGCCATTGATAACGCCCGTCTGATCGAGGCGCTGCGTCAACAAACGATCGAATTACAGGCGCGCAACGAGGAACTGGACGCTTTCGCCCACACGGTCGCCCACGACCTGAAAAGCCCCCTGGGGAACATTATCGGCTATGCCTACCTTCTACAGGATACCTCACCAAAGGAATCTCCTGAGGAGTATAGAGATTACGTCTCTGCCATTGCCCAGAGCGCGCAGAAGATGAGCAATATCATTGATGAACTTCTGCTGCTGGCCAGTGTGCGCAGGGTGACGGAGATCGCAGCAGAAGTCGTGGATATGGGGGCCATTGTGCGTGGGGTGCAACAGCGGCTCAGTTTTATGATCGCGGAGTATCAGGCCGAGCTTATCATCCCGGAGAGCTGGCCGCCAGCATTGGGATACGGGCCGTGGATCGAGGAAGTGTGGGCCAACTATATCAGCAACGCCCTGAAATATGGGGGGCGGCCGCCACGTGTGGAACTGGGCGCCGACCTGATTTTAGCCTCCTCCGACGGTACGCCGGAAAAAAGGATGGTGCGTTTCTGGGTGCGCGACAACGGCCCCGGCCTGACCCCGGATGAACAGGCCCGCCTCTTCACCCCGTTCACCAGGCTCGATCGAATACGCGCGAAAGGGCATGGGCTGGGCCTCTCTATTGTGCGACGCATTGTGGAAAAGATGGGCGGGCAGGTGGACGTGGAAAGCGAGGCAGGTAAAGGGAGTCGGTTCAGCTTCACCTTGCCGGCGGCGTAGACGTCGGCGATGGGAGTCGCAACTCGATCTTCCAGCCGGCGTGGTGACCGGATGGGGCGACTCTATTCCCACTCGATGGTCGCAGGTGGCTTGGACGTGATGTCATAAACCACGCGGTTTACCCCCTGGACCTCATTGACGATGCGATTGCTGATGCGGGCAAGCAGGGCATGATCAAGCCTTGCCCAATCAGCGGTCATAAAATCCTCGGTAGTGACAGCCCGGATGGCGATGACGTATTGATATGTGCGCTCATCGCCCATAACGCCCACACTGCGCACCGGCAGGAGCACAGCAAAGGCCTGCTGAGTCTCACCACGCAACAGGCCGGCAGCGTTCAATTCCTCGAGCAGGATACTGTCAGCAGCCCGCAGAATCTCCAGGCGTTCCCAGGTAACCTCGCCCAGGACGCGCACGGCGAGGCCAGGCCCGGGAAAAGGCTGTCTCCACACAATCTCGTCAGGCAGGCCCAACTCCTCCCCAACTGCGCGCACCTCGTCTTTAAACAGGTAGCGCAGCGGCTCAAGTAACTCAAAGTTCATATCCTCAGGCAGCCCACCCACGTTGTGATGAGTCTTGATACGGGCTGCCGACCGCCTTTCTGGTCCGCGGCTCTCAATCACATCAGGGTAAAGCGTGCCCTGGGCCAGGAAACGCACATTCCCCAGTTTACGGGCCTCGCGCTCAAAGACACGGATGAAACGCTCACCGATGATGCGGCGTTTCTGCTCAGGATCGCTCACACCGCTCAGCGCTTCCAGGAACTCCTCGCTCGCGTCAACGGCCACCAGCCGCATCCCCAGCCGTTCCCGAAAGGTGTGCACAACCTGCTCTGGCTCGCCTCTGCGCAGCAATCCTGTATTGACAAAGATAGAGGTCAGCCGGTCACCGACGGCCCTGTGGACCAGCGTGGCCGTCACCGCGGAGTCCACCCCTCCACTAAGACCGCATACCACGCAGTCATCACCCACCAGGTCACGTATCGTGCGTACCGCCTGTTCTATGAAAGCGGCTGGCGTCCAGTTGGGAGTACACCCGCATATCTCGACGGCGAAGCGGCGCAACAGCTCTGCGCCATGCGCGGTATGTACCACCTCCGGATGAAACTGCAGGCCGTACAGCCTGCGCGTCAGGTCGCCCATTGCCGCTATGGGAGAGTTGGCACTGGAGGCCAGTATTTCAAAGCCGGGCGGTACGGCCTCGACACGGTCACCGTGAGACATCCAGACGCGGAGCGAGGGCAACCCATCAAACAAAGGTTCGGGTGGGCCGGTCGGCCTGATCTCCGTAGCGCCGTATTCGCGGCCGGCGGCGGGAGCCACCTTTCCGCCGAGATGGCTGGCCAGCAGGTGCATCCCGTAACAAATTCCCAGCACAGGCACTCCCTGCTCCAGCACGTATTCAGGGAGGGATGGTGCGCCCGGGGCGTAGACACTGGCCGGACCACCGGAGAGGACGAAGCCACGCGGGGAGAGCGCCAGCACCTGGTCCGGGGGCGTATCCCAGGGGAACATTTCGCAATATACGTGTGCCTCGCGTATGCGGCGGGCGATCAGTTGAGTGTACTGTGAGCCGAAATCAAGGATAACGATAGTGTCGCGACGATGCAGATGTTCCACACTCACATTCCTTCCAGCACGATTTTCCCGTCGCTCATGCTGGTGACCACAGCGAGCGAGACGATAGGGACGTTAAGATAGGAGAGCATGGCCCGTCCCCCCTCGAACCTTTTTTCGATAGCGGTGGCAATGCCGACCAGTGTCGCGCCGGCGTGCTCAACCAGCCGTGCCAGTGCCTCGATGGTGGCCCCGGTGGCCAGAAAATCATCCACAATGAGCACCCGATCCTCCGGCCCCAGGAACTCCGCTGAAACCATGAGCAATACATCGCTTCCCTTCGTGTGCGACGGCGCGGATTCGACGTACACCGGCCCCGTCATCGTGACCGGGCGGGTTTTGCGTGCGTAGATGAGGGGGACGTTCAACGCGTGGGCCGTGGCCAGTGCCGGAGCGATCCCCGAAATCTCGGCCGTCATCACCTTGGTCACGCCTGCATCGGCAAAGTAGCTGGCAAGTTCCCGGCCTACCTCAAACATCAGGTGCGTATCTATCTGGTGATTGATAAAACTGTCAACCTTAAGGATGCCTCCCCCAAGGTTCTCGCCATCACTCAGGATACGCCTCTTCAATGCTTCCATAACCACCACTCCTCAGCCCCCGGTAGTTTTACCCTCAACCAGCCATTCACTCCTGTGTGCCAGTTCCAGAGCCTTAAGCAATTCCACCCTTGCCCCAAGCCTCTCGAAAGTCTGCATTGCCCGTGTAAGATGATCGGCAGCTTCACCACGCCCGATCTGCACGACCCCTTCCGGGCTGCTGTCCAGAGCCAGATATGCCAGCGAGAGCCTGACCCTGGAAAGCTCGTATTCACAGCGCAGACGGGAGAGCACATTCAACGCCCGAGATAGAGCCGCCTCAGCCGGTTCCCACTCGCGCCTGACCATGTGCACCCGGCCAAGCGTATGGCACGATAGCCCCTCTTCCAGCGGATAATTCTGCTCGACCGCCAGTTCGACCGAGCGGAGCGCATGATCCAGGGCCTGGTCCAGCCGGCCAGCCCCGAGAAACAGCTCGCTCCAAAATCGTTCCAGTTCCGGCAGGTACTCCTCGGAGCCGGTCTTGGCGAATACGGCCTCGCTGTGGGCCAGGCAAGCCTGGGCCTCACTCCAGTTTCCCAGGTGAATGTGCAGGTAAGCCAGGATATTCGAGATATGAATCTCTCCCCGCAGCGTGCCCGGTTGTGCCGCCAGGCCCTGCTCCAGCAGGATACGCGCCTGCTCCCATTCTCCCCGCGCAATATGGATCAGTGCCAGGTGGGCGTTGGTCTGCCCTGCGCCCTCGACGTCACCAATTCTGTGCTTCAGTGCAAGCGCCTGCTGATAAGCCTCTATGGCAGCAGGCCAGTTGCCCAGGTAATAACTGGCCAGGCCGAGATTGCTGTAAGCGTTTGCCTGGCCGGTCAGGTCACCCAGGCGTTCACAGGTCTCCAGGCTTTTCCGGAAAAACTGTGCCGCGTATGGCAGATTGTAGCTGTGCAGGCAAATCTCGCCCAGGAGCGAGAAGGCACGTCCCTGAACCTGTTGCCCCTCGGGCGTCTTGATCTGCGAGGCCAGATCGAGGCTCTTCTGGCACCAGGAGATCGCATCCTCGTACTTGCCCTGGCGATAATATAGCTCGGCGCCAAAAAGGTAGATGCGTACTATTTCGACGGTTGGCTCGGCCTCGCTGACGTAACCGGGCCCCTTACCCAGCCATTCAAACAGAGCCGAGGCATAGTGTTCGAGCGCCTCGTCGTAGCGACCGATCTTGGTCAATATCTCACTCAATGACTGGTGGGCGGCCAGCCGCAGCGCGTGTAACTCCGCAGCCTGTTCCGGGGGGAGAAGGTCCAACATCTCAAGCGTGCGGGTATACCAGAGCAGGGCAGCTCCGTTCGCGCAGGCAGCTTCTGCCCGGCGGGCCGCCTGAATGCTGTAAACCACGGCCCTGTCGAACTCTCCGGCCTCGTCGAAGTGATAGGCCAGTTTCTCTGCGATCAGCGCTGCATCAGACCCGGCACGCTTTTCCAAAACTATGCCGGCCTGATGATGCAGCATACGACGACGCGAGGGCCCCAGGTCCGCATAGAGTACCTCCTGAATCTCGGTGTGGAAGAAGCGGAGGAGGCCATCTCCGGGCACTTCCTCTACCAGTTGACGTTCCAGAGCCATATCGAGGTGATCGAGCGTTTCCCAACGTGAGAGGCCGCTTACCTCCCGCAACTCATCTAAATGGAAGGTCGCTCCCAACACCGAGGCCTGCCTCAGCAAAGACTGGGTATCCGGGCTCAGACGCCGAATGCGCCGCCAGATCGCCTCTCGCAAGTCCTGGGGCAGGCGCACCTCTTCGAGAGAGGGAAAGCGCCAGATACCTTCCTGCAGAGTAACCATCCCTTCATCCAACAGTTCTCTGGCAAGCTCAACCATGTACAGGGGATTGCCACCGGTGTGATGATAAATCTTCTCTACCAGCTCATCGGGAGGCGGCTGTGTCCAGATATTAGCCAGGATGTGTGCTGCTGCCGACCGATCCACCGGCTCCAGAGTCAGGTTATGAGACAAAGAGGAGCTGCTCAGATCGCGCAGCACCTCACGCAACGGGTGGTCGCGCTCCAGAGCCTCCGGGCAGTAGGTCCCGATAACGAGCATCGGCGTGGTCGCAATATGACGCCCCAGGTAGTTGAGCAGTTCCAGACTGCTCTGATCGGCCCACTGCAGATCGTCCAGGATCACGAACCAGGGTGCTCGTTCGGTGGCCTTCCTGATGAACTGGAGCACGCTGCTCATAAAGCGTAATTGTTCTTGTTGTGGCTCCAGGCAGACCGGTTGCGGCAGTTCCTGCACATTGCGCAGATCAGGGAGTAAGGTGGCACAGTTGCCGAGCAACTGGTAGTCCATCTCGTCCAGTGCGTCTGCATCCAGGCTCCTCAGATATGCCTTGAGTAGCTGGGCAAACAGGTCATAGGGCCGGCTTTCTCTAAGCGGTGCACAGCGCCCCATAAGCAGCACGGGTGGTGCTGCCTGAACAGCAGCCTGGTAAGCCAGGCACGTCTTACCCACGCCCGTCTCCCCGCTGATGAAGACCAGTCTGCCATTTCCGCCCCGGGCATTCTCCCACCACCCGAGGAGCTGTTGCAGAGGCTCATCCCTTCCGACCAGTGTGACCCGTCGCTGGCGCACTATATCCCTGGGATCTACGATCAGGCTCATCAACACACGCCGCACCTGGGAGACGTTGCGATAGCGATCGCCAGGATTTTTGGCCAGCAGTTTCAAAATCGTATGTTCCAGCACGGGGGAGAGCCGGGGATTCAATTCACTGGGAGGAACAGGTACAGCTTTCAAATGGGCCTGTACGATCTGCTGCTCCGTCCCCTCGAACGGCAATCGTCCTGTGTATAAGCGGTACAGGATCACCCCCAGAGCGTACAGGTCGGTGAGCTGGCTGAGCGGTTGTCCCAGCACCTGTTCCGGGGCAAGGTAAGGGGCTTCCAGGAGGATGAGGGGAAGATCGAGGAGCCGACGTCCCTCCTCAAACGAACCCAGGCCAAACCCCCCCACCTTGATACCCTGGGCAGTGACAAATATGTTCTGTGGCTTCAGATCTCCATGGACGACATCCCAGCTATGGGCATGCTCGAGGGCACGTGCGATACCAAGCGCGATCTCCATGGCCCGATCAGCAGGCAGAGGCCCTTCTTCCGCAGAGAGCAGTTCCTGGAGTGTGGGCCCGTCTACAAACTCTTCCGCTTTAAAGAAGCAACCCTTCTCGATGTCCCAGTCGAACACCCGAATGATGTTGGGGTGCTCCAGGTTGAGTATCCGGCGGGCCTGCTGCATACAACGGGCGATGGATTCCTCACCGAACGAAGGGGAGAAGATTTTGAGCGCCACCGGTCGGTTGGCGTAAATATCCATAGCTTTGAGTACAGTGCCTATACGGCCTTCGCCCACTTTCTGCTGGATCTGGTAACGCTCTTTGATGATCTGACCCGGTAATTTGAGAGCCTCACGTGTCTGGGCAGCTTCCAGCGCTGCCTCCACCGACGGGTAGATGGCGAAATAGTCAGCATACCCGCTGAGTTTTATCACCTGCCGTACACTTTCCTGGGGCACAGCCAGGACAATAGGATTGCTTTTCTGTTCCTGGCTCAACGTTACCAGTGCCTTGAGGCTGGCCATACTCAGGCTCTCAATCCGTGAGAGATCAATGATCGAACCCATGTGGATGTCCTGAACAGCCACGCTGCTCAGTTGTCGTCTTAATTGATCTACGCTGTGCTCATCAAAGGCATTGACAGGGGTAAGGATGGCAGCCTCACCATCGGGTGTGAAATGGAAGTCAACTATGCCCGGTGGAGTCAGATCAAGCTCCAATCCCTCATAAGCCACCGCAACCTCGCAGGGGGGCAAAGATGAATCATGCGCCTGGTAGGCTATGGCGGTCGCCTGAATCTCCTGCAGTTCAGCATCTGAGTAAGTTGGATCGTGATGAAACAGGAGCAATCTCTTGACCCCGGCAGCACGGGCCAGATCAACACCGATCAGTGCGGAACTGTGGCCCCATTCCACCTTGCGCCAGGCCTCTCGCAGGGTGTATTGGGCATCAAATATGAGCACGTCAGCGTTTCTGAAGAATTCAACATATGGCTGTAGCGCAGAGCTATCCAGTTGCTTGTACTCGGCATCGGTCGCATACACCAGTATGTTGTAAAGGTCTTCGAAGCGGTAGCTATAAGAGCGGCCGGGGTGAGTATTTTCAAACGCGTAAACGCGTACATCATTGAGGTAGAGAGGCTCCCCCACACTGAGGGGGACGAATTCGATCGTGGCCTTCATATCGGACAGGGAGACCGGCCACGAATAAGGACGCTTCATGTACATTTCGAGAGCTGTCCTGACGTCGTGGACGCTGTAGACGAAAATGTGGTTTCCGGGCACGAATGCCGGCATAAACATGGGAAAGCCCTGAAGATGGTCCCAGTGGAGATGGCTGATGAAAATGTGGATGGTGCCCTCACCCCGGCCGAAGTCCCCTTTGAGCAGTTGTTGCCCGAGGACGTGCAACCCTGAACCGGCATCAATAGCAAGCAGGGTGCCTCCGGCCCGAACTTCGATGCAAGGGGTATTGCCTCCAGCCGTACCCCGCAGCAGGGGTGGAAGTTCTCTCACGTATGTGCGGACGGCCTGAGGATCGCCCGTATCTATATGCGGCATCCCCAAAATGGCCCGGTAAATCTTTTCCTCTACTTCCTCAGGCCTCAGAGGGGAGGGGATGGAGCCGCGTGCTCCCCATATTCTGACTTTCATACGGACATTCCCGTGGACAGCACTGAGCTAACCACCTGGTAACCGCCTTACCAGCACGAAAAGCAACGAAGTTCCAGACCTCCCGAAATCGTGAGCACTTTGCTGCGCCGTGCGGCTCGTGTGTTGATAGGATGGGCCGATTGAAATCGTCCTCCCTGGACGTTTCACGTCGGGCGTCGGCGCAGGCCAACCGTTGGCCGTGGTAGGAGCGCATTCATTCAGCGTCAGGCAGCCGATTTTTTGAGGCAGCCCAAAGTGTAAATCAATTTCACGGAGCAAATGAACCTTCCTCTGATAAGGTCGCCCTTTTAGAACTCAAGCTGTCCTAATCTAGTATACAATTATAGTGTAAAAGGCGCAAACAGAAAAAGATGTAGGACAACTGCGAGCAGTTGTCCTACATCTTTTCGTCGTCACGACCGGCCACGGCCTGCTCTCCCTCTCTTCTCGCGTAAAAACCCACCGCCAGGCATTCTCTGGACAAATTCACGAAAATCCAGTATCATTGGATGTATGCCAATTTTGCCACCTGTGTGATTGGAAAGCTGCAAAGGGCGCAAAGAGCGCAAAGACCTGTGGATATCTTTGTGTCATTTGTGTCCTTTGTGGCGAATTCAATCTAACTGCACAGGTTGCAGAGTTGTAGGACAACTGCGAGCAGTTGTCCTACAACTTTGTGATACACCCTATATTTTGAGCATCTTCGCTTGGGAGGCAGGCCGTTGAATCACGTAGAGTTGCTGAAGACATTGACCGAGGCATGTGGTGTGCCTGGCTATGAGGCAGAGGTGCGCGCACTGGTGCGGCGTTATCTGGAACCATTCGGTACCATTGAGCAGGACCGCATCGGCAGCCTGATCTGTCGGCAGGGAGGGAGCGGTCCACGGGTAATGCTGGCCGGCCACATGGACGAGATAGGGTTCATGGTCAAGCACATCACAAAGGACGGCTTTATAAAGTTTGTCCCTCTGGGTGGCTGGTGGGACCAGGTGCTGCTGGGACAACAGGTGATCGTCAAGACCGGAAGAGGTGAGATGAGGGGCGTGATCGGTGCCAAGCCACCCCACTACCTGACCGAGGATGAGCGTAAGAAGATAGTGGAGCAGAAGGAGATGTACGTTGATCTGGGCGCTACCTCAAAGGAAGAAGTGGAGGAGCTTGGTGTGCGCCTGGGAGACCCGATCATACCGGCCTCGGGGTTTCACATCCTGGCCGATGGCAGGGCTTACATGAGCAAGGCGTTTGACGATCGGGTGGGTGTGGCGCTGATGATCGAGGCACTGGAGCATTTCTCACTTGTCCCGCATCCCAATGTGCTCTATGGCGTGGCAACGGTGATGGAGGAGGTTGGTGCGCGCGGCGCAAAGACCAGCGCCGAGGTGATCAACCCGGATGTGGCTATCGTGCTGGAGGTAGACATATGCGGTGATGTGCCCGGCATTAAACCGGAAGAGTCTGAGGTCAAACTTGGTGGCGGCCCATCCCTTTCCCTGTTCGATGCCCGCATGATCCCCAACCTGCGCTTGCGTGACCTGGTGATTGATACAGCGCGGGAGTTGGGAATTCCCCTCCAGTTTTCCGCTATGGTCGGCGGCTCGACCGATGGGGCGCAGATACATCTACATCGTACCGGGGTGCCCTCAGTGGTCCTGGGGGTGCCGGCCCGTCACATCCATAGCCACGCCGCCATTATTCACCGTGACGATTACGAGCGTACTCTCCAGTTACTGATCGCAGTTATTGAAAAACTGGACGCTGAGAGAGTGGCGGGGCTGGTGCTTCAGGCATAAGCTCTGAACATGGCGAGGGAGGCACGGGACCATTGTCCCGCGGAGGCAGACAGATATGACAGCGAGTCGTGCAAATGCCCTCACTCCCTCCGGCCGGGCCGAAAAATTGTTGCTTTTGTCTATCCTGGGGCTGGCCTTTTTGCTCCGTATGGGCTGGCCGACGCTGAGTGAGTTCAAGCGGGATGAGGCGACGGTAGCACGGCTCGCATTGGCTGTGGCGCACGAGGGGTATCTCCCTGCAGTTGGCGTGGCCAGCTCGACCGGAGTGGACAATCTGCCGCTTACTCTCTATTTGATGGCGCTTCCGCTTCGCCTGTGGCCTGATCCACTGGCGGCTGTCCTCTTCACCGGCTTTCTCAATGGGTTGGCGGTGCTGGCGTGTTACTGGCTGGGACGTCTCTATTTTGGTCGGGCTGTGGCGCTGCTCGCTTCATATCTGTTCGCTGTCAGCTCCTGGGCTGTGCTCTATGGGCGCAAAATCTGGTGTCAAAACCTCCCCCTGGCAACTCTGCTTTTCTTCATCTTCCTGTTCGCCGCCCTGATACGTGGACGACGCCGGGCGCTGGTGGGCGCGTTCATCAGCCTGGCCGTGCTCATCGGACTCCATCTTGAAGGGCTGGCTTTCATACCGATTCTGGGACTCTCGCTGCTTCTGTACCGCAGGCAGGTGACCAGACAGCCGTTTCTCGCGGGCCTGGCTCTGTTCGCGCTGCTTGTTTCCCCTTATCTCATCCACGATGCACTCCATGGCTGGGAAAATTTGCGAGCCTTCATTCGTTATGCAGGCGGGGAAAGCCACTTCTCATGGGATGCCCTGCGCTACGCTTTCCTGATGATGGGAAATGAAGAAGTGGCGGGCAGGATGGGCGGCGCACTCTATACTGAGTATCTGGCTGGACTTCCGAACCTGTGGTGGCTCAACCGGCCTATGGAAGCGCTTCTGGCGCTGGCACTCCTGTACGGGTTGTTTCAGGCGGTGCGGGGGCCCGAGGAGCGCCGTCGCCTCAGCACATTATTATTGATCTGGTTTGCTGTACCGCTCGCGCTTCAGAGCCATCCTACTGCACCTGTCCAGCCGTTTTATTTCAATTTGCTCTATCCCGTCCAATTCCTGCTCATCGCCATGCTGCTTGTGGATGCCTTTTCCCGTCTGGCTGCCTGGGGGTTTCCCAAACCGGCCAGGAATGCACTCCTGATCCTGACCGCTGCCTATATGCTGACCTGGGGAAGCTGGCAGATCGCAACCATCGGCCGGGTGCTTACCTTTATGGCCTGGCATCCCACTACCGGCGGATATGGCATCCCTCTCCGATACACACGGGAGGCAGCCCTGCAAGCTCGAGAGCTGGCCGGTGGCGCAGAGATAATTGTCCTGAGTAGAGAGACAAGCCCGGCAATGCAGGAAACACCCGCCGTCTTTGATGCACTGCTTTTCGGCCATCCCCACCGCTTCGCCGATGGACGGCTGGCACTCCCCATCCCGGATGCGGACGAGGCCATCTATCTGGCAGGACCGGTTGAGGGAACCTCGTCAGAACTTGACGCGGTTGTGGCGCGTCTGGAAGGGATGCCGTGCGTTCAGAGCGCTCCGTCCGTTGAGTTACCTGATGGGTGGCGCTATCGCCTGTTCCGGCGTGGCTGCCCAGACCGGGAGGATCTCCTGACCGGTATGACGCGTTTTCCGGAGGGTCTTCACTTCGCCAACGGCGTGTCTTTTCTTGGTTACAGCATGGCCCGGGAGGCTGTCTCCGGCGGGGAATTGGAACTCTGGCTGGCCTGGTGGGTGAGAGCTGCGCCGCCTCAGGCGACCAGCTATCACTTTTTCGCCCATCTGGTGGACCAGGAGGGACGCCTGCTTGCTCAGCACGATGGAGCGGGGTTCCCTACAGTTTTCTGGAAACCAGGCGACCTGGTGCTGAGCCGGTTTGTGATGCCTGTCCCTGCTGACTTGAGTAAGGGAGAATATCAGGTGTGGAGTGGTATGTACACCTATCCCGAGGTACGCAACGTGCCTTTCCTGGACGTGGCCGGCAATCCGGCCGGTGAGCTGGTCCTGCTTGGGGAAGTAGAAGTATCCGATCCGGGTTCCCAAAGCCTCGACGGCTCCGGTAGTCCATAAGTCAGTAAGCCTGATATACTCTTACGTGGGATCCGGAAGCCGCACCCGGTGAATTTCTGGTCGTTGACCTGACTGAAGGGGCAGGGTGGTTCATATCTTGGACCAGAGTGGACAGGCAGCCACAGGCAGGAGTTTTGTGGTTCAGAGTAACTGCCTGCGTGCCGGCTGAGGCCCTATCCAAAGCCGTACAGGCGGCATCTCTATGCCGCTTACTTATGCCGATGCATGGGGATGTGTCTTTTACGTTTTTCAGATAGGCTCTTAATGCAAGTCCAGGCGCAGGTGGAGAAGGCAAAGCCCTGCGCCGGGTCGAACCCCAGGATCGCACACCGCAGACCAATGCGACCGGCCTGGAGGGCTTCTTCGAAAGGTAGCTCACCCGGTACCTGTTGACGCACGAGAGCCTGGACCAGCCCCTCGTGGCGCGCCATAAGCTGGTTAAGACTCTCGATACAACCAGCCTGCGCCTTGATGAACCTGGTGGCCTCTGGAGATTGTCCTCCGAGGCCGCTCGTTTCTTGACGAACGGCGGACATAGGGCACCTCCTGCAGGTGGAGATACCCCTGTTGTACCACAACGGATTTGTTAAGCTCTATTGATCCGGGGGTTGATGCGGACGGCTTTCTCTGCTTCGAACACCCTGAGCCTGGTGGCTTTGTATTGATAAAAACTGGTGATATAATTTTTATACTCCTCACGGGTTGAGCCGTCGCGTTTTAGTTACAATCAAAGGAGGCATACCATGGCGTTCAAATTCCCATCCGACGAGTGGATCAAGGAGCTTGCCAATCAACTTAATGCGAACCAGGCTTACGAGAGAGCTGCAAAGGACTGGGAGGGTGATTTCATCTTTGTCGTGGAACCAGATGAAGCATACGACAAGACCGCTTACCTCTTCCTGGGCCTCTATCACGGCAAGTGCACCGGTGCCGCGATGCTCTCCGGTGAGGGTGAACGTGAGGCGGAGTTCATCCTCCGCGCCCCTTACACGAGCTGGCGGAATGTCATCGAGGGGAAACTTGATCCCATCCAGGGCATGATGACCCGCAAGTTGCAGGTGAAGGGTAACATGATGAAAATCATGCGTTACCCGAAAGCGGCGAAGGAGATCGTGGCCTGCTGCGCTCTTGTGCCCACCGAGTTCGTCGCTTGATGGTTGCAGCAGTATCGCAGGAGAACGAACATGTGGTACTTTGTCTCACCGCAGATTGTGTTTGGAGACGGGGCGATGACTGCTCTGGACGATCTGAAAGGCAGCCGTGCCCTGATCGTCACCGATAGCACACTGGTCCGGTTGGGATTGGTGGAACAGGTTAAGGCCCGTCTGGAGCGGGCCGGGTTTCAGGTGCATATTTTCGATCGCGTCAGGCCGGACCCGGACGTTGAGACGGTGCTGGAAGGGGCGGAAGTGGCGCGCACATTCGAGCCGGATTGGATCGTTGGGGTAGGGGGAGGCTCGCCACTGGATGCTGCGAAGGCCATTTGGGTGCTGTATGAGCGGCCGGACCTGCACCCGGCCGAGATCAATCCCATCACCCCATTGGGCCTGCGTCGTAAAGCCCGGATGGTTGCTGTGCCTACCACCAGTGGCACGGGTTCAGAGGCAACGATGGGCATCGTGCTGACCGATCGGGAGGAGCGCCGCAAGATGGGGCTGGGCAACCGGGAGGCCGTGCCCGACATCGCCATAGTTGATCCGCGGATGGCAGCCGCGATGCCGCCCCAACTGACCGCTGACACCGGTCTGGATGCGCTGGCTCATGCCATTGAGGGCTACACCTGTGCCTGGCACACCGATTTCGCGGATGGCCTGTGTTTCAATGCCGCCCGTCTCATCTTCCGGTACCTTCCCGCTGCCGTCGCCGATAGCGCGGACCTCGAGGCACGCGAGCATATGCACAATGCTGCCACCTGTGCGGGCCTGGGGTTCAGCAATTCCCTCACCTCCATCGCTCATTCGATGGGCCATGCCCTTGGCGCGGCATTCCACATCCACCACGGGCGCGCCGTTGGCATTTGCCTTCCCTACACGATTGAGTTTGCTGCCGGCCAGGCGCCGGAGAGATACGCCGATCTGGCTGCCCTGCTCGGCTTCTCTCAGGCGGGTGGGGAAGAGGGAGCACGGGCACTGGCCGGGGCGGTACGTGATCTGTGCCGCCGCATCGGCAACCCGACTTGCGTGGCCGAGACGGGCCTGTCCCGCGCGGACTATGAGACGCAACTGGACAAGCTGGTGGACGACGCCTTTAATGACACCTCAATGATGTCCGCAGTGCGCTCGCCCTCTTATGACGAGTTCAGGCAGCTCTTCATATATGCCTACGAAGGGAAGCCGGTTGATTTCTGATAATCGAGGTATCCCTCCCCCTGTTTGAACGAAAGCTGAGGTGCGATGGACGGCTACATCGGCAAAATACTGCGTGTTGACCTTGGCAGCGGCGACATATGGGACGAGCCGTTGAACGAGCGCTATGCTCGCAACTTTGTCGGTGGCAGCGGCCTGGCTGCCCGGTATATCTACGACATGGTGGACGACACCACCGATCCCCTGGGGCCGGATAACCCGCTGATATTCATGACCGGCCCTTTAGTGGGGACGGCCATGCCCTCTGCCGGCAGGTGCAGTGTCTGTGCGCTCTCGCCTCTCACCTCCATCTGGGGCGAGTCGAACACAGGCGGCTTCTTCGGACCGGAGCTGCGCTTTGCCGGCTTCGATGGCATCATCATAACCGGCCGGGCGCAGCACCCCACCTGGCTCTCGATCATCGAGGGCCGGGCCGAGCTACATGACGGGACAAGGCTTTGGGGCCTGGACTCCTATGCGACTCAGGAACAGGTACGGGAAACACTGGGGGATTCCGCGGTGCGCGTCGCCTGCATCGGTCCGGCGGGTGAGAACCTGGTTAAGATGGCCGCGGTGATGAACGACCACGGCCGCGCGGCCGGCCGTACCGGCATGGGAGCAGTGATGGGCGCCAAGAACCTGAAGGCGGTCGCCGTGCGCGGAAGCGTTGCCGTTCCCCTGGCCGATCCTGCCGGCTTCAAAGAAGTGACCCGTACGATCATCAAAGGGCAGGATGAGGACATGGCTGCTCAGGCATTGCGGCTGGCCGGCACCGCCGGCTACGTGGATATGGCGCTGATGTTTGGAGACCTGCCCATACGCTACTATCAGCAGGGGGAATGGGAGGAAGGAAGCAACCTCTCTGGCGTGGTGATGGCGGAACAGTATTTGAATAAGAGCACAGCCTGCTACCGCTGTCCCATCGCCTGCGGTCGCGAGACGCGTGCTCCCCGCTATGGCCTTGACAGAGTGGATGGCCCCGAGTACGAAACATTGGGTGCACTGGGGACACTGGTTATGGTCAGTGACCTGGAGGCGGTCATATATGCCGGTCATCTGTGCAATCTGTATGGCCTGGATACCATCAGCACCGGTTGTACCATTGCTCTGGCCTGTGAACTCTTTGAGCGAGGCATTATTGATCGGGAGGAGGCCGGCGGACTTGAGATACGTTACGGTGCCACTGAAACCTTCCACCGCCTGATCGAACACATCGCCCGGAGGGAGGGCTTCGGTGACCTGCTGGCCGAAGGGAGCGCTGCCCTGGCAGAGCGATATGGCGTTGCGGAACTGGCCGTGGTGGTCAACCGCCTGGAGGTCCCCATGCACGATCCGCGCGCCTTTTCCGGGATGGCCGTGACATACGCGCTCTCGCCGCGGGGCGCCTGCCACATGGAGGGCGATATGTACGGCGTGGACACCGGCCAGGGGCCGCCTGTCGAGCTCGGTGTGCTGCCGGGCGACCGCTTTGAGGTGACGGAAGAAAAGGGGCGCATCGCTGCCCGCCAGCAGGCATGGCGCAACCTGTACAACGCATTGATCCTGTGCCAGTTCCAGAACCCCGGCGTCGAGCAGGTACTGGCAGCGCTTAACTGTGCCACCGGCTGGGGCCTGGAAGCGACAGACCTGCTTGCCGCAGGCAAACGCATCGTCAACCTCAAGCGTCTGCTGAATATGCGCCGGGGCCTCTCGCGTGCTGATGACCGGCTGCCGTCGTTACTGCTGCAGCCGTTGAACGAGGGGGGATGTGCCGGTGCGGTGCCGGACGTGGATGTACTCCTGGCCGGCGCCTATGCCGAGTATGGGTGGGACCCTGAGATAGGGGGTCCGGCTCGACTTGAAATCTGACAGTCACTACCTTTCCGCAGGTTAGAAACCTGCGGGAGGCAGCCCACGAAAGACCTGGGAAGGCAACCCAATGGGCCTGGCCGAGCGAGAACAAGAGCTGGAAGTATTGATCCGGGCTAAATACCCGCTCATATACATACTCTCGTGGGAGGAACGGCGCATAGAGGCCATGCTTGTCCGCGTCGCGGCCCGGCTCAATCAGCGCCTCTTCGCCTGGACCATGACCTCCGGTGTGATGGCCGTGGATACGGTCCGCCCGGTGGAAGTGGACCCTGCCGCGCGCTCGGCCTTGCAGGTGCTTGAGCACATCGAACATTCCCGCGAGGCCGCCCTGTATTTGCTCAAGGATTTTCATCCGTTCCTGGGCGCATCTCATGTTCCCCCCGACCCTGCTACGGTGCGCAAAATCCGCGACCTGGCACAGGCGCTGAAAGAGAGTCGCAAAACGATCCTTTTCCTTTCGCCGATACTGCGCCTCCCACCGGAGCTGGAAAAGGAAATCACACTGGTGGACTTCTCTCTGCCAGCACCGGAGGAACTGGAGGAGGCGCTGGAGCGAGTGATACGCTCTGCCCGCAGTCAGGGTGGGCTGCACCTTCAACTCACTCCGCAGGAGCGAGAACAGATTCTCCAGGCAGCGCAGGGCCTCACCGTCAGCGAGGCTGAGAACGTCTTCGCCAAATCGCTGGTTATCGCCCGCAAATTTGATTCCGCTGCGGGCAAGCCCCTCATTCGCCCGGAGATCGTCATCGCCGAAAAGAAGCAGTTGATCCGCAAGTCAAATATCCTGGAGTACTACGAAGCGGCGGAGGAGATGACAAGCGTTGGGGGGATGGGGGAGTTAAAGGCCTGGCTCTACAAGCGCCGTCTGGCTTTCACCGAGCAGGCGCGGGCCTTCGGACTGCCTGAACCACGTGGCCTGCTCCTCCTGGGCGTTCAGGGGTGCGGCAAGTCCCTTCTGGCCAAGGCTGTTTCGACAATGTGGAAACTGCCCCTCCTGCGCCTGGACATGGGGCGCGTATTTGGTGAGCTGGTGGGTGCCTCGGAGGAAAACATGCGCTCTGCGCTGCGCCTGGCCGAGGCCGTCTCGCCGGCCGTGTTGTGGATAGACGAAATCGAAAAGGGCCTCTCCGGCCTGGCCAGCTCTGGCCGCTCCGACGCCGGTACGGCGGCTCGCGTCTTCGGCAGCTTTCTCGTCTGGATGCAGGAGAAGACGGCGCCCGTCTTCGTTATCGCCACCAGCAATGATATTACCCTTCTGCCACCGGAATTGTTGCGCAAAGGGCGCTTCGATGAAATCTTCTTCGTGGACCTGCCTGACTTCCAGGAGCGCCAGGAGATTTTCGCCATCCATCTGCTGAAGCGGCGGCGCCGCCCTCAGGATTTCGACCTGCCCCATCTGGCCCGCGAGACGGATGGTTTCAGCGGCGCCGAGATCGAGCAGGTGGTCATTGATGGATTGTACGATGCGTTCGAGGCCGGGCGTGAACTGCAACAGGAGGACCTTTTACACAACATCAAGAAGACCGTGCCGCTCTCTCAAACGATGCGGGAGCAGATGACGGCACTGCGCAACTGGGCACGCACACATGCCCGTCCCGCCTCGTCCGATGCTGCTGTCAGGCGCATCCTGACCGTACCCGGAGAGGAAATCAATTAAATGATGCGTGTGCAAGACGTCACACCCTGGCTTTATCAGCGCTACCGGCATTTCTTTGACCGGCTGCCCTCTGCGGCGGGGATGGCTGTTATCTTCACACTCGTGGATGTGAGCACCGGCGCGTTTCCGGTAGAATGGCGTACCTTTATCGCGGCGGGAGTGTTGGTGAGCGGGTTGCTTTTGCCTGTCGCTGGCTACATTCTGTTCATCGCGGCACTTGCGTATCCATTGTTCACCATCTCGGTATACATCGCTGCTCTGGCGCTCTCAGTTCTTATCTTGTGCGCTTTCCTTTGCTTGCATCATCTGGATGCTGTAGTTTTGCTCCTGGTCACCCCTCTGCTTGTTCCTTACCAGCTTGCCCCGCTTGTCCCACTCCTGGCCGGGTTGTGGTGGGGAGAGTGGGGGGGTGTGTTGATGGGGGCAGGCTCCGCACTGTGGCTGAAATTGTTCGCGGGTATGTGTGGCATCGCGCCTGACATCATCAGTATGAGCACCCGGATATTGAACACCGAACGTCTGATCACCCGCTTCCATACCGCCAACTCGCTCCAGACCCTGCTCTGGATATGGGAACCACTGTCGCCACATCCTGAGGCCCTGCTTTTTAATATCCTGGAACTGCTGGGATGGGGACTGGCCGGCTATGGGATCGGAATAATGCGCCATCGCATGGAAAATATGGCCCGGCCATACCTGGGGCTGCTGGCGGGTATCTCGGCCGCGTGGCTGGGTGTTGGGGCGGGAAGCCTGGCCGCACCGCTCGCACTGGGTCTGCTGCAGCCTTCTACGTTGCCGATTTCCCATCTGGCCAATTCTCTGATAGAATGGGGGGTAAGCAGTGTGGCCGCGGCGGTGATATATGCGGCTTATCGCTATCTGAACCGACCGGTAATACCGTCTTCCACTCGGAGAGGCGTGGTCGCGCACGGGCGCCGGGAATCTGGTCCGGGCGATGGCGTACAGGCCGAGATACCGGCTGTGTACCCGGCGGGTGCTGCAGGCTCCGCCTGGGTGAGCCTCTCCTCTGAGGAGGATGGTCAGGAAGACATCATCATGATAGACCTGGATTGACGTGATGATATGAGGACTCAGCTCACCGAATCCAGACACCGGCGGGCCGTGCCGGTGCGTAGATTCAACATCGTGCCGGTACTCGCCATCATAGTGATCGGCGCTATTGGTGCTGCGCTGACGCTGCTCTTCCCGATGGATTGGGTGCATACACCTAAAGTGACACTCGCCACCGAGTGGTCCGCCATCTCGCCCAATGGGGATGGAAACCAGGACACGCTCCCAATTGTCTACTCCATCTCTGAGGATGCCACGGTCACGATAGATGTGCTTGACGAGAATCAGGCTCTTGTGCGTGTACTGGTCGAGGAGCAGCCTCAGCCTGCCGGTCAACATACGGTCGTCTGGGATGGTCTGGACAGGGTGGGACAGGCGTTGCCCGATGGGAAGTACCTGGTGCGCGTTTCGGCGCGGGCCACGGTTCAAAGCTCATCCTCAACCGTCCCGGTGGAGATAGATACCACCCCCCCTGTCATCCGCCTGGCCAACTTGCCGGAAAACACGCAGGTAGGTGCGGGCAGCGAAAAGTTGCGCATCGAAGGGGTGACCGACCCTGATGCCACAGTGTGGCTGAACCATCCAGGGCAACCTCTGGAAGTGGGCACCAATGGGAGTTTCACCGTGCTGTACACCCTTCAGGAAGGAGTCAACCGTATAGAGCTTGTGGCAGTGGACAGGGCGGGCAATCAGGCCTCGGTTGTGAGAGAGGTTACGCTCCGCACTCTGCCGCCAGATTTGGTGGTGCTTAACCCACCTGATGGGCTCTGGATCAACCAGCGTATGTTGAGCGTGCAGGGGAAAGTAACCGCAGGTGTCAAAGTGCGGGTTAACGGCAATGATGCCAGCGTGGATGAGGAAGGGAAATTTGATGTAGATGTTGTGCTCGAGGAAGGGGAGAACGTCGTGCGCGTGGAGGCGATTGACGCTGTGGGCAACGCCTCGGTAGAGGAACGACGGGTGTACCTGCGTACCCGCCCTCCTGCCCTCTCCCTGACCACAGTGCGCGACGGTATGACGGTCCGTGAACCCTCGTTTCTGGTGGTGGGACGCACCGAGCCTCAGACGCTGGTGCGCCTGAACGGCCGTGAGCTGGCTGTGGACAGCCAGGGGGGATTCCAGGGGCTGGTGAACCTGGTCGAAGGGGAGAATATCATCCGGGTCGAGGCGCTGGATCGGGCGGGCAACACCAATGTGGTGGTGCGGGAGGTCACCTACTCCCCCAAACAACCGGCCACGTCGCTCCCCCCTGCTGTGCGTAATGTGCTGGCCGCTGCCGGTCTTGGGGTGGCCGGTGTAACGGCGCTGTGGCTGATAAGCGGCTTATGGCAGCGTCCTCTCTCACTGGTGCTGCGAGTTACGCGCGACACTCTTACCCCTGGGATGGACGGCCGGCTCGAGCCGGCGGTCGTGGTTTTCGAACTCTCCCGGCCGGCGACGGTCACGGCAGAAGTGTGGGATCTTAATAATCGCCATGTGGCCACTGTCTTCCGCAATCAGCGGCGTTCCCAGGGTGAACATTTGCTTGTCTGGGACGGACGTGACTCGGATGGTCGGATCGCTTCCCCTGGCACTTACGAGGTGGAAGTCAGCGCAAGCACGCTTTTTACCACGGTGAGCAGCAGTACCCGGCTGATGATCGAAGCCCCGGCAATGCGGCCGGCCTGGGAGCGGGGGCAGGTCGAGCGCCGCGCTTACCGTGAGTGATGCACTGCTTCTCCAAAATGCTGCCTATCGGGCAAGTGCTTCTGGCGGGGCATCTCCCGTAACAGCCATACTTCCATGTGGTCACCCACTCTCAGTGCGGCCGGCAGGCCCGCCGCTCCTATAGGTGCCCCGGTGTCCGGGCGCCGCTCCCCCCGCTGCCGTCCACGCGACCAGATGACAACGTGCGTGTGGTAAACTGTCGGGGTAACTATCATCAGGTTTGCACGCGGGTGTGAGATACGCACAACTGGATTCCGCGCGTCGTTCAAGGGGCGCGGGTTGTGACCCGCGCCGCACCAAAACTCTGCTCGCGGATAGGAGGATTCGCTATGAAGCGTCAGCCGATCGCTTTTGATGATCTGGTGATACGCTCCCACCATCTCTGGGCCAGGCAGTGGCTTTTACTGGCAGCCGGGGACTTTGCGGCCGGCCATTTCAATGCGATGACGGTCGGTTGGGGTATGTTGGGAACCCTGTGGGGCAAACCGGTAGCCCAGGTTTTCGTGCGTCCCACGCGCTACACCTATGAATTCATGGAGCGTTACGATTCATTCACGCTGTGCGTGTTCTCTGAACACTACCGCCAGGCGTTGAATCTGCTCGGCAGCCGTTCAGGCCGCGACGGGAACAAGATCGCCCAATCCGGGTTGACCCCTATCGCAGCCACTCTGGTTGCTGCCCCGGCATTTGCTGAAGCCGAACTGATCATCGAGTGCCGCAAAATCTACTGGCAGGACCTGGACCCTGCTCATTTTCTCGATCCTGGCATTGCCAGTAACTACCCCATCAGGGATTATCACCGCTGCTACATAGGGGAGATAGTGGCCATCTCCGGAACCCCGGCGTATATGTGTAGTGCGTGGCTGAGTGCGTCACCGACGGTGTGAGCGGGAATATGTTATGAGAGCCTACATGATCTACAATCCCACGGCCGGCCCCAGGGACGTGCAGCAGGAGCTGAAGCGGGTGTGTACTGTGCTGAGACGCAGAGGGTGGTCGGTGGAGATGTTGGTAACAGAGAAACCCGGCGACGCGCAGACGATGGCCTGTTCGGCAGCCCAATCCGGCAGTTGTGACGTGGTCATCGCGGCGGGTGGCGATGGCACGGTTAACGAAGTTGTCAACGGGCTGGTCGGCACCCCCACAGCACTGGGCGTGCTGCCGGTTGGGACGGGCAACCTGTGGGCCAAACAATTGGGTATTCCCACCCACACCGTTCTCCATCCGTTACGTTTGCGCGATGCCGCGCTTGGGCTGACGCGGAGCGTGGTACGCGTGATAGACGTCGGCAAGGCGGGTAACCGCTATTTCCTTTGCTGGGCTGGCATTGGTCTTGATGCCAGAGTGACCCAGGAGCTGGAGCCCCGTCCGCGACACACCAAGCGACTCGGCGCGCTCCCCTATGTAGTCGCTGCTGTCATCGTCGCTTACGACTTTCAAGGCGTCAGAGCACGCGTGAGGGTTGACGGGCGCGTCGTGCGGGGAAGGATATTACTTGCACTGGCCAGCAATATCCAGCAATACGGAGGATGGTTCGACATTGCGCAGGTCGCCCGCGTAGATGACGGACTGCTTGATGTTTTTGTATTTAAAGGGCTGGGCTTTTCTTATGCTGTACGCCATCTGCTGAAAATCCTCAGCCATCGGCATTTGCAGGACCCCCGGGTGGTACACAGACAGGCTCGTGAGATAGAAGTGTGGACCGAACCAAGAGTCCCAATCCAGGTGGATGGTGACCCCGCAGGTTTTACACCGGTCAGGATAAAGGTCGTGCCCAAGTCCCTGCGAGTGCTCATCCCGCCTTCAGCGCCGGCCGATTTGTTCGTATGACCGGCACCCCCCGCAGCGTGGATGCCCGTCACTTTTCGCGGTTATCCTGCACTGTGGACAGTCGTGACGGCGCCAGACGGTTGCCTGATTTGCTGCCCGCAGAGATTGCAGTATAATAAGCTTATCCAACCGGTCCTGACCGTGCATTCACGGTAACTACCTGCGTGCCGACTAAAGTCGCCCGCCACAGACCTTCGGCCTGCGGTCGGCCTTCGCCGACCGGGGGCGTTGGCGCAGCGTGCCCAGGGAGGCTGATTTCCAATCAGCGCATAGCGGCAGGCCAACCCGGCAGGTAGTTACCATTCACGGCATACATCACATCACTTGTAGAGAGCATATGCTTGAGTCCTTTTTCAGTCCCCAGTCTGTAGCCATCATCGGCGCCTCGCGCGATCCGGAGAAGCTGGGATATGCTGTGCTGGCCAATCTGGTAAACGGCGGCTACCCAGGGCAGCTCTATCCGGTCAATCCCAAAGCCGACGAAATCCTCGGCCTGAAAGCCTATCCATCTGTGCTTGACATCCCTGCTCCCGTGGAACTGGCCATCATCGTCATCCCATATTCCCTGGTGCCCGCCGCTCTGGAACAGTGCGGGCAGAAGGGCGTTTCTGCTGTCACTGTCATCAGCGCCGGCTTTCGCGAGGCGGGCCGTGAGGGATTGGAACGGGAACGGGAATTGGTCGAGATCGCTGCCAGATACGGGATGCGGCTCATCGGCCCTAACTGTCTGGGCGTAATTGACACGGCTACCCCCCTCAATGCTTCGTTCGCCGCCGGCATGCCACCGAAAGGGCCTATCGCTTTTATGTCCCAGTCGGGCGCGTTGGGCACCGCCGTGCTTGATATGGCGATGGCCGGGCGCATTGGCTTTTCCAGGTTCGTGAGCCTGGGCAATAAGGCCGACGTGAGCGAGACCGATCTGCTGGAGGCCTGGGCAGATGACCCAAATTCCAGAGTGATCCTTATCTACGTCGAGGGCCTGCCTGACGGCCAGAAATTCATTCAGGTCGCGCGTAAGGTGACGCGTCACAAGCCGGTTGTGGCGATCAAATCAGGCGTCACCGCCTCTGGCTCGCGGGCCGTGTCCTCACACACAGGCAGCCTGGCCGGTTCCGAAGCGGCTTATAAAGCCGCCTTCCGACAGGCCGGAGTTATACGAGCCTCCTCGATGGAGGAATTATTCGATTGTGCGCGGGCCTTTGCCTACCAGCCACTGCTCAAGGGCGACCGCATCGGGATCGTCACCAACGCCGGTGGGCCGGGCATCCTTGCCACCGATGCGCTGGAACATGCCGGACTGCTCATACCCAGGCTGTCTCCCCAAACAGTGCGCGCTTTGACCGAATACCTGCCAGGTGCAGCCAGCGCTGCCAATCCCGTGGATGTGCTCGGAGACGCGCTTGCCGACCGCTATCAGCATGCCATTAGCCTGGTGCTGAACGACCCCGGCATAGACGGGCTGCTGGTCATTGTCACCCCTCAGGCGATGACCGAGATCGAGGAGACGGCTCACGTCGTTGGAAGGATGGCCCGCCAATCCGATAAACCGGTGCTGGCCTGCTTTATGGGAGAAGCACGCATCCAGGCCGGCATAGACATACTGTGGCAGTATGGTGTCCCCAACTACCCCTTCCCGGAGCGAGCGGCGGCTGCCTTCGCGGCGATGAATGCCTACCGCCGCGAGCGAGAACGCCCTCTTTACGAACCCGAGCCTTGCACAACATGTATTCCAGAGGTACGTAAACTGTTTGATCGCGTGCGCGCGGAGGGGCGTGTGTCCATCGGTGATGCCGAAGCCTGGGCTGTCCTGGAAGCCTATGGTTTCACCGTCCCCAAATCCCGACTGGCAAAGACACCTGACGAGGCGGTGCATATCGCAGAGGAGATCGGCTATCCGGTGGTGATGAAAATTGCCTCCCCTGACATCCTGCACAAAACGGACGTGGGCGGCGTCAGACTGAACCTGCGCACACCGGATGAGGTGCGGGACGCCTTCGATCTGATCGTCTACCGTGCCGGGCGTTACGTGCCTGGAGCCCGCATCTGGGGCTGTCAGGTCCAGCAGATGATCCTGGGAGGGCGCGAGGTTCTCCTCGGAATGAGCCGCGATCCGCAGTTTGGGCCGCTCGTTGCCTTTGGCCTGGGCGGCATCTACGTCGAGGCACTGAAAGATGTCGCCTTCCGTGTGGCCCCGTTCAGCCGCGAGGAAGCCCACGAGATGATCAGAGAAATCCGCTCCTATCCCCTGCTTGAGGGTGTGCGCGGGGAGCCGCCGGCCGATCATGAAGCGCTGGCAGATGCGCTGCTGCGTATCAGCCGTATGGTGATGGACTTCCCGGAGATCGTGGAGCTGGACATCAACCCACTAAAGGTTTTCGAGGCAGGGCGGGGAGCTATCGCTATTGATATGCGTCTGGTGCTGGCTTCCTGAGACATGATTTCTGGCAGGTCGCTGAGAGTTAGTATAGGGGGTATAAATATGAAAGCTCTGTACATCACTTCCATCCATACCTTCAGCGGCAAGACAGCAGTATGCCTGGCGCTGGCACGCCGTCTCCAGCGGGAGGGATACAAAGTCGGCTACTTCAAGCCGGTCTCTGCCCATCCGTGGGAACCCATCCCGGGCGAGGATTATGATGAGGATGCCGCGTTTGTCCGGCGGGTGCTGAACTTTGGGGAGTCGGTGGAGGACATGGTGGGCATTATGCTGACGCCGGCCCTGGTGACCGAGACGCGCTGTGGCTGCACCGGGCGCGACCTGATGCCAGAGATCGAGGAGCGCTACCGGCGGTCAACCGGTGGCAGGGACGTGATGCTGATCGAGGGGGGGGCTTCGCTGCGTGAAGGGCTGAGCCTGGGCGTGGACCCGATTCGCGTGGCAAATGCGCTTGACGTGCCGGTGCTTGCCATCGTCCGCTACCGCAATCCCGTGAGCATGGCCGATGCCTGTGTCGCGGCACGGCAACAGCTCGGGGAGCGGCTGGTGGGCATCATCGTCAACGCCGTCCCTGAGGATGCATTGGAATTTGTAGAGCGGATCGGCCGGCCGTGTATGGAAGAACGCTTTATCCCCATCCTCGGAGTATTGCCGCTGCAGGAGCAACTGATGGCCATCAGCGTGGGAGAGCTGGCAGAGGTATTGGATGCCCGGTTCCTCACCCTCCCGGAGAAAAAAGACATGCTGATAGAGCAACTGGTGGTCGGGGCGATGAGTGTGGAGCAGATGCTTCCGCGCGTCCGTCGCATACCCGGCTCCAAGGCCATCATCACCGGCGGCGATCGGACCGATATCCAGTTGGTGGCGTTGGAGACGGCCACCACTAACTGCCTCATCCTCACCGGGATGCTGCACCCCATACCGGAAGTGCTGCGTCGTGCCGAAGAAAACGGCGTTCCGGTGCTTCTGGTCCACCACAACACGATGGAAACCGTGGAGAGCATTGAGCGTGTCTATGGCAAGACCCGTCTGGGCCAGAAGGTTAAACTGGAGCAGTTCGAAGCATTAATGGAGAAGCACTTTGATTTCGAACGGCTCTCTCGGAGTCTGGGATTGTAAATCCGGCCAGGACGCCTGGACCCGGATGATTATATACACCAGGAGGATACAGAATGATTGAGACCGACATTGATACCATTGTTGCCCGCGAAATACTCGATTCGCGTGGTAATCCTACCATAGAGGTGGAGGTCACCCTGGCGGGAGGAGCGTGGGGAAGGGCTGCCGTCCCGTCGGGCGCCTCTACGGGCACCCATGAAGCGCTGGAACTGCGTGATGGCGATAAGAAACGCTATAGCGGCAAGGGCGTGCAGAAAGCCGTTGCGAATGTCAATGACGTCATCGCCGAGAACCTGGTCGGTTGGGACGCTACCGATCAGGCCGGCATTGACGCATACCTTTTGGAGCTGGATGGCACGCCGAATAAGGAGAAACTGGGAGCCAATGCCATACTGGGGGTTTCGCTTGCCGTCGCACATGCTGCGGCCAATGCACTCCGGTTGCCGCTCTACCGCTATATCGGCGGCGTCCACGCTCACGTCTTGCCGGTGCCGATGATGAATATCCTTAACGGTGGCAAGCACGCAGTGGATGGGCCGGACTTGCAGGAATTTATGATCGTGCCAGCGGGCGCGCCCAGCTTTGCCGAAGGGCTGCGCTGGTGCAGCGAGATCTACCACGCCCTCAAAGGCGTGCTCAAATCACAGGGATACTCGACCGGCATAGGAGACGAGGGTGGATTTGCTCCCAGCCTCAAGGCAAATGTGGAAGCCATCGAGGTCATCTTGCAGGCTATCGAGAAAGCGGGATACAAAGCTGGCGAGCAGGTCTACATCGCTCTGGATCCGGCCGCAAGCGAATTCTACGAGAACGGCCGCTACGTGCTCAAGAAGGAGGGGCGCACACTCACCGGCGAGGAAATGATCACGTTCTATGCCGGCCTGGTGGACCGGTACCCCATCATCAGCATTGAGGATGGTCTGGCCGAGGACGACTGGGAAAGCTGGACCATGATGATGCAAAGGCTTGGCAACCGCATCCAGATCATAGGAGATGACTTGCTTGTAACCAACATCGAGCGAGTGCGCAAGGCCATTGAGATCCGGGCCTGCAATGCTCTGCTTTGTAAGGTCAATCAGATCGGCACTCTCAGTGAGGCCATCGCCGCTGTGCAACTCGCGCAGCGCTCTGGGTGGGCCGTTATCGTCTCCCACCGCTCAGGTGAGACGGAGGATGCCACCATTGCTGACCTGGCAGTGGCGCTGAATACCGGCCAGATCAAGACCGGTGCTCCCTGCCGTTCCGATCGCGTGGCCAAGTACAATCAACTGCTGCGTATCGAGGAAGAATTGGGAGACCAGGCGGTCTATGCTGGTCTGAACGCCTTTGCCAGCCTGCGCAGACCTGGTGCCTGGGCTGTATAGATGTCTGGACTGCAGCCCGGCTGATTGACGGGCCATAAGCACAGTCCCCACCCAACCTGTCGGTTGGGCGCCATGTCGCCTCATTCTCTGAGCCTATCCGGAAAAAACGTACAAGCGACGTAACTACTCAGCCGATTGAGATCGCCCTCTTCAGGCGCTTCGCGCCAGGTGTCGGCCTGCGCCGACACTGCCTCTGATGGTGCAGCAAGGTAGGGGCGATTAATTAATCGCCCCTACCTGGCGAAGGCCGACCAATGGCCGCAGGCCCAAAAGGGTGTACGGGCGAGGCGCTACCTCGCCCCTACAGTCACCGCCTGAATAGTTACCAGGCGACGTAACTACTCAGCCTGCCCATACAGTGCCGTGCGGACCACAATCCGCATGAGGCAGATACTGCAAACGCTGGCTACACTGAGACACCCGCAAATGGCTCAGATGGCCTTCGACCAGCCGGACTTTAGTCCGGTGGGCACAGGCTGAATAGATACCAGGCGACATCCCTATGCTACGTTTCAGGGATGCGTCGGTTTATGTTTTTCGGACAGGCACCTGGAGCCTGTCCGAAAAACCTTACAAGCGGCATCCCCATGCCACCTATCCCGACGCATAGGGATGCGCCGGTTAAGTTTTCCGGATAGCCCCTTAGTGAGGCCGCTGAGGAAGTGGTTCATAATTGGTTGACACTCTGAGTTATGCACCGGATGCCGCCCGATTGAAATCAGCCTCTCTGGGCGCTGCGCCCCTACTTCGGCGTCAGGCAGCCGATTTTAGAGGCGGTCCAAAGTGTAAACCAATTTCACGGAGAAAATGAACCAATCCCCGCTGAAAGTGTCCTGGTTCGCACCGCAGAGACGCAGGTGATTCCTCTGCGTTCCCTGCGCCTCCGCGGTGAGATGGGATTTTTAAGCACCCTCTCAGGAGGGGCCATGCGTGCTGAACATAAACATACGGGGCAGATCAGCCGGCGCAACTTTCTGAAGAAGGCAGCGGCCATCTGTGTTGCTGCATTCTCCCGGTACTTGTGGCGGGGCATGGCTCCACCTGTACGCGCTGCTGAGGCTGTGGAGACGCCCCCAGCACCAACCGGTCCTGCCACAACTTTACTGCCCTACGCACTCTACCTGCCTCTGGTCCTCACCAGCCCTGCCGTAGCCCACGGCCCCTCCAAACTCGGTCTGCACACCATACTCCCTGACGACGCGGTTGGCTTTTGCAAGGCGGTATATGAGGCCGGCGCGCACGTCGCTGTGGTCAAGGCGCTTGATACCTTCGGGCACATTCGCAAAGTCAAGAAATACTCACCTGAGACGGTTACCGTCGGCCGGTGGAGCGGCTGGCAGTGGGTAGACCCCAGTGGCGACCCGGCACAGAAGGCCAGGGAAGTAATGGCAGAGCATATGAAGCACTGGGTGTATGAGAAGGATGTGATGGACTACTGGGAAGTGCTGAACGAGAACGACCCGCCTGGTGTGGAAGGGCATGTATGGCTTGCTCAGTTTTACATCGCTGCGATGGACATCGCTGAGGCCAACGGCTACAAACTGGCATTGTTTTCCTACAGCGTCGGTGTGCCTGAATGGTATGAATGGGAGGCCATTGTGGAAACCGGTGTGTTCGCACGGGCTAAGGCTGGCGGGCACATCGTTTCGCTGCATGAGTACAACTGGCCGGTGATGAGCTACCGCTGGGGGGAACAGATGCCCGGTTGCCCTGTTTATGAGGATCGCGGCGTCCTGACAGGGCGTTACCGTTACCTCTACCGCGACTTTCTCATCCCACGTGATGAGGTCGTCCCACTGGTCATCGCGGAGTGTGGCCTGGACCCGGTACTCTGGCAGCCCGGCCAGCCGACCAATCACTGGAGAGAGCGTTTCATCACGGAAATGGCCTGGTATGATGACAAGTTGCGCCAGGACGACTATGTCATCGGGGCAGCGATGTTCACCGTGGGCGGCAGCGGAGCATGGAGTTCTTATGACTACGGTGAATTGTTGTGGCCAGGCAATCGCTATGGGTACAGCTTTTTCGAATACATTGTCTCGCTAAAGGATGCATGAGTGAGCGGGAGACAAGAGGCAGGAACAGGCCGCCTGGACGAGAAGAGGAGAGTTTAATGAACAGGAATACCCGTATATTTGTGACAATGGTGGGACTGCTGACATTACTGGCCGGCATGGGGTGTGCTCTCTGCCCTCTGATCCCTCAGCCACCCACTCCTACCCCGACAGCACCACCCCCTACCGCTACCGCTACCCCTACCCCTCGCCCTACACCCACCCCTACTCCGGAAGCGCCTGAGGGGATGGAGATGTACAACAGCCCGGTCGCGGGCATCCGTATCCCCTACCCACAGGGATGGGTCTACTATGAGGAAGTTGAAGGCGTTATCTTCTCCGACAACCAGGATGCCCTTGATACCATTGACCTGAAAACAGCACCGCTCCTCTTCGTCTTCGCCGGAACCCCCGACAGGATCACCAGGAATCTGGGCGAGGCGACGTCGGCTCAGGAGTTGCTCGATCTTGGGCTGGAAAGTTTGTGCGGAGGGGAATGCGAACTGGGCGCGAGCGAGCCGCGCATGTTCGGAGAGACGCCCGGCCTGATGGTGGCGATAAGCTGGCAGGATGCCTCCTCCCAGCTCAACGTCAGGGGATATATGATTGCAGCGCTCAGTGATGATGTGGCCGGTATCGGGTTAGCGGCCTCCTCGGTCAACAACTGGCCGCTGTACGGTCCCCACCTGGAGGCCATGCTGGCAGGGCTGAAACTCTTCCCTCCACAGCTTCCGGAACCTGTGGAGCGAGGGGCCATTGCAGCGGGGACCACGGTGGAGGGGACACTCCCTGTAGGCGGGAAGGAAATATGGACCTTCGAGGCTAAGGGAGGGGAGTACGTCACCATTGCACTGGAGGCGGTGAACCAGGAGGAACTGGATACTTATCTGGAGTTATACGACCGGGAGAGGCATACCGGGGAGGGCAACCCTCTCGCCAGCGACGATGATAGCGGGGGCAACACCAACTCACTGATCGCCGACTTCCCCGTTGAGGCCGCCGGCACTTATTACATCCACGTGAGCTCTTACAGCGGACATGGTGATTACCGCCTCACTCTGACCATTGCCGCTGCTCCCGCCGGTGGCGGCCAACTCAATTACGGCGCAAAAGCCAGAGGGACACTGCCCGGTAGGGGCAGACACACCTGGATGTTCAACGGCAGAGAGGGGGATGAGGTTAGTCTCGCTATGAACAGGGTCGAGGGCAAAATAGACCCCTATCTCGAGCTATATTCCCCTGATGGTGAGCTGCTGATCGCCGATGATGATGGCGGTGGGGAGTTTGATGCGCTGATCGAGTATTATGTGCTGCCGGCGAGCGGCGAGTACCGCGTTATCGCCTCGGATGTGGCAGGGGAGCCGGGAAGCTACGAACTCACACTTAAGCGGGCGCAACTGGAGATCAGGGGACGGCTGAGCTATGATCAGCCCGCCGAGGCAATGCTTGGGGCTGGCGAGCGCCATCACTGGCAGTTTGAGGGCCAACAGGGGGACTTTGTCACCATCTCGATGCTGCCTACAGGCAAGTGGTGGGACACTTACCTGGAACTGTTTGCTCCTTCTGGCGAGCGGCTGGCAGGCGATGACGACAGCGGCACAGAGTCCAGCTCCGCCATTCTGGAGTTTGAGCTGCCTGCCACAGGCATCTACCGTGTGCTGGCGCGAGGGTACGAGGCAGGCGACACGGGAACGTACAGAATTATCGTGGAGCGAGTGGAATTGAAGATACAGGGGCTTCTCTCTCGTGGCCAGACTGTTACAGCGACGCTGGAAGCGAATGCCCGACATCACTGGCAGCTTGAAGGTAAGGAGGGTGAGGCTGTTACCATTACGATGCACTCGCCTGGGGGAGAGATAGACCCTTATCTGGAGCTGTTCGCACCAGGTGGCAGGCTTCTGGCCACGGACGATGATAGCGGTGGTGGATCCAATGCTGAAATCTACTATACTCTGCCGCAGAGCGGCACCTATCGCATCGTTGCGCGCAGCTACAACCCTGCCGGCGCAGGCACCTATCAGCTCAGTGTGAAATGAGAGCCAGGGGGTCTCGAAAATGGCACGTACCAAGATCGTATGTACCCTGGGGCCGGCCTCTGACTCGCCCCAGGTAATGCGGGGGCTGATCAGAGCGGGGATGAATGTCGCCCGCATCAATTTCTCTCACGGCGATTTCTTCGCTCATGCGCGTGTCATTGCCACACTGCGAGAGGTCGCGGCACAGGAGGGCCGGCTGGTGGCCCTGCTGGCAGACCTGCAGGGGCCGAAGTTTCGCGTGGGAGAGATCAGGGGCGGGACAGTCGAATTGAGGGAGGGGGAAACGGTCTTCCTCTGCCCCTCCCCTGTTCAGGAGGAGGCGGACAGAATTTCCGTCCCTCACCCGGAACTGCTGCGCGAACTTCGCCCGGGGCAGACGGTGCTGCTGGACGACGGAAATCTGGAGCTGACAGTTGAGCAGACCGGCGAGGAGTGCGTAAAATGTCACGTGGTGACCGGCGGGTCGCTCAGCTCACGCAAGGGGATAAACGTGCTGGGACATTGCGGTGTCGCCTCGCTCACGCCGAAGGACCGCGAGGCGGTGGACTTCGCGCTGGCACAGGGGGTGGACTTTTTTGCCCTCTCGTTTGTGCGCCGCCCTGAGGATGTGCTCGAGTTGCGCATGTTGCTGGCCGGCAGGGGGGCTTCTGTGCCCATCATCGCCAAGATCGAAAAGGCGGAAGCTCTTAAAGCATTTGATGCCATACTGGCCGAGGCGGATGGCATCATGATAGCACGGGGTGACCTGGGGGTCGAGACACCGGCCGAGGAGGTGCCCTTCCACCAGAAACGCATTATTCGTGCCTGCAATCAGGCCGGTAAACCGGTCATCACCGCGACGCAGATGCTCCAGACGATGATCAAGAACCCTCGCCCGACACGGGCGGAAGCCTCCGATGTGGCAAACGCCATCCTTGATGGCACAGACGCGGTAATGCTTTCCGGCGAGACAGCGGTAGGGCGGTATCCGATAGAGGCCACGGAGACAATGGCCAGAATCTGTGCCAACGCAGAAGCGCACCTGCCTTATGGACGCTTACTGGATTGGGAGTCCCATATCCATGGGACGATCACAGAAGCCATCAGTTGTGCTGCAGTCGAGATCGCCGCTGAGGTGAACGCCCGTGCGATTATCACCGCCACCAGGTCCGGGAAGACGGCGCGCATGGTGGCACGACATCGCCCGGCCGTTCCCATTCTCGCCGTGACCCCTGACCAGCAGACGCTGACCACACTGGCGCTCGTGTGGGGAGTGTTGCCGGTACTGGTGCCGGAGTTCAACACCACCGATGCCATGGTGGAGACGATGGTGCAGGCCGCCCGGGAGCAGGGCCTGGTCACTCAGGGAGACACAATCGTTCTGACCGCCGGCATACCATTCGGCAGCGGCGGAGAGACCAATATGCTGAAAGTACACGTGGTGGGGGAGTAATGCCAGTCCTGAGTTAGCCCGCCCTATTTATGTCAGGCAACCTCAAAGCGACAGGTGGGGCGACCCTCAGTCTTAGCAGGAGCATGGCGATGGTGAATTTCTCATTCTGGCAAAAATGGTTACTGGTTGTTGGTGTAACCATTACGGCTTTTGGGCTCCCGATGGCATTTTCGAGCGGGACACCACTCTTTGACTTGTTCAATCGCCAGATAAACCCTGCTTTCTGGAGTGTGAACGCTATTGATGATGCGACAAGGCGATTTCAAGAGTGGATTTATGGACCGTGGGGCGCGACTATCGCGGGAGGGACGCTGAGAGGGCAGCGGGTAAAGGAAGGTGGAGGAAGCGAAGGCCGTTCTGTAATGGAGCGGATAGGGTCACCGGGAGGTGGAGATACCCAACCCGAAAGGGTGCAGACTTCCGCCGGGTCGCTCGTCACGAGAAAGTTGATGGCGACACCGCAACAGGAATTCGCAGACAAGGGAGCTGCCGGGAGGATTGCTGGCGCGAGCCCGCGTCAGTCGTCGGGAACGACGACACGGATGTGGTCTTCAACATATTCGTGAAGTTACAGCGAAGGAAACACCGGTGTAGCGCGTCCTGCGAAGGGGGCCTTTGAGCGGCTTGAGCCGCGTGCGGTGAAAGTCGCAGGCGCGGTTCTCAGGGGGCTGGGGGGGCAGCAATGCCCCCGGCCCCCAGACCGGCTGTGCCTCATTTCGCCCGGCTCACCTGCGGCTGATACGCGAGCCGGTACCGTCCGGGCATCGAGCCTTCAGGCGGGAAATCGGGCTGCAGCCTCTACTCCCGGCGCCTATTTGAAAAGTACCGGGGCTAGCCCCCGGCTTCCAACTCGCCTGCCACGCCCTTCGCACTGTGCATATAGGGTACGGTCCGTGAGCCGGCCTCCAACGCCTGAGGCGACACGGCTGTGCCACAGTAGGGGCAAAGTGACCAGCGCAGGTTGAGTGGACGGTCACAGGCCGGGCAGGCTCGCTTGAGCCTGGTGTGACAGGTGGGACAGAACAGGTAATCGCTTTTTACCCGCTGGCCGCAACCCGGACAGACTTCAGGCTCTTCGATAGCCTGGAGCAATGCCTCCTGCTCCAGTGAACGCTCGTAGGCGTCTGCCAGCGTTTCACGGGGACGTAACATCAGATACACAACCAGGCCGATGACAGGCAGCACGAGCACTAACAATGTGGCCAGCAACTGTGCCAGCACGTCACGGGAACGCGAGCGAATGTCGCGGAAGGTCCAGATTGCCATCCCTCCTACCAGCGCTGCTGTGATCGCTCCACATGCCGTTGACAGGATGGTCAGGTAGAAGGGTATTTTGGCCAGGATCGTCTCGATCAACGGTAAGCTCCTTTATCGGGCGATTTGTGGCGCATATTATACCATTGGGCAGCGCTGGAGCAAGTGCGCTTGCGGGTCTGCGTAAAGGTCAGCCTTAAGCCGGCCCTGTTATCGGCAGAAGGCGCGTAATGTTCGGCGTCCCACTTTGTGCAAATCGCAGGATTGCGGTATCATTGTACCTGTGCGCAGATCGTCTGTCGCGCCAGGATATGAGGTACCGGTTGTAATGCGCGAGAACGCAGCAGCGGAATACCGCCTGACCATAAAAGACCTGCCGCTCAGCGAGCGTCCACGTGAGCGGCTGAAGCAGGCCGGCGAAAGTGCTCTTTCTACAGCGGAGTTGCTCGCCATCATCCTGCGCACAGGCGTGGGCGGCGAGAGTGTCCTTGAGGTGGCCCAGCGCCTGCTCTCCCGTTATGGAGGGCTGACCGGCCTGGCACGAGCCAGCTTTTCCGAACTGGAAGCCGAAAGAGGGATGGGTGAAGCCAAAACGGCTCAGCTAAAGGCCGCCCTTGAATTGGGCCGCCGTATGCTCCTGAGCGCACCGGAGGAGCGCTATGTCATCCGTTCACCGGCTGACGTGGCACAGCTCCTGATGGCTGAGATGGGCCATCTGGAACAGGAACATTTCCGGGCGCTCTACCTTGATACGCGTAACCGTCTGCTCGGCGCGGAGACAATCTACATTGGCAGCCTGAACGTCTCCCACATCCGGGTGGGGGAGGCCTTCCGCAACGCCATTAAACGAAACTGTGCAGCGGTGATCTTTGCCCACAACCATCCATCGGGTGATCCCACTCCATCACCCGAAGATGTGGAAGTGACCCGCCAGTTGATCGCAGCGGGTAACCTGCTCGATATAGAGGTGCTTGACCATCTGATCATCGGACAACAACGCTTCGTCAGTTTGCGCGAGCGTAAACTGGGCTTTACACAATAATCACTGTTAAGGAGCAAGGAAAGGATGAGCCTGGCATTGGAGAATAAAATCGCTGTGGTGACCGGCGCTTCGCGGGGGATCGGGCGGGCGGTCGCCCTGGAGCTGGCACGGCGTGGGGCCAGCGTAGTGGTGAACTATCACAAAAATGCTGACGCCGCCAACGAAGTTGTGTCTGCCATCCAGGCAGCAGGTAGGCGCGCTGTCGCGGTGCAGGCTGATGTGGGGGAATTCACACAGGCGGAGGCCCTCATCCAGGCCGCGCTTGACACCTTCGGCCAGCTTGACATCCTGGTCAATAACGCCGGCACCACACGGGATCAGTTGTTGATGCTGATGAAGGAAGAGGAATGGGACGAGGTGCTGCGTACCAACCTCAAAAGCGTTTTCAATTGTTGCAAGGCCGCCGCACGCCCTATGGTGCGCAGACGCCAGGGGCGGATCATCAATATCACCTCTGTCTCGGGCATCGCGGGCCAGGCCGGGCAGACCAATTACGCTGCCTCGAAAGCCGGCATCATTGGCTTCACCAAAAGCCTGGCTAAGGAATTAGGCCCGCGCAACATCACCGTCAACTGCGTTGCCCCTGGCTTCATAATGACTGACCTGACCGCCGACCTGCCTGAGGAACTGAAACAGAAAGGGATCGAGGCCACGCCGCTCAGGCGCTGGGGCAAACCGGAAGAGGTCGCCTATGCCGTGGCCTTCCTGGCCTCTGACGAGGCCGCATTCATTACCGGTGCTACATTGACGGTGGACGGCGGTCTTGTGATGGGGGGATAAATGGAAGAGCAACCTTGTATTGGTCGCATTACCATCGCTCCGGAAGTGCTTGAGATCACCGCGCGCCTGACAACGCTGGCTATTCCTGGAGTTGTCCGTCTTATATCACCACCGGGAATGTCGCGTTTGCTACGGCATGACGGGGTCAAGATTGAGGTTGTGGACAACAAAGTGCGTGTGAAGTTGTACGTGGTGACCAAGCCGGATGTGAATATGCTCAGCGTGGGGCGGCATATTCAGAGCGAGGTCACGCGAGCGATCCAGGACATGGTGGGCATGGAAGTCGAGTGCGTGGATGTCTACATTGAGGACGTGGCATCTGCGGAATAGTCGGTCTGCGTGGAGGGAATGGCAGGGTGAGGATCAGGCATCAGGCCCGTATTATCGCTCTCCAGGCCCTGTACGAGATTGACTGTGCCAATCACGCGCCGGACGCCGTGCTGGCACAGCGCCTGGAGGCAGTCCAGCCACCTCAATCCGCTGCCTCATTCGCCCGCCACCTGGTGCACGGCGTGCTCAAATATATGCCCGTCCTGGATGCTTTTATACACAGGTATGCCCCAGATTGGCCGGTGGAGCAGATCGCCTATATTGACCGCAATATTCTGCGCATGGCGATCTTCGAGTTCGCCGTGGATGGGCGGACGCCGGTGAAAGTGGCCATTAACGAGGCTGTGGAGCTGGCCAAAATGTTCGGCTCCGACAGCGCCCCGCGCTTTGTGAACGGTGTTCTTGGCGCGATGGTGGAGCTTAAGGATGTCATCGCACAGGCTGCCAGGGAGGTAGATAAGAAAACCCGATGAATTTCCTGAATGTTGGTCCATTTGAGTTGGTTATGATTATACTCATCGCCATCCTGGTGGTGGGCCCCCAAAGGATGGTGGAGCTTGTCCGCAGTATTGGCCGGCTGGCTGCCCAGTTGCGCAAATTCTCGGCCGAATTTACCTCTATGCTCCAGGCCGAGGTCTTGAGCGCCGAAGTAGCCGAAACCGGTGATAAGGCTCGTAAGAGCTCAGAAGAGATTATAGATGGAGTGAGCCGTCCACTTTCCAGCATTCAGGCGGAGCTGCTGGCACTGGAAAAGGAGACACGCCGTGCTGTTGAGAAAGCCATGCTCGAGGAAGAGGAGGCGGAAACCAGCTCTCAGGTTGTTGAACAGACACAACCGGCTCCCGTGAGCGAAGGTACGGCCGAAGAGGAGCCAGGCGCCCCTCCTTACCCACTCGGAGGTTTGTAAAGCCATGAGTTCCAAAACAAACCAGAAAGAGATGGGTATTCTCGAACATCTGGAAGAGCTGCGTCAACGCCTGGTTCGGGCGGTCATTGCACTCATTGTGGGGGTTATCATCGGCACTTTCCTGGCTGTGCCGGTACTCCAGGCGCTGGTGCAGCCGATTAAAGATGCAGGACAGATGCCCCTTGCTCTCTCCCCGGTCGAGGCCCCGACCATCTTCTTCAAGGTGGCTATTGTGATCGGCGTTGTGTTGGCCATGCCGGTCATCGTGTATGAATTGTTTATGTTCGTGGCTCCTGGCCTGGAGCCGCATGAAAAGCGCTATGTGCTGATCGGCGCACCTGCAGCCTCACTGTGTTTTGCCTCAGGGGTGATCTTTGCGGCTAAAGTGTTGTTACCCACGGCACTGCCTTTCCTCAGGGGTTTCCTGCAGGGTATCGTTGAACAGCGTTATTCAATTGACTACTACATATCCTTTGTGAGCAACGTGTTGCTCTGGGCCGGTCTGGTCTTTGAGACTCCTCTGGTGATGTTCTTCCTGGCCAAACTGGGCGTCATAGACCACCGGGGGTTCGCGAAGGCGCGGCGTGTCGTGATTATCGGAGCTGCGGTTGGCGCTGCCATCATCACACCCACCACCGATCCGCTCAATATGATCCTGGTGATGGTCCCGTTCATGCTGCTGTACGAGTTGGGCATCCTCCTGGCAAGGCTGGCGCGGCCAGACAGGCTGAAACAACAGCGACCTCAAAAACCAAAAGACAGAAAGCGTAAGGAGAAACAATGAACAGACAAACCGGTATCATCATTACAGTAGTGATAGCGGCAATCACCCTCTGCTGCTCGGCCTTCTGCTGCATGACAGGCCTCGCAATCGCCCTCAGTGAGCAACTGAACCTGGATACAGGCTACACGGGAGAATGGTACTACGGCATCCCCCTGATATGCCTGGCTATCCTGGTATGGCTGGCCCCATTCCTGGCATGGTATTTCCTGGTACGCGGTAAACGGTCCACGGGTGAATACCTATAGGGGCGTAGATATGGGCCGCGAGGGCATCGTTACCATCATCATGGGCGCCGCCGGGCGTGATTTTCACAACTTTAACGTCTGCTTTCGCGACAACCCGGACTATCGAGTGGTAGCTTTCACGGCCACACAAATTCCCAATATCGAGGGGCGACGATACCCGGCCGGACTGGCCGGCCATCTGTATCCCCAGGGCATCCCGATCTATCCGGAGGAGAAACTTCCTGCCCTGATACGCCAGCATGGCGTGCAACAGGTTGTCTTTGCCTACTCCGACGTTTCCCACGAGCACGTGATGCACAAGGCCTCGCTGGTTGTGGCTGCCGGCGCCGATTTCCGACTTATGGGCACAGGCTCGACAATGCTGAAGAGCAAAAAACCGGTGGTGAGCGTGTGCGCCGTGCGTACAGGCGCGGGCAAGAGCCAGACCACCCGTCACGTCTGCGCCACATTGCAGAAAATGGGTCTCCGCGTGGTCGTGGTGCGCCATCCTATGCCCTATGGCGATCTGGTGGCACAGGCTGTGCAGCGGTTTGCCAGCTATGAGGACCTGGACCGCTACAGGTGCACCATCGAGGAACGCGAGGAGTACGAGCCGCACCTGGAACGGGGGATGGTGGTCTATGCCGGCGTAGACTACGAACGCATCCTGCGGCAGGCAGAGGAGGAGGCGGACGTCCTGGTTTGGGACGGGGGGAATAACGATCTGCCCTTTTACCAGCCCATTCTGCACATCGTCGTGACCGACCCGCATCGCCCCGGCCACGAGGTAAAGTACTACCCCGGTGAGGCCAACCTGCGCATCGCTGATGTGGTGGTCATCAACAAGATAGATACGGCAGATCTTGAAAACATCGCTCTGGTGCGGGATAATGTGGTTGCACTCAACCCAGAGGCCATCATTGTTGAGGCTGCCTCGCCGATACTGGTGGAGGACCCGGGAGCGATCAGGGGCAGACGGGTGCTGGTGATCGAGGATGGTCCCACGCTGACTCACGGGGAGATGCCTTACGGAGCGGGGGTGGTGGCTGCGCGCCGTTTCGGAGCAGCGGAGCTGGTGGACCCCCGCCCTTACGCAGTCCGTTCAATCGCCCGGGCATTTGAAAGCTATCCCCATATCGGCCCTTTGTTGCCGGCAATGGGTTACGGCGAGGAGCAGATCCGCGACCTGGAAGAAACGATCAACGCCGCTGACTGCGATCTGGTTTTGGCGGCCACTCCCGTTGACCTGCGACGTCTGATCAGAGTGCGCCATCCTGTGGACAGAGTGCGCTATGAATTGCAGGTCATCGGTCGTCCGACACTCGAGGAGATCCTGAGGCAACGGCTTGATAATATAGCTCGATCTGGCGCTCCTGAGCAGGCTTAAGGCGGATAAAGGGGCGTCTGGCCCGGATTATTGCCCAGGCTTCCTCGGGTGTCATACCTGTGCTGACCAGATAGGCGGCGGCTAATGCAGGTGCGCGCCCTACTCCAGCCCCGCAATGGATGTATACCCCGCCACCGCGCGCGATCTCCGTGGCGATGAAGGCTACCCCTTCCTCAAGCTGCTCCAGCGTCGGTGGTGCATCATCCGGCGTGGGCAGATACAGATAGCTGGGTGGCGCGATGCCTGCATCATTGTCGTCTGACTCACTGCGCAGGTTAACAACGGCTGTGACGCCCCGGGCTGCCAGCCGCTTCCAGCCGCGCCTGCGATATTGCCCTCCCACATGCAACTGGGGGGTGATCTGGCTTACGCTGCGTATCGGCGCGCCGGTGATTATGCGTACCAGATGATCGGCTGCCCATAAAGCTGTAATCCGCAACCCCTGCTGGGTCAGCCGTCCCCACAAAATGTCAAGCCCTTTGGCTATTGTCTGCAGCGGCCTCATCCGATTCCTCCTGAAAAACACCCGCTAATTTTAACGCAGGCCGTCAGGCTTGTAAAGTTGATGGGCCGATCCCCGTCCTTATCCTCTGGCCGGATACCACTTCTGGAACCAGGCGGTGAAGGCGAAGGCCGGGATCAGGAGCAGGTTGCGGGCGAGGGTCCACATCAGCGTCTGCTCCGGCCGCGCGTGCCCCGCCAGCGCCAGGACCGCCATGAGCAGGTAGACCCAGCCCCACACGGTGGTGATGATGGCGTTGGTGCGGAGAAAGACGGGCAGGTTCCAAAGGGCTGGCGGGTAGGACCATTTGGAGTACTCGGCGGTGAACGGCCGCTCCGCGGCCAGCGTCCCCAGCCAGATGCCCGCCAGCGTCAGGTACCCCAGGACGTCGCCGTAGGCGGTGAAGAACCGGCTTCCCAGGAGCGTCGCCAGCCCTGCCAGCGCGAAGTAGAGGGGCGTCCCCGTCTCCATCCAGGTGGGGCGGGCGAAGCGGCGACGGTATCCCCAGATCAGCGCCCCCAGCAGAAACGGTACCCCCAGGCTGATCCAGGGACCTGCGCCGGGGATGTCCATCGTCGCCCAGTGGACCATCCAGGGGATGAAAGCCACCGTCAGCCAGGCCATGCCTGGAAGGCGGATGGGCCCGCGCTGGACCGTCTCCTCCTCCGGCGGCGCGGGGGCCGGCGCGGGCGGCGCCTGCGGCCCCTCCGGACCGGAGAAGAGGTCCCCCAGCCGCAGGAGCAGGCCGAAGTCCCCCTCCACCCGGTACATCCCCTTCACGTAGGCAGCCTGTCCGCTCAACTCGTTGCGGGCAACCTTCAACCAGACCTCAGATGGGGTGTGGACCGTCATCGTGGGCCGGGGGACGGTGCCCTCGTGAGCCGTGCAGCGCCCCTCCCGGATGCGCAGGACGTATTTCCCCGGTTCGTTTCCAGTGACGACGAACTGGATGTCGGCCCGCAGGTCTCCCGCTGCGGCCGGGTTGAAGACGGCGGACATGCCCAGAATGGCCTCGCGGCAGGTCCGGGGGCCCGCTCCGGGCTCTCCCACAGGCAGGACGATGGGCGGTGAGAGGTTCTCCTCCTCTTCACGCCACTCCGCTTCGCTTCGTGACTCACTACAGACGGGACACCGGGGTTCCTCACCCCTCCCCCTGGCGGCTTCGCCGCCAGGGGTGGGGTGAGGCCCGATCTGGCTATCCCACCACAGGTTGGCCATGCCTGCGTAGACCTCCGGCTTCGCCAGCGGCGTGTCCAGGACCGCCTGGGTCTCCGGCAGGATGTGGCCATAGGTGACGAACTCCCACCCGGCCCGACGGGCAGCATCGGTGTACCAGCGCAGACTTTCGGCCAGCACGGGATGGGCCAGCAGTTCGCCCCCTGCGCAGAGAATCGTCGCCGCCAGTTCGGTGTCGGGGTCGTCGGTGTAGCGGCGGAAGGTCTCCACCAGCCCGGAGAAGTGGTGCCGCTCCGGGAAGCCACAGTTGGAGATAAGGACCACCCTTCGGA
>Ga0209227_1000286_pt1 | contig 44150 bp, 55 predicted proteins | sample YNPBryantNP2012_FD_185815 | JGI IMG/M metagenome (GOLD analysis project Ga0209227, IMG submission 185815) | Anoxygenic and chlorotrophic microbial mat microbial communities from Yellowstone National Park, USA - YNP Bryant NP 2012 (SPAdes)... ...
CGGGGGGGTGGGGAAACCCGGTTTCCCCACCCCCCCTCGCCGAGGGCGTATGTTCACGTTAGCAGACCTCTACAGGTCAAACAGGGCGGCATAGCGCGCCCGCCAGGCGGCGGCGCGGGCGGGCGCATCGGCGCAGGCGTCGAGGGTCGCGGCGTACTGCTCTGCCCGGGCGTCGAGACCCGGCCCCAGAAGCACGAGCCGGTTCAGGGGCGTGATCGGGGCGCGAGGGCGCATGGGGGTGAAGCTCAGGCGCCCGCACACGAACTGCACGTCATCAGGCCAGGGCGCATCGGTGCAGTGGACGATGCCCTTGGCGCGGAAGACGGCGGGGCCGGCGTCGCGCAGGGCCGCCTCGAGCGCCGCGCGGCGGAGGGGCGCGTCACCGCTCCAGGACAGGCTGCTGAAGGCGTCCCGTTCCAGATGGTCGGGCACCGGAGGCGGATCGGCCTGGTGGAGCCGCGGGCCAAAGAGCAGATCGGGCGGAACCTGCCCGTAGCTTGCCGGAACAATCGCGGCGCGCGCATTGATGGCGCGGAGTTGCGCGGTGACCGCGGCGCGTTCGGCAGGCGTGACCAGGTCCACCTTGCTGAGGATGATCAGATCGGCGGCGCGGAGTTGCCATGCGGCCACCGGCGAGGCGCGCAGGGCCGCCTCGAGGTTGGCGGCGTCGGCCACGGCCACCACCGCGTCCAGCGGCAGGCCGGCGCCGCGAGCGCGCCGGATGATCCCGCCCGGCTCGGCCAGGCCGGTAGTCTCGACCACGATGCAATCAGGGGCATAAGCGCTGAGTTCTTCGACGGCCAGCAAGAAGTCGCTGCCCGCCTCGCAGCAAACGCAGCCGCCGGTCAGTTCGACCAGGGGCGCCGCGCCTGCCTGTTCGAGCATGCTGCCATCGAGGCCGATCTGCCCCAGTTCGTTGACCACCAGGCCCAGCCGGCGCCCACCCGCGCCGCGCTCCAGCAACGCCCGCAGGAAGGTCGTCTTGCCGCTGCCGAGGAACCCGGTAACGATGGTGAGAGGAGGGGAGATCACAGACGATGTTTCACGTTAGACGGTCATGCGTATGGCGCACAACGCCGCGATGAACATGGCCCGGGAGCGCGGGCGTCCCGCCCATGGCGCATCCACGCGGGCACGGTGATGGCCCCCTCCCAGACCCTCCCCCGCTGGAGGAGGGAACCCGGCTCCTCCCCCCAGCGGGGGGAGGCTGGGAGGGGGGCAGCACGAGGCGAACGATGGTCACCTCAGGCCCCATGTGCATGGCGCACACCGCCCAATGCAAACGGCCCGGGAGCGCGGGCGTCCCGCCCATGGCGCATCCACGCGGGCAAGATGCCCGCGCTCCCAGCCTATGTTCACCTCAGCCGTCCATGCGGCTCCGCCGCACACCGACGGGATGAAAACAGGTTCTTCCTGGGAGGGCTGCGCCCTCCCAAACCCTCCCACGGGTGGGGGAATGGGGAAACCAGGTTTCCCCATTCCCCTGCCGGGCGGGGGGATGGGGGAACCTGGTTCCCCCATGTTCACGTTAGCCGTCTATGCGGCTCGCGCCGCACACTGACGGGATGAACATACTTCTTGGGAGGGCTACGCCCTCCCAAACCCTCCCATCGGGTGGGGGAATGGGGAACACCGGTTGCCCCATCCCCCTGCGCACGGGCTGCGCCCTCCCAAACCCTCCCACCGGGTGGGGGGATGGGGAACCCCGGTTTCCCCACACCCCTGCTTGAGGGCGTAGCCCTCCCAAACCCTCCCGGGGGCGGGGGGGGATGGGGGAACCTGGTTCCCCCATGTTCACGTGAGATCACGCGCCGCCGGCAACCCGCCCATCGCGGTGGCGGTCAGGGCGGCCCGCTCGACTGCCCGGGCCAGGGTATCGGCGGCGATGCTGCCAAGGACCAGCATATGCGGAGCGGGCCGGCGTCCGGTTGCCAGGGCGAAGACCGTATCCCCATCGAACGGCGTATGCACAGGGCGGATCGTGCGCGCCAGCCCGTCGTGGGCCATCAGGGCCAGTCTGGTGGCCTCAGCTTTGGTCAGCCGGGCATCGGTGGCAACCACGGCGATGGTCGTGTTGCCGTGCTCCTCGCGCCGGGCCGCCAGGGTGGCCTGAAACTGCCCATCGCGCAGGATCTGCCCCGCATCGAGGATGCGCCCGTCCGGGCCACGCGCGCCCGCCAGCACCTCCCCATGCTCGCGCCAGACATCGCCGAAGGCATTCACCACCGCCAGCGCGCCTACCACCGTGCCATCGGCCAGCCGCTCGCTCCACGTGCCGACGCCGCTTTTCAGCGCCGCCAGGGGCCCCAGGGCCTTGCCCACCGTGGCGCCGATCCCCGCGCCAACGCAGCCCTCGGCCGTATGCGCACCGGCGGCGTCACACGCGGCATAGCCCATAGCCGCGTCAGGGAAACGCTCGTGGCTGCCAATCTGCAGATCGAAGATCACCGCCGCGGGCACGATCGGCACCCGGGTGATCCCGACATCAAAGCCCACCCCCCGCTCGCGCAGCCACTGGACCACCCCGCTCGCCGCCGCCAGGCCCATGGCGCTCCCGCCGCAGAGGGCCACGGCGTGGACCTCCTGCACGCTGTTCTCCGGAGCGAGCAGGTCGGTCTCGCGTGTGCCCGGGGCACCCCCACGCACGTCTACCCCAGCTACGGCGCCTTCCAGGGTGAGCACCACAGTGACACCCGTCAACGCCTCGGCATCGTGAGCATGGCCTACCAGCACACCGGGAACATCGGTAATGGCCGGCACGATCCACCTCCGTGAACATCGTTACGAACGGCTCACCTCTTCGGCGCGTTGCAAAGCGGGATAACTCGTCGCCGGGATCGTCGGGGCCTGGCGCGACGCATGGGTTCCATCGAAACCGCAGTAGGGGCAGACGCTCCAGGTCAGGTCAATCACGCGATGGCAGGCGTCACAATGTCGGCGCAGGGCCGTCTGGCAGTGGGGGCAGAGGATAAAATCCGGCTCAATCGGGCGCTGGCACTCGGGGCAGACGTACTTCTCCTCGATGTCGCGCCGCAGGTACTCCTGCTCCAGTTCCCGCTCGTAGCGTTCGGCGAGGGTCTGCGGCGGGCGCAGGATGAGGTGCAGGGGAATGCCCGCGAAGGGCAACAGGAGCACCAGGCTGACCGCCAGCACCTGCACCGAGACATCCTCGCTGCGCCGACGAATGTCGCGGTAGGCCCAGAGCACCGATGCGGCCCAGATCAGCACCAGGTAGGCCCCGATCAGGATGCCCAGTAGCTGCAAGATCGGCACCAGGTTCGTCAACAGGTCCTGCAAGGCTTCCATGGTAATATCCGTCTCTCCATTGTCAGTTCGCGGGCGCCCCCACGGCAAGCAGGAGTCGGGGGGCCGCAGGACCCCAAAACAAAACCCGTACATGTTATGGTCTTTGAGAAATTAATCCGCTATGCCAGTCTAGCCGTCGGGCTAAAGCCCTCGGCCAGGGGATGCGAAGGCCACCTGCGCGGCCTATACCGGATGATGTATTCAAAGACCATTTCACATGGCTCCTGGAAGCGTGGGCAGCTTGCCCGCGGAGACGCGACGAGGGCGGGACGCCCGCGCTCCCAGGCACGTGGGTTCCCCCAGGTGTGAACACTTACCAAAACCCTGTTCCTTTTCCCCCCCGGAGGAGCAACAACAAAGCGGCGGTCTACAATTTTCTTGTTTCTGCCTTGAGCACAAAGACGGTCGCCCCACCCACCTGCACCTCCAGCGGCGCAGGGGGATAAAACTCGCCTGACTCGGCGATCGGTGGCATAGGCGAGACAAGGCGGGCGCGGGTCGAGCAGTGTTCGCGCACCACGTGGATAACGTGGTTCACCTGCTGATCCTCCACGCTGAGCATCAGGGTCACATTGCCTTCGCGCAGGAAGCCCCCCTGGCTGCTCAGGCGCGTCACCCGGTAGCCGTGCTCCGTCAGCGCGTCCACCAGCATGGTCGCGTCCTGCGGCTGCACGATGGCGAGCACCAGTTTCATACCGTCGGACCTAAGCGCGCGACCGGCGCGAGCAGCGGTTCAACCTCGGCGTAGATCTGCGCGGCCACCGCCTCGATAGGCTGGTTGGCCGAGAGGCGCCGCCAGCGCGCCGGATCGCGCCGCATCAACTCGAGGAACCCCGCAACCACGCGCTGGTGGTAGGCCAGATCGCGGGCGTCGAGCCGGTTCCATTCGGCGTTCGCGCCGGGAGTTCCCGGCGCGGTGGTGCGTTCACGTTGGGCGCGCTTGCGTCGCAGCCCCTCTTCCACCTCAATATCCAGGTAAAACGTCAGATCAGGCATCAGGCCGCCAGTGGCAACAGCGGTGATCGCCTGCAGTTCATCGAGGTCGCGTCCCAGCCCATAGCCCTGGTAGGCGAAGGTGGAGTCGGCATAGCGATCGCAGAGCACGATCCCACCCGTGTGCAGGTAGGGCCGGATCAGTTCGCTGACCAGTTGGGCCCGCGCCGCTGAGAAGAGCAGCGTTTCCGTAGTCGGCGCCATCTCGGTATGGCGCAGATCCACCAGGATCCGACGGATCATCTCGCCAATGCGCGTCCCTCCTGGCTCACGGGTGAGAATGACTGGATAACCCTCGGCCTGTAATCGCTCATAGAGCAAGCGCGCCTGCGTGCTCTTCCCGCTGCCCTCCGGCCCTTCGAAGGTGATGAAGACGCCCATCGTTCTTGATAATCCACTCCTGCGGCTACGCCGCACGGCAACCGAAGGTTGTTCCTGGGAGGGCGGCGCCCTCCCACACCCTCCCACCGGGTGAGGGATGGGGAAACCAGGGTTCCCCATCCCCTGCTCGAGGGCTGCGCCCTTCCAACCCCTCCCGCGGGCAGGGGATCCAGGTTTACCTCAGGCACGTCATATTATACAGGCTTTTTGATGTTAGGCCACATTCGCGGTGGCGCCCTCCCACCGGGGAGGGGTCCGGGGAAACCCGGTTTCCCCAGCCCCCTGCGCGCGGGTGGCGCCCTCCCACCGGGGAGGGGTCCGGGGAAACCCGGTTTCCCCAGCCCCCTGGGCGCGAGCGGCGCCCTCCCACACCCTCCTGCGGGCGGGGGTATGGGGGAACCCGGTTCCCCCATGTTCACGTTAGACAAGGTTCAAAAGCGAGCGTTTCAACGTTACAGTTGCTCCACCGGGCTGCGCTGCGGCCCCTGCGCCACGTTGACGAGTTCAAAAGCGAGCGTTTCAACGTTAGTTGCTCCACAGCTCCACAGCTCCACACCTCCACACAACCGGCCTGTAGAGCTGTGGAGCTGAACCCCAGATTGTCAAGCAGGTTTGAACCATGTCTTAGGGGCGGAAGATCTTCACCCGCCGGTTGGCGTCTTCGCCCCGGCTCTCCGAACGGAGGTTATAGCGATCGGCCATCTGATGCTGCAACTTGCGAATGTAACTGCTGCGTGGCGTTAATTCGACCACCGTGCGCTCGCCGTTCATGAGCTGGTGGATCGCCTCTTCCACCTCCAGCATAGCCTCCTCGACCACGCTGCTATCATCGGCGTGGCGCAGCGACGGGAAGCTCGCATCGGGTTCCACCTCGCGCAGGTTGAAGACGTGGGCCAACTGGCGCTCCATCTGCGAGATGGTATTGTTGCGCAGCACATACACCGGCACGCCCTGCTCTTCGGCCTGGCGCAGCCGCTGGGCACTCTGGCGATAGTAGTTCTTCAATGTCATCACCAGGGTAGCGTCTTTCATATCCCGGACGATCACCGCCGGCACTCCCAGACGCTCGATGGCCGTCTCCAGGCGGTTGCGGCTCACCCCGAAGGGAAAGATGCGCTGCATGGTCTGTCCAGGGGCAGCGGCCCCGCCATTGCCGCTGCTCGGCAAGCTGCGTTCGCGCACCCGCGGCCCCGAAACGCCCATGGCCTCGCCCAGGCCGCCCCGCGCCCCGCCCCGCACGCCGGGGCGCCCGCCCTCGCGCGCGTAGCTCCGCCGGCCCACTGCCGGCAGTTCGCTCACCTCGCGGTGCAGCGGCTGGCTGTGGATCACGCCGTCTGCGTCCCGCCAGCGTTCCTCTGCCGGCGGATCCTCGCCGCGGAGAATGGCATCCACTGCCGCGGCCACATCCTGGTAGACCGTCACCCGGTCCCAACTCTGGATCTCCACCAGCACATCGAAAGTGGGCGGGGCCTTGCGCTCCAGCACCGTCTTCTGGGTGCCCCGGCGGCGCGCCTCTTCATCGCCCAGGGTCACCGCCTGAATGCCGCCGACCAGGTCGGACAGGGTGGGGTTGATCATCAAGTTGTCGAGGGTATTGCCGTGGGCCGTGCCGACCAGTTGCACGCCACGCTCGGCGATCGTGCGCGCGGCCATGGCTTCCAGTTCGGTGCCGATCTCGTCAATGACGATCACCTCGGGCATATGGTTTTCCACCGCCTCGATCATGACCGCGTGCTGCTCCGCCGGACGCGGCACCTGCATGCGCCGCGCCCGCCCGATGCCGGGGTGTGGAATGTCGCCATCGCCGGCAATCTCGTTCGAGGTGTCCACAATCACCACCCGCTTGCGCAACTCCTCGGCCAGCACGCGGGCCGTCTCGCGGAGCAGGGTAGTTTTGCCCGTGCCCGGCTTGCCCAGCAGCAGGATGCTCTTCCCGGTCTCCACGAGGTCGCGGATAATCGTCACCGTGCCGAAGATCGCGCGGCCCACCCGGCAGGTCAGGCCGATCACCTGGCCGCGGCGGTTGCGGATCGCCGAGATACGGTGCAGGGTGCGGGGGATTCCGGCGCGGTTGTCTTCGCCAAACTCACCGATCCGGGCGATAACGTAGTTAATATCCTCCTGGCTCACCTCCCGATCGCTGAGGAACCGCTCCCGTCCCCGGTAGCGCGCTTCGGGCAGGCGCCCGAGATCCATCACGACTTCCAGCAGATCGGTGGCATCATCATCGGCGTCGGTAATCGCCTGGGTAATGTGCGGTGGAAGGGCTGAGAGCAGCAACTGGATATCAGTGGTGACTTCCTGTCGGTCTGACATAGGATTGTGGGTCCTCTCTCGGCGTGGAGATGCGGGGCGCGGGCACCCGGGGCTCCAGGCCGGGCTCGAGCGCGGGCACGAGCAACGAGCGGCGCGCCGGCACGACGGTGTTCTTCACCAGCAGCGCCTGCTCGCCGATAGGTTGAAAGCCGAGATCTTGGGCGGAGGCCAGGAACTCGCCCTGGTACTCGCGGAGCATCAGATACGCCGGGCGCGTGTCGTTGAGTTGCGCCAATCCGAAGCGCAGCACGTCCACCGCGCTATCGCGCGCATCGGGGCGGATCAAGAGATTGAACACGTGGCCGGATGGACCGCTCGAGCAGTGCAAATAGGCCACCAGGTCGTCATCGGGGCCGAGCACCCACGCCACACGACGGAGGCCCATCCAGTGCCGGGTAAGCGGCAGGGCCCAGTAGCGCGCATTCCGCACCTCGGCCTGCTGCACCGGATGCGGCGTTGTCGCCCCGTACAGCTTATGCACCGCCCAGTGGTCACGGCGACCCTGGATGCGCATCGGCGCCAGCGTGGTGCCCTGATCCCAGTCGGGACCGGAAAGGTGGAGAATGGTGTTGTGACTGTAAGTCTGGAAGCCCAGTTGGCGGAAAATCTCGCGCACCTCGCTGGGCCCTTCCGGCACCGCCGCGTACAGTCGCTGCACGTGGTGGTAGCCGGCGTTCTCCACCAGACGCGCCAGCAACTGGAACCAGACTTCCCGATCACTGGGGTGCCGGATCGCCTGTCCTCCCAGCGAGGCGATGTACACGATATCCTGCTCAGGACGGCCGCTGCGCCCCTGCGCCTGGACCACCGCGGCGCTGCCCTGATCGTGGTAGACCAGGGTCGACATATCGCGACCATTGCCCCGCAGCAGGCAGTGCAATGCAAACCAGGCTGGACGATGGGTCTGCGCCAGCAGAGCATCGGTGTAGAGCAGCACCTGGTTGCGCGGCTTCCGTCGCAGCGACCAGAGATCGCCGGGCGCGACTGAGCGTATCATAGGTGATGAGGTTCCATTGCAGCGTTGGGGCTGCTTCCGGCAAGTTCTCGAACGGAGTGGTTCTGTGCGTTTCTCAACCCGTTGGGGCGAGGCATCCGGCTCCTCCCTCCAGCGGGGGGCGGTTGGGAGGGGGAGCCGTGCCGCGCGCGGCGCCATCTGGGCGAGGCAAAGCTCCCAGAACGCAACACGTGGATGCTACAACTCCAGAAAAAAGCGATGCATCCGATCGTCGTCAGTCAGTTCTGGATGAAAGGTTGTCGCCAGTACGCGACCCTGCCGCGCGGCGACAATGGCGCCGTCGGGCAGGCGGGCAAGGACCTCCACCTCCCAGCCAACCGCCTCGATCAGCGGGGCGCGGATGAACACCCCCGGCAGCGGAGGCGGTCCCAGGACCGGCACGGCCAGGGGAGTTTCGAAACTCTCCAACTGGCTGCCGTAGGCATTGCGCCGCACGGTCATCTCCATGATCCCGATAGTCGGCTGGCCGCCCTGTTTGGCGTCCAGCACCTCCCGGGCCAGCAGAATGGCCCCCGCGCAGGTGCCCCAGACCGCCAGGTCGCGACCCGCCCGGGCGCGGAGCAACTCCAACAACTGGTAGCGATACAAGAGCCGCCCGATCGTCGTGCTCTCCCCTCCGGGAATGATCAGACGATCAACGGCGGCCAGGTGTTGCGGCAAACGCACCTCCACGGGCGCGACGCCGATGCGCTTGAGCACGTCCAGGTGCTCGCGAACATCGCCCTGCAGGGCCAGTACGCCAACTCTCATAGCATGCTCAGCCGTCCATGCGGCTGCGCCGCACACCGACGGGATGAAAAGAGGTTGTTTCTGGGAGGGCTGCGCCCTCCCACACCCTGCCACCGGGTGGGTCGATGGGGAAACCAGGTTTCCCCATCCCCCTGCGCAAGGGCTGCGCCCTCACCTTCCCGCGGGTGAGGGTGTGGGGAAACCAGTTTTCCCCACACCCCTCGCCGAGAGCGTATGTTCACGTTAGAGAAGCGGCGGAGCGCGCCTTACCGGCGCCCGGCGCCGCTGAGGCGCTCCCGTCCCACGCTACCAACCCCGGCGGGCCATACGCTGCTCGGCCGGAAGGTGTTCCAGGGAAATCCCCACCATCGCTTCGCCCAGCCCCTTGCTCACCTCGGCGATGATGTCGGGATCGTTGTAGTGCGTGGTTGCCTCGACAATCGCCCGCGCCCGCTTCATCGGATCGCCGCTCTTGAAGATCCCCGACCCGACGAAAACGCCATCAACCCCGAGCTGCATCATCAGCGCGGCGTCAGCGGGCGTGGCGATGCCCCCGGCGGCAAAGTTGACCACCGGCAACCGCCCCGTCTCGGCCACCTGTCTGACCAGGTCGTAAGGGGCCTGAATATGTTTGGCGTAGACGAACAACTCATCTTCGCTCATGCTCTGCAGGCGGCGCACCTCGCCATAGACGGCGCGGGCGTGGCGCACCGCCTCCACGACATTGCCCGTCCCCGCCTCGCCCTTGGTGCGCAGCATCGCCGCCCCTTCGGCCACCCGGCGCAGGCCCTCGCCCAGGTCGCGGCAGCCACACACAAAGGGGATCTTGAAGCGATGCTTGTTGATATGGTGCTCCTCGTCCGCCGGGGTCAGCACTTCGCTCTCGTCAATGTAGTCAATACCCAGGGCTTCGAGCACCTGGGCTTCGACGAAGTGGCCGATCCGCGCCTTGGCCATGACGGGGATGGTTACCGCCTCTTTAATTGCCACAATCAACTCGGGATCGCTCATCCGCGCCACGCCGCCCTGAGCGCGAATGTCCGCCGGAACGCGCTCCAGCGCCATCACGGCGACCGCGCCCGCTTCCTCGGCAATGCGCGCCTGTTCCGGCGTGACCACGTCCATGATCACGCCCCCTTTGAGCATCTGCGCCAGGCCTACCTTGGTCGTCCAGGTAGACTTCTCCATACGTAACCACCTCGCTACTGCGCGATCGAAGAGGGAACGATCGCTGGAAGCAACTGAAGCGCGCAAACGTGTACAGCGCGCAAATATATTCTACCATAGCCCCCGGGGCCCGGCAATCCGCGCCTCCCCGCCCGGCGCCTGCGTAGCTCCCTAACGTGAAAATAGTCCCTCGGCGAGGGGTGTGGGGAAACCGGGTTTCCCCACGCCCCCGCCCGCGGGAGGGTCTGGGAGGGCGTTGCCCTCCCAGAAACAACCGTATGTTCATTGCGGCGGTGTGCGGCGGAGCCGCATGGAGGGCTGAGGTGAATATAGGCTCTCGAAGAGGGGTGTGGGGAAACCCGGTTTCCCCACACCCCCGCGGACGCGGGCCGGAGGCCCGCGCACCCAGGCCCCGGCCCCTGGGAGGGTTTGGGAGGGCTACGCCCTCCCAGGAAGAACCTTGTTTCATCCCGTCGGGGTGCGGCGGAGCCGCATGGACGGCTGCGGTGACCATCGTGCGCCGCGTGCACCCCCCCTCCCAGCCTCCCCCCGCTGGGGGGAGGCGCCGGGTTCCCGCCCCCAGTGGGGGAGGGTCCAGGAGGGGGCCGGCGCCCTGCCCGCGGCGCCGTGGCGCGGGCGGGACACCCGCGCTCCCAGGTCGTGTTCATCGCGGCGGTGTGCGCCATGCGCATGACCGTCTCACGTGATCACGGGGGAACCCGGTTCCCCCATACCCCCGCCCGCGAGAGGGCCTCGCCCTCCAACAGGGGGCGTGGGGAAACCGGGTTTCCCCATGCCCCTACCCGCGGGAGGGTCTGGGAGGGCTTCGCCCTCCCAAGAACAAACGTATGTTCATTGCGGCGTTGTGCGGCGGAGCCGCATAGACGGCTGGTATGGTATACTGCAAACAATGAAAAGACCTGGTTGCGCTGCATGGACGGCAGTTCTGAACCTTGTCAGCACGCTCAACTTAAGGAGAAGCGATGAGCGCCTACGAGCAACCTACCGAGCTAGACTTCGCTGTCGGCTCGTTGATTACGGTGCGCCCGGACGAGGATCGCGCCGCGTATGAAGAAGAGTATGAGTCGGTCTCCGCCGTGCAGGACCAGTTGCGCGACGAGGGCATTGATATTGACCTGCTCAACCAGCCTGGCACACAGGTCTGGGAGGGCGGGCTCGAGAACATGGGCGCGCTCTACCAGTTGTCGCGCCTCGCCGCGCACCTCGAACGCGGCGATGATGTCGCCGAGGTGCTCGAAGATGGCCCGGTGATCAACGAAGAACTCGATCGCGCCGTGACCGATGTCTGGGATGATCTGGCCCAAACACGTTTCAGTCACTTGATCAATCTACAAGGCATCAACAGTTACTATCTCCCTGTCGATTTCGAGCGCCCGATCTGGCTCAATTTCGAGAACGAAGATGGCGAGGAAGATAGCGCCTTCTTTGGCTCGTCCTATCGCTTGCAGGCGGAACTGGCGGAACTGGCGCCTATGCTCGTGAAGGCTGGCGTCAAGCCCAATACCCAGGCCTTTCGCTGTCTGGAACTGCTGCGCACCGCCGCTGAAACCAGCATCCAGCACGGTCTGCCGGTGATTGTCTGGTAAGGCAAGGAAAAAGGTTTTCTTCTGGGCGCCCGCGGCTCCCATTCCCTGCTTGCCGTTGGGCGCCCGCGAACCGATAACGTAGCGGAAGCAGCAATGCAGAACATGCTCTTCGTTGACGCCCCCGCCACCCGCCCCGACCGCGACGCAACGCCCCGCTCGCGGCGCTATTATGTGTGGACGGTGGGCTGCCAGATGAACGTCTCTGACTCCGAGCGCCTGGAGGCCGCGCTGCAGGCCGTTGGCTACAGCCCCGCCGCGCGCCCCGAAGAGGCCAGTTTTATCGTGCTCAATTCGTGCAGCGTTCGCGAGAGCGCCGAGGAGCGCATTCTGGGCAAGCTCGGCGAACTGGTGCGCGTGAAACGCGCGTGGCCCGATACCCGCGTGGTGCTCTGGGGCTGCATGGTCGGCCCCGATAATCGCTCGATCTTTGAGCAGCGCCTGCCCATGGTCGATCACTTCGTCTCGCCCTCGGCGGTGGATGCGGTGGTCGCCCTGGCGCCCAATCCGATCTATACGCTCGATGAACCGGCCCTGCCCGTGGCCTCCTGGGCCCATCCGCCCGTCTCGGTGCATGTGCCCATCCAGTACGGCTGCAATATGACGTGCGCCTACTGCGTCATTCCCTTGCGCCGGGGCCGCGAACGCTCCCGCCCCCTCGAAGCGATCGTCGAGGAGTGCGCCCGCATTGTCGCCCGCGGCGCCCGCGAGATTACGCTCCTGGGCCAGATCGTTGACTCCTGGGGCCACGATCTCCCCGGCCGCCCCCAGCTCGCCGATCTGCTCGAAGCCGTCCACGCCATCCCGGGCCTCCAACGGCTCCGCTTCCTCACCTCGCACCCGGCCTGGATGACCGACCGCCTGATTGCCACCGTCGCCCGGCTGCCCCGCTGCATGCCCGACATCAACCTGCCGGTGCAGGCCGGCTCCGACCGGGTGCTGAAGTTGATGCGTCGCGGCTATACCGTGGCGCGCTACCGCGCCCTCATCGGCAACATCCGCGCGGCGGTACCCCATGTCTCCCTGACCACCGATATTATCGTCGGCCATCCCGGCGAGACCCGCGCCGACTTTGAGGCGACCCTGGCCCTCTGCGATGCGATCCGCTTCGATAAGGTGCACATCGCCGCCTTCTCGGCCCGCCCCGGCACCCTCGCCGCCGAACAGGAGCAGGACCCGGCGCTGGCCGTGCCCGAGGAGGAAAAAGAGCGCCGCCGCCGCGAACTGGAGCGCCTTCAGGAACGCATCGCCACCGAACGCAACGCCCAGTTCCTCGGCCAGACGGTTGAAGTGCTCGTAGAGGGCGAGAGTAAAGGCAAGTGGCGCGGACGTAGCCCGAACAATAAACTGGTGTTCTTCAGCCATCCAGAGGATTTGACCGGCCGCCTCGTGCCCGTCCGCGTGACCCGCACCGGCCCCTGGGCCCTCCAGGGCGAGGCCGCTGGCCTGCCGTGATGGTGCCGGTCGTGCATGCGGCTGCGCCGCATACCACCGGATAAAAAAGGTTCTTCTTGGGAGGGCATAGCCCTCCCAAACCCTCCCAGGGGCCGGGGCCTGGGTGCGCGGGCCTCCAGCCCGCATCCGCAGGGGAATGGGGAAACCCGGTTTCCCCACGCCCCTCTCGAGAGCTTATGTTCACGTCAGGAGCATGCACCTTGGCAAAGCAAGACGAAAAGCAACGCATCCGCCGCAAGTTGCACGAGAAAGCCATCGAACTCGCGGCAATGAACCGTTGGGAGGAGGCGGTCGAGATCAATCGCCAGATCCTGAGCCTGGGCGAAGATCCCGATACCTACAACCGCCTCGGGAAGGCCCTCATGGAGCTCGGCCGTTACGCCGAGGCTCACGATGCCTATCAGCATACCCTGCGCCTCAATCCGACCAATGGCATCGCGCGCAAGAACCTCGCCCGCCTCGATGCGCTCATCGCCCGCGGGATCGAGACCGGCCTGGCCAACCGGCAACCACGCCAGCAGGTCGATATGCGCATGTTTATTACCGAGACCGGGCGCACCGCGATTACGACCCTGATCGATGTGCCGCGCAGCTCTGCCGTTGAGGCCCTGGTGACCGGCGAGAAGATGGACTTCCGCGTGGAAGGGAAGAGCGTCTATGTCGTTGATGCCGATGGCAACGTCATCGGGCGCCTGGAGCCGAAACTCGGCCAGCGCCTGGCCGAACTGATCAGCGGTGGTAATCGCTACCTCGCCGCGATTGCTCAGAGCGATCCGCGCACTGTGCGCCTGCTCATCCGCGAGACCTACCAGGATCCCAGCCAGCGCAACCGGATCTCCTTCCCCGGCAAACTCGGCGAGGGCGCCGCCTATGTCTCCAGCCTGCGCTACGAAGAGTACGAGGACATGCTCGAAGAGGAAGAGACAACCGAGGAAGCCGAGGCCATCGAGGAGGAGTTCGTGGCCGGCGAGGAAGAGGAAGAACTCGGGCTCGAAGAGATCGACCAGGATATGGGCGACGAAGACGAGAATATGGAGGAGTGATGCGCTGATCTTCTAACGACCCTTCGGTTTGTCGGGGGGAGGCGCGAAGGGACACGTCCCTCTGCCCTCCGTTTCAGCGCGGCGCGGCGAAACGGGGGTTGTTGCGGAGGTCCGCGGCCCCCCGCATTCCTTCGCGGAGGCGCATTGGCCTTGTCGTACGTCATGGCGCGCCGCTAGCCTGAATAGCCCCGGCGTACTATTGAAGCCCGCCATACGACGGGCTATACTGATCAGGAGTGCGCCATAGCGGGCCTGAACTGCTCAAGGAGGTTCGATGTCGTTCCGGCTGCACGAGGTTTCCAGCGCCGCATCATCCGCATCCGTCCCTCCCCGCACCGATCCGAAGATGCCCGCCATTCCCCCGCAACCTTCCTCGATTGCCGAGACGGGGCTGAGCATGGGCTTTCTTACCGATCTGGTGTTGAAGGTCATCTATTTCACCGGCGCCATTACCGGCCAGCGCCTTGAAGAAACCACTAAACTTCCCTTTCTCGGCGTGATTGACAAGGTGCTCGAGTTTCTGAAACTTGAGGAGTACGTTGACATCATCGGCGCCGAGGGCGGCTTCAGCGAGCGTTCCTTCCAGTACATCATCACCACCAAGGGGCGCGTCAAGGTCCACGAAGTGCTCGACCGCAACCAGTACGCCGGTCCGGCCCCGGTGCCCCTGGCGCAGTACGTGGAGATGGTCAATCGTCAGCAGATCGGCGATATGGTCATCGATCAGGCAACCATTCGCAAAGCCTTTGAGCACCTGGTCGTCAGTGAGCGCATGCTCGACAGGCTCGGCCCCGCTGCCAACTCGGCCCGCTCGCTCTTCCTCTACGGCCCCCCTGGGAACGGGAAAACGACGTATGCCGAGGGCATCGCCAACATGCTCGGCGGGTATGTGCTCATCCCCTACAGCGTGGAAGTTGACGGCCAGATTATTAAAGTGTTCGACCCCCTGAACCACGAGGTCGTCCAGCAACATGAGGTCGGTCACGCCGAACCCGCCGCGCCCTTCGGTTCGCCGCTGGCCCAGGCGACGCCCACCTACTTCCCCGATGCCCGCTGGCTCGTCTGCAAGCGCCCCCGGGTGATGGTCGGCGGTGAGTTGATCCTCGAACAACTCGAACTGATCTTCGACCCGGTGAGCAAGGTGTATGAGGCGCCGTTCCAGATGAAGGCCAACGGCGGCCTGTTCTTGATCGACGACTTCGGGCGCCAGAAGTGCCGGCCCCAGGATTTGCTCAATCGCTGGATCGTGCCCCTGGAGAAAAAGGTGGATTTCCTGGCTCTGCAAACCGGCAAAAAGCTGCAGATCCCCTTCGATGTGCTGATCGTCTTTTCGACCAATCTCAATCCCAAGGATCTGGTGGACGACGCTTTCCTCCGGCGCATTCGCCACAAGATCGAAGTGGGTAATCCCTCGCCAGCCGAATTTCGGGCGATCTTTCAACTGGTGTGCAAGGCCAAACAGATCCCCTACAGCGATGAGGGCCTGCGCCATCTGCTGCAAGAACATTATATGAAGGTTGGCCGGGAGTTGCGCGCCTGCCATCCGCGGGATATCTGCGATCAGATCCTCGACGAGGCCAAGTATCGCAATATTCCTCCCTCGATGAGCCGGGAGTTGATCGATCGCGCCTGCGAAGCCTATTTCGTCAAACTCGGATAACCCGGACACTGGTTGGTAATGCGTTACGCCTATCATGGAGACAGGATGGGTAACGCCCCGGCCCCGTCCAGGATCATCGGAGGAGTTGTATGTCGTTGCTCAAACGTCTTGGTAGCACCCCACAATCCGAGCCTGTCGCGACCCCAGCAGTGACAGCGGTTACGCCCCTGCCCCCCAGCGAGCCTGCCCCGCCCTCCACGCCCGGCACTCCTCGCACCGGCCCGGACAGCCAGCTCAATGGCGTCGCTGTCGAGGGCGCCACCGAAACGGTTGATGAGCAGCGCATGCTCGAGTTGTCCCTGTGGATCGTGGACCGCATCCAGGCTTCGCTGGGAAGCCAGACCGAACTGAAACGCGCCCCGGAAACCGAGCGCATGCTGCAGGAACGCTTCGCCCGCGTCTACCAGCAGGCCGGGGTGAACCTGACGCCAGAACAGATCAAGCGCCTGTTTGCGATGGTCTGCGATGAACTGATGGGCTTCGGGCCGATCCAGCCGCTGCTCAACGATGATACGATCTCCGAAGTGATGGTCAACGGCCCGTATCGGGTCTACATCGAGCAGAAAGGCAAACTGAAGCTTTCGCCGGTGCGCTTCGCCAATGACGAGCACGTGCTCAAGGTCATTGACCGGATCATTCGCCCGCTGGGCCGGCGCATCGACCGCAAATGGCCCATGGTTGACGCGCGCCTGCCCGATGGTTCGCGTGTGAATGCGGTTATTCCGCCCTGCGCCATTGATGGCTCGACCATCACCATCCGCAAGTTCTCGAAGAATAAACTCAAAGTTGATGATCTGATTCGCTTCGGCTCGCTGACGCCCGAGATGGCCGAGTTCTTGCGCGCCTGCGTCGTTTCGCGCCTCAATATTGTGGTCGCCGGCGGCACCGGCTCCGGCAAAACCACCCTGCTCAACGTGCTCTCGAATTTCATTCCCGACGACGAGCGCATCGTGACCATTGAGGATAGCGCCGAGTTGCAACTGGCCCAGGAGCACGTGGTGCGCCTGGAGTCGCGCCCGCCCGAGGTTGACGGCACCGGTCGCGTGACCATTCGCGACCTGGTGATCAACTCGCTGCGCATGCGCCCCGAGCGGATTGTCATCGGCGAGTGTCGCGGCGGCGAAACCCTCGATATGCTCCAGGCGATGAATACCGGCCACGATGGCTCGCTTACCACTCTCCACGCCAATACGCCCCGCGACGCCCTGGCGCGTATGGAGACCATGACCCTCATGGCCGGCATGGACATGCCCCTCAAGGTCATCCGCGAACAGATCGCCTCGGCCATCGACCTGATCGTCCAGCAAACCCGCCTCGAAGACGGCCAGCGCAAGGTGGCCTACATCACCGAGGTCCAGGGCATGGAGGGCGAAACGGTGGTGCTGCAGGACATTTTCAAGCTCGAGATCCTCGGCAAGACCCCCGAGGGCAAGATCCAGGCCGAACTGCGCCCCACCGGCGTGCGCCCGCGCTTCACCCCGCGTCTCGAGTCCCACGGCTTCAAGCTTCCGCCAAGCATCTTCGGTGCGCAGATCCCCGGCAAGAAGGCCTGGTGAGCGCCTGAGCGAGCCGGTCGCCGGCACAGGGGGCGCGGAGATCGGTGGTTCGATCTCTGCGCCCGTTGTGTGTGTTGAGAGCACCAACCTATGCAGCCTCCCGCCAAGCGTGTCATCGTGGTAGGCGCCGGTCTCGGCGGCCTGGCCGCCGCCATCCGCCTGGCCGTCGCCGGTCGCCAGGTCATCGTGCTGGAGAAAAACGAGCGCGTGGGCGGGAAACTCAACCTCCTGCGCGCGGCCGGCTATACCTTCGACACCGGCCCGTCCCTGCTCACGATGCCCTGGGTGATCGAGGAGTTGTTTGCCGCCGCCGGCCGCCGCGCCGCCGATTACCTCACCCTCGAGCAGATCGAGCCGACCTGCCGCTACCGCTGGCCCGACGGCACGACCTTTAACGCCTGGCAACGCCTGCCCCAACTGATCCAGGAGATCGAACGCCTCAGCCCGCCCGACGTGCCGGCGTTCTTCCGCTTTCTGGCCCACACCGCGCGCATCTACAACGCCGTCGCCGACGCCTTTCTGCTCAGACCCTTCGATGGCGCGCACGAACTGCTGACGCCCCGGCTCCTCCGCGACGGCCCGAGCATTGATGCGCTGCGGAGCGTTGACGCCGCCGTGCGCTCCTTCTTCCGCAGCCCCTACCTGCGGCAAGTCTTTAACCGCTATGCCACCTACAACGGCTCATCGCCCTACCTCTCGCCGGCGACCTTCAACGTGATCGCCTACATCGAGTTCGCCGAGGGCGGCTGGTACGTGCGCGGCGGCATGTACGCCCTGGCCCTGGCCCTGCTGCGCCTGGCCACCGAACTCGGGGTGGAGGTGCGCACTGGCGCCCCGGTGGCGGCGGTGACGACCGGCGGTCGCCGTGTGGGTGGCGTGCGCCTGGCCAGCGGCGAGGAACTGGCCGCCGGTCAGGTGCTGATCAACGCCGACCCGAGCTACGCCTACCGCGTCCTCATTCCCGGCCAGGAGGCCATGGCCGCGCGCCTGGCCCGCCAGGCGATCTCCTGCAGCGGCTTCGTGCTCTTCCTCGGCGTGAACCGGCACTACCCCCACCTGGCGCACCACAATATCTTCTTCAGCGACGACTACCCTCGCGAGTTCGCGGCCATCTTTCAGAAGGGCGTTCCCGCGGCCGACCCGACGGTCTACGTCGCCGCGACGGCCCTTACCGACTCCGAACACGCCCCGCCCGGCCATCTCAACCTCTTCGTGCTGGTGAACGCGCCTGCCCTCAATCCCCGGGTGTGCTGGAACCGCGAGGCCGGCCCCTACCGCGACACCATCGTCGCCAAACTGGAACGCATGGGCCTCACCGACCTCAGCCGCCATATCGTCTACGAACAGATCTGGACGCCGGCCGACATCGCCGAACGGTACAACGCCCCCGGCGGCGCGATCTACGGCTGGGCCTCGCATTCACCCTTCAGCGCCTTCTTCCGCCCGCCGCTGCGCGCCCGCACCCTCCAGGGTCTCTACTTCGTCGGCGGCGGCACCCACCCCGGCGGCGGCATTCCGCTGGTGCTCCTCTCCGGGCGCGCCGTGGCCGGGCGCATCATCGCCGATAGTCGGCGCCTGGAGATCACGGCCGGATAACGCCAGCCGCACGACAAAACTCTTTACACTTTGCCGGCGCGTTCTTCGTATCAAAAGGCGCAATCCCCGGCACCTCAAGCCCATGAAACGCGGAGAAGGGCCTCCATTATCGTTAAGATACGATTAAACTCTTGATTCTTGGGCCTTAAGATGCTATGATACCGGCGAAGCCTCAAGGGAACAGCAACACACCAGGGTACCTGAACAGTCGAAAATGCGCCGTCGCAAGACAAGCGCCATCCTCTCACTGTAAAGAAAAAGAGCGCACTTGGAGAGGGTGTGCGTACGTTAGGGGAAATGGAACGTTACCGTGTAACGTTCCAGGGAGACTAACAGACAAGCGCCGGATCGCTGACTAAGCGATCGGATGCTCTGCGAGTTGCGGGATGGCCTCTCTGCGCAAAGCTCAACGCGTGTGGACAGGAGGAACTTGTTACCCACGCAAAGCAGGAGCCATACCCAAAGGCAAAAGCTGGTCCGGCAAAGCGCCACACATGCGTGCGCCGAAGGCAGAGCAGCCCAGGGTCTGCGTAGAGATAAGTAGGCTGTGCCGGTCACTCAACGGCGTTGCCAGACCCTTGAGGCCCCAATCTGGGGAACGGTACGTGTCGGGAACCTAATCGGGAACTGTACGCACGTTCGGTAACCTGGCGGAAACTGTACGCACGTCGGTAACCTATCGGGAACACACACGTTACTGGGTCATGGTTCATGCAGGGCCGGGAGGTACTCCTTCCGGCCATTGCGTTTCATGTTGCCACCATCCCGTCGGGGCAAACCGGCGTTCGCCCCGGCGTTGCGCCCCGGTGCTCCACAACGTCGTGGAGCGCCGGGGCGCGTTATTCGTTACGCACTTCACGCACCTCAGCCGCGGTGCCGATGCTCAGCGCGTGCGCATGCGGCACAATGCGCCGGATCAGGCCGCTCAGGACCTTGCCGGGGCCGATTTCCAGAAAGGTCGTTACCCCGTCGCGCGCCATGCGCTGCACCGAGGCGATCCAGCGCACCGGAGCCACCACCTGCGCAACCAGCTCGCGCCGCACGTCGCCGGAGGCCACCAGCGACTCGGCGGTCACATTGGCGATCAGCGGGGTACGCAGGGGCCGGATGCTCACACCCTCAAGCGCGCGGGCCATCCCCTCGGCGGCGTGCTTCATCAGCGGCGAATGGAACGCCGCGCTCACCTTGAGCGGAACGATCCGCCTGGCGCCCCGCGCTTTCGCCAGCCGCCCCGCGTGCTCAACCGCGCGCGTGCTTCCGCTGATCACCAGTTGATCGGGGGCGTTGTAGTTCGCCACCACCACCGTGCTGACGCTCTCCGGCTCCGCTGCCAACGCCTCGCGCGTCTCACGGCAGATCTGCTCCAGGGTTTCGGCATCGAGGCCGAGCACCGCTGCCATACCGCCGGCCTGCGCGTCGGCCATCAGTTCTCCGCGCCGCCGCACCAGCCGCAGGGCCTCGGCAAAGCTCAATGCGCCCCCGGCGACCAGCGCCGCGTACTCGCCAAGACTGTGCCCGGCTACCGCCTGCGGTGGGGGCAGCGGCCTACCCGCGGCACTTTCTATGGCCCGCACGAGCGCCGTGCTGACGGTCAGCAACGCCGGCTGGACGTTCTCGGTCGCCGTCAGTTCTGCTTCAGGTCCTTCGAAGCACAGCCGGGTGAGCGGCAGGTTCAGCGTCGCGTCAGCCTCCTCAAACACCTCGCGCGCCGCCGGATACTGAGCGTACAGATCGCGGCCCATCCCCACCACTTGCGATCCCTGACCCGGAAACACCCACGCAATGGTCATCCCTCGGTCTCCCCCCAGCGCACCACCGCCGAACCCCACGTCAGCCCGCCGCCGAAGGCGGTCAGCAGCACATAATCGCCCGCCCGCACCCGTCGCTGCTCCACGGCTTCGCAGAGCGCGATGGGCACCGAGGCCGCCGACGTGTTGCCGTAGCGGTCAAGATTGACGAAGAAGCGGTCCACCGGCAACTCCAGGCGTCGGGCGACCGCTTCGATGATCCGCAGGTTGGCCTGGTGTGGGATCACTAGCGCCAGTTCGTCGAAGCGCAGCCCCGCCATAGCGAGGGCCTGCTCCGCCGACTCGGCCATGCCACGCACGGCGTGGCGGAACATCTCGCGCCCGTTCATGTGCACGTACTGCCGCCCCATCTGGAGCAGTTCGGGCGTAAGCGGCAGGCGCGCGCCGCCAGCATCCACGGCCATCAATGCCTCACCCTCGCCCCAGGCTCCCACGTTGGCGGCGATCAACCCCAGCCGTTCAGGGGTAGCCTGGAGCACCACCGCGCCGGCGCCATCGCCGAACAGCACGCAGGTGCCGCGATCCTGCCAGTTGATCAACCGGGTAAAGACATCGGCGGCCACCAGCAACAGGCAGGCGCTCATCCCGCTCTTGACCAGCGCCGTTGCCACGTGTAGCCCGTACACAAAGCCGCTGCATGCCGCGGCCAGATCGAATGCCCCGGCGCGCGGAATGCCCAGATTGGCCTGCACCGTGCAGGCGGTGGCGGGAAAGGGCCGATCCGGCGTGCAGGTGGCGACGATCACCGTATCCACCGCCTCGGGGGGCACCCTGGCCCGTTCGAGCGCCACGCGACCGGCGCGGGTCGCCAGGACCGAGGTGTACTCATTCGGTCCGGCCACATACCGTTGGTTGATACCGGTCCGGCTACGGATCCACTCATCGGACGTATCGAGCCGGCAGGCGAGTTCCGCATTGGGTACCACCTGCTCCGGCAGAGCCATTCCCCAACCGGTTATCGCGGCGTAGCGTGGGCCGATCACGATAGCCTCTCTGTACAGCAAAAGGAGCGGCGGCAGATACCATGGTCAGCCGACCGCTCCTCGCCTCGCACCGGTGCAGTTGCGGGCGACCCGTTCGGGCATCAACGCGCAATCGCCCTCGCACCCGCGCCGACCTCACTCGGCCTCGGTGACCTTGATCACCTGGCGGCCCCGATAGTCACCACACTGCTTACACGGATAATGATTGCGCACCAGTGCCCCGCAGCGCTGGCACGTCACCAGCACGGGGGCGGTGAGCGCCAGATGCTGCCGGCGGTTGCCGCGGCGATGGCGCGAGACTTTTCGCTTCGGTACTGCACCCATACCTCGTTAACTCCTGCCATTGCGGCGCTTATGGCGTTCGGCCCAGGCTTTCAGCGCATCGAGCGGGTTCTCGTCCGGCCCGGGCGCCTGTTCTGCTTCCTCGTTCTCGATCCCTTCCGACTGCACCGTGTAGCTGACCGGCCGATCGCGGTAGGCCGGACTCACCGGATTGAGCGGCAACTCCAGCAGCGTATACTCCCGAATCGCCTCACCGATGTCGGCCATATGCGTATCGTCGAGGAGGAAGGGGTCCTCTTCGGTAGGCTTCGGCAGGGCGCTGCCGGTGTACACATCGATCACCGAGTGGAACTGGTCGCTAAAATCCAGCGTCACGAGGTAATCGAACTCTTCCAGCGAGCGCACGCACGTCAGCCGGACGGTGCCCTGCGCTTTGACATTGGCCCACACGCCACTGGCGGTGCGGGTGAAGCGCACGGTTCCACTGATATCGCGCAGTTTCAGCGCTTCGTCGAGCGGCAGCTCGGCTTCCGTGAACGCCAGTTCGCGGCGAGCGCCGATCTCTTCCCGCAACAACTGCGCGACGTTAAACTTGAGATCCGTCATGGATGTGTCTAACGTGAGCATAGTCCCTCGGAGAAGGGGTGTGGGGAAACCGGGTTTCCCCACACCCCCCGCCCGCGGGAGGGTGTGGGAGGGCGGAGCCCTCCCAGGACAGCGTTTTATCCTAATACGGATGCGGGCCGGAGACTTGCGCACCCAGACACCGGCCCGCGGGAGCGTTTGGGAAGAGCGTTTCGAGATTTGTGTTGCAGTTCTGTACTGCAAACGCCACATTATAGGCGACAGGGATGCGCACTGTCAAGGTTGTCTATCAAAATAATGTTCACACCTGGGGTCATCCACGAGCCTGGAAGCGAGGGCGTCCCGCCCGCGTCGGGTCTCCGCGGGCAAGCTGCCCGCGCTCCCAGGAGATACATGAACACGTACAAGAGAGCTTTGAGCAACGCCCTACGCCGGCCCTTCCTCCCTTCCCGACGGACCACGGGCGCCGAGTTCGTGCAGCCCGTTGCGCACACTGGCGACCAGTCTGGCCAGGCGGGCATCGAGTTCCTCAAGCACCTGGCGAGCGTAGTCATCAGCGCCAGCGCGCACCATGGCGGCTTCCTGTTCCGCCTGTTGCAGCAGGCGGGTCCGTTCTGCCTCGACCGCCTCCAGCAGTCCGCGTTCCTCGAGCACCTGCTGCACCCGTGCCTGCGCCTCGGCGATGAGCCGTTCCTGCTCCTGCACGATACGCCGCGCCCGCTTGTGCTCTTCGGGGATGGCGACCCGCATCCGATCGATAATATCGAGGATACGCTCTTCATCTACCAGGAGCCGGCCGCTGAACGGCACGCGCCGTCCTTCTGCGAGCACGTCTTCCAGTTCATCGATCAAATCGTCAAGCTCGATGGCGCTCACCCCCTTTGCGCGAACTTTTGCCGCAGCGCCACCACGATATGCGGCGGCACAAACTCCACTGGATCGCGCCCCATCCCGGCGATCTCGCGCACCGCGCTGGAACTGATATGGGCGTAACGCCGGCTGGCCATCAGCACCACCACCTCGATCTCGGGATCGAGGGTCTGGTTCAACTGGGCCATGTTATATTCGACCTCAAAGTCGCTCACGGTGCGTAAGCCGCGGATGAGGGCCACCGCGCCCATGGCGCGCGCAAAATCCACGGTGAGCGCATTGTAGCTAACCGCCTCGACGCGGGGCAGATCAGCGATGGCCGTGCGTAGCAGGTCCAGCCGCTCCTCGGTGCTAAACAGCAACTTCTTCTGCGGCCGGTCGAACACCCCCATCACCACCCGGTCGAACAGGCGCGTCGCGCGGGCCGCGACATCCAGATGAGCATAGGTGACCGGGTCGAAACTCCCCGGATAGACGGCGATGCGCGTGGTCATCAGCGACGAACCCTCACGTGCTCTTCAGGCAGCGGGCTCACCATCCGCCGTGTCCGCGGCGAGACGATAGATCGAAAAGCAGGAGTCGCCGAGGCGGCGATACTTGATCCGCACAGCCCCGGGATAGGCGTCGGCCAGGTTCACCCGGGGCGAATGGCCAACAATCAACAGGCTTCCGGGATGGCCAAGGCCGTTCTCCAGAATAGTCATGATCGTCTGTTCGATCTCTGGATCGGCGTAGGGCGGGTCCATCATAATATAATCGTAGCTGCCCGTCCCACGCTGGTGGTGCAGGAAACGATCCACCGGCATCTGATGCACCCGGCCATACGCCGCGAGCCTGGTGTGGGCCAGATTATCGCGGATGATGGCACAGACGTGAGGCTGCTGCTCGACGAAGTCGGCATGCTCGGCCCCGCGCGAGAGAAACTCGATGCCCAGCGCGCCCGTTCCGGCATACAGGTCGAGCACCCGCCCGCGGATGGGACCGTAGCCCTCCAGCACCGAGAAGAGCGACTCCTTCACCCGGTCGAGCATGGGGCGCGTGCCGAGGCCCTTCGGGGCCTTGAGTTTATGCCCTTTGGCTCTCCCGGTAATCACGCGCATGGCAGATCCTGGTTGCTCATTGCCGGCCCATTGTAACATGGCCCCTTTTGCGCTTCAACCGGGTTCCCATCTTGGGAGAGGGGGTGGGGAAACCTGGTTTCCCCACCCCCCGCCCGCGGGAGGGGCCGGGCCCTCCCAGGAAGAACCTTCATGTTTATCCCAGGCGCGGGTTGGAAACCGCGCCTTACCGCTTGGTGTACTGCGGCGCCTTGCGGGCGCGCTTGAGGCCGGCCTTCTTGCGCTCCTTCACCCGCGGATCGCGGGTGAGCAACCCGGCCTTCTTCAGCGTCGGGCGCAGGTCAGGATCAAGGTCGAGCAAGGCCCGCGCCACGCCATGGCGCACCGCTCCAGCCTGTCCGTGGACTCCGCCGCCGCGCACCTTGACCAGCACGTTGAAGTTGGCCGTATTGCCGGTCAACTGCAACGGCTTCCAGATCTCGCGCTGCAACAGGTCACGCGGGCCAAAATACTCCTCGGGCTTCTTGCCATTCACCACGAACTCCCCGCTGCCGGGGAAGAGGCGCACCCGCGCAACCGCGGTCTTGCGGCGCCCGGTGCCCTGGTAGTAGCGTTTTGCCTCCATTGTCACCTTATCTCCTATAATCCTTCGACAAGCTTTCCACCTACGTCATCGTTGGAGAGGGGGGAGCTGCGCCTCCCCGTAGCCCCTCTGTCGTCCGCGGCGGGGGCGCGCCCTGGCGCAACCAGGAAGGGTCTGCCGCCGTAAACGCACCAACGGATCGCGGAGGGTTGCGCCCTCCGCGCCGCACGCAAAGGAATCCGCAACAGGCTGCGCAGCTCAACCAGGGCGTCGAGCCTGTCCGAAAAACTCCTGCGGGAGGGTGGGGAAACGAGGTTTCCCCACGCCCCTGCTCGATGGGAGCGCGCAGCCCGCCCAGCCTCTTGCATGGAGGCTCCGGTTCACCTCAACGCGGCGACCAGACTTTCGGCTGCTGCGCAGCGTGGGGGTGGCGCGGCCCGGCGTAGATGCGCAGCTTGGTCAAGAGATGGCGGCCCATGCGGTTCTTGGGCAACATACCCTTGACCGCGTTACGCAGAATGCGGTCGGGATGTTTAGCCAGCATCATTTTGTAGGGCGTGGCCTTCAGACCGCCGGGATAGCCCGTGTGCCGGTAGTAGATCTTTTGATCGGCCTTCTTCCCGGTGATCTTGATCTTCTCGCAGTTGACTACGATCACAAAGTCACCGCCGTCGATCGAGGGGGTGTACGTGGGCTTGTGCTTCCCGCGAAGCAGAGTGGCGATCCGGGTCGCCAGGCGGCCCAGCACCTGGTCGGTGGCATCAACCACGTACCAGTCACGCTGAACTTCAGCAGGTCGTTGATGGTATGTTTTCACAGTGCTTTATCCTTGTCTTTTGGTTACGACACGGGTGTGAAAAAGGATTCTCCCGGGGGCCATGCCCACCCCCACCCTCTACGACGGCGGGCTGGGGCGCCATGCCTGGCTCCACCCTCCCATCGCCGGGGGGCAGGCGCACCGCCAGGGTTTAATCGTCCTCCCAGCGCAGCAGGGTTGGCGGGTAGCTTACCGACGTCAGGGTCAGCCCGTGCGGCGCCGCGGTTGGCCCGGCTGCTTTCCGCTCACGCCCCTCCAGCACCTGCTGGAACTCCGCCGCGCGCATCCGGCCCCGCCCGACCTGCAACACGGTGCCAACAATGACGCGCACCATATGCTGCAAAAAGGCGTTCGCCGCCAGATCCACGGCGATCAGCACGCGCCCGAAGATTTCTATCTCCCCCAATCGCGCCTGATACACGGTGCGCACGGTACTCTTCTGTTCCGCTGACGGCGCAGTGAAGGCGGCGAAGTCGTGGATGCCTTCGAGCAGTGTGAGCGCTTCAGCCATTGCCGCCACATCGAGAGGTTGCTCGACGTGGAGGGCGAGGTGGCGCAGGGTCGGCAGCGGCGCCGGGTTGTTGTCGATCAGGTAACGATAGTCACGCCGTAGCGCGCTACGGCGGGCATGGAACTCGGCGCTCACCTCACGCGCCGCCAGCACGCGCACATCGTCGGGCAAGAGGGCATTCATACCGCGCATAAGGGTCACAAGCCCGTGGCGCGTCTCGGTGCGCACATTGGCCACCTGGCCATGCGCGTGGACACCCGCATCGGTGCGCCCTGCAAGCGTGAAGCGCCGGCGTTCCTGGGTCAGTTCCTCCCAGGCCCCCTCAAGCGCGCCCTGCACCGAACGGCCCTGGTTCTGGAACTGCGAGCCGACGAAATCGGTACCATCATAGGCCAGTAGCAGGGCAATGTTTCGCACTAGACCAGTTCAATCATCGCCATCTCCGCGCCATCCCCGCGGCGCGGGCCGAGCTTCGTGATGCGGGTATAGCCGCCATTGCGGCCGCCATAGTCCTGCGGCGCGAACGTGAAGAGTTTGCGCATCGCGTCTTTGCTGGCCAGTTTCGAGAGGGCCATACGCCGGGCATGCGGCGTATCCTCGCGGGCAATCGTAATCAGCCGCTCCATCTCCGGCTGCACCGCCCTGGCTTTGGCCATGGTAGTCGTGATCTTGCGATGCTCGATCAGCGCAATCATCAAGTTGCGGTACAGCGCCTTGCGGTGCTCATACGAGCGCCCCAGCAGCTTACCGGCATGTCGGTGTCGCATGCTATCCTCGCTCTAGATGTCCGTGGCGGCGAAGCCGCTCACTAACGTGAAAATAAGCTCTCGGAGAGGGGTGTGGGGAAACCCGGTTTCCCCACACCCTCGTCCGCGGGAGGGCCTGGCCCTCACGCAGGAGTATGGGGAAACCCGGTTTCCCCAGACCCCCACCCGGTGGGAGGGCGCAGCCCTTCCAGGCAGAACCTTTCCTGGAGCCAGGGCGTGGGGAAACCGGGTTTCCCCACACCCCCACCCGGTGGGGGCGCAGCCCTCCCAGGCAGAACCTTTCCTGGAGCAGGGGTGTGGGGAAACCCGGTTTCCCCACACCCCCGCCCGCGGGAGGGCCTGGCCCTCACGCAGGGGTCTGGGGAAACCCGGTTTCCCCAGACCCCCACCCGGTGGGGGCGCAGCCCTCCCAGGCAGAACCTTTCCTGGAGCAGGGGTGTGGGGAAACCCGGGTTTCCCCAGCCCCCGCCCGCGGGAGGGCCTGGGAGGGCTTTGCCCTCCCAGGAACAACCGTAGGGCGCCCGCGGTCCCGCGTGCGTGGGAAGCGCTCTCACTCACTGGCCACAATCGTCGGGCGCGGGATGAAGCCGCGCTCATTCAACTTATCGCGGATCTCCTCCATGGACTTCTGCCCCAGGTTGCGCACGGAGAGCAGGGCCTTCTCGTCCATCTGCAGCACCTGCCCGACGCGGGTAATATCGGCGCGCTTCAGGCAGTTGTAGGTGCGCGTCGAGAGATCGAGTTCTTCGATCGGCGTATCGTACACATCGGCCGGAATGGTCAATCCATTCGGCGCAGGCGGCGCCTCGGGTTCCACCGCCAGGCGGTTGAAGTCGGCGATCGTCTGGCTGTACTGCACCAGCACCTGAGCCGCCTGACCCAGGGCATCCCCCGGTTTCAAGGTCCCATCGGTCCAGATCTCGATCAGCAGGCGATCGAAGTCGGTCGCCTGACCGATGCGGGTATTCTCGACCAGATAATTCACCCGTGGCACGGGGGTAAACATCGCGTCCACGGGGATCTCACCCAGCGGCAACATCGGGCGCTCATCAGCCGCGAGATACCCGCGTCCGCGTTCGATGGTCAATTCAAGCTCAAGCCGCGCATCGTCAGTGTCGAGTGTGCAGAGGTAGTGCTGTGGATTGACCACCTCACATTCCGGGGGCAGATCGATATCCGCGGCGGACACAGTTCCTGTCCCGCGTTTACTGAGCTGCGCGGTAAGCGGCCCGGTCGCGGTGGAGCGAACCCGCACCCCCTTGATGTTCAGCACCAACTCGGTAATATCTTCACGCATGCCTTCGATGGTGGCAAAATCGTGAAACACCCCATCAATTCTGATCCTGGTGATCGCCGACCCGGGAATGGCCGAAAGCAATACGCGCCGCAGCGCGTTGCCCAGCGTATGCCCGTATCCAGGGTCGAGCGGCTCGATCTTGAAGCGCCCATAATTATCTGCGGACTCCACCACCTCTATTTTGGGCATGGCGATGTCCAGCATGGCACGCCTCCTTACCTGTATCCAACACAGCAGCCAGCCGGGAGGGGAGGCATAGCCGCATGAGGGCATCGTGGCCCCCCTTCCCGTGCTGGCCCACATCTGCGATCTTACGACATAGGTTTCGATGCGGGCGGGTCGCGGAGGGCTACGCCCTTCGCGACCCGTCTGTTGCGCCCACGGCAGCCGGATCCTCCGGGCTTTGCCGGGGCGCGCACCCGCCGCGGGTGCAACAGAAGGCGCTTGCGGGGAGGCGGAGCCTCCCCGCGCCCCTCCCAACGAAGGTCGGGGGAACCATGTCTAACGACTGTAGAACTCAACGATCAACTGCTCATTAATGCCAGCCTCGGCATCTTCGCGGCGGGGCAGCGCCACCACGGTCCCGGAAAGATTCGGCGCATCGAGACGCAGCCAGTCGGGGGCGCGATGTTTGTTGAGCGTGCCGCTATCCACCAGATTCTTGAAATAGGCGCGGCGGCGGCTCTCGGGTCGCACAGCGATGACCTGACCAACCTTGACCGTAAACGAAGGGATATTCGTCTTCCGGCCATCAACCACAATATGGCCGTGGTTCACCAACTGGCGGGCCTGGGCCCGGGTCGTGGCAAAACCCAGCCGGTAGACCACATTGTCGAGGCGCCGCTCCAGCAAACTCAGCAGGTACTCCCCGGTCACCCCGCTGCGGCGCGCGGCCTGCTCGAAGGTCCGGCGAAATTGCCGTTCGAGCACGCCGTACATGTATTTGGCCTTCTGCTTTTCCTGCAACTGCAGGCCATAATCGGAAACCTGGCGCCGCTTTGCCGACGGACCGTGCTGTCCGGGCGGGAACGGTCGTCTGGTCAGGATACGTTGCCCCTTTTCGGTAATACCAATGCCGAGGCGCCGGCTCACTTTGCCGACGGGGCCTGTATAACGCGCCATATGCTTGCTATCCTCCCTGTTAGACGCGACGGCGCTTGGGCGGGCGACAGCCGTTATGGGGAATGGGCGTCACATCGGTGATCGCCGTCACCTGGAGACCGGCGGATTGCAGGGAGCGAATCGCCGCCTCGCGGCCCGACCCCGGCCCCTTCACAAAGACCTCGAGCGAGCGCATGCCATTTTCCATTGCCTTGCGGGCGGCCGCGTCGGCGGTGACCTGGGCGGCATAGGGCGTGCTCTTGCGCGAGCCTTTGAAGCCGCTCTGGCCAGCGCTGGCCCAGCAGATCACCGCGCCCTGCGGGTCGGTGATCGTCACGATCGTATTATTAAAGGTGCTGAGAATATGGGCCTGACCACGCGGCACATTCTTGCGCTCACGGCGCTTACCGCGCTGCCGACTGGCCGCTGCACCTGATTTCTGTCCCTTTGGGGGCATACCATGCTCCTTGACACACAGTTGGCACAGGCAGGCACCTCCTCGCCCACCTGTGCGCGTGGTTGCTACCGGCTATTGCGAGAAACGCTACACAAGCGCGAGGCGGCTCGCGCCTGGGGGCCAGGGGCGCATCGCCCCTGGCTCAAGCTACTTCCTGGTCTTCTTCTTGATCCCGATCGCCTGGCCGCGGCGGCCACGCCGGGTCCGGGCATTCGTGCGGGTGCGCTGGCCGCGCACAGGCATCCCGCGCCGGTGGCGCAGGCCACGGTAGCACCCGATGTCCATCAGCCGCTTGATGTTCAACTGCACCTCGCGGCGCAGATCGCCCTCCACGCGGTACTCACGGTCAACCACCTCGCGGATGCGGGCAACTTCCTCTTCGGTCAGATCACGCACCCGGGCATCAGGATTGACCTGGGCCTTGCGTAACACCTCGGCCCCATTTGATCGACCGATCCCGTAGATATAGGTGATGGCGATCCCGACCTTTTTGTTGCGGGGAATATCAACCCCGGCGATACGTGCCATGCACTTCCTCGTAACGCTAACCGGCTACGCGGGCAACCTGCGCGCCGGGCGCCTGCAGGCACCCGGCGGGCCGCGGCGCGCGCAGAACCTTTCGTGTCTCCCTCACCCCTGGCGCTGCTTATGCTTCGGTGTGCGCGAGCAGATCACGCGGATCACACCCTTGCGTTTAATCACCTTGCAATACTCGCAGCGGGGCTTGACTGACGCTCGTACTTTCACCACAGCCTCCCCGCGGCGACATGTCTGCCGCCGAAACAATCTACGCTTCGCCTGCCAACGCTCACCAAAAGACTATTATTTGTACCGGTACGTAATGCGTCCACGGGTTAGATCGTAAGGTGAAAGTTCGACCAGCACCCGATCACCCTTCAAAATACGAATATAGTTCATGCGCATCTTGCCTGAGATGTGGGCCAGCACCTCATGACCGTTTTCCAGTTCAACCCGAAACATCGCATTGGGCAACGGCTCGGTGATGGTACCCTCCATCTCGATCACATCCTTCTTTTTCGACATATCACTCCTTCGGCTGCGCCGATGGCTCCAGGAAGGGACCCAGGGCCTTCAGCATCGCATCGGTGACCCATGCAATATCCTGCTGTCCGTCTATCTCGTGCAACAGCCCCTGCCGCTGATAATACTCGATCAACGGCCTGGTCTGGGCAAAGTACACGTCCAGCCGATGCTGGGCGGTCTCCAGCGAGTCGTCGCTCCGCTGGTAGAGTTGCCCGCCGCATGCATCACAAATTCCCGGCCGGTGGGACGGGAAATAGTATATATTATACGTGGCTCCGCAAACTTTGCAAGTCTGGCGCCCGGCAATACGTCGCAGCAGCACGTCGTTGGGCACGTGCAGGTAGAGCACGGCATCGATCTTACCATTCTGCTCCGCGAGCGAGGTTTGGAGGGCCTCGGCCTGCTCCCTGGTGCGGGGGAAGCCGTCGAAAATCACCCCGGCGGCGCAATCAGGTTGGGCCACGCGCTCGAGGATCATGCGGATAACCACCTCGTCCGGCACCAGTTCGCCCCGGTCCATGTAGGACTTGGCGAGCATGCCCAGTTCGGTGCCTTCGCGCAGCGCTGCGCGAAAGAGATCGCCGCTAGCAACGTGGGTCAGCCCCGTGCGCTCGGCCAGCGTCTTCGCCTGTGTTCCCTTCCCTGCCCCTGGAGGCCCCAGCAAAATCACGTTGATGCTCATAGCGGCGCTCTCTTCACCTTCCCCGCACGCTTCGCCGCGTGCCAGCTTGCGCACGGACACTCTGCGTGTAACGAAGCCAGGTAGCGTAGGTCGCCCGCGAGCCACGCTACGCTGCGATGATACCACAAACGCGCCGTTTGTGTGACGGTCGGCGTCAACGACTCAGAAAGCCCTCGTAGTCGCGCATCACCAGTTGCGCTTCGAGCTGGCGCATCGTGTCGACCGCCACGCCGACGACGATGAGCAGCGCGGTGCTTCCCAGGCCAATCTGCAGCCCGGTGATGGATTGGGTGATGAAGGGCAGCACCGCAATCACCCCGAGGAAGAGCGCTCCGGCCAGGGTGATGCGGTTCAGCACCCGCATCAGGTACTGCTCGGTGTTTTTACCGGGGCGGATGCCCGGAATGAAGCCCCCGTTGCGCTGCAGGGTCTCCGGGATGTCCTGTTGCTGGAAGAGCACCAGCGTGTAGAAATAGGTAAAGCCAACGGTGAGCAAGAAGAGCAGGGAGATGTAGACGATCCCCCCGCCCTGGCCGGTCGGATTGAACGTATTGTAGAAGAAGCCGGCGACGGTGTTGCCAAAGCCAGGGGCGCCGGGGCGGTAGAACCAGGAGGCCACCACGCCGGGGAAAATAATAATGCTCTGGGCGAAGATGAGCGGGATCATGCCCGCCATGTTGACCTTGAGCGGAATATGGCTGCTCTGCCCGCCGTAGACCTTGTTGCCGCGCACGCGCTTGGCGTACTGCACAGGAATGCGCCGCTGGCCCTCCTGGATGAGCACAATCCCGACGATAGTCACCAGGGCAATGGCCACGAACAGGGCCAGGCCGATGAACGTGCCCACGTCGCCGGTCTGGCTGATCTGCACGCCCTGGACGATCACCGCCGGCAGGCGCGAGACGATGCCGCCGAAGATGATCACCGAAATGCCCTGGCCGATGCCGCGCTCATTGATCAGTTCGCCCATCCACACCAGCAGCATCGTGCCGGCGACCATGCTGGTCAGAATGGTAAAGGTCGGCAGGAAGTTGCCGACGATATCGAAGGGCGTGCGGAAGAGCGACTGACCCGCGCCGAAGCTGCGCTCAATGGTCAGGGTCTGACCATAGGCCTGGAGGTAAGCCAGGGGGATGGTCAACCACATCTGATAGCGGTTGAGCTTGATCCGGCCCTGCTCGCCCTCGCGCTGCAATTCCTGGAGCGCGGGGATGAGCGGCTGAAGCAACTGCATAATAATCGACGCGGTGATATAGGGGTAGACCCCCATCGCCGCCACCGAGAAGTTCTGCAGCGCGCCGCCGGCGAAGAGGTTGAGCAACTGGGCCAACTGATTGGTGGCCAGGGCCTCCTGGAGCTGGGCCAGTGACGCCGGGTTGATATTCGGCACCGGAATATGCGCGATCAGGCGGAAGATCAGCAGCATCCCCAGCGTAAAGAGGATGCGCCGTCGCAGATCGGGCAACTGAATGGCGCGAATGAGAGCCTGAAGCATCGTCGCGTGTTCCTCGCTCCCCGCGCATCCTCACGGATGCGCGGGGAGTTGTTGGCGGATACCCGTAGGGCAAACACCCTTGATCGTCAGCGCGTCTCGGCCCGGGTCTTCTTTGCCGCGGCGTTGCGCATCGAGGGATTAGGCCCCCGCGAGCGGGAATGGCGCTCGATCGTCAGCGGCAGTTCCACCACTGTTCCGCCGGCGGCCTCGATCTTCTGACGGGCGCTGGCGCTGAACTTGTGGGCATGCACCGTCAACGGGCCGGTCAGTTCGCCATCGCCGAGGATCTTCACCGGCAGGGCCTTGCGCCGCACGACCCGCGCCTCCAGCAGCGCTGCCGGTGTCACCACCACATCGGCGGGCCAGGCGGCGAGCCGCCCGACGTTCACCGTCTCATACTCCACCCGGAAGATGTTGGTGAAGCCCCGCTTGAACGGCATGCGCTTGACCAGGCGGTTCTGCCCGCCCTCGAAGGTGCGGTACGGCCCGGGACCGCTGCGGGCCTTCTGGCCCATCATCCCTTTGCCGGCGGTCTTGCCTTTGCCCGAGCCGTGGCCGCGGCCCACGCGCCTGGACTTGCGATTGGCGCCCTCGGCGGGCTTCAAGTCGTGCAGTTTCATGCGGCCACCTCATCGGGAAGCTCTTCGACCTCCACCAGGTGCCGCACTTTGAACAGCATACCCCGGATGGAGGGATTATCGGGCTTGATCACCGACTGGCCCAGCTTGCGCAGCCCCAGCGAGCGGATGGTATCCTTCTGGTCCTGCGCATAGCCAATCGTACTCTTGCGATAGGTAATGCGGAGCTTGCTCATACCGCGGCCTCCTCGCTCGCCGGAGCGCGACGGCTGCGCCGCGCGGCCAGTTCGTGCGGCGTCATATCGCGGCGCCGGGCCATCTCGCTCAGCGAGGTCATTTCGCTCAGGGCCTGGAAGGCCGCTTTGACGACGTTCACCGGATTGTTGCTGCCGTAGACCTTGGAGAGCACATCCTTGATCCCCGCGGCTTCAACCACCGGGCGAACGCCGCGGCCAGCGATCACGCCGGTGCCGGGCGCGGCGGGCCGGATCATGACCCTGGTGGCGGAAAACTTCGCCAGCACCTCGTGGGGGACGGTTCCACCCACCAGCGGCACGCGGATCAGGTTCTTCTTCGCGGCTTCGGTACCCTTGCGGATCGCCTCGGGCACTTCGGCAGCCTTCCCCATGCCCACGCCCACATGGCCCTTGCCATCGCCAACGACGACCACCGTGCTGAAGCTGAAGCGCCGGCCGCCCTTCACCACTTTGGACACGCGATTAATCTGTACGACGCGCTCTTCAAGATCGAGCCCATCGGGATTGATTCGTTCTCGGTTCACGCTTCCTCCCACAACGGTGGCGACTAGAAATTCAGGCCGGCTTCGCGCGCCGCCTCGGCGAGCGCCTTGACGCGCCCGTGGTACTTATAGCCGCCCCGGTCAAACACCACTTTCGTCACCCCGGCCGCCAGCGCCCGCTCGGCGACCAGGCGCCCCACCAGGGCCGCTGCCTGGGTCTTGGTTTTGCCCTCACCGCTCCAGCCCTTCTCGGTCGTCGAGGCGGCCACCAGCGTGCGGCCCTCAGTATCATTGATGACCTGGGCGTACATGTGCGCATTGCTACGGAAGACGCACAGGCGCGGGCGTTCGTGTGTGCCGCTCACGCGCTTGCGCAGGCGCCGGTGACGTCGAAGGCGCAGTTCGCGCGGAGTTCGCCTACCCATAGTTATGTTACCCTTGCACTAGCGATGGAGACAGCATCCCCCATCGACGAGCATCGGAATGGCGCCGGCGGTTCCGAACCTGTGGAGCGCCCAGAACCGCATACACCTTACTTGGCCTTACCGGCCTTGCCGGCCTTGCGGCGGATCTTCTCCTCGGCGTACTTGATGCCCTTGCCCTTATAGGGCTCCGGCGGGCGCAGGCTACGGATGCGGGCCGCTTCCTCGCCGACCACCTGCTTATCGATCCCGCGCACCAGCAGGCTCAACGGTTCGTTGGCGCTCTTGCGCTCGCCAACAACATACTGCACGTTGGGCGGAGGATCGATCCGCACCTGGTGCGAAAAGCCCAGGTTGAGCACCAGCGTCTGGCCCTCCAGGGCCGCGCGATAGCCAACGCCGTTGATCTCCAGGGCCCGCGTCCAGCCATCGGTCACCCCGACGATCATGTTGCTGAGGAGAGTGCGCGTCAGGCCGTGGAGCGCCTTGTGCTGCTTGTTGTCCGATGGCCGATTGACCGTGAGGGTGCCATTTTCCTGGGTGATGATCATGTCAGGGTGGAGTTGCTGGGTCAGGGCGCCTTTCGGCCCCTTGACCGTCACCTGGTTCCCCTCGTCGATCGTCACCTGGACGCCTGTCGGCACGGCGATCGGCTTTTTTCCAATCCGCGACATATCAGCTTCCTCCCCTACCAGACGTAGCAGAGCACCTCACCGCCCACGCGCTCGCGCCAGGCATCGTGGCCGGCCAGCACCCCTTTGGGAGTCGAGAGAATGCTCAGACCGAGGCCCCCGCGCACCCGCGGAATATCCTCGCGTTTGGTGTAGATACGCAGGCCGGGCTTGCTCACCCGGCGCAGGCCGGTAATCGCCGGCCGGCGGTCGGGCATATACTTGAGCGTGATGGAAAGCGTATGGTATGGCTTTCCTTCAATCACGGCGTAATCTTTGATGAACCCTTCGCGCTTGAGAATATCGGCAATGGCCAGCTTCATCTTCGACGAAGGGATATTGACAACGCTTTGACGCGCCATGCAGGCATTGCGAATGCGCGTCAGCATATCGCCAATTGGATCGTTAACGCTCACCGGGAGCCTCCTCACACGTCGGGCGCCGGTTGCTGGCTAGCACGCTCCCGGCGCGGCATCGAGCGCGGCCGCTCGGGGTCTGCGCGGGGGCGTGGCACAACCGGGCCACACCGCATCTGCTATGTATCTGCCATCCCACGTCTACCAGCTCGATTTGACCACGCCCGGAATGAGTCCTTTCAGGGCGTGTTCCCGAAAGCAGATGCGGCACATGCCGAATTTTCGCATATACGCCCGCGAGCGGCCGCAGATTTTACAACGGTTGTACTCACGCACCTTAAACTTCTGCGGGCGTTGCGCTTTGACGATCCAGGATGTCTTCGCCAAGGGTGTTCCTCCTAACATGTTGGGCTGGTGAGCGCGCGCTCCTGGCCCAGACTAATCGCGAAATGGCATACCGAGGCGCTTGAGCAAGGCATAGGCATGCTCATCGTTGGTGGCGCTGGTGACGATCACCACCTCGAGGCCTCGCAACTTATCGATCTTATCGTAGTCAATATCTGGGAAGACGATCTGCTCGCGCAGCCCCAGACTGAAATTGCCTCGTCCATCAAACGAACGCCGGCTCACCCCGCGGAAGTCGCGGATACGGGGGAGAGCCAGGTTGACGAGCCGGTCGAAAAAGTCGTACATCCGATCGCCGCGGAGCGTCACCATCGCCCCGATGGCTATACCCTCACGGAGCTTGAACGAGGCGATCGACTTGCGGGCGCGGGTAATCACCGGCTTCTGCCCGGTAATCGTCGTCAGATCGTTCACGGCGGCATCGAGGGCCTTGGCGTTCTGCACCGCCTCGCCGACACCGACATTGACCACAATCTTGGTCAGCCGGGGCACTTGCATCACCGACGAGAACTTGAACTCTTCCTTCAGGGCAGGCACAATCTCCTGCAAGTACTTCTCACGCAATCGAACCATGGTTATGATCTCCAGGGGCTTCACCTGAACAACGGGGAAGCCGGGCTTCCCCGTGACCCGGCCCACCGGGGGCAAAGCGGAGGCGCGACGCCGAGGAAACGGGTTTCCCGACGCCCCGACGTGCCGGAAGGAGGGTGCGCGCTCCCGCCCCGAGCTACTTATCCACGATCGCGTCGCAGGCCTTGCAGAAGCGCACCTTGCGCGGCCGGCCCTTACGATCGGTCTCCTCCAGGAAGCGATGGCCCGTCCGTGATCTGCGCCCGCAACTGGGGCAGATGAGCATCACGTTGGAAACGTGGAGCGGCGCTTCCATCTCGATAATGCCGCCGGGTTTACCGGGGCCGCGGGCCTTCATATGGCGCTTGACAATGTTCAGGCCCTCAACCACCACACGCTCCTCACGGGGGAGGGCGCGCTTGATCTTGCCCTTGCGGCCCTTATCTTTCCCGGCGATGACCAACACCTCATCACCAGTTTTCACGTGCATAGGGGTACCTGCGTTTCCAACTCAGATGTCCATGCGGCTACGCCGCACAACGCCGCAATGAAAATAAGGTTGTTCTTGGGAGAGCTGCCAAACCCTCCCACGGGCGGGGTATGGGGAAACCCGGTTTCCCCATACCCCTGCGTGAGGGCCAGGCCCTCCCGCGGGTGGGGGGGGTGGGGAAACCCGGTTTCCCCACCCCCCTCCTCAGAGGGACTATGTTCACGTTAGAGCACTTCCGGCGCCAGCGAGACGATGCGCATGAATTGCTTCTCGCGCAGTTCGCGGGCCACCGGCCCGAAGATGCGCGTGCCGCGCGGATTGTTCTCTTTCCCGATAATCACGGCGGCATTATCATCGAAGCGGATGTGCGAACCATCGGGCCGGCCATACTCTTTGGCCGTGCGGATAATCACCGCGCGCACCACCTCGCCCTTCTTCACCGCGCCGCCCGGCGTGGCCTGCTTCACCGTCGCGACAATAATGTCGCCGACGCGGCCATACTTCACCACCGATCCTCCCAGGACGCGGATGCACATGATCTCTTTGGCGCCCGTATTATCGGCGACCTTCAGACGGGTCTGCACCTGGATCATTGCGCTTACTCCTCACCACGCTGCAGGATCTCCACCACCCGCCAGCGCTTGGTGCGGCTCAGGGGACGGGTCTCCTCGATGCGCACGACATCGCCCACTTTGCAGGCATTCTCCTCATCGTGGGCGTGAAACTTGCTGGTCTTCCGAATGATCTTGCGGTAGAGGGGATGGGGCTTGAGATAGTCCACCGCAACGACCACCGTCTTCTCCATCTTATCGCTCACCACGCGCCCGACCTTCTGGGTGCGGCGCACGGTAGCGGGCTGCTCAACCTCACTCATAGCCCAGCTCCTGCTCCAGTTCCCGCTCGCGCAGGATGGTCTTGATCCGCGCGATCTCCTTCTTCACCTGGCGGGGGCGCGACGTATTGGTGAGGCTGCCGGTGACTTTCTGGAAGCGCAGGTTAAACAACTCTTCGTAATGAAGCTTGAGCTGCTCGCGCAATTTCGCGTCGTCCAGATTGCGCAACTCACTCGCTTTCGCCACTGCTCACCTCCGGCTCCACATCATCGCGCGTGATAATCTTGCACTTGATCGGCAATTTCTGGGCGGCGCGGCGCAGCGCTTCCATAGCGACCTCTTCGCGCACGCCGGCCAGTTCGAACATCACGCGGCCGGGCTTGACCACGGCCACCCAGTGATCCACGCTCCCCTTGCCGCCGCCCATACGGGTTTCGGCCGGTTTCTGGGTCACAGGCTTATCCGGAAAGATTCTGATCCAGACTTTACCGCCACGCTTGACATAGCCGGTAATAGTACGGCGGGCGGACTCGATCTGCCGACTGGTGATCCACACCGGTTCGAGCGCCATGAGACCATACTCGCCAAAGGCCACGCTGTTGCCGCGGTAGGAGAGGCCTTCGCTGCGCCCCTTCTGTTGTTTGCGGTATTTGGTGCGTTTAGGAAGCAGCATGGTCACCCCTCCTCGAACGGCGCTCGCCGCGCTCGCCGCGCTCGCCGCGCTCAGGGGCCGCCGCGCTCACCTGCTGCTCCACCTGGGCCTTCCCGAGCTGATCGGGGAACACCTCGCCCTTGTAGATCCAGACCTTCACGCCGATGCGCCCATAGGTGGTATGGGCATGCACGGTTGCGTAGTCAATATCGGCGCGGAGGGTATGGCGGGGCACGCGGCCCTCACTCTCATTCTGCACGCGGGCCATTTCGGCGCCGCCCAGGCGCCCTGAGCAGCGGATGCGCACGCCCTGGGCGCCCAGGCGCATGGCGCGCTGCACCGCCTGCTTCATGGCGCGTTTATAGCTAACCCGTTTGTTGATCTGCTCGGCAATGCTCTCGGCGACCAGTTGCGCGTCCAGTTCCGGCTGGTGGATCTCCTGAATGTTCAGTTTGATCTTTTTTCCGGTACGCTTTTCCAATGTGCTCTTCAGTTGATCAACATTGGTGCCGCGCTTGCCGATCACGATTCCCGGCTTGGCGGTGTAAACCGTCACTTCGATCTTATTCGCCGAACGCTCGATCTCGATGCGCGAGACGCCAGCGTTGGCCAGTTCCTTAGCGATCAACTTACGCAACTCCAGATCCTCGTGGAGTTGTTGTGTATACATCTCCCGCTCGGCAAACCATGTCGACTGCCAGGTCTTAATGTAGCCGAGGCGAAAGCCGATCGGATGAACTTTGCGTCCCAAGAGAGCCTCCTCCTGGCAGGTTACTCGTCCGCTTCGTCGTCAACGATCACCGTAATATGGGTCGTTGGCTTGCGGATCTGGTTTGCCATCCCGCGCGCGCGGGGCATAAACCGCTTGAGCACCGGCCCCTGGTCGGCGTAGATGTACTTAATGACCAGGGAGCTCCGGTCCATTTCGAAATTATGTTCCGCGTTTGCCGCGGCCGACTTGATCGTGCGGGCCACCTCGCGGGCCGCCTTCTGCGGCATATAGTCCAGGGTTGCCAGGGCCTTATCCACCGGCATCCCCCGCACCACATCCATCACCAGGCGAACCTTTAACGGCGAAATGCGCACGTAGCGAGTAACTGCTTTGACTTCCATAGGTGTACTCGTTGGCGCCCCTTCAAACGCGACGCACGACAAACCTGGTCATTGTACCACACATGGGCGTCACTTCATTTTGCCGCGCTTATCGGCCTTCTTGCCGCCATGGCCGCGGAACAGCCGGGTCGGGGCAAACTCGCCGAGTTTGTGCCCGACCATGTTCTCGGTAATGTACACCGGTACGTGGCGCCGGCCATCGTGCACGGCAATGGTATGGCCGATCATCTGCGGGAAGATGGTCGAGTCGCGCGACCAGGTGCGCAGCACGCGCTTCTCGTTGGTGCGATTCATGGTCTCGACGCGCTCGAGCAGCTTGATATCCACGTACGGTCCCTTCTTCGACGAACGGGACATATGAATGAAGCCTCCTTAAACTGCTGCTAGGGCTTGCGCCGGCGGATAATAAAGCGATCGGAACGCTTGTTGTTCCGCGTCCTCACGCCACGGGCCGGCTTGCCCCATTTGGTCTTGGGCGTGCTCATACCGATCGGCGCGCGGCCCTCGCCACCGCCGTGGGGATGGTCGCGCGGGTTCATCGCCGAGCCACGGACGCGGGGGCGCCGGCCGAGCCAGCGGGCGCGCCCGGCTTTGCCAATGCGAATGTTTTGATGATCCACATTGCCGACCTGGCCGATGGTTGCCATGCAGCGGAGATGGATCATGCGGATCTCGCCGGAGGGCATACGCAGGGTGGCATAATCGCCCTCCTTGGCCATCACCTGCGCGGCGGTGCCAGCGCTACGCACCAGCACCCCGCCGCGGCCGATCTCGAGCTCCACGTTATGCACCTGCGTACCGAGCGGAATGGCGCTCAGGGGCAGGGCGTTGCCCACGCGAATATCGGCATTGGGGCCGCTCATCAGCACATCGCCGACGCTGAGGCCCACCGGCGCGATAATGTAGCGCTTCTCGCCGTCGGCGTAGGCCAGGAGGGCAATCCGCGCGGAGCGGTTGGGATCGTACTCGATCGCCTGGACGCGGGCCGGAATGCCGTGCTTGTTGCGCTTAAAGTCAATGATGCGATAAAAACGCTTATGCCCGCCGCCGCGATGCCGGGTGGTGATACGGCCCTGATTGTTTCGCCCGGCGCGCTTGCGCAGCGGCTCAATCAGCCCCGGTTCCGGGCGTTTTCCTCTGGTCAATTCATCGAAGGTCGAGACCGACATATTGCGCCGGCCCGCCGAGGTTGGCTTGTATTTTCGCACACCCATGGTTCTTCTCCCTGGCGGGTGAGGGCGCCGATCCCTTCCGACGCCCGTTGTATCGCGCCGTTCGGGCGGTTGTCGCGCTACCGTGCTGGCAACGCGACGCCCCTGGCGCCTAACGTGAAAATGGGGAAACCGGATTTCCCCATGCCCCTGCCCCCGGGAAGGTGAGGGCGCAGCCCGTGCGCAGGGGTCTGGGGAAACCGGGTTTCCCCAGACCCCCACCCGGTGGGAGGGGTTGGGAGGGCTACGCCCTCCCGAGAATTATGTTCATCCCGTCAGTGTGCGGCGCGAGCCGCATGGACGGCTGATGAGAACGCGGTTGTAAACCTGTCAGGCGCGGCGCAGGAGCGCGCTCAACAATCGAGAAACTCCTGGCGCCGCGGGCGGAACGGGAGTCGTGGAGAGGCCAGGCCGCTCCACGCTCCTCCAACGGCAACGCCAGCGCGAACCATGGCCTAGCTCTCGAAGACCTCGATCCGGTCGCCCGGCGCGAGGGTGACAATCGCCTTCTTCCAGTCGCGCGTATAGCCCGTCTCGCGACCGCGGCGCTTCAATTTGCCGCGCACGTTCATGGTATGCACCTTCGTCACGGTGACATCGAAGATCGTCTCGACGGCGCGCTTGATTTCCGGCTTGCTCGCGGTGCGCAGCACCTCGAAGGAATACTTGTTGTCAATCATCAACGTGGTATTCTTCTCGGTGATGAGCGGGCGAATGATAATCTCATGGGGCGTTGGCATGGCAGCACCTATTCCTTATCACTGACCGTCGCGCCAGCGCCCAGAATACCCTCGACCACGGCGACGGCGGCCCGGGGCATCACGATGTTGTCGTAGGAGAGCAAATCGCGCACATTCAGGTAGCTCGCCAGGATGGTCTTGACCGCGGGCAAGTTATTGGTCGAACGCTGGACGGTCAGGTTATCCGGGCTTTTGCTGTCAATGACGATCAGCGTCTTGCCGCTCAGGCCGTGGGCCTGCAGGAAGGCAAGCGCGTCTTTGGTGCGCGGTCGCTCAAAGCGCAGCGCGTCTATGAAGCGAATTTGCTCGGCGGCGAACTTGGCCGAGAGGGCCGAACGGACGGCTAGCCGGCGCATCTTGCGCGGCATCTGCTGCCGGTACGAGCGCGGATGCGGGCCATGGGCGATGCCGCCGCCCTTACGATGGGGGGCGCGAATGGAGCCCTGGCGGGCGCGCCCGGTCCCCTTCTGGCGATAGAGCTTGCGGGTCGAGCCGCTGACTTCGCCGCGACCGCGGGTGTTATGCGTACCCAGGCGCGCATTGGCCTGCTGCATCACCACGTACTGGTGCATAACCGGCACATTGGGGGTGATGCCGAAGACATACTCACTGAGTTCGATGCTCCCCACCAGCTCGCCGGCCTGATTGTAAAGCGACGTTTGCATCGGTATCACCTCTTACTGCTTCACGGCGCGGCGGATGTGGAGCAACCCATTGCGCGCACCCGGAACGGACCCCTTGACCAGCAGCAGATTGCGCTCGGGGATGACCTCGACGACCTCGAGGTTCTGCACGGTCACCCGCTTGCCGCCCATGCGTCCGGCCATCTTCTGGCCCTTCCAGACGCGGCCAGGGGTGGTGCCGGCCCCGATCGAGCCAGGGGCGCGATGCCGGTCGCTCTGGCCGTGGGTCTTGGGGCCACCCCGAAAGCCGTGGCGCTTGACCACGCCGGCAAAGCCGCGGCCCTTGGAGGTGCCCGAGACATCAACTTTCTGCCCGGCCCGGAACAGGTCGACGTTGATCACCTCGCCGACGGTGTGCTCTTGCGGATTATCGGCGCCAAACTCGCGCAGGACGCGCAGCATCACGCCAGCGCCCTTGAGGTGGCCCTGCTGGGGCCGGGTCAACTTTCGCGCCGGCACCTCTTCGAAGCCGAGCTGCACCGCCGCGTAGCCATCGCGCTCGACCGTGCGCACCTGGGTGACCACGCACGGCCCGGCGCTAATGACGGTCACCGGGATAACCTCACCGTTTGGGGTGAAGACCTGCATCATGCCAACTTTTCGGCCCAACATTCCATGAACCATGATGATCACCTCCGCAGCATGCGTCTCTGCGCAGCGGCTGCATGTTCTTCTGGCTTCCCTGGACATGGTTCACGCCTGCGTGAGCGTTGGAGGAGCGCGAGGGGGCTACGCCTCCCTGCGCTTCCGTCTTGAGAGGGCGCAGCCCTCCCAAACCCTCCCGCGGGCGGGGGGATAGGGAAACCCGGTTTCCCCAGACCCCTGCGCTGCGCCCTCCCCTTCCCGGGGGCAGGGGCGTGGGGAAACCCGGTTTCCCCACCCCCGTCGCCGAGGGTTTATTTTCACGTCAGGCCGCGCAGCGAAATCATGCCTTACGCTGTTGCATGCAACTTCACGAGCGTGTCTGGAAGAGCGACGGAGCGCTCGCGTTCGCACCAATGCGTGAAGCCATTACAGCTTGATCTCGATATCCACGCCAGCGGGCAGGTTGAGCTTCATCAGCGCGTTGATGGTTTGCTGGCTCGGATCGAGCACGTCGATCAATCTTTTGTGTGTTCTTATCTCAAATTGTTCCTGCGAGTCCTTATCGATAAAGCCCGAGCGAATAACGCTGAACTTCTCGATCCTGGTAGGCAGGGGCACCGGGCCGGCCACCAGCGCGCCGGTGCGTTCGGCTGCCTCGACGATCTGGCGCGCGGACTGATCGAGAATCTTATGGTCGTACGCCTTGAGGCGGATACGCACCTTTTGCCTGGCCATAGGTTTCCTCTATCGCAAGACGGCGGGGCGAGGCCGGGGCCTCGCCCCGCCGAGAACGCCCGACTATTCAATAATCCTGGTGACGACGCCCGCGCCGACGGTGCGCCCGCCCTCGCGGATGGCGAAGCGCAGGCCCTCTTCGATGGCCACCGGCACGATCAACTCCACCCCCATCACCACATTATCCCCCGGCATCACCATCTCCA
>Ga0209227_1000289_pt1 | contig 43593 bp, 29 predicted proteins | sample YNPBryantNP2012_FD_185815 | JGI IMG/M metagenome (GOLD analysis project Ga0209227, IMG submission 185815) | Anoxygenic and chlorotrophic microbial mat microbial communities from Yellowstone National Park, USA - YNP Bryant NP 2012 (SPAdes)... ...
CTCGGCGCAGCCGCGCATTGCCCTCGATGTGGGCGAGGATGCGGTCTTTTTCGATAACCCTGACCTGCCCCACACGCGTTCCGAGATGGCCCTGCCGCTGCGTGTGCGTGGGCGCGTGATCGGCGTGTTGGATGTGCAGTCCACCGCAGGGGGCGCTTTCGGCGGCGAGGATGTGGCGATCCTGCAGACGATGGCCGATCAGCTTGCCCTTGCCCTGGAGAATGCCCGCCTGCTGGAAGAGACCCAGCGCGCCCTGAACGAACTGCGCGTCCTCTACGGTGAGTACGTCCGCCGTGGGTGGGAGCGCTTGGGCCAGATGCCGGCCTTTGAGTACGACCGCGTCCAGGTTATGCCAGTTCCACCGCGCGCCGACCCGCTGCTGGAGGAGGCGGTCCGTTCCGGACAGGTTGTTTCCCGCGCTGCCGGCGATGGGGGCGGCACTGCCCTGGTCGCACCGCTGCGGCTGGGTGAACAGGTCATTGGCGCCATCGCCCTGGAAGAGACAGAAGGCGGTCGCATGTGGAGCGAGGACGAGATCGAGCTGGTGCAGGCGGTGAGCGAGCAGGTGGCGCGAGCGCTGGAAAGCGCCCGCCTCTACCAGATGGAGCAGGAGCGCCGCCGCATCGCCGATGCCCTGCGCGACATGTCCCGCGTCGTCAGCTCGACCCTCGACCTGCAACAGGTCATCGACCGCCTGCTCGATCAGTTGGGCCGCCTGATCCCCTTCGACACGGCCTCTGTCCAGTTGTTTCACGAGGAGGGGCGAGAGTTGATCGGCGGGCGGGGCTTTGACCTGGCGGCGGCCCAGGCGCACGCCGACCTGCTGCGCCCTCTCTCGGAAGACCCGCTGCTGGCCGAGGTCGTTGCCAGACGGGCGCCGCTGGTGATCCCCGATACCCATGCCGATCCGCGCTGGGAGGTGCGGCAGGAGACGATCGCCGTCCGTTCCTGGCTGGCTGCGCCGTTGGTGGTTGGCGAAGAGGTGCTTGGCGCCCTGCTGATCGACCATCATACGCCCAACCTCTACAGCGAAGAGACGGGCGAGCTGGCGGGCACCGTCGCGGCGCAGGCCGCCGTGGCGATCCAGAACGCCCGCTTCTTTGCCGAAGCCCGCCGGGCGGCGGAGGAGCAGGAGCGCCTGGCCCGCCTGGCGACCATTGCCAGCTCTACGCTTAACCTGGAAGAACTGCTGGGCCTGCTGGTGGAGGAGGCGCGGCTGCTTGTCGACGCAGAGACCATGGTGTTGATGGTTCTCAGGGAGGAGGAGAACGCGCTGGTGGGCAGCTATATCTCCCGCGCTGATCACCTGGAGTCGCTTCCCTTCGAGTGGCGCATCCCTCTCGACACGCCTGGCTTTGAGCTGAGCATCTTTAGTCGCCGCGGGGCGTACTATTCCAACATGGGGCTCCAGGACCCCAACATCATCCCCGCTTACAGGCCGTACATGGAAGCGCTGAACGTGCGCAACTTTTGCGGCGTGGCTTTGCTGCTGCGGGAACAGAGCATTGGCGAGCTGTATGCTGTCAACCGCCAGGGCGGCTTTAGCCGCAACGAAGTGCGTCTGATGCGGGCGGTCACCGGCTACGTGGCCAACGCGATCGAAAATGCCCGCCTGTTCCAGGAGACCATCCGTCGCGCCGAGAGGGAAAGCAAGATCACCGAGATCGTCACCAGGATTCGCGCTTCGACGTCGATGGAGGCGATTGTCCGCGCGGCGGCCGAAGAGCTGAGCCAGGCATTGGGCGTGGCGCGGGTGCTGGTGCGCCTGGGGGTGGAAGCTGGGCCGCCTGCGGCAGCCGATGGGCCTGCCTACCCCCAGGTGGAGGAAGGAGAGGAAGACGATGCAATGGCGTGAATTGTGGCGTCGTCGGCGCACCCTGCGGGCGCAGACCATCATCGGCCTGCTGCTCTCCCTGTTCTTTTTCCTGGTTGCCGCGTCGATCTTTGGGCGGCAGTTGCTGCTTCTGGTCGATGCCGTGGCAGTGATGCGCCAGGAGACCGCGCGTCTGGTTCTGGTGCAGAGTATCTCAGCTCAGACAGCCGAAGCCCAGTTGCTGGTTCAGCGCTCCATGACGCGCCAGAATGCTGGAATGCTGGTTCAGGACCTGGGTGCGATCCTGGACAGCCTGTGCAGCGAGCGAGCGGCCCTGGAGGAGGGCCTGCTTGACATGTCGCCAGAGGAGGAACTGTACGGGAGGACCAGGGGGGTGATTGCCTCGCTGGGTTCGTTCATCGACTTTGCGGCGACGATCGCCGGGCCTGCGCAGGCTGGCGACTGGGCAAGGGTTGACGAGTACTCCCGGCTGTTGAATGTGACCCGCATGGATGTGCAGAGCTATGTGGACAGCCTGGCCGACATCGCCACGCAACGCCAGCAGGACGCCGGCGATCAGGTGCGGCGCGCGCTGAATGGGATGCTCTGGATTGCCAGCCCCTTTGTGCTGCTTGCGCTGGGCATCGCGATGACCGTCGTCGGGCTGATCACGCGCAATGTGCGCCGCCGCGCGGCGGAGCTGGGAGCGTCGGCGGCGCGCCTGGCGGCCGGCCGCTTCGACGAGCGCGTGCCGGTGCCGGTGGAGGATGAGCTGGGCCAGCTTGGCCATTCCTTCAACAGAATGACCGAGCAGCTCCAGGGCCTCTATTTGAGCCTGGAACAAAAGGTGCAGGAACGCACGGCAGACCTGGCCAGGCGCAGCGCTCAACTGCAAGCAGCGGCCCAGGTCGCCCGCGAGGCGACGGCAATCCTCGACATCGAGCAGCTCCTGGGCAACGTGGTGCGCCTGATTTCGGATCGCTTTGGCTTTTACCACGCCGGCATCTTTCTGCTGGACGAGGCGGGCGAGTACGCCGTGCTGCGCGCCGCCAGCAGCGAGGGCGGGCAGCGCATGCTGGCGCGCGGACACAAGCTCAAGGTCGGCCAGGTGGGTATTGTCGGCTACGTGACCGGCACGGGTGAACCGCGTATCGCCCTGGATGTCGGCGCCGACGCCGTCTTTTTCGACAACCCCGACCTGCCGCTCACCCGTTCCGAGATGGCTTTGCCCCTCAAGGTTGGCGATCAGATCATCGGCGCGCTGGACGTGCAGAGCACCGAGCCGGCTGCCTTTAGCGAAGAGGATGTGGCGGTGCTGAGCACGATGGCTGACCAGATCGCTGTGGCCATCCAGAACTCCCGCCTGGTTGCCCAGACGCAGAAGGCGCTGGAGGAAGTCAGGACGCTGCACCGGCAGTACATCGACCGCGAGTGGGCGCGGGTGACCAAGGAGCGCGGCGAGATCCGTTATGAGCACGTGCGCGTTGGCTCACCGCTGCCCCCCGATGCCCGCTTCCCCGAGATCGAGCAGGCCCTCCGCAACCGTCAGCACGTCGTGTTGACGGCAGAGGATGGCAATGGCCGCGGCGACAAGGTCAAGTCGGCCCTGGCCGTGCCGATCCGCCTGGGCGACCGCGTCCTTGGTGTGCTCGACCTGCAAGAGACTGAGCAGCCCCGCCGCTGGACGGCGGAGGAAATCGCCCTGGTCGAGACGATTTCGGACCAGATGGCCCAGGCGCTGGAGCGCGCCCGCCTGTTCGAGGATACGCAGGCCGCTCTGGCCACGACAGAAGAACAGGCGCTGCGGCTGGCCTTGCTCAACCGCATGAGCGAGCAACTGAACCGCGCCGGCAGCGTGGACGAGATCATGAACATCGCCGCGCAGCACGCGCAGGAGATCTTTGGCGCCGACCGCGTTCACCTCTCGATGCTCACCGAGGGGCAGGACGCTTTCGAAATCCGCGCCCTGAATGACCGGACGGGCAGGGCGCATCTGGGAGAGAGGACGGCGCTTGCCGACACGGTTCTGCGGCCGGTGATCGAAGAAAATCGCCTCCTCCTGCTGACAGACGTGCGCGATGCGCGCATGAAACCGATCCGTTCCATGATGGCAGCGCCGGTCACCGTGGGCGGCGCGACGGCCGGTGTGCTCAGCGTCGAAAGCGTGCAGACGGCAGCCTATACCTCGCGTGACGGCAACCTGCTCCTGCAGGTCGCCTCGCTGCTCTCGACCGCCCTGGAGAACCGACGCCTCTTCGAGCAGGCTCGCGTCCGTGCCGAGCAACTGGCCGTCCTGAACGAGCTGGGCCAGGCGCTGACGGCTACCTTCAACGTTCAGGAGGTAGTCAAGCTGGCCTATCAGGGCGCCTCGCGCCTGATCGATACGACCAACTTTTACCTCGCCCTCTACGATCCCCAGGCGGATATGGTCAACCTGCTCATCAACCTGACCGAGCTGGAGGACGACGGGCACATCATGTCCTTCCCTGCCAGCCGTGGCCTGGCCGGCCATGTCATCCGCACCCGCAAGCCCTTGCTGATCAAGGAGAAGATGGAAGAGGTCAAAGCGGAACTGGGCATTGCCTCGATCGGCGCGGGGGCCCAGTCCTGGCTGGGGGTGCCGATGATGATCGGCGACCAGATCCTGGGCGTGATCGCGGTGCAGAGCTACAACAGGACCTTTGCCTTCGACGAAGAAGATCGCGACCTCCTGATTGCTGTGGCGAACCAGACGGCGATTGCCCTGCAAAACGCCCGTCTGTTCGAAGAGGCGCGCATCCGCGCCGAGGAGCTGGCCGTGCTCAACGACCTGGCCCAGGCGCTGACGCTCACGCTCAACGTCGACGAGGTGCTCGAGCAGGCGTACAGAGGGGCCTCACGGCTGGTCGATACGGCCAACTTTTACATCGCCCTGTACGACGAAGAAAAGGACGAGATGCGCTTCCCCTTCAACGTGACCGAGTCGACGATCGATCGCCAGATCGCAACGCTGCCGGGCGGGGAGGGGATTACCGGCTATGTCGTGCGCAACCGCAAGAGCGTCCTCATCGAAGAAAACCTGCCGGCCCGCCTGAGCGAGATGGGCATTACCATGGTGGGCGAGACGGCGACCTGCTGGCTGGGGGTGCCGATGATGATCGGCGAGCGCGTGCTGGGCGTCATGGCCGTCCAGAGCTATACCACCCCTCGCCTCTATGACGAGCATGACCGCGACCTGCTGACAGCCATCGCCAGCCAGACAGCCATTGCCCTGCAGAACGCCTATCTCTTTGCCGAGACCCAGACGGCGCTGGCCGAGACCGAGGCGCTCTACAAAGCCGGTCAGCGCATCTCGGCGGCCAGCAGTGTGACCGAGATTCTGGCCGCTGTTGCCGAAGAGATCGCCATCCCCGGCGTCAACCGCACCGTCTTGTGGGACGCCGAGCGCGACAGCGAGGGCGAGGTCGTGGCCTTTGTTGCTGTCACGAGCTGGTACAGCGGTCGAGGGGCGCCGCCCTTGCCGACCGGCGTTCGCTTCTCTCTGGGCGAGTTTCCCTCGATCAGGATGGCGCTGGCGAGCGAGCCATTCCTCTCCGATGACATCCAGACGGACGAGCGCATCGACCACAGGCTCAAGGTAGTCTTTCGCCAGCAAGGGGTCTCGGCGCTGGCTGTTTTGCCGCTGTGGGTTGGCGGACGCCAGGTTGGGGTGGTGATGGTGGTCGGCGAGCAGCCCTTTCACTTTGGCGATCGGGAGAGGCGCCTCTACAGCTCGTTGGCGCGGCAGATGGCGGTGGCGGTGGACAACCTGCGCCTGCTCGACGAGACCAGTCGCCGCGCGACGCAACTGGCGACCGCCGCCGAGGTCTCACGAGCTGCTTCCTCCATCCTCAACCTGGACGAGCTGATCCCGCAGACGGCGGAACTGATCCGCGAACGGTTCAACTATTACTATGTTGGCGTCTTTCTCGTCGATGAGAGCGGCAGGTGGGCCGTCCTGCGGGCGGGCACAGGAGAGGCCGGGCGACGCATGCTGGAGGCAGGGCACCGCCTGGAGGTCGGCGGGGCCTCGATGATCGGCATGTGCATTGCCGAGGGCAAGAGCCGCGTCGCCTTCGACGTGGGCGAGGAGGCCATCCACTTTGATAACCCCTACCTCCCTGACACCCGTTCCGAGATTGCCTTGCCCCTGATCAGCCGTGGCCGCGTCATTGGCGCCATGACCATCCAGTCGACCCAGCCGGCAGCGTTTACCCCGGAGGACATCACCGTCTTGCAGACGATGGCTGACCAGTTGTCCAACGCCATCGAGAACGCCCGCCTCTTCTCCGAGACCGAGCGCGCGCTGGAAGAAACGCGCGAACTGTACCAGGTCAGTCAGGCCATCGGCTCGGCTGCGACGCCGGAGGCGGTACGCCAGGCGCTGGTCGACTTTGCCGCCACCGCCGGCGTCGACCTGGCCCGCATTCTTCTGCTGGAGCGGGATGAGATGGACCAGCCGACGCACGTCGTTATGGCCGAGAGCTGGACGGTGGACAACCGCCCCGTGCAGCCCTTCGGCGTCCGTCTCTCGCTGCAGAGTTATCCCTTTGCTGACTTTTTGCAGCCGTCGGCGCAAGTTGTCGTCGAGAACCTGCACAACGACCCGCGGGTGAACGAGGCGATACGCATCCTGATGGAGGTCAGCGGCCTGCGCTCTTTTGCCGTGATCCCCATTGCGGTGGGCGATCGCTCTGTCGGCGGCTTGCTGGTGGGATATGACCGGCCCGCCCGCTATGCGGAAAAGATGCTCGACGGCCTGCGCACCATCGCCAGCCAGGCGGCGATTGCGCTGCAGAACCGTCAACTGCTGGAAGAGACCAGCCGCCGCGCCCGCGAGCTGGAGGCGATCAACGAGATCGGGCGAGCGATCACTTCGCTGCTCGATCCCGACGAGCTGCTGCGTCAGATCGTCGACATCACCAAAGAGCGATTCGGCCACTATTACGTCAGCGTTGCCCTGGTCGAGGGGGACAAACTGGTCAGCCGCAGCGGCAGCACCGTGGGCAGCAGCGGCAAACGCCTCGAGCGCGGCATTGCTGCCGTCGATGTCAACGGCCCCGGCCTGATGGCCGAAGCGGTCCGCACCGGCCAGGCCGTCCTGGTCGGCAACGTGCTGGAGGACCCGCGCTACCTGATGGTGCCCGAGCTGGCCGAGACCCGCTCCGAGCTGACCGTGCCGATCACGGTCAAGGACCGCGTCATCGGCGTGCTGGACGTGCAGAGCGACCGGCCCTATGCCTACAATCAGACCGACGTGGCCCTGCTCCAGTCGCTGGTCAGTCAGGCTGGCGTGGCCATCGAGAACGCGCGGCTCTTTGCCGAGACGGAGAGGGAGGCGCAGCGCCGCGCGCTGATCAACGAGGTGATGGAGGCCGCCTCTCGCTCGCTCGACCCGGCGGACCTGTTGCACCGCACGGGCGAGGTGATCTCGCGCCGTCTGGGAGCACCCAGCGCGATCTTCAGGTGGCAGGCGGAGAGCGAGGTGCTTATCCCCGCCGCTGTCCACGATGCCAGCGCCAACGACGTGCTGCTGCCAGCGGGAATGTTGGTCACCCGCGATATGAATCCCCTCCTTTTCGAAGCTGTGGAACAGCGCCGCACGCGCGTTCTGGAGTCGACCGCTCTTCTCCGCGGGCCGCTGGCCGATCTGGCTGCCCGCATGCGGGGTGGCTCCGCGCTCCATACTCCGCTCATCTCCCGCGATCAGGTGACGGGTGTGCTGAGCATCTCCCGCCTGGTCGGGCAGCCGCTGCCGAGCGCTGAGGAGATTTCCTTCGCCGAAATCGTCGCCCGCAACCTGGGCGTGGCGCTGGAGAACGCCCGCCTCTACCAGGAGGCGGTGGAAACGGCCAGGCGGCTGACGGCGCTCAACGCCATCAGCACGGCCCTGACCCGCTCGATGGACCTGGAGGACATTCTCCAGGACGCGCTGACCAACGCCCTGGCCATCGCCGGCTTTGAGAGTGGTCTCATCACCGCGATCCATCCGGTAAGTGAACAGCTCTACCCGGTGGTCAGCCAGGGGATGCCAGAAGAGACAATCGAGGCCAGCCGTCAGAAGGGCATGGAGGGGACTCTGTGCGAGCTCGTCTACCGCCTGGGCCAACCCATGGCGGTGCGCGATCTGGCGGAGGGTGCCTCCGTTGATGTCAAGGGGTTGCTCGAGCAGGGCTTTCGTTCCTACCTGGGCATCCCGCTGATCTCCAAGCGCCAGTCGCGCGGTACGATCTGCCTGTTCAGCAGGTCGACGCATAGCATCGAACCGGGCATCATCAACTTGATGCAGGCAGTAGGACGGCAGATCGCCGTGGCCATGGAGAACATCCGCCTCTATCAGGAGGCCGTGGAGACGGCCGAACGGCTGCAAGAGGTCGACCGCCTCAAGACCCAGTTCCTGGCCAACATGTCCCACGAGCTGCGCACGCCGCTCAACTCGATCATTGGCTTCTCCCGCGTCATCCTCAAGGGCATCGACGGCCCAATCACCGACCTGCAAAAGCAGGACCTGGAGGCCATCCATGCCAGCGGTCAGCACCTGCTGGGGCTGATCAACGACATTCTCGACATCTCCAAGATCGAAGCGGGCAAGATGGAGCTGGCGTTCGAGCCGGTCGACCTCAAGGAGATCATCCGGGGCGTCATGTCCACGGCCATTGCGCTGGTCAAGGACAAACCGGTCGAACTGCAACAGGCTGTGGCGGATGACCTCCCCCTGATCCAGGGCGATGCGCGCCGCCTGCGCCAGGTTGTGCTCAACCTGGTCTCGAACGCCTGCAAGTTTACCGACGAGGGATTCGTCCGTGTCTCCGCCGAGGTTGACGGCGACATGGTCAAAGTCGCTGTCACCGATAGCGGCATCGGCATCCCCCCGGACAAGATCGGCACAATCTTTGAGGCCTTTACCCAGGCCGATGCGTCGCCCTCGCGCAAGTACGGCGGCACCGGGCTGGGCCTGACCATCAGCCGGCAGTTGGTCGAGCTGCACGGCGGCACGATGTGGGTCGAAAGCGTGGTGGGTGAAGGCTCGACGTTTACTTTCACCATTCCGATTGAAGGGCCCAGGCCGCCTCAGCCGGAAGAAGCGCCGGCTGCCGAGCCGGCCGCCGCCGAGGAAGCCCCTGCCGAAGGAGAGGGGCGGCTGGTCCTGTGCGTCGATGATGACGAGGGGGTGATCACCCTCTATCGTCGCTACCTGCGCAAGCAGGGCTTCCAGGTCGCTGCCCTGACCGATCCGGGCCGGGTGGTCGAAGAAGTGAAGCGGCTCAAGCCCTATGCTGTCACGCTCGATGTCATGATGCCGGGCAAGGATGGCTGGGCTGTCATTCAGGAGCTCAAGGACGATCCCGAGACCCGCCACGTGCCGGTGATCATGTGTACCATCGTCGCTGAGAAGGGGCGGGGGATGAGCCTGGGCGCGGCCGACTATCTGGTCAAGCCGATCATGGAGCAGGACCTGATCGCGGCGCTGGAGCGGCTGGACCGCGAGGCGGGGCGGCATCGCGTTCTTGTGGTCGATGACCAGGCCGAGGACCGCAACCTCCTGCGCCGCATCATCGAGAGCCAGGATGGGTACGAGGTCATTGAGGCGGCGGGCGGACAGGAGGCGATCGCGCTGGTCAAGGAAGTTCGTCCGCATATCATCGTCCTGGACCTGATGATGCCGGAGGTCGATGGCTTTGCTGTTCTCGAGGCGATCAAAGCCGACGAGTCGACGCGGACGATCCCGATCATCGTCGTCACGGCCAAAGAGTTGACGGCGGAGGAACGGGCCCTGCTGAACCACCGCATCGAGGGGCTGATCCAGAAGGGCGTCCTGCAGCGGGAGGAGCTGTTGGAGGACGTCGCCGCCGCGCTGCGCAAGCTGGGCCGCTCGCACGCCGCTCCGCATAAGGACAGTCCGGCTTGACGTCAGCCGCAGGTCAGGGTAGTATGGGGGTGGAAGCAGAAGGGGGGCAGGCCGTGGAAGCCAGTTTGCCTATCGAGGCGCCCAGGCTGGTGTGTGCTGACTGTGGCCACAAGGAACCGCTCAGGGGGATGCCTTTTCAGTGTCCTGCCTGCGGCGGGGCGTGGCTGGATGTCGAGTACGATTACGAGCGCATTGCTCGCCTCTGGCCGCAGGCGCTTGTCGGGCGGCCTTGCAATATGTGGCGCTACCACGAATTGCTGCCGCTGCTCAAAGCGTCCAACCGCGTCACGATGGGAGAGGGGGGCACCCCTCTCCTGCATGCTGGCAACCTGGGGCTGATGTTGGGCTGCCCGCACATCTACATCAAGGACGAGCGCCAGGGCCCGACCGGCTCGTTCAAAGACCGTCAGGCCTCTCTGTCGATCTCGGTGATGAAAGAACTCGGCGTCACCGAGGCGGTGGTGGCCTCTACCGGCAATGTCGCCATTTCCTACTCGGCCTATTCGGCTATGGCGGGGATCAAGCTGTGGGCTTTTATCACCAGCCTGGTGCCGGCGGAAAAGATGCGCGAGGTGGCGATCTATGGCTCCGAAGTCGTCAAAGTCACCGGCACATATGATCTGACCAAGGAGGTCGCTGCCGAGTTCGCGCAGCGGCAGGGGCTGTTTTTGGACCGCGGCATCCGTTCCATTGCCGCGCGGGAGAGCATGAAGACAGTCGCCTTCGAGATCGCCGAGCAGTTGCCGCTCTTTCTCGGCAATGGTTCCACGCCATGGCGGGCGCCCGACTGGTACTTCCAGGCCGTCAGCGGGGGGATGGGGCCGGTGGGAGTCTGGAAGGGCTATCAAGAGCTGCTCAAGATGGGGCTGGTCGACCGCGTGCCCCGCCTGGCCTGCATTCAGGCCGAGGGCTGCGCGCCGATGGTCTGGTCGTTTCAGAAGGGACTCGACGTTGCCGAGCCGGTACTCAACCCGCGCACCCGCGTCATCACCCTGGCCACCGGCAACCCCGGCCTGGCCTATACGTTCCTGGTGCGGGTCGTCCGCCAGCACGGCGGGGCGTTCGAAGCGGTCAGCGATGAGGAGACCTTCCGCGCCATCCACGTCATGGCCAAACTGGATGGCATCTCGATGGAGCCAGCGGCGGCAGTTGCTTTTGCCGGCCTGTTCAAGCTCTTGAGCAAGGGCGTCGTCCAGCGCGACGAGGTCATCGTCGTCAACTGTTCCGGGCACACCTTTCCCGTCGAAAAGCATCTCCTGGGGGATGACTGGGCGCGGACGGTGGAGGTGCCGCTCGGAGCGCCGGCGGAGGAGGGTCTGCTGGGCACGCTCGAACAGCTCGACCGCAACGTGCGCCGTATCGCCATCCTGGAGGACGATGCCAACGCCGCTCGCCTGCTGCGGCGCATTCTCCAGGCTCGCGGCGACTATCAGATCTTTGAGGCCCGTGATGGCCGCACGGGCCTGGAAATGATCCGCCGCGAGCGTCCTGACCTGATCCTGCTCGACCTGATGATGCCCGAAGTCGATGGCTTTGGCGTGCTGGAGGCCCTGCGGGCGGATAAGGAGTTGGAAGGTGTCCCTGTGGTCGTCGTCACGGCCAAGGAACTGACGCCCGCCGAGCGCGCCCGCCTCAGCGGGCACATCCGTCTGCTGTTGCAAAAGGGCACGTTTACGGACGAGGATTTGCTGCACCAGGTCCTTGACGCTTTGGAGAAGGACGGGCCATGAGCGAGGAACAGGGGCGCTCTCAGATCCTCTACGTGGAAGACGATCCCGCCAGCGCAACGCTGGTGCAACGTGTGCTGGCAGCGGAAGGGTTCGATGTCACGGTGGTGACCGATGGCATGGCCGCCCTGGAAGTGGCGCAGCGCATGCGCCCCTTGCTGATTTTGATGGACATCAACATCAGCGGAATGGACGGCTATGAGGTGACCACTCGCCTGCGCTCCTACGAACACCTGCGCAACGTGCCCATTGTCGCCGTGACGGCGGCGGCGCTGCGCGGCGACCGTGAACGGGCGCTGATCGCCGGCTGCAACGGCTACATCGCCAAGCCGATCGACATCGACCTGTTCCCCCAGCAGGTGAAGGAATACATCGGCGGTTACCAGGAAGAGATCGAGTCGGCGGAGCAAAAGAGCGAATACCTGGCCGAATACAGCCGCCGCCTGGTCGAGCGGTTGGAGGCCAAAATCCGCGAGCTGCAGGCTGCCCACGAGGACCTCCAGCGCGTCGAAAAGATGAAGTCGGATTTCGTCATCCTGGCCGGTCACGAGCTGCGCACGCCGTTGACGGTCATCTACGGCTACACCCAGCTCTTGCTGGCCAATCCCGCCATCCCTGGCTCAGTGGATGAAGAGGGCAGTCCGTTGTATTTGATCTCGCAGGTGGCCAGCGCGACCAGGCGACTGAGTCAGGTGGTGGAGGACATTCTCAATGTCTCGCTCATCGACGCGGACCGTCTTGACCTCAAGATGGGCCCGGTGATGCTCAGGCCGCTGATCGCCAGCCTGATCAAGAATATCGGCAGTATGGGCCCTGAGCGGCAGCTCAATTTCGAGATCACCGGCCTGGATGACCTGCCGCCCGTCAAAGGGGATTCGCAACGGCTCTATCAGGCGCTGTGGAACGTCTTGAGCAACTCGATCAAGTACACTCCTGATGGGGGCACGATCTATATCTCCGGCGCAGTGGTCGAGTACACGGTTCACCTGACGATCCGCGACACGGGCATTGGCATCGACCCGGCCGAGCGCGAGCGCATTTTCGACCGTTTTTACGTGCTGGAGGACACTGCTTTTCACCGCACCAGCAAGACGGCCTTCAAGGGGGGTGGGCTTGGCCTGGGGCTGACCGTGGCGCGGGGCATCATCCACGCCCACGGCGGCAAGATTTGGGTCGAGAGCGAGGGGCGGGACGAGGAGCGTTTGCCGGGGAGCACGTTCCACATCTTGCTGCCGCTGCCCCAGCCCCCTTGATGCGCTTTGTCAGCCAGCGTAACGGGCGATGATCTCGTCGAGCTGGCTGCCTCTGGTCTTTCTTTCCCCGCCGCCCAGCAGGATGCTGAGGGCCAGCACCAGCCCGCCAGCCCATTGCAAGAGCGTCATGCGCTCGCCCAGCAGCGCGAAAGCAAGAACCAGCGAAATGACCAGTTCCCACAGGCTGAGCAGCGCCGCTTCGATGCCGCCCAGCCGCTGCAGGCCGGAGAACATGAGCACGCGCGAGGCGGCCGTCGTCACGCCCAGCGCGACGATGGCGCTCCAGCCAGCCGTGGAAAGGCTCTCGACGGGTGAACCCTGCAGCGCGCGCGCCAGCCCCACCGTCGCTGCCATGGCGGTGAGGATGTAGGGTGTGGCCGTCCGCGCCGGAATGTCAGCCAGCACCCATTGGCCCAGCACCAGATGCCAGCCGTATGTGGCGGCGGAGGCAACCATCAGCATCGCCCCCAGCCAGTCCGGCTCTCCCTCGGTCGCCCCACTGAGCAGATAGACGCCGCCCATGGCCAGCGCCAGCCGCAGCAGCGTCAGCCAGTGGACGGGCTGACCGGCCGCGGTGAGGAAGAGGACCACCCACAGCAGGTAGAGGGTGTTGAGGAACGAGGCCAGCGAAGCGTCAAGGCGGGAGAGGCCCGAGTAGTAGAGCAGCGAACCGAGCCCGTTGACGACACCGACGCCGATACAGCCCACCAGTTCCCGCCAGGTGATGCGCAGCCACGAGCGCCAGAAGAGGCCGTAACCCAGCCACAGCAGCGCCACGGCAACCAGGGTGCGAACAGCAGCCAGCGTAAACGGCGTGACCCCGTAGGCGTAGGCGATCTTGCCCAGGATGGGCGACCAGCCCAGAAAGAAACTGGCCAGCAGAGTGTTGCGGATGCCCCTGGTTCGCTCAGGGTTTGTCCCCCTGGGAAGGCGATGCTTGCTTGGCAACTTGCGTTCCTCGTGTTACACTGGGCCTGTGAAACAGCTCATGCGCTGGTGGCCTGTTGCGCTGTTGCTCTTTGTTGCCATGGCAGGAGGGCTGTTGGTGGCGCTCGCTGTGCGCCCCCAGTCGCTGCCGGAGGCTTTCGTTTCTCCCCTGCCCGCCGACTGTTTCTATGAGCCTGCGGCGCGGCTGGCCCAGGCCGGGCTGACCGGGCGGCTTGCGCTTCGCAGTGACGGCACGCTGACCGTCGAGCTGTCGCTTCCTGACCAGTGGCCCACCGACCAGGCTCCGCAGGCTGTCTGGGCAGCTTTCAATGCGGTGACGACGATGCCCTCTACCTGTCCCTATCAGCAGCTCGAGGTTCTGGTCTCTACCAACGCGGCGCGCCTGCGTGCTTCCGTCTCTGCTGCGGACCTGTCGGCCTGGGCAGCAGGAGAGATGAGCGACGATGAGCTGGTCGAACAGGTGCTCTACGTGGAAGAGCCGCTTCCCTCTTTCCCCTAGGGTGTTAATGATTGTACAGGGATTATGACAGGAGGGCAAGCGCGTATCGCCTATCGCATATCGCAAATCGCTTATCGCAGATTGGGGGCGGATTGTTTGTCGGTACCCTGAACGGATTGCTATGTCACGCTGAGCCTGAACGGAGGGAAGGGGGAGGGGAAGGGGAACACGCAACACGCGATACGCGATAAGCGATACGCGATACGCGATACGCGATACGCGATACGCGATGGAGGAGCAACGACTATGGCTGATTGGTTCCTTTGGTTCGTGGCGCTGGCCGGCGGTTATCTGTTGGGCTCGGTGCCGGTGGGCTATCTCGTCGTGCGCTGGTTTCGCGGCATTGACATTCGTCAGGTGGGCAGCGGGCGCACCGGCGGGACGAACGTCCTGCGCGCAGCGGGGTGGAGGGTGGCGCTGCTATCGGGGCTGCTGGACGGCGCCAAAGGGCTGTTCGCCGTGTTGATCGCCCGCTGGCTGGGCGGGCCGCCGCTGCGCTGGGCCCTGGCTGGCGTGATGGCGGTGGTCGGGCACAATTATCCGCTTTTCCTGAGCTTTCGCGGCGGCGCCGGCACGTCGACCTCTATCGGCGGAGCGGTGGGGCTGTGGCCCTGGAACCTGCCGATTCTGGCGGCGGTGCTGTTCGGCTTTGCCCTTGGCTCTCGCCATGCCTCGGTCGGTTCGATCGCCGTGGCCATTGTCCTGCCGACGATCTTTGTCGTGCGCGCAGCATTGGGACTGGACCCCTGGGCGTTCGTGCTGTACGGCGTCCTGACCTCGGCGGTGACCCTATGGGCGCTGCGGCCCAACATCGATCGCCTGCGGCGGGGCCAGGAACGGCGCATCGACTTTAATGCCAGCGCAGGCTGATGTGACGATGGCGATTCGTGTCCTCTCCCCGGTAGTGGCGGCGCAGATCGCTGCTGGCGAAGTAGTCGAACGGCCCGCCTCGGTGGTCAAGGAACTGGTCGAAAACAGCATCGACGCAGGAGCGCGCCAGGTGCAGATCGAAGTGGAGCAGGGCGGACGGCGGCTCATCCGCGTCAGCGACGACGGCTGCGGCATCCCCGCCGCCGAAGTCGAGATCGCCTTCCGGCGCCACTCGACCAGCAAGCTCGTCGATGCCGATGACCTGAACCGCATCCGCACGCTCGGTTTTCGCGGCGAGGCGCTGGCTTCCATCGCCTCGGTCAGCCGCGTCACGCTGACCACCCGTGCGGCGACGGAAGAGACGGGGGTGCTGCTGCGCCTGGAGGGGGGACAGGTTGTGACCCGGCGGGCCGTTGGCCGCCCGCCAGGGACGACGGTCAGCGTGGAGGACCTCTTCTACAACGTCCCGGCGCGCCGCAAGTTCCTGCGCGCCGAGGCCACCGAGCGCCGCCACATCGACGCCTGGGTGACCCGCTACGCCCTGGCCTACCCCGCCCTGCGCCTGGTCCTGACGCACGACGGGCGGGAGGTGCTCCACGCGCCGGGAGACGGCGATGTGCGCCAGGCGCTGCTGGCCGTCTTTGGCCTGGAGGTCGGCGCGGCGCTGCTCGAAATCCTGCCCGAGGCCGGCAGCGCCTCGCCGATCCGCGTCAGCGGCTTTGTCGGCCCGGCCTCGCTGCACCGCGCTGACCGCGGCAGCATCACCCTCTTTGTCAACGGGCGCTGGGTGCAAGATACGCGGCTGACCTATGCGGTCATCCAGGCATACCACACCCTCCTGCCGACCGGACGCTATCCGCTGGCCGTGGTGATGGTCGACCTGCCGCCGGAAGAGGTCGATGTCAACGTCCATCCGGCCAAGGCCGAGGTGCGCTTCCGTGACGCGGACGCGGTCTTTCGGGCGGTGCTGCGGACGGTGCGGCAGACGGTGCAGGACGGCGGTCCGCTGCCCCAGGCGATGGCAGGGCGGACGGCATGGGCCGCGCCGGGCCATCCGGCGGGGTGGGGCGCCCCCCCAGCTCAGGCGCCGTCGGCGTTTCAGCCTGCGCTGCTTCCGCAGCGGGAAGAGACCGTTTCCGTCCTGCCCATCCTGCGGGTGATCGGACAGGTCAGCGCGGCCTATATCGTCGCCGAAGGGCCGGATGGCCTCTACCTGGTCGATCAGCACGCGGCGCACGAGCGGGTGCTCTACGAGCAGTTGCTGGCCCAACGGGAGGAAGGGGCGCCCTCGCAGCGGCTGCTGGAGCCGGTGATGGTCGAGCTGTCGGCTGAAGCGGCCGGGCTGGTCGAGGCGCACCTGGAGAGCCTGCGACGGCTGGGATTCGAACTGGAGCCGTTTGGTGGGACGACGTTCCTGGTGCGGGCGATGCCGGCGCTGCTGGCCCATTCCCTGCCGGCGCAGGTGCTGCCCGAGGTCGCCGCAGGGCTGGAAGAAGGGCGCACGCAGATGGACGAGGAGGCAGAGCGGGCCGTGATCCGCCGCGTCTGCAAGCAGGCGGCGGTCAAGGCCGGCCAGGTGCTGACGCGCCAGGAGATGGAAGAGCTGCTGGCGGCATTGGAGCGCTGCGTCAGCCCGCGCACCTGTCCCCATGGCCGCCCGACAATGATCCACCTCAGCGTCGAGCAGTTGGCCCGCCAGTTTGGGCGAGAAGGATAACCTTGCCAGAAACCCCGCTCCAGTTTATAATGTGGACTCGGCTGCGGGGAAGTGTCGGAATGGGCAGACGAGCGTGACTTAGGATCACGTGGGATTACCCGTGCGGGTTCGAGTCCCGCCTTCCCCATCGCTCGGGGCGCAAGGCGCCCCGCAAATTTGCCTGGAGAGTGAATCGTGGGACCTTCTGATCTGACAGTAAAATCCGAGCCTTCGGGCACGCGCCAGCTTCGCCTGACGGTCGACGTGCCCGAGGAGCGCGTCCAACAGGCGATGCGTGAGGTTGCGCGCCGCCTGGCGCGGGAGCAACACATCGCTGGCTTCCGCAAGGGCAAAGCGCCTTATGCGGTCATCGTGCAGCGCTATGGCGAAGAGGCCATCCGTGAAATGGCTGCCGAGGCGCTGGTCGACCCGGTTTACAGGGAAGTGATCGAGTCAGAGGGCCTTGGCCCCTATGGCGCGACCAGCCTGGAGGATATGGAGCTGAACCCGCTGCGTTTTGTCTACGAGGTGCCGCTGATGCCGAGCGTGGAGCTGGGCGACTATCGCGCACTGCGCATCAAGCCCCCCAAGGTCAGAGTGACCAAGAAGGAGGTGCGGGAGGTTCTGGAGGAGCTGCGGGAGGAACATGCCATCCTGGAGCCGGCAGGCGACCGGCCGGCGAAGAAAGGCGATAAGGTGTACTTTAGCGTGGTGGGGTCCAGGGAGGACGGTGGGGTTTTCCTCGACGATGACGAAGCCGAGTTGCTGCTCGACCCTGACGAAGCTTTTCCCTACCCGGGATTTCAGCGTGAACTGGTGGGGATGAGAGAGGGCGAGGAACGCACTTTTCAGCTCGATGCGCCCAGCGGCAAGGTGAAGTTTACTGTCCGTTTGCTGGAACTGCGTGACCGTTTCGTGCCCAACATCGATGATGACCTGGCGCGGACTGTGGGCCATTTCAACAGCTTGAAAGAACTGGAAGAGGACATCCGCGCCTATTTGCGCAAGCAGAATGAGGAGGAGGCGCAAAGAGAGTATGTGGACAAGATCATCGATGCGCTGCTGAAAGGAGCGAGGATCGAGTACCCGCAGGCGGCTTTGGATGACGAGATCGACGATCTGATGGAGGATCTGGAAGAGCGCGTGCAGAAGGAGCTGCGCATCAGCCTGGAAGACTATATCAAGTTGACGAAAAAGAGCGAAGAGGATCTGCGGGCAGAACTGCGGCCGCGGGCTGAGGAAAATCTGCGGCGCGCTCTGGTCTTAGCCGAAGTGGCGGTCGCGGAGGGGATCGAGGTCACGGATGAGGAGGTTGAGAGCTATCTCCAAAGTATCGACCTGGGCGAGGGTGAAGAGGGCGAGAAAAGACGGCGCCAGATCAAGGATAACGAAGCGGTGATGACCGCCATCCGAGGCAGGTTGTTTGGCGACAAAGTGATCCGCCGCCTGGTTGCCATTGCGCGCGGCGAGGCGACGCAGGAGAAGGAGGAAGAGCTTGACGATGAGGCAGAACGAGATGGTGTATGATGTGATCCCGATGGTTGTCGAATCGACCGGGCGCGGCGAACGCGCTTACGACATCTTTTCGCTCTTGTTACGAGAGCGGATTGTCTTCCTGGGCACGCCGATCACCGACCAGATTGCCAATCTGATCGTGGCCCAGTTGCTCTTTCTCGACCGCGAGGACCCCGAGCGGGAGATTCAGCTCTACATCCACAGCCCCGGCGGGGTGATCTCCTCCGGCCTGGCGATCTATGACACGATGCAGCTCTTGCGCGCGCCGATTTCGACGATTGCTGTGGGCATGACCGCCAGCATGGGCACGGTCTTGCTGGCGGCCGGCACCAAGGGGCGGCGCTTTGCCCTGCCTCACGCGACGATCCACATGCACCAGCCGCAGGGCGGAGCACAGGGTCAGGCGGTCGACATCGAGATCGCCGCCAGGGAGATTTTGCGCCTGCGCTCGCTGCTCAACGAGTTACTGATCAAGCACACCGGTCTCACCGAAGAGCAGATCGAGCGTTTCACCGACCGCGACTTTTTCATGACCGCGGCGCAGGCCGCCGAGTATGGACTGATCGACCAGGTGCTCACTGGCGGCAAGTCGTAGCGCCGCTCACGAGGTCAGCACGACGGTCTTGCCTTCGTACAGGCGGGCAAAACGAGCGCCGTCATCGGCCGTGCCGATGCCGGCGCCATAGTGCATGGGCACGACGATCCGCGGCCCGATGACACGGGCCGCTTCGACCGCCTCTTCGACAGTCATCACATAGGTGCCGCTGACCGGCAGCAGCGCCACCTCGCAGGCAAGGTCGGCCATCTCGGGAATCAGGTCGGTGTCGCCGGCGAAATAGAGCCGTATCCCCTCTATGGTGACCACATAGCCGACGTGGCCGGCTTCCTTGGGATGGAACGGCACGCCCGGCGCGCGGAACTTGGAGACGTTGTAGGCCGGGACGGCCTCGATCTCGATGCCGGCTGCGCTGGCTCGCTCGCCGGGACGAATGGCCTGCGCGCCGGCGAGCTGAGCCGCCGCTGCGCCGCCCGCAATGACGACCGTCCCCGCCCCCCTGATTCGGGCGACGTCGTCGGGCGAGCAGTGGTCATAGTGCTCGTGGCTGACCAGCACCAGGTCTGCCGCTGGCAGCGTCCCCTTGAGCTGCCACGGGTCGAAATAGATGATCGGCGGGCCATCGAGGCGGAAGCTGTCGTGGCCCAACCAGTGCAGCTTTTTGACCAGTTCTTCGGCGTTCATAGTACCCTCCCTAGTATCCCTCTTGTTCCAGTTTCGCTATGGCTGGCGCGAGGGTTTCCAACGCTACGTTCACCTGCTGTCGCGCCGGCCCCCACTGCTGGAAACCAATCGATCCCGGCTGAGGATTGAGCAAATAGTTCCGGCAGTTCTGCGTCATATCGGCCGCTCCGACCGAAAACACGCCGATAGCCGCCCGGTATCTGTCGTAGGCCCAGCGAACCGATTCGCTGCTCCCTGACACGTTGTACGTTGGCGCCCCCACGATCGCATCGTAGGAATTGACCTCTACCTGGCAGTCGATGTACCCCTGCCGCAGCGCCACATCGATCAGCCCGCCGAAACTCTCCAGTTGCCTCCGTACGTTCCTCATCGTCGCCAGTAACGTGCTTCCCATATTTGTAGCAGGCGCTGTTGGTGGTGATGTCGGTACTGCTGACGGTGAAGGGGGGGTATCCGTCGGCAAAGGCGCTGCTGGCGGCACAGAGGTCGAAGTGGGCAGTTTTGCAGGCGTTGCCGTCGGGGGTGGCGTGTATGTTGGATATGGCGTGTAGGTGGGATATGGGGTAGGCGTTGGAGGTGGAGGAGCAACGGGCGTTGGTGTTCTCACCAGGCCGCAGCTTAGACTTACCAGGAACAGACAGATCGCCAAGGGAATTGCTTTTTTGTGCATCGCTCCTCCCTCAGGTAGTTGGGCTAATAGTTTCCCTCCAGGAAGGGCAACAGAGCGATCCCTACAGGGATATGTTTGGGTTTTACAACTCTTGCCGTCTTTCCAAGGCGTTGGCCAGCGTCACCTGATCGGCGTACTCCAGATCGCCGCCGATGGGCAGGCCGCGCCCCAGGCGGGTGACGCGCACCCCCAGCGGGCGCAGTTTGGAGACGAGATAGGCAGCGGTATAGTCCCCCTCGCCGGTCGGGTTGGTGGCCAGGATAACCTCGCTGACCCCGCCGGACTGCACCCGCTTCAGCAGTTCGGCGATGCGCAGGTTCTCGGCAAAGATGCCCTCCATCGGCGACAGCGCGCCGTGCAGGACGTGGTAGAGGCCACGGTACTGCTCTGTCCGCTCGATGGCCAGCACGTCCAGCGGCTCCTCCACCACGCAGATCAGCGAGTGGTCGCGCTGGGGCTCGCTGCAGATAGGGCACGGGTCTTGCTCGGTGATGTTGTGGCAGATCGAGCAGAGACGGGTGCGCTCTTTGAGCGCCTGCAGCGCCGCCGCCAGCCGCAGCGCCAGGTCCGACTCGCCGCGCAGCAGAAAGTAGGTCAGGCGGGAGGCTGTCTTGACGCCGATGCCAGGCAGCTCCGCCAGCGCTTCGATCAACTGCGTCACCGAGGGAGGGACAGAGGACACACGGCCTCCTCCGACGTCAGCCCAGGCCCAGGCTGCCCAGGTCGATCCCCAGATCGGCAGTGACCGCGTTCATCCTGGCTGCCGCTTCCTGCTCCACCTGCTCCAGCCCCTGGTTGACCGCAGCGACGATCAGGTCCTGCAGCATTTCGACGTCTTCTGGATCCACCACTTCGGGGCGGATGACGATGGACTGGAGGCGACGGTCGCCGGAGACAGTGACCGTGACAGCGCCGCCGCCAGCGCTGGCGGTGACGGTCAGGGCCGTTGCCTCTTCCTGGGCCTTGAGCAGCTCTTGTTGCAGGTTTTGCATCCGCTTGAGGATGCCAGCCTGGCCCATCATGCCAGGGCCTCCTCCACCCAGCCTTCGCTTTGCCACGTGACTTTTCCTCCGTCTATTCGGTTGTTTTCATTTCGACGACGCGGGCGCCGAATTCTTTCACGGCTGCCTGCACCAGCTCGTCCTGTTCGGCTGCGGCGGCGGCCGGTTGGGCGGCGGCAATCTCGCAGCGGAGGCTCATCGGACAGCCGAACAGCCGGCTCAGCACTTCCTCGATCAGGCGGCGGTTTGCCTCTTCCTCTACCCGCCCTTTGTGGAAGGAATGGTCAAAGCCGATGATGAGGGCATTCTGCTCGACCCGCAGGGGCCGCCCTGAGCTGAGCACAGCCTCCAGCAGGATGTTCTTTTGGCGTACCATCCGCCGGAACTGGGCCCACTGGGCCTTGACTTGCTCCAGCGAGGGGGGATCGCCGCCCGGCGCGGCAGCCGGCGATGGCTTGGGCGGCGGCTGAGGGCGGGGCGCCGCAGCCGGCGGAGTGGGGCGTGCAGCAGCCGGGGCAGGAGCAACAGGTGCAGGGTGGGCGGGTGGGGCTGGCTCGGATGGCAGTGCCGCATCGATCAGCGCCAGCTCCAGCGGCAGTTGCGGCTGCCAGGCGGCGCGGGCTTCGAGCGCCGCCTCGTTGAAGAGGCGCGCCGCGCGGCTGAGCTGGCGCGGGCTGAAGCGCCCTGCCTGCGCCTGGAAGGCTTCGCGCAGGCCCTCCGGCAGATGCAGCGGCGTCGCCGTCGATCCCAGCCGCGTCAAGAGCAGGGCGCGCAGGTGGTCGACCACCTGGCGGGCAAACTGGCGCGGGTCGGCGCCGCGATCGATCGCTTCGTTGATCACGGCCAGGCCACGGCCGGCGTCGCCGTCGGCCAGCGCATCGACCAGCGCCATGACCGCCTCCTCGTTGCCGGTCCCCAGCGCTGCCTGCACCACCTCGACGGTGATGCCGCCCTCGGCGTAGGCGGCCAGTTGGTCGAGCAGGCTCTCGGCGTCGCGCATGCTGCCTGTCCCCTGCCGGGCGATGGCGATCAATGCTTCGTCGTCGGCGATGATGTGCTCCTGGTCGGCCAGAAAGCGCAGCCGCGCCACCACATCGACCAGCGGGATGCGCCGAAAGTCAAAGCGCTGGCAGCGGGAGAGGACGGTGGCCGGGATTTTCTGCGGCTCGGTCGTGGCCAGGACAAAGATGGCGTGGGGTGGGGGCTCCTCCAGCGTCTTGAGCAGGGCGTTAAAGGCAGAGGTGGAGAGCATGTGCACTTCGTCGATGACATAGACCTTGTAGCGGGCCTCGTTGGGCCGGTAGCCGATGCGCTCGCGCAGCTCGCGCACGTCGTCGACGCCGGTGTTGGAGGCGGCGTCGATCTCGATCAGGTCCATCAGCCGCCCCTCGTTGACCGCCGTGCAGATGGCGCAGGCGTTGCAGGGACGGTGGGCGGGTGTTTCGTCCAGGCAGTTGACCGCCTTGGCCAGGAGGCGTGCGGTGGTTGTCTTGCCGGTGCCGCGCGGACCGGTGAAAAGATAGGCGTGGTGGACGCGGTCCATGTCCAATGCGTTGCGCAGTGTGCGGGTTACATGTTCCTGGCCGACGACCTGCTCAAAGGTCTGCGGACGCCATTTGCGGTAGAGTGCCTGGGTCATGTCTCTAGTCTAACACCAAAGCGGTTTCTGTACAATCTGTGGTTTATTCCTCCTTGCCCAGGAGCTCTGCCAGCCCGCGCAGGAACTCGATCGGCACGGGGAAGATAATGGTCGAGTTCTTTTCCACGGCGATCTCAGTCAGGGTTTGCAGATAGCGCAGTTGAATGGCGGCTGGGACCTGGCCGATCGTTTCGGCGGCCATGGCCAGCGTTTGGGCAGCCTGCTGCTCGCCTTCGGCGTGGATGATCTTGGCCCGCTTCTCGCGCTCGGCCTCGGCCTGGCGGGCCATGGCCCGCTGCATCGTCTGCGGCAGCTCGACGTCCTTGATCTCGACGATGCTGACCTTGATGCCCCACGGCTCGGTCTGCTCGTCGATGATGTGTTGCAGTTGGGCGTTGATCTTTTCGCGGTGAGCCAGCAGCTCGTCCAGTTGCATCTGGCCGATGACGTTACGCAGCGAGGTCTGGGCGATCTGCCAGGTGGCGCGGCGATAGTCCTCGATCTGAACAATGGCGTCGTTGGGGTCGACGACGCGGAAGTAGGCCACGGCGTTGACCTTGACCGTGACGTTGTCGTTGGTGATGCACTCCTGGGCGGGGATGTCGAGGGTCACGGTCCGCAGGTCTACCTTGACCATGCGATCGATGAAGGGGATGATGAAAAAGAGGCCAGGACCTTTGGCGCCGACGAGGCGGCCCAGGCGAAAGATCACGCCGCGCTCGTACTCCTGGACGATCTTGATCGACGCGCTGGCCACGGCGATGAGGAACAGCACGATGACGCCAATGACACAACCGACTCCAGTGATGATTCCTTCCATTTTTTATCCTCCTTTCAGCAGTGGGTAGGGAGAATTTTCTCCTCCGTAAAGGGGCTCACAGAACGATTATACCCCGGGATGGGCAGAGGTGCAACTTGAGGTAGGACAACTGCGAGCAGTTGTCCTACGAACGGGGTGGGTTACAGACTCATTGCTCGGCGGGGGTCTGTGACCCCCGCCAGTGGGGGGCCGCCGTTTTTTTGGCCACAGATTACACAGATTACACAGATTTCACGGTCTGTGACCCCCGCCAATGGAGCCCGCCGGGTCACAGACCCGGCGGGAGCTCTGTCAACCCGATGCTGGCGTGGCCGGTGTTCTGCCCCTCACCCCACCCCCTACCCCCTCCCCTCTCCCGTCGGGCGGGAGAGGGGAGGGGGCCAGGGGGTGGGGTGAGGATCCGCCTGTTGACCGCCTGCTCTACATGTGCTATACTGCATCCCGAGGTCGCTTGCTGAGGCGCAAGGAGGGGGAACGTGGGAAAAGCGGTCGAGTTCTTGAACCCTGAACAGGCGCGGCAGATGGTCGAGCTAGCAGAGCGAGCGAGGGCAGCCCTGGCCAGGTTTTCGGGCCAGTCTGTTGGCTATAGCGCCACGGCCCTTCAGCTTCTCGACGAGTGGATCGAACGCACCCCCTCTCCTTCGCGGGAGCTGCGGGTACTGTGGGTGGCGTTTGTGGGGGAGATCTTTCGCCGCCGTCACGGTGGGGAATGGATCATCAACCGTGAGGAAGGAGGCCGCCTGGCTGTCCTTTGTCCCACCGAGAGGGGCGGCGTGCGCCGGGTGGAGGTGGCGATGCAGGTGAACCAACGCATCGTCGGCGGCATGGCTGATTCCCTGGCGCTCTTTTATGTGAGCGAGGCGTCCTATCTCCTTCGGCCAGGCGATCTCTAGACCGGACGCCGACGGCGTCCGCGCGGGCGCAGTGCTGCCCGGGGTGTTCCTCCTCTCCGCGGCGGCGCTGGCTTTCGAGGTCAACCTCTCGCGCCTCTTCTCCGTCGCCCAGTTCTACCATTTCGCCTTCATGACCGTCAGCCTGGCGCTGCTGGGATTTGGCGCCAGCGGCACGCTGCTCAGCCTGGCGCCGGGGCTGGCGCGCCGCCCCGCTTCTGCGGCGGCGGCGCTGAGCGCGGGCTTTGCGCTGAGCGCTGTGGCATCCTACGCGCTGACGCTGCTGCTGCCTTTCGACTCGTTCCGCGTGCTGCTGGAGCCGTCGCAGTGGGCGATCCTGGCGCTGCACTACCTGGCCCTGGCGATGCCCTTTCTCTGCTGCGGCGCTGTGGTGGGGATCTGGCTGGCTGCCTGGCCGGAGAGCGTCGGGCGCACCTATGCGGTGAACCTGGGCGGTTCGGCGCTGGGCTGCCTGCTGGCGGTGGCAACTCCCGTCCTGGTCGGCGGGGAGGGGGTGGTGCTCCTGGCCGCAGCCCTGGCCTGCCTGGCGGCGCTCTGCTTTGTCTGCTCCCTGCCGGGACGACTCTGGGGCAGAGTGCTGGCCCTGCTCGCGGCTGCCCTGGCGCTGTGGGGCGCTTTCGACCTGCCCTCGTTTCTGGAGGTGCGCCTTTCCCCCTACAAGGGCCTCAGCTATGCCCTGCTCTATCCCGACGCCCGTCTGGTCTGGCGCGGCTGGAACAGCATCTCGCGGGTCGACGTGGTCGAGGCGTCGGCTATTCGCAGCCTGCCAGGACAGGGCTTTGCCTGCCGCGGGCAGCCGCCGCCGCAGCGCGGCCTCTTTGTCGACGGCGACGACATGAGCCCGATCACGCAGGTCAGCCAGCCGGCCGACCTGGCGGCGCTCACGGACTGCCTGCTGACGGCATTGCCCTATCGCCTGCGGCCGGCGGCAGAGGCGTTGGTCATCGAGCCGCGCGGCGGGTTCGACCTGTGGGTGGCGCTGGCCGAGGGCGCACGGACGGTCACCGCGGTCGAAGCCAACCCGCTCGTCGTGCGCGCCGTGCGGGAGCAGGAGGCGTGGGGCGGCAACGTCTACGCCCGGCCCGGTGTCTTTCTCTTCGAAGAAGAAGGGCGCTCCTTCCTGGCCCGGCCTGGCCCGCACTATGACCTGATCCTGTTCTCCCTCTCCACGCCGTACCGTCCCGTCACCTCCGGCGCCTACAGCCTGACGGAAGACAACCGCAACACCGTCGAGGGCTATGTCGCGGCGCTGGAGCGGCTGGAGGAGGACGGCCTGCTGGTGGTGGTGCGCTGGCTGCAGACGCCGCCATCCGAGTCGCTACGCGCCTTTGGCCTGGCCGTGACGGCGCTGGAGCAGCTCGGCCTGGACCCGGCGCAGTGTCTGGTGGCGCTGCGCAGCTACAACCAGATGCTGATCCTGGCCCGTCGCGGGCCGTTCACGCCGCAGGAGCTGCAAGCGGTGCGGGCGTTCGCCGCTGCGCGTTCGTTCGACATGGTCTATGCCCCGGACATCCAGCCGGATGAGGTCAACCGCTACAACATCCTGCCCTCTCCCGACTATTACCTGGCCTTTACCGGCCTGCTGGCGGCGGAGGACCGCGCGGCTTGGTGGGACAAAGTGGCCTTTGATGTCACTCCTCCTGCTGACGACCGGCCCTTCTTTGGCCATTTCTTCCGCTGGCGGCAGATGGGGCAGGTGCTGGCGATGGCGGGGCACGTCTGGCAGCCCTTTGGCGGCGCGGGCTATGTGGTGCTGTTGGCGCTGCTGATCCTGGCGACCGCCGCCGCACTGGTCCTGATCCTGTTGCCGCTGGCAGGGCAGCGAGCTGCCCGTCGGGCGATGGGCGGGAAGGGCCTCTGGGGGGCGCTGCTGCCCTTTGCCCTCTTGGGCCTGGCCTATCTGCTGGTCGAGATGCCGCTGTTGCAGCGGCTGATCCTCTTTTTGGGCTCTCCCACCTATGCCATGGCGACGGTGCTGGGAGCGCTGTTGCTCTTCTCTGGTCTGGGCAGTCTGCTCTCCTCGCGGCTGCGTCTGGGCGCGGCGCTGGGCGCGCTGAGCGCGCTGCTGCTGGCGTATGCGGCAGGTCTGCCGCTTCTTTCCGGCCCCCTGCTGGGTTTGCCGCTGCCGGCCCGCCTGGCTGTGACCGTCCTCATCCTGGCGCCGCTGGGGACGCTGATGGGCGTGCCTTTCCCGGCCTGTCTGGCGCGCCTGCAACGAGAGTCCCCCGCCCTGGTGGGGTGGGCCTGGGGGGTCAACGGCGCGCTGTCGGTGGTCGCCTCGGTGCTGGCGGCGACAGCGGCGCTCTCCTGGGGCTTTACGCGCGTTCTCCTGCTGGGCGTGGCCTGCTATGGCGGGGTCTGGCTCACCACGGCGTGGGCCACTCGTGGCCGCCCCCGTGACGGTGCTCCTCTGCCCCCGGCCCGGTGAGGGGGACGAAGGCGACGCCGCCCATGTTGTAGGCGCGCACCTCGCCGCCAGGCTCTTTGACGAACTTCCACAGCGTCTGATAGCCCCCTGGCGGACCGATGGGGATCACCAGCCGCCCGCCTTCGGCCAGTTGGTCCAGCAGCGGCGGCGGGACATGGTCGGGAGCGGCGGTGACGATGATGGCGTCGAAGGGGGCTTCTTCTTCCCAGCCATAGTAACCGTCGCCCTGCCGGCAGTGGACTTGATAGCCCAGTCGTTCGAGCCGATCCTGGGCACTCTGGGCCAGTTCGGGGATGATCTCGACCGAGTAGACCTCGATATCGGGGATGGCGGCCAGCACAGCAGCCTGGTAACCGGAGCCGGTGCCGATCTCCAGGACGCGGTCGCCGGGCTGGAGTTCCAGAAGCTCGGTCATCAGGGCAACGATGTAGGGCTGGGAGATGGTCTGGTTGAAGCCGATAGGCAGGGGATAGTCGCCGTAGGCGTGAGCCCGTTCCGATTCTGGGACGAAGATGTGGCGGGGCACGGTGCGCATAGCCGCCAGCACGCGCTCGTCTGAGATGCCACGGCTAATGATTGTCTCGATCACCATCTGCTCCCTTCGTTCCGCATAGAGGCTTTCCTCGTCCGCGGCTGGCGTTGAGGTGATGACCGGCCTGCACGCGGCGAGGAAGACGATTATCAAGGCCAGGATTGTCCTGCGCATCATAGAATGATTTTATCATTTTCCTGAGCGTTGTGCAATACCCTGTTCCCTGCTTCCGTCGGGTCTGTGACCCGGCGGGCCCCACTGGCGGGGGGCACAGACCCCCGCTGAGCAATGGGAAAATCATTCGTGTCGCAAGGAATCCGTGGGGTTAATGTTCTACTTCGAACACCCGTCTGGCGCCTTGCTTGACGAAACAGGGCGGGTACATTATAATCGTTTCACAAAGCAGCCTGGCGGATGAAATGTTCGAGAATCTGAGCGAGCGGTTACAGGAGGTTTTCCGGCGGCTGCGCAAGCACGGCGTCCTGCGCGAAGCAGATGTGCAGGAGGTCCTGAGAGAGATTCGCCTGGCCTTGCTGGAGGCCGATGTACATTACAAAGTGGTCAAGGACTTTACCGCCCGCGTCAAGGAGCGGACGGTGGGGGCGGCGCTGTCGCAGGCTTTGAGCCCGGCGCAGCAGGTGATCAAGATCGTTCACGAAGAACTGATCGCCACGCTGGGCGAGCCGGGCCGCCTGGAGTTCAGGGGCGCGGCGCCGTATGTGGTGATGCTGGTCGGCCTGCAGGGCTCTGGCAAGACGACGGCGGCAGTCAAGCTGGCCCGCTACCTGCGCGCTGGCGGCCATCTCCCGCTCCTGGTCGCTGCCGATGTCTATCGGCCAGCGGCGATCACCCAGCTCGAAGTGCTGGGGCGACAGGCCGGGCAGATGGTCTACAGCGAACACGACAGCAACGATCCCCCCGCCATCTGCGCGCGCGGCGTGCAGGAAGCGCGCCGCCGGGGCTGCGACGTGGTCATTCTCGACACGGCCGGCCGGCTGCAGATCGACGCCGAGATGATGGACGAGCTGGAGGCCGTTGCCCGCCAGGTCCGCCCGATCGAGACGCTGCTGGTGGCCGACGCCATGACGGGCCAGGAGGCTGTCCACATTGCCGAGGGGTTCCACCAGCGTCTGCGCCTCACCGGCCTGATCCTGACCAAGATCGACGGCGATGCCCGCGGCGGGGCCGCCATCAGCATCCGCGCCGTGACCGGCGTGCCGATCAAGTTCCTGGGCACGGGCGAAAAGACGGACGCCCTGGAGCTCTTTCACCCCGAGCGGATGGCCTCACGCATCCTGGGGATGGGGGACGTGCTGACCCTCATCGAGCGGGCGGAGGCGGCCTTCGACCAGGAGCAGGCGCAGCGGATGGAGGAAAAGCTGCGCCGGGCCGAGCTCGACCTGGAGGATTTCCTGGAGCAGATGCGTCAGCTCCGTCGCATGGGGTCGCTGGGCCAGTTGCTGGAGATGCTGCCGGGCGGGGCCAGAATGGCCGCCGCGGTGTCGCCGGAAGAGGCGGAGCGGCAGATGCGCCGCGTGGAGGCTATCGTCCTGTCGATGACGCCGGCGGAGCGGCGCAACCCGCGCATCCTCGACGGCAGCCGCAAGCGGCGGATCGCCCGCGGCAGCGGCACGACGGTACAGGAAATCAACGCGCTGCTGAACCAGTTCCGCCAGGTTCAGCGCATGGTCAAACAACTGGGACGTCACCCCCGCGGCAGGCGGGGACTGATGAGCCTGTTTGGATAAGGACAACATCTTTACACGAGATCAGGAGGAGCATGATCAAGATCAGGTTGCGCCGCGTAGGCGCGAAAAAGCAACCCAGCTATCGGGTGGTGGTTGCTGATTCCAAGACGGCGCGGGATGGTCGCTTTGTCGAGACGATCGGTTTCTACAACCCGCGCACGGAGCCCGAAACGGTCCAGATCGACGAAGGGCGGGCCCTCTACTGGCTGAACGTCGGCGCCCAGCCGACGGAGGCGGTCGCCAGGCTGCTGGAGAAGCAGGGGACAATGGCTCGCTTTGCACGGCTCAAGGCTGGGGAACCGCTGGAGGTCTTGCAGGCGGAGGCGGACGCCGGAGTCGCTCCGGCCCCCAGGCTGGTGCAAGCCGTCAAAGCAGAGGAGGCGAAAGAGGCCTCTGTGGCCGCGGATCAAGGGGAGGAGGATATCGACGCATAGGGCCGCTGAGGTGGCGGCAAGGGCCGATCTCCCATCTTGTACCCCACCGCGTAACTCGTTCATCGACTTGAAAAGGGAGGGTAGAAATGTCCGAGATGAAAGACCTGGTCGAGTATATCGCCAAAAAGTTGGCTGACAACCCCTCGCAGGTGCACGTCTCCGAGATCGAGAGCGAAAGTTCGACCAGCACGATCCTGGAGCTGCGGGTGGCTCCTGATGACATGGGCCGTATCATCGGCAAAAAGGGGCAGACAGCTAACGCTATACGCGCTCTCGTCCGCGTCCTTGCTGCCAAGCAAGGGAAACGGGTCACGCTGGAGATCGTCTAGCGATCCATGGGTGCCCGGAGCAGGGCGCAGGGTGTAAACTTACGGGGCTCAGGGCCGCCGCTTCGGTCGACTGAGCCCCGTTTCTTGGCCGTAGGCCGCGTGCTTCGCCCGCACGGGGTGCGCGGTGAGCTGCGTGTCGAGATACTGACCGGCTATCCCGAACGGTTGCCCCTCCACGCGGTTCTCTACGTGGGTGAGGAAGGGCGCCCCTACGCGGTCGAGCGCCTGCGCCTGCAGCGAGACGCGGCGCTGATCAAGCTGGCCGGCTGCGATGACCGCAATCAGGCCGAAGCGCTGCGCGGTCAGTTGCTGCAAATCCCGCTCGAACAGGCTGTTCCCCTCGAAGAGGGCGAGTATTACCATTTTCAGCTCATTGGCGTCGAGGTGTTTACCGGGGCAGGGGAATGCCTGGGGCGGGTGGTCGAGGTGCTCGACACCGGCGCCAACGATGTCTATGTCGTCCGTGGCGGGCGGGGCGAGGTGCTGCTGCCGGCCATCGAGGATGTGGTGCGCGAGCTCGATCTCGACGCCAGGAGGATGGTGGTGACGCCTCTGCCGGGCCTGTTTGGAGACGACTGACTCTTGAAAAAGGGGGCAGGTTGATGGATTCATTGTGCTACTACATCGGTTTCAACCTGGTACGTGGCATCGGTTCGATCCGCCTGCGGGCGCTGATCGACGCCTTTGGCAACGTGGAGCGGGCCTGGAAGGCGCCAGCCGAGGCGCTCCAGGCGGCTGGCCTTGACCGGCGCTCGCTGGAGAACCTGCTGCAAACCCGCGCCCGCGTCGATCTGGAGGCGGAAGTGCGGCGGCTGGCGGCGGCCGGCATCCAGGCGCTGAGCTGGGAAGACCCTGCCTATCCGCCGCTCCTGCGCGAAGTGCCCGCTCCCCCGCCGCTGCTCTATATCCGCGGCCAGTTGCAGCCCGAAGACGCGTGGGCGGTGGCCGTGGTGGGCACGCGCCGCATCAGCAGCTATGGCCGCGAGGTGACCCGCCGCCTGGTCAGCGCGCTGGCGCGCAGCGGCATCACCATCGTCAGCGGGCTGGCCCGCGGCGTCGACGGCGTGGCCCACCGCGCGGCGCTGGAGGCAGGCGGCCGGACGATCGCCGTGCTGGGAAGCGGCCTCGACCAGATCTATCCGCCGGAGCACCGCGACCTGGCCCGCCAGATCGTCGCTGCTGGCGCGCTCCTCAGCGAGTATGCGCTGGGGACGCAGCCCGAGGCGGCCAATTTCCCGCCGCGCAACCGCATCATCAGCGGCCTCAGCCTGGGTGTGCTGGTCACCGAGGCCGGGCAGAACAGCGGCGCGCTGATCACCGCCAGCTACGCCGGCGAGCAGGGCCGCGATGTCTTTGCCGTGCCCGGCTCGATCCTCTCCCCGGGCTGCAGCGGCACCAACCGGCTGATCCAGGATGGGGCCAGGCTGGTGCTGGAGGTCGCCGATATCCTGCGCGAGCTGAACCTGACCATGGTGGCCGAGCAGGCCGAGGCGCGCCAGGTCCTCCCCGCCACGGCTGAAGAGGCGGCACTGTTGAAATGCCTGGGCAGCGAGCCGCTCCACGTCGACGAGCTGCGTCAGGCGGCCGGCATGCCCATCGCCCAGGTCACCAGCACACTGGCGCTGATGGAGCTCAAGGGCATGGTGCGGCAGGTGGGAGGGATGAAGTACGTGGCAGCGAATCAAGGTTCGAGTTGCAGATAAGTACCATATAGCAAGGGGGTGTGATGTCATTCTATGCGTTGATTATGGCCGGCGGGGGTGGGACGCGGCTGTGGCCGCTCAGCCGCCGCACGCTGCCCAAGCAGGCGCTGACGCTGGTCGGCGAGCGGACGATGTTCGAGCACGCGGTCGACCGCATCGCGCCGCTCTGTCAGCCGGAGGAAATCCTGGTGGTGACGGGCCGCGACCAGCTAGAGCCGCTGCTGTTGCAGGCGCCCGAACTGCCCCGCCAGAGCTTTCTGGTCGAACCGATGGGACGTGGCACGGCCCCCGCCGTTGGGCTGGGGGCGATCCACCTGCGCCGCCGCGACCCGCAGGCAGTTATGGCCGTCCTCACCGCCGACCACTTTATCCGCGATGTCGAGCGCTTCCGCCAGGTCCTGACGGCAGCGGCAACGGTCGCCGAAAAGGGGCATCTGGTCACTCTGGGTATCGCTCCCTCTTTCCCCTCTACAGCCTACGGCTACATCGAGCAGGGGGAGCTGTTGGAAGAGGCAGATGGCTTTCCTGTCTACCGCGCCACACGCTTTGCCGAAAAGCCCAGCCCGGAGACCGCTTTCCATATGGTCGAATCGGGGGCCTATTCCTGGAACAGCGGCATGTTCATCTGGCGCGTCGAGCGCATCCTGGAAGAGTTCTCCCGCCAGATGCCTGACCTCTACGACCAGTTGGCCCAGATCGAGGCCGTTCTGGGCACACCTGCTTACGAGCCAACGCTCAACCGCATCTGGCCGGAGGTGACGCCGCAGACGATCGACTATGGTGTGATGGAAGGCGCTGCCGATGTGGTGGTCATCCCGGTTGACATCGGCTGGTCTGACGTGGGCAACTGGTCGAGCATGCGCGATCTGCACACGGCCGATGGGGACGGCAATGTTGTCGTCGGCGACCACGTGGGGCTGGAGACGCACAACTCGATCGTGGTTGGCGGACGGCGGCTGATCGCGACGATCGGCCTGGAGGGCATGATCGTCGTCGACACGGAAGACGCGTTGCTTATCTGCCCCCGCGAGCGGGAGCAGGATGTGCGCGACATGGTGCGCCGCCTGGAAGAACTCGGCCGCGACGAGGTGCTGTAGGAGGAACATGGCGGACGACGGCGCGGGCCGCCTCGAGGCCTATTGCATGCGCTGCCGCGCCAAACGCGCGCTGCAGAACCCGCAGCCGGTCTATCTCAAGGGCGGCCGCGCGGCGATGCGCGGAACCTGCCCGGAGTGCGGGACGGCGCTCGTGCGCGTGGGACGGACAGCGGCCCACGAAGGGCTGGAGCCGCCCCCGCCGGCTCCGCCGCCGGCACCACGGCGCGGAGGGCGGCTGGTGGTCGTCGAGTCGCCAGCCAAGGCGCGCACGGTGGGTCGCTTCCTGGGCAAGGGCTATACCGTCCGCGCCACGGTGGGCCACGTGCGCGACCTGTTGCGCTCCTCGCTCTCGGTAGACGTGGAGAACGACTTTGCGCCGCGCTACCGCGTGCTCAACGACAAGCGCGACGTGGTCAAATCGCTGCGCGCCGAGATGGAAAAGGCGGCCGAGATTTACCTGGCTACCGACCCCGACCGCGAGGGTGAGGCCATCGCCTGGCACGTGCTGGAGGCAACGCAGACGGGCAGAGAGCGCGCGCGGCGGGTGGTCTTTCACGAGATCACCCAGAACGCCATCGCCGAGGCGTTTGCTCACCCGGGCGAGATCAACATGGACCTGGTGAACGCGCAGCAGGCGCGGCGCGTGCTCGACCGGCTGGTGGGCTACAGCCTCTCGCCGCTCCTGTGGCGCAAAGTGCGCGGCGGCCTCAGCGCCGGGCGGGTGCAGTCGGTGGCGGTGCGCCTGGTGGTGGAGCGCGAGCGCGAGATCGAGCAGTTCGTGCCGGTCGAGTATTGGTCGATCGAGGCCGAGCTGGCCCAACGCCAGGAGCGCCGTCCGCCGCCCTCTTTCATCGCCAAACTGCTGCGCATCCGCGGCAAGGAAGTCGATCTCAAGAACGAGGCTGAGGCGCTGGCCGTCGTCGCCGAGCTGGAGCGGGCGGTCTATGTGGTGTCGGCCTTCAAGCGCGGCGAGCGGCGGCGCAGCCCGGCGGCGCCATTCACGACCAGTACGCTGCAACAGGAGGCTTCGCGCCGCCTGCGCATGGCGCCCAGGCGCACCATGGCCATTGCCCAGCAGCTCTACGAGGGCATCGATCTGCCCGGCGAGGGAGCGGTGGGGCTGATCACGTACATGCGCACCGACTCGACCAACGTCTCGGCGCAGGCGCAGGCCGAGGCGCGGGCTTTTGTGGCCCGGCGCTACGGCGAAGACTATTTGCCGCCGCAGCCGCCGGTCTACAAGACGCGGGCCAAAGGGGCCCAGGAAGCGCACGAGGCTATTCGCCCCACCTCGGTCATGCGCGAGCCGGAGGCGCTCAAGAAACACCTCAGCCGCGACCAGCAGCGCCTCTATCAGCTCATCTGGCAGCGCTTCGTCGCCAGCCAGATGGCGGCGGCGATCTATGACACGGTCACCGTCGACGTGCTGGCCGGGCCGGCGGAGGGGGAAAAGCCCTATCTTTTCCGCGCCAACGGCTCGACGCTGCGCTTTCCCGGCTTCCTGGTTGTCTACGAGGAAGCGCCGGAGGAGGATGCCGAAGAAGAAGCGGCGCAGCGCATCCCGCCGCTGACGGTGGGCGAGGTACTGGACCTGCTGCGGTTGATCCCCAAACAGCACTTTACCCAGCCGCCGCCGCGTTACACCGAGGCGACGCTGGTCAAGGCGCTGGAAGAGCTGGGCATCGGCCGGCCGTCGACCTATGCGGCGATCCTCTCGACCATTCAGGAGCGCGGCTATGTGCGCCTGGCGGAGCGGCGGCTGGTGCCCACCGAGGTCGGTTTTGTGGTCAACGACCTGCTGGTGGAGCACTTTCCGCTGGTGCTGGACTATGGCTTTACAGCGCGGATGGAGGGGGATCTGGACCGCATCGCGGCGGGCGAGGAGGAGTGGGTGCCGGTGGTGCGCGCGTTCTACGGGCCGTTCAAGGAGCGGCTCGACGCGGCGGAGAAGGGGATCGAAAAGGTCGAGGCCGCGCCCCAGGAAGTGGGTCGCAACTGCCCCGAGTGCGGGCGTCCGCTGCTGGTCCGCCAGGGCCGCTTTGGCCGGTTCATCGGCTGCGCTGGCTACCCGGCCTGCGGCTATCACGAGCCGTGGCTGGACAAGGTGGGGGTCAAATGCCCGCGCTGTGGGGGGGAGCTGGTGGAGAAGCGGACGCGCAAGGGGCGCACGGGTTACGGCTGCGCCAGTTATCCCCAGTGCGAGTTTTGGGTCTGGCAAAAGCCGCTGCCGCAGCCCTGTCCGTCCTGCGGTGGCCTGTTGGTAGAGGCAGGCAAAGGTCGGGCGCGCTGCAACGAGTGCGGGGCGGAGATTGCTAGCGACTAGCCAGCTACGCGTCTGCTCAGGTGGGGGATCAGGCAGCATGGACCTGCTCATTGCGACGAACAACCCGGGCAAGATGCGCGAGTTTCGCGCCCTGCTGGCCGAACTGCCGGCGCGCCTGCGATTCCCGGCCGAACTGGGGTTGCAGGTCGAGGTGGTCGAGGACGGGCCGACCTATGCTGACAATGCCCGTCTCAAGGCGCAGGCCTATGCGCAGGCGTTGGGTGGGGAAATGGCGGTCCTGGCCGACGATTCGGGGCTGGAGGTGGACGCGCTGGACGGCGCGCCGGGGGTACGTTCGGCCCGCTACGCGCTGGGGTCGGACGCCGACCGGCTGACCGCATTGTTGCGCCACCTGGAAGGCGTCCCGCCAGAGCGGCGCACGGCGCGCTTCCGCTGCGTCATTGCCATTGTAGCCCCTGGCGGGCGCGTCTACATGGCGGAGGGCGTCTGCGAGGGCGTCATCGCTACGGCGCCGGCCGGGTCGGGCGGTTTTGGCTACGACCCCGTCTTTTACATACCCGAATTGGGTTGTACTATGGCCGAGCTGCCCGCCGAGGTCAAGAACCGCATCAGCCACCGCGCGCGGGCTGTTCAGGCGGCACTGCCCTTGCTGCGACGGCTCTCGTTTCTCGCTTCTCGCTTCTCGCTTCTCGCTGATCGCTAATCGCTTATCGCTAATCGCTTATCGCTTATCGCTTATCGTTGATCGCCTATTGCGGGACAACGAGCGATACGCGATGAGCGATGAGCGATAGGCGATACGCGATGAGCGATTAGCGATAGGCGATACGCGATAGGCGATACGCGATAGACGATAAGCGATACGCGATACGCGATACGCGATGAGCGATAGGTGATACGCGATAGACGATACGCGATAAGCGATAGACGATAAGCGATAAGCGATACGCGATACGCGATAGGCGATACGCGATACGCGATGAACGACCTGACTGCTTTTCAAGAACGCCTTGGCCACCGCTTCCGGGACGTGGGGCTGCTCTTGCGCGCACTGACGCACAAGTCCTACAAGAACGAGCATCCGGAGGAAGAGGACAACCAGCGCCTGGAGTTTCTCGGCGACGCGGTGCTCAACTTTGTCGTGGCGGCCTGGCTCTTTGAGCGCTATCCCGATCTCCACGAGGGCGAGATGACGCGGCTGCGGGCGGCGCTGGTCCGGGAGGAGAGCCTGGCGCGCTTTGCTGTCAGGCTGGGGCTGGGGCAGGTGCTGCGCCTGGGACGTGGCGAGGAGGAAAGCGGCGGGCGGGAACGGTCGGCCAATCTGGAGGACGGTTTCGAGGCGTTGATGGGCGCGCTCTATCTCGACGGCGGGGTGGAAGCAGCACAGCAGCTCCTGCACCGCCTGGTCGAGGGCATTGCGGAGGACATTCTCAGCGCCGAGGCGGACAAGGACGAGAAGAGCCGCCTGCAGGAGTGGGCGCAGGCCCGGCTCGGCGTCACGCCGCGCTACCGCATCGTCGCCGAACTGGGGCCGGCCCATGACAGGACCTTTGTCGCCGAAGTGCTGTTGGGAAAGCAGGTCGCCGGGTGCGGCGAGGGCCATTCCAAGCAGGCCGCCGAGCGCGCCGCAGCCCGCGCTGCGCTCGAATCCCTCGACCTCGAGCAATAAGCGATGAGCGATCATGGAGAGGAAAGGGCAATGAATGACCAGGAACTGAACCAATTGAGAGAGGCCCGTGAAAAATGGGCCAAAACCACGCTGAAGGAGGCGCTGGCACAGCGGCCAGAGCGCATGGAGACGTTCATCACTGCCTCCGGCGAGCCGGTGGAGCGCCTGTACACCCCGCTCGACGTGGAGGGGGACTATATGGACAGGCTGGGCTTCCCCGGCGAGTACCCCTTCACCCGCGGCGTGCATCCGACGATGTACCGCGGCCGCCTGTGGACGATGCGCATGTTTGCCGGCTTTGGCACGGCGGAGGAGACCAACGCCCGCTTCAAGTACCTGTTAGAGCAGGGACAGACCGGCCTTTCGGTTGCCTTCGACCTGCCGACGCTGATGGGCTATGACACCGACGCCCCGCAGGCGGAAGGGGAGTTTGGCAAGTGCGGCGTGGCTGTCTCGTCGCTGAAGGATATGGAGGTGCTCTTTGCCGACATCCCGCTGGGGCGGGTCACTACCTCCATGACCATCAACAGCCCGGCAGCGCCGATCTGGGCCATGTACATCGCCGCCGCAGAAAAGCAGGGCGTGCCGATGCGCGAACTGGGCGGCACGATCCAGAACGACATCCTCAAAGAGTACATCGCCCAGAAAGAGTACATCTTCCCGCCCGAGCCGTCCATGCGCCTGGTGACGGACACCATCGAGTTCGGCAGCACCAACCTGCCGCGCTGGAACACGGTTTCCATCTCCGGCTATCACATCCGCGAGGCGGGGGCGACGGCAGCGCAGGAACTGGCCTTTACCCTCAGCGATGGCTTTGAGTACGTGCGCTGGGCGCTGGCGCGCGGGCTCGACATCGACGCCTTTGCGCCGCGCCTCTCTCACTTTTTCAACTGCCACAATGACTTTATGGAAGAAATCGCCAAGTTCCGCGCCGCCCGCCGCATCTGGGCGCGGGAGATGCGCCACACCTTCGGGGCCAGAGACCCGCGCTCGTGGTGGATGCGCTTCCACACCCAAACCGCCGGCTGCACCCTCAGCGCCCAGCAGCCCGAGATCAACGTCGTCCGCGTGGCGATCCAGGCGCTGGCGGCGGTGTTGGGCGGGACGCAGAGCCTGCACACCAACAGCATGGACGAGGCCCTGGCATTGCCCAGCGAGTTTGCCGTCACTGTGGCATTGCGCACGCAGCAGATCATCGCCCACGAGTCGGGCGTGACCAACACCGTCGATCCCCTGGGCGGGGCCTATGCCATCGAGGCGCTCACCGACCGCCTCGAGCGCCAGGCCTATGACTATTTCCGGCGCATCGAAGCGTTGGGCGGCGTGCTGCCGGCCATCGAGCGGGGCTTTTTCCAGCAAGAGATCGCCGACGCCGCCTACCGCTACCAGCGCGAGATCGACGAGCGCAGGCGGATCGTCGTCGGCGTCAACGAGTACGTGGCGGCAGAGCCGCTGCGCATCCCGCTCCTGGAGATGGACCCCCAGGGTTATGAGCGCCAGCGGCGCAGGCTGGAGGAACTGCGGCGGACTCGGGATAGCGGAGCTGTGGGGCAGGCGCTCGACCGGCTGCGCATCGCCGCGCAGGGGACGGAGAACACCATGCCCCACATTCTGAACGCTGTGCGCGTCTATGCAACGTTGCAGGAGATTATGGACATCTTTCGCTCTGTCTTTGGCCTCTACCGCGAACCGCTCATCGTCTGAGAACCGTAAAGCCTCCCGCAGGTTTCAGAAGCTGCGGGAGGGGGTAGCCGAAGGCATTGCCTTCGGCTACCCTTTGAAACCCTCTGAACCTAGAAGTTTCTGGTGACAAGCGGCAAGTAGCAGCGGAAGGGTGAGACGGTCATGGTCACTGGCACGGTGACTTGCGGCATGTCGGGGTCGTTGCTCAGGATGAGCAGGTCGGCGCGGTAGTCGCCGAAGGCCAGGCCGGTCGAGTCAAAGGTGACATCCACCGTGGTGCACTCGCCCGGCAGTACCGTGCCGGTGATGGGAGACTCGCTCAGCCAGGGGTAGTCGGGGTAGGTGACGGCGCTCTCCCCCTCCAGGCGGAAGGCGATGTCCGGCTGGGTCCCGCCGAGCACGGTCCAGTTCTGCCAATCGGTCCCCATCCCGAAGCCGCCGCCCGGGTTGATGAGCTTGCCGACGTAGCCGTTTGTGGTGTCGGCCGGCTGCCGGCCGTACTGCCCGCCGCTGCCAAAGGCCAGGGTCGGGTAGAAGACCAGCCACCAGTGGCCGGGCGGCAGGACGAGCGGCGTCGCCAGGTTCAACTGCGTGTTCGACGGCATGCCGCCCGAACCGTTGCTGATGACCACGGCCGTGTTGGTCGGCGGCAGGGTCAGCGTCCAGACCGGCGGGTTCCCGCCGCCCGAGGGGTCGCCGTCGGGGAAGCCGGTGCCGTCGTCGGCATAGATCTGCCAGGTGAGGGAGTCGGCGTTCATCAGGGTGGTGAAGCCGTTCCAGCCGTTGCCGGGGACAAAGATGGTAGAGATGGCCCAGGGACCGACGTTGACGAAATCATCGGCCAGGAAGGAGGAATATTCGGGATACTCGGTGAACTCCTGGTCCACGTAGGCGTTCTGGTTGACGCTGCTGAGCGGCTGGTCCCAGAGGACGGCCCCCGGGGTAGAGGGAACGGCGACCACCCGGGCCTGCGGCGAAGCGGCGGTCAGGCCGGGATTGACTCCGGAGCCCTCTGCCTTCACCGGCACAAAGGGCATGGAGCCGGCCAGCAGCGTGGGTGTGTACTCGTGCAGTTCCCATATCAGGTCGCAGGTGCCAACGTTGCAGATGGCCATGGTCATGGTGTCGGTGCTGTCAGGGTAAAGCGTGTCCTCCAGGGCCGGCGGATCGACGGTGATGTCTGGTTCGCCCAGGATGTTGGTGTCGGCGCTCAAGTCCACCACAGTAAAACCGTTCGTCGCCCAACCCTGGTTGTGGATGACCTCGCCACAGCCGGCCGTCACCGTCACGTCGAAGGTGATGGCCACCTGCACCGGGCCACTCCCCGGTACCCCAAAGTTGTCCAGCCGGGCGGTGCCGCCATAGCCCAGGATGCCGATGCCGGTGCCCTCCGGCGCCGGCGCGCCCGAGCAGACGTAGGTCTGGTCCGGTTGGGTCCCGCCGTCGATGTTGGTGAACGAGAGGGTCACATCGTTGCCGACGCGGGTGGCCCGCATGTGCGCCGTGGTAAAGGGCGAGGAGAGGGGGAAGAAGCCCAGGCCGAACGGCGCGCCGTTGTTGCCGGTGTAGCAGCCGGCGTGCCCGAACTGGTTGCCCCCGGACTGATTCTGAACCTTGAGGAACAGGTTGCTGCTGCCGGCGCCGTAGTTGAGCAGCAGGCCGGTGTACTGCAGAGCCGTGCCGACGTTCTCGACGTCCGCCTCGGCCACATTGCCGTCGCCCCCATAGCTGTTGAAGGTGGCCCGGCCCATGCTGCCGCACACCGCGGCGTTGCTGGAGACGTTGCAGAAGCCGTCGTGCACCGTCCAGTCGGGGCCGATCGGCCCGTCGGCGCGGTTAAAGTCGTCCAGGACGGCCTGTGGGCTGGCAACGGCCCGCGGTTCGACGGCGGGCAAGGAAAGGGAGGCGGGTGGCATGGTCGTCGGCGCCGGCAGGCCCAGTGTCTCGTCGACGGCCGGCTGCGCCGCAGCCGCTCTGTGCAGGGTAGCGGAGCCGGCAAAGACAAGGGCATCCAGCCCCAGGACCGTCTCGCCAACCACGGTTGTCGTCCCGTCAGCAGTAGAGATAGTGACCAACTTATTGGGATTGCCGGGGTCGTTCCAGGAGCCATACAGAACGCCGCTCAGCGGGTCAAAGGCCAGGGCGTTTACGCGGTGCGGCACGTTGCCCACGCTGCCCGGCACATCTGTGCCCTGCCCGGTCACCGGATCGAGCGTCACCAGGCTGTGGTGGTCAAAGGGCGTGGCGTAAATGATCCCGGTGCTCCGATCGATGGCAAGGCCGTTGCCCCCACCTGCATAGCCGCTGGGGCCCACGGGGGTGCCGGCGCCGGTGTCCGGGTCGATGATGAAGAGGCCCTCCGGCGCGCCGCTACAGTCATCACCATAGCCGTAGAGGGTGTCGGTAGCCGGGTCGTAGGTGAGGTCGGGCATGCGTCCGCAGCCGGTGACTTCATCAGAGATCGCCCCGATCAGCGTCCCCGCACCTGTGGCCGGGTTGATCTCGATGAGGATCGCGGTAGGCGTGCCGCCGTAGAGGTCATCGCCGCGAGCTGAGCCGACCAGCCGGCCATCGGGGAGAAAAGCCAGCCCGGTCACGTTGTCAAAGCCGATAGGCCCGATCAGCGTGGCCGCCCCGCTCTGCGGGTTGATGGCATAGAGATTGCTTGGCCCATAACTTTCAGCCACCAAGTTGGCCGCCCCATAGAGCGAGCGGGGGGGTATCCAGTAGACAGCATTGGTCGCGCTGTCGTACCAGGCATCGCCGATGTTCGAGAAGAGGTTACCGGCGTAAGCAACGCCAGGTGGCAGCGGGTCGACCATGGAGGAGCCGCTCAGCAGCGGGTCGGCCTCGATAAAGATGGTGTAGGAAATGACCTGGCCCGGCGCGGCCTGGGCCGGGGCCTCTTTCCAGGCGTGGAAAGAGGGCGGCGGCGGGCAGATGATCTGCACGTGGTGGTCGGACAGGCCGCTATAGGTAAAGCCGCCGGTGGAGCCGCCGATGTGGTAGATGTCCCCGTCCAGGTTGACCGCCGCAGTGCGGTAGAAGGTGCCACTGGCCAGCGGGCCAAATTCCACCCATTGCCCGGCGTTGACGTCGTAGTAGTAGGTGTTGGGGATCGGGGCAAGGGCGGCGTCGGCTCCGTTCACCAGCCACAACTGCTGATCGGTGCCGGCGTGCCACTTGTCGGCATAGCCCATGCCCCACAAGCCCATCGGGATGGCCGGGATGTCGGCGTTCTCGGCGTTCCAGGCTGTGCCGTTGTAGCACTGGGTGCTGCTGTAGACCACGTTGCTGGCATCCACACCACCCATGACGCAGAGCATGCCGTTCATCACAAAGGCAGCGTGAAAGTCGCGGGCGGTGGTAAAGTCGGGCAGCGGGGCCAGCCAGGCGTTGGCCACCGGGTCGTAGACATAGACGGTGGCCAGGTTGCCGCCGCCGGGGGTTGTCGAGCCGCCGGTCATGTAGCAGAGGTGGGCCTCGGGGTCATAGGCCCAGGCCGGGGCCCAGATGCCGGTCTGCGGGGGAGGCGTGCCGCCGGGGGACTCGTTGGTCCAGACATTGGTGTCCATGTTGTAGGACCACAGGCCGGTGAAGCCGGCCGTGATCGCGTCGCCGTAGACAAAGACCTTGTTCGCCGCGGCGCTGCCGTAGGGGTGGCAACCGGAGCGGGCATAGTTCACCCCAAAGGGCGGCGCCGAACCGGCCACGGTGCTCCAGGTATCGCTGCCCGGGTCGTAGGTGCGGACGTTGGCGTTGTCCCCATAGCCGGTGATCGACCAGATCAGGCCGTTGTAGCCGGCCAGGACGTTGTCCATCCGCCCGTTGTCCGGCTCGGTGGCGATCTGCTCCCAGTAGGTGATCGCGTCCACCAGGTGCTTGATCAGGAGAGAGGTATCGTTGTTGGTCGGGTTGCTGGCGTCCTCGGCATAGATCTTGCACGCCACCGTGTCGCCGGGCGCGCCTACCGGCGCCAGGCTCACCAGGACAGACCTGCTGTCGCCGTCATTCACAAACACGTGGCCTGGGCCGTTGCAAGTCCCGGTGCCGGTGATGACGGTGTAGGTCAGGTTCACGTCGGTGTCATAGCCCGTGTTGTTCCACACCGTGAAGGTGTGCTGCTGCGGTTCGTAGGGGCAGCCCTGGATTTCGATCTGAGCCGGGGTCAGCATAATGGGCGGCAGCGTGCAGGGCGGGATGGAGGCCTGGGGCTGGGTGGCCTCATCACAGGCGTTTTGGCCGGCGGGGGTGTAGCCGTCGCTGGAGCAGGGGTTGTGCGGCGGGGAGCCGTAGCCGTCCCCGTCCCAGTACCAGGACTCCAGCGCGTCGGGCGTGCCCGTGCCCGAGGTCACATCGAAGCAATAGTAGGCGGTGCAGTGGTCGGTGGTGGCCTGGTTGCGGGGGTGGGCGATGTTGACCTCGTAGGGCGAGGTCTGGAAGGACCAGGAGAAGGACCCCCAGGTGCCGCCGCCGGTGCAGGAGGGCGTCCCCTGGACGTAGACGTTGGTCACCGTCCAGTCGGCGGGGAAGCGTTGCCAGAGGTTGTAGACGTACTCATAGTCGTTGGTGAACGACTCGGCGCGGAAGCAGAAGGTCTGCGTCGCGCCGGGGGTGAAGCAGGTGTCGCCGCCGACGGAGGGGTCAAAGGTGACAAAGGAGCCAGAGAGCGACCCGATCCCCGTGGGTGCAGCGGCTGCATCTGCCGTCACGGCCGAAGGGGTCGGCCTTCGCGGCGGCGGCGGCGATTTGGCGCTGGCGGACAAAAGCCCATCTTGGGGAACAGAGGCCGCCTGGACGCGCGAAATACCCAGCAAGATCAGAATCAGCAACATTGCATTCAACAAGCGTAAGAGTTTCATCGTATCCTCCTGAAAGGGTATTCTCCAAAAAGTCTATACCGTGGCAGCCAGGTTCGAGATTGGTCGGCACCTCCTTTCTTTGCGGGAGCAGCAAGAAATGAGCAGCGTCACGATGAGTCCGGAACGCCCAGGAGCCCGCGCGGTAAATGAATGTTCATAGCTTATAGCCCTTTCACTGTTTTGTCAAGCGGCTTGCTACTCACCAGATACTTGCCCTTTTTCTTTTTTGTAGTACACTCGTTGCCCTACACCCCGATCTGGCGGATGTGCTGCCGCCGTTGTATAAGGAGAGACA
>Ga0209227_1000296_pt1 | contig 43298 bp, 31 predicted proteins | sample YNPBryantNP2012_FD_185815 | JGI IMG/M metagenome (GOLD analysis project Ga0209227, IMG submission 185815) | Anoxygenic and chlorotrophic microbial mat microbial communities from Yellowstone National Park, USA - YNP Bryant NP 2012 (SPAdes)... ...
CGGCTATTGGAGCAAATATGGTCATGTTAATCGTGATTCGCGGATTCCTCATAACGACTGGCGGCTGAGCCGCCGCGCGGCCCAGGCGAGGAACCGCCGCCCAATATCCCAACCGCAGGCTCAACCACCTCCGCAGGCCGGCGCGATAGCGCGGTCGGCTCCAGCCGCGCCACCCTCTCCGCACCTCCGCCCCGCTGACAGACGCTCCCTATCTGCCCTCCGCCTGTAGCGCCCGCCAGGGCGATAACTCCACCATCGCTGCAACCATTCTATCACAAGTTGGAATGGGCGGCAATTTCTCCGCCGTTGCAACTCTGTTCCTCAAAGAGGTGCGCCCTGCTGACCGCTGCCCCTCAATGCCCGCCCACCGCTGTGACTGCCGCGCCGACCACCGACCCGGCGCTCGCAAACCGCAACTGCCCTCACAATCCCTGCGCCGCCGACCACGGCCCTGCCCATGCCACTCTCCGCCGTGACCGCTGCGCCTGGCTGCGCTGCCCTTTGACCGCTGCCCCCGCAGATGGCCGCCGCTCAACTCGCCGCGCCGCCCCGCCAGCCGCCGCACGGATCGACCATCCCCACTTCCCTGGCCGCGCCTCCAGCGCACAACTTGTTTTTTAACCGCAGAGGACGCAGAGAACGCCGGGTTCGCTTTCTCTGCGCCCTCGGCGTTCTCTGCGGTAGAACTGGGCCCTCAACACCCGAGAGGGGGGCTAGATGCCCGAGGGCGCTCTGATTTGCGGGCAACGAGACCCTTCCCCTTCACTTCGTTCAGGGTCAGGGTGACATGGGCTTTGCTCAAGAAATCCGTATCTCTCACTCCATACCCAGATAAGCCTTTTGCACCATAGGATTCTGGCGCAGCCCTTCGACCGTCTCGCTGAGGACAATCTCTCCGGTCTGCAGGACATAGCCACGGTGGGCCACCTGGAGGGCCATATGCGCGTTCTGCTCGACGAGCAGGATGGTGGTGCCGCTCTTGTTGATCTCGACGATCTTGTCAAAGACGTCTTCCACCAGCACAGGGGCCAGGCCCATAGACGGCTCGTCCATCAGCAGCAGGCGCGGGTTGGCCATCATGGCGCGGGCGGTGGCGAGCATCTGCTGCTCGCCGCCGCTGAGGGTGCCGGCGACCTGGTCACGGCGCTCCTTCAGGCGCGGGAACAGCGCAAAGACGCGCTCCAGGTCCTGGGCGATGCCGGCGCGGTCGCTGCGCGAATAGGCGCCCAGGTCCAGATTCTCCAGGACAGTCAGCTTGGCAAAGACGCCGCGCCCTTCAGGGACCATCGCCACGCCCTTGTAGACGATCTCGTGGGGCTTGTAGGGGGCCAGGTCCTCGCCATCCAGGAACACCTTGCCCTGGCGCGGCTTGAGCAGGCCGCTGATCGTGCGCAGGGTGGTCGTCTTGCCCGCGCCGTTGGCGCCGATGAGGGTCACGATCTCGCCTTTTTCGACCGAGAGAGAGATCCCCTTCAGGGCGTGGATATTGCCGTAGTAGGTGTGAATATCTTGGACTTGTAGCATAGGGAACCTCCTTACCGTCAGGCGACAGCAGTAGCCAGACCCGAGGCGGCGCCGCGCCCCAGGTAGGCTTCGATGACACGGGGGTTGCGCTGCACCTCGGCGGGCGTGCCCTCGGCGATCTTGCTGCCATAGTCGATGACCGTCACGCGCTCCGAGATGCCCATCACCACGCGCATGTCGTGCTCGATCAGGAGGATGGTGATGCCCAACTCGTCGCGCAGGCGGCGGATGAAGGCCATCATCTCCCCCGTCTCGCGGGGGTTCATACCGGCTGTCGGCTCGTCGAGCAGCAGCAGCTTGGGTTCGCCGGCCAGGGCGCGGGCAACTTCGAGCCGCCGCTGGTCGCCGTAGGGCAGGTTCTTGGCCAGCATGTCGCCCTTGCCGGTGAGGCCAACAAAGTCGAGCAACTCGATGGCCCTGCGAATGGCCATTTCCTGCTCCCGCACCGCCAGGGGCAGGCGCAGGATCGCGTGCGCCATGCCGCTCTTGAGCCTCGGCTCCATCCCCACCATGATGTTCTCGATGGCAGTCATGTTGGCAAAAAGGCGAATGTTCTGGTAGGTGCGGGTGATGCCCAGGTGAGCGATGCGGTCCGGCGAGAGGCCGTTGAGCACGCGGCCCTCGAACTCGATTTCGCCCTCTTCGAAGGAGTAAAAGCCGGTGACACAGTTGAAAAACGTCGTCTTCCCCGCGCCGTTGGGACCAATGATGCTGACAATCGACTGCCGGGGGACCTCAAAGTCGAACTTGTTGACGGCGACCAGTCCGCCGAACTGTTTGGTTACGTGCCTGGCGACAAGAATGGATGACATCGGACTCTCTCCTTTGAGCTATCCGGCTGTGTTCGCATTGCCTGTTACAGCCACTTCCTCTCTGGCGTGGAGCTCGCGTTTGGCGACCTCGGAGGGCCAGAAGCCTTCGGGGCGGGAGAGCATTATGAGGATGAGCAGGACGCCGTACATCAGCATGCGGTACTCGGCGAACTCGCGCAGCAGCTCCGGCAGGCCGATCAGCAACAGCGCGCCGACGATGACGCCAGGCAGGCTGCCCATGCCGCCGATGATGATCAGACAGAGCACGTTGATCGACACATAGAGCGACATGCTGTGCGGAAAGACCGAGTTCAGCTTGGCAGCCAGAATCGTGCCTGACAGGCCAGAGAAGGCCGCGCCAGTGGCAAAAGCCAGCAGTTTGGTCTTGACCAGGTTGATGCCCATCGCTTCGGCGACGTCTTCATCCTCGCGCATGGCCATCCACTGCCGGCCCATGCGCGAGTCGCGCAGCCGCCAGGAAACGAAAAAGGCAAGCAGACAGCCGGCCAGGATCAGGTAGTAGAGATGCTCCGGCTTGATCAGGGACATGCCGAAGAAGGGAACATTCGGAATCTGCAGGACGCCCTGCGGCCCACCGGTAAGCGGGGCCAAAAAGTCTGATGTGGCCAGGATGCGGATGATCTCACCAAAACCCAGCGTGACGATGGCCAGATAGTCACCGCGCATACGCAGGACGGGAACGCCCAGGATCACGCCGGCGGTAATCGCCATCAGCACGGCGATCGGCAGGGCCTCCCACCACGTCAGACCGGCAAGGCCCAACCGACCGGTGGAGGTGAGAATGCCCATCGTGTAGGCGCCAATGGCATAAAAGGCCACATAGCCCAGGTCGAGAAGGCCCGCAAAGCCCACGACGATGTTGAGGCCCAGGCCCATCAAAATGTAAAGGCCAACGTTGTTGATCACCTCGGTCAGATAGGAACGCAACAACACCGGCAGGAAGAGCAGCACCAGGATCCCAAGCGCGATCCCCCCCCAGCGCAGTCCCTGCCGCGGTGCTGGCGGGAGCGCGCCGATGCGCTCCCTGACCCACCCGCTGCGCCAGTTCCAGAGGGCATTGATGCCGGCGACGAGCAAGAAAAGAAGCAGCGCCCCCAGCGGCGACAGTCCGCGGGCAGCAAAGGCGACACGGCGAATGGCCAGCCCCAGCCCCTGATTGCCCCACGAGAGGATGATCGTCTCAGAGAGCAGGCCGACGACAAAGACGACGAGCAGGCCGGCAAACAGCGGCCGGCGTACAGAGGCGGAGAGCAAGGCAAGGACCGCACCGAGAAGGCCAGCCACAGCAAATATCAGCACCAGGATGGGCAGGCCCGCCACGCCCTGACCGAAGGTCATGATGGCAATCAGGTCGGGCGAGATGTTGGGCAGGAAACGGCGCAGGCCCAACGGCTCAGCGAGCAGCACGATCAGGAGGGGCAGAATACTGGTAAAGAGGCCAAGAAGCGTCCCACCGACGAGCCTGATCGCCCAGGGCGCCCCGGAATTGCGCCGGGTGAGCAGGAAAGCAGCCCCCACCGCGACCCCAAACAGAAAGATGGAGCCGACCGAGAGCACCCCGCCGATGATGTCGCGCTCGCCGAAGGTTGTGACCAGGCCGACGGCAGCGAGCAAGGCCGTGACGATGGTCGCAAACAGGCCGAAGCGCACGAGTTCTCCCCCGTTGAAGCGCGTTTTAGTAGCCATAGCCTTCCCTCCGCCTTACGCCTTGTGTCGGCCCAGCCGCTCGCCCAGCAGGCCCTGCGGCCGGAACATCAGGATCAGCACCAGCATGGTAAAGGCGACAACGTCCTTGAGCTGGTTGGTGCCAGGAATGCCCAGCCCTCCCAGCACCAGGTTGGGAGCGATGGCCTCGAACAGCCCCAGGAAGAGGCCACCCAGGGCAGCGCCGGGCACGCTGCCGATGCCGCCCAACACCGCAGCGGTAAAGGCCTTGATGCCAGGGACAAAGCCCATGAAAAAGTGAACCTGGCGGTACAGCAGCCCGTAGAGCACCCCCGCTGCGCCCGCCATCGCCGCGCCGACAGCAAAGGTAATCACGATGATGCGGTCAACGTCGATGCCCATCAGCGCGGCTACATCCTTGTTTTCCGAAACGGCGCGCATGGCGCGGCCCGTTTTGGTGCGCATGACAAAGGTGTATAGGGCAACCAGCAGGATCAGGGACGCGATCATGACAGCGACCTGCGCTTTGCCGATCTGGAAACCGACAACAGTCCACTGACCTTCCAGCGCCTGTACCGTTGGGAAGGCGGTAATGCCAGAGCCATACAGGCCGCGAAAAAAGTACTGCCAGAAAAACGAGGCGCCGATGGCCGTGATCAGGGGCACCAGGCGCGGCGCACGCCGCAGCGGGCGATAGGCAACCCGTTCCGTAAGAACGGCAACCCCCATCGATGTTGCCATCGAAACCAGCCCTACCAGCAAAAGGGATGGGAGGGGATAGCGATTCCATAAACCTGCCTGGTCCAAAGGAATGGCAACAAAGACCGTGGCGGTGAAAATGCCGGCCATAAAGAACTCACCGTGGGAAAAGTTGATCATCAACAGCACGCCATAGACCATCGTGTAACCGAGCGCGATCAGGGCGTAGAGGCTGCCCTGGGCCAGCCCGGCGACGATCAGGTCCCGCCACTGCGCCGCTCCCATGTTCAAGGGGTTCCTCGAGACGGTGCCGATGATACCCCAGATCACGATGACAATGATGAACAGGCGAAAGATCCACAAAGTGACGTCCAGGGCGCTCAGGTTACGGAGCCGTTTGCGCAGGTTCTCGATCATACCCATCCTCTCCCTCTGAGAAATGCAGGGGGACGAGCCCAGGCGCCAGGGCCTGGACTCATCCCCTTATCGTGTTCTAGAGTGGCTTGAGCACCGGGCAATGCCTTTACGGCGCGTACTGCCAGATCGGCACGTATTCGCCATTGCGGATCTGGTTGACGGCAATGCGCGGGTCGGCGCAGTCGCCATACTGGTTGCAGTTCAGCGTGCCGGTGATGCCCTGCAGGTCATGCGTGGCGTAGAGCGCATCGCGCAGCGCCTGGCGGCCGATGTGAATCGTGCCGTCATCGTCCACCTGGGCCACCGTCTCGATGGCGCGGAAGAGCATCATCGCCGCGTCGTAGGCGTGAGCGTGGAAGGCGCTGATCGGCGGCCCACCGTACATGGCCTGGTGGTCGGCCAGGAAGCGCTGACCCAGCTCGTTGGTGAAGGAGAGATCGGGGCCAGAGATGTACATGCCCTCGCAAGCCTCGCCCGCAGCCTCGACAAAGTCGGGCGACATCATGCCATCGGCGCCCGCCAGGATGGTGTTCTCCAGGCCGGCGATCTCCTGGGCCTGCACGGTGATGAACGCGCCCTCGTCGATAAAGATGGGGTAGTAGAGGAACTCGGGCGGGTTGGTGGCAATGGTGGTCAGGATCGGCCGCATGTCGGTGTCACCCTCGTTGATCGCCCCCTGGTAGGTGATGGTGCCGCCCAGCTCGCGGAAGGTGTCGGCAAAGACCTGCTGGAGCTGCTCGGCGTAGGGGCTGCCGTCGTGGATGGTCGCCGCCGTGCGCAGGCCCAGCTCGTTGTAGACAAAGTAGGCCATCGCCGCGCCCTGCACCTTGTCGTTGTGGCAGGTGCGCAGGTAGCCGGGGCGCCAGGCCAGGTTGGGGTCGGTCAGCGACGGGGCCGTGTTGGAGGGTGAGATCAGCACATAGCCAGCGTCCGAGACAATCTGCGCAGCCGGAACGCCCGCGCTGGAGCAGTTAGTGCCGATGATGCCGACGATGCTGGGATCGGAGACCAGCTTGGTGGCGGCCGTCTGCCCGCCCTCAGCACTGCACATCGAGTCCTCGCCGACCAGCTCGAGCTGGTGGCCGAGCAGCCCACCGTGGTCCGCCGTCTGGTGCGCAATGGCGATCTCGATGCCGCGGCGGGAGTCGATGCCCAGCGTCTCGTTGGGGCCGCTGATGACCAGCGCATAGCCGATGCGGATGGGATCCTCCGGCGCAATGGTGACGCAACCCAGCGGGTCTGTGCACTCAAAGGCCTGTTCGGCCGGCCGGCACGCCGTTACCAGAGCTGCCAGGAGCAGCAGCACACCGATCACAGACAACTTTTTCATTTCTCCTCCTCAGCGAAAAGCGTTTCAAGAAAGATAAAGCGCCGTTGTGTCAGCACGGGATTGCCAATCCCAACAACGGGCTGCTTTCGGGAGAAAAAAGCAGGCACCATCACCCCCCTTTTCCCTGGCTGTGGATAACTTTCTGGTGTGCCTCTGCACACACTATGCGAGATTTTATCAACTCCTGGGAAAATTGTCAAATGCCAACAACCGGCTGTTCGAAGCAGAACGCCGACGTAGGGCAACTGCTCGCAGTTGTCCTACGGGACGAGCCGCCGCGGGCGGCGAAGCCTGCGCTGGGATCGCGGGCGTCCCCCCGCCAGCAGCGCGGACGAGACGTCCGCGCTCCCAGGGTAGCGGACAAAAGCGGCCTGTCCCTGACCGACGAGAAATGCTATAATGTGCCGGGGAACGACATATGCCAGAACCTGATCTCAACCAGCAGCCCTTGATCTACCTCGACGTCTCCGCCGCCGTCCACCGCCGCGCGGGACTGGGCCGCTACGCCGAGAGCCTGACGCGCGCCCTTGTCGCCGCCGGGTCGGCGCAGTACGCCCTCTTCTACAACCGCGAGCGCGGCGTCGAGCCGCTGGCGGGCCTGGAGCACCTGCCAGCACGGAGCGTCGCCCTGGGCTACAAGCCGTGGCGCATGCTGGTCTGGCTGGGCCAGCTTGCCCACGTGGGTTTCGAGCGGCTCATCCCTGGTGCGGCGCTCTTCCACGCCACCGAACACCTGCTGTTGCCGCTGCGTTCTGTTCCCTCTGTGCTCACCGTCCACGACCTCATCTTTCACCATCTGCCGGAGCATCACAAGCCGCTCAACCGCCTCTACCTGAACCTGGCCCTGCCCCTCTACTGCCGCCGCGCCCACCGCATCATCGCCGTCTCGGAACACACGCGGCAGGATGTGATCCGCACCTATGGCATCTCGCCAGACAAGGTCGTGGTCGTTTACGAGGCTGCTGATCCGCGCTTTGGCCCTCAGCCGCCGCAGGTCGTCGCTGCGGCGCGGGCGCGCTATGGCCTGCCGGAGCGCTACGTTCTCTTTGTCGGCACGATCGAGCCGCGCAAGAACCTCTCGCGCCTGCTGGACGCCTTCGCCGTCGTCCACAGGGAGGGGCTGACGGACGCGCTGGTGATCGTCGGGCGCAAGGGCTGGCTGACCGACGAGTTTTTCGCCCGCCTGGAGGCGTTTCCCCTGCGCGAGCGCGTGCTCTTCCCTGGCTATGTGCCCGACGACGACCTGCCCGCCATCTACGCCGGCGCGCAGGTCCTGGCGCTGCCCAGCCTGCACGAAGGATTCGGCCTGCCGCTGCTGGAGGGCATGGCCTGCGGCGTGCCCGCCGTGGCCTCGGACGCCGCCTCCCTGCCCGAGATCGGCGGCACCGCAGCGCGCTACTTTCCACCTGCCGACAGCGAGGCGATGACACAGGTTTTGCGCGCGGTGCTGGCCGACCCCCCGCTGCAGGCACAGATGCGCACAGAAGGGCTTGCCCAGGCCGCCCGCTTCTCCTGGGCGCGCGCGGCAAAGGAGACAGCCCAACTGTACCGCCAAATCCTGTGACGGGTGTTCGTAGCAAAAGGGTAGAGCGCCCCGCCCACCATGCTCCCGCCGGGTCTGTGACCCGGCGGCCCCCGCCGGCGGGGGTCACAGACCCCCGCCGAGCAATGGGAAAATAATCCGTGTCGCAACGAGACCCTTCCCCTTCCCCTTCCCCTTCACTCCGTTCAGGGTCAGGGTCAGGGTGAAAGTTTTGCTTCGAACCCCCGTGACGTCTTTCAACTTGCCCTCGCCGTTGTGATTGGATATAATGATCCCCACTTTGCCCCAGAGGAGGAGCAACATGAACCGATCCGATTCTGCCGTCAGACGCTATGCCGTGGTGCTGTTCTACCTCCTGGCTTTTGCGCTTTCCTGGCTGGGCTGGGTGCCGCAGGCGCTCCACGCGCGCGGACTGTTCCCCTTCGACAGCCCCCTGCTCGGCCTCTTGGGCGGCGGCGGGCCGACGCTCGCTGCGGTCATTGTCCTGCTGCTGCTCCGCGACCGGAACGGCCTGCGCGACCTGTTCCGTTCTCTGTTCAGGCTGCGCGTCTCGTTCTGGTGGTATCTCTTTGCCTTTGGCTTTTGGGTCGCCGTGACAGCGCTTGCCCTCGGCCTCGGCGCCCTCTTCCGCCGGCCGTTTCGCCACTTTGCCTGGGTCCCCCACCTGCCCTCCTGGCCCACCCTGCTGTCCGTCTTTATCATTATGCTCCTCTCCAACGTCTGGGAGGAGATTGGCTGGCGCGGCTTTGCCCTGCCACGCCTGCGCCAAAAGGCCGCCGACCTGCCCGTTGCCCTCCTCATGGGCTCTCTGTGGTTCCTCTGGCACCTGCCGCTGCTGCTGAACCCCTCTTCGCCCATGTCCGCCCTGCCGTGGTACGGCATGCTGATCTTCTGCCTCTCCCAGACCGTGATCTATACCTGGCTCTACGCGCGCACGGCCTCCAGCCTCTTCTTCGTGAGCATCCTGCACGCCATGTCCAATACGATGGCCTCTGTCCTGCTCGACCTGGGTGTCTTTGTCCCCTCCTACCCCTTCGTGGTCGGCGTGACGACACTTGTGGCGCTGGTGCTGGTTCTGATCTACGGCCCGCGGCGCTTCGAGCCCTCTCGGCAAACGGCGGGGCAGTGAGTTGGGCAGGCAATGGGGCGCTCCCGGCTCTGGCAGTGGGTGGCGGTCGGCATCCTGGCGCTGATCTTGTTGGCCGGGCAGAGCTGGGCCATCTATCGCTTTTTCACCTCCCGCTTCCCCGGCGGCAACGATTTTTACTCCCGCTGGTCCAACGGCTGTGCCCTGATCTGGACCGGCGAGAACCCCTACTCGGAGGCGGTCACCCTGCGAACCCAGATCGGGATGTACGGCCGGCCGGCCCGGCCCGGCGAGGACCTGGCGGCCTATTCCTATCCACTCTACGCCCTTTTCTTTTTCTGGCCGCTCTGTTTCATCCGCACCTACCCGGCTGTTCAGGCGATCTGGACGACTCTGATGCTCTACGCGCTTCTGGCAGGCGTGGCGTTGACGATCCGCGTGGTCCGCTGGCAACCTCCTGCCTGGCTGTGGTGGACCACGCTGATCTGGGCGGTCTTTAACTATCCCCATGCCCGCGCGCTGATCCTGGGGCAAATGGCAACTCTGACCTTCCTGGCAATAGTGGCAAGCCTTTGGGCGCTGGAGCGCGGGCGGGACGATCTGGCGGGGGCGCTGCTGGCGGTGACCACGATCAAGCCCCAGATGAGCTTCCTGCTGGTGCCGTGGGTGTTTTGGTGGGCTGCCTGGCAAAAGCGATGGAAGGTGTGGCGGGGGTTGGGCCTGGCAATGGCCGCGCTGGTGGGACTCTCCTTTGTGCTTGTCCCCACCTGGCTGGGTGACTTTCTGGAAGGGGTGCGCAGCTATGATCGCGTGGCAGGGGCCTCGTACTACCATTCCCTGACCTGGATGGCGACCCGCCTCTTTCTGGGACTTGGTTCCTGGGCCGAGGCGCTCGGCGTTGGCGCATTCGCTCTCTGGGCGCTGGTGGAGGTCTGGCGGGGCCGGCGCGCCAGGTGGGGGGGCTTCCTCTGGACGACAGGGCTGCTCCTGGCCCTCACCCATTTCATCGTCCCTCGCACGGCCACGACGCACTACACGATGCTCCTCCCGCCGCTCTTTGCCTGGTTTGCCCGTCTGGAAGAGCGGCTTGGCCCCCGGGCAGGGTGGGTGGCAGCGGGGGTTGAGGCGGCGCTGCTGGTAGGCCAGTGGGCGATCTTTCTGGCAACCGTTGAGGGCAGCTACGAAACCGCCCTTGTCTACTTCCCCATGCCGCTGATGGTGTTGCTCGTGCAGGTGTTGACACGCCGGTGGTACGCGGAGTGAGCGATGTGAGGAGGAAAGCAGGCGCGGCTCTGGTCCTGCTCCTGGCTTTTGGCTTGCGGATGGCCCATCTGGCCGGCCGTCCCCTCTGGTACGACGAGGCCTTTGCCCTCCTTTACGCTTCCCTGACCCCCGCCCGCATGGTTTACGGGACAGCGACGCCAGTGGCGGGGGCGGGGGCGGCGGATGTGCACCCGCTGCTCTATTACTTCCTCCTTCACGGCTGGATGGCACTGGCGGGTCGGACCCCCCTGGCAACCCGCTTCCTCTCCGTGTTGCTGGGGATGCTCACTGTGGCGCTGCTGTGGCGGCTGGCAGCCCGCTTCTTCGACCGGCGAACTGGCCTGACGGTGGGACTTTGGGCGGCGGTGAATCCCTTCCACGTGGCCTATTCCCAGGAAGCGCGGATGTACGCGCTGCTGGGGCTGGCAGCGGCAGCGGCGGCGTGGGGATTGCTGGAGGGGATGGAAAGAGACAAGGGGCGAAACTGGCGATGGTGGGGGCTCTATGCGGGAGGGGCTGCTCTCACCCTTTATGCCCATAACCTGGGCGGCTCCTTTCTGCTGGCGCTGCACCTCCTGGCACTGAGCCGCCGTCAGTGGCGGCGAAGCCTGCCCGCGCTGGCCCTGGCCGACCTGGTCGTGCTGGCCCTCTTTGGCCCCTGGCTGGTAGGGGTGCTGCCGGGACAGGTGGGTTTCGTGGAGCGCGGGTACTGGCTCTCCCCACCGCGCGTGGAGGAGATTGTCCGCGCCCTGATGTTCCCCGTCCTCACCTTCTACGAGCCGCCCTCTGCCTGGGTGCTCGGAACAGGGCTTTTCCTATGTCTGCTCCTGGCGGCGCTGTTGACCCTGCGGGCCTGGCGGACCCGCTCGCGGGCTGGCTGGTTCCTCCTCCTCTCCTGGGCGCCGGTCCTGTCGCTCTTCCTGGTTTCCCAATGGCGGCCGCTGTATCTGGAGCGGGCACTGTTGCCCTCCGCCCTCGGCTACCTGGTGGCCGTTGGCTGGCTTCTGGCCCGAGGTGGGTTGCCCCGCTCCCTCCGGCTGGGGCTGGCCGGGCTGTTGCTGGCAGCCACCGTCGGTTCGCTGGCAGGCCATTACACCTACTCGGACTTCCCCCGTCCCCCCTTCCCGGAGGCGGTTGCCTATCTCCACCAGCACGTCCAACCGGCCGACGCGGTGGTCCACACCAACAAGCTCACTTATTTCCCGATGCGCGTGTACGATCCCCAACTCCCTGGCACCTTCCTGGCCGACCCACCTGGCTCTCCCCAGGACACCCTCGCTTACCCCACCCAGGAGGCCCTGGGCATCTACGCCACCTCCACCATCACCGAAGCGGTTGGGACGGCGGAGCGGGTGTGGCTGGTCTACTTCCCCCGCGAGATGGAGGAGGTGCGGGCAATGGGCCTTGAACACCCCGTCCTGGCCTGGTTGGAGGGAAGGTTCGTAGAGGAGCAGCGGCAGCCGTTCGCCGACCTGACGGTAGCGCTCTACCAGAGGGAGGGGCCATAAGGATGACGCGGCGGGAATGGGTCTGGGCAGCGACGGTAGCCGGGCTGGTGGTGTTCGCCTCCACCGTCCCCTATCTGGCCGGCTACCTGGCCCAGACCCGCGAGCTCCGTTTCGGGGGTGTTCTGCTGGACCGGATGGACTACCACAGCCACCTGGCGAAGATGTGGCAGGGGTACCGGGGCGAATGGCGGTACCGGCTGCTTTTCACGCCGGAGGACCACCAGGGGGTTTATCTGCAGACCTTCTACATCGCTCTGGGCCACCTGGCCCGGCTGAGTGGGCTGGGGCTGCCCGCGACCTACCAGCTTGCCCGCGTGCTCTTCGGCTTTCTGATGCTGCTGACCGTCTACCGGTTCATCGCCCGGTTCGTCCCGACAGCGCGGGTCCGGCGGACGGCTTTTCTCCTGGCGACGACCGCCTCCGGCCTGGGGTGGCTGACGGAGGTGGTCGCCCCTACGCCGCCGGGCGGCATCTCTCCCATGGATTTCTGGCTGCTGGACGGGTTTACCTATCTGGCTGTGCTGACCTCCCCTCATTTCTGCGCTGCAACCGGCCTGCTGCTTCTGGTCTTCCTGCTCCTCCTGCGCCGCCCTGAAGGACCTTCCTGGAGGGAGATCGCATTGGCAGTCCTCGCCTCGTTGATCCTGGGGGTCATCCATCCCTATCTCCTCCTCCTGGCCGACCTGTTGCCTCTCCTCTATTGGGCCTTTGAGGGGCTGCGGACACGACAGATAGCCTGGCGGGGACTGGTGGCGGTAGGGGCGATGGGAGCGTTCCAGCTTCCCCTTCTGGCTTACGACCTGTGGGTCTTCCACACCCAACCAGTCTTTGCTGGCTGGTCGGCCCAGAACGTGACCCTTTCCCCACCCCCTCGCGTTTACCTGTGGGGGTATGGGCTGCTGCTGGCGCTGGGAGGCATGGGAGTGTCGGTCCAGGCCCGTCGGGGAGGGCAGGGATTGGCCTTCCCCCTCCTCTGGATCGGGACAGTGGCTGTACTGGTCTACCTTCCCTGGAATCTCCAGCGCCGCTTTTTGGAAGGGGTGCACGTCCCGCTGGGATTGTTGGCCGGTATCGGGTTGGTCTGGCTGGTGGAGCGCTGGCTGAGGAGCGAACGGGGAAGGTGGCTGACGCTGGCCGGGACGGTAGCGCTGGCGATGATGAGCAACCTCTATCTCACAACGGCGCTGGCGGTAGCGGCGGCGACCCGGGCCCCGGCCCTCTTCTGGTCAGCCAATCTGCTGGCTGCGGTGGACTGGCTGGGAGAAAACGCGGCGCCGGAAGAGACAGTGCTCTCCAGCTTCGACGTCGGAAACCTGATCCCTGCCCGCATTGGACACCGGGTGGTGATTGGGCACGGGATGGAAACGGTAGATTACAGAGGGAAACAGGAAGCGGTAGAACAGTTCTTCAGCGCCCGGACCTCCGACGCAGAGCGGCTCGCCCTGCTGGAAGAGTGGGGGGTGGTATGGGTGTTTTACGGGCCGGAGGAGCGGGGATTGGGAGAATTCGACCCCGCCACGGTCCCCTGGTTGCAGCCAGTCTTTCGATCGGGAGAGGTGGTTGTCTACCGGGCGGCAACGGGAGGCGGGCCATGAGCCAGAGCAGGAGGGACCTCCTGGTGCTCTTCCTGTTTTCCCTGGCCGTGCGGCTGGCGGCGGCGGCCCTTATCAGCCGACCCGGCTACATGGACGCGGCTTACTATGCCGTCGGCGCGGGGCGGCTGGCGAGCGGCGGCGGCCTGAGCGAGACGTTCCTCTGGCACTATCTCGATGACCCGCCGGGCCTGCCCCATGCCGGCTTTCTCTACTGGATGCCGCTGCCTTCGCTGCTGGGGGCGCCGCTGGCGGCGCTCTTTCCCGGCTCTTTCTTCGCCCTCCAGATCCCCTTTGCTCTCCTCTCGGCGTTGCTGCCGCCGCTCGCTTACGGGCTGGCCTGGCAGGTCAGCACGCGGCGATGGAGCGGCTGGCTGGCCGGGCTGCTGATGCTCTGGAGCGGCTTTTTCTTCCCCTACTGGACCCTGCCGGAGACGTTCGCGCCGTTTGCCCTCGCCGGCAGCCTGGCGCTGTGGCTGGCGGGCAGCCCCCCGCTGGTCGACCGCTGGCGGGAAAGCGGGCGCTGGCTGCTGGTCGGCGCGCTGGTCGGCCTGGCCCATCTCACCCGCGCCGACGGTTTCCTCCTCCTCCCCGTTGTCGCCCTGGCCCCGCTGCTGTCACCCCGGCGACGCAGCGCCCAACACGCAACACGTAACCCGTACCACGTATCCCATCTAGCCTCTGTCGCCCTCGGCTACCTGCTCGTCGTGGCGCCCTGGCTGCTGCGCAACCTGGCCCTCATCGGCGCGCCGCTCTCGCCCGCCGGCGCGCGGACGCTGTGGCTGACCGACTATAACGACCTCTTTTGCTACGGCTGCGACCTCTCGCCGCGCGCCTACCTGGCCTGGGGCTGGCCAAACATCCTGACCTCCAAACTCCAGGCCGGCTGGGTCAACCTGCAGCGTTTCCTGGCCGAAAACTGCCTGGTCTTTATGCTGCCCTTTGTCCTGGCCGGCCTCTACCGCCTGCGGCGACAGGCGCCGTTCGCCCTGGCCGCCATCTACCTGCTGCTCGTCTACCTGACCCACTCGCTCGCCTTTACCTTTCCCGGTCCACGGGGCGGCTTTTTCCACGCCAGCAGCGCGGCGATGCCCTTCCTGACCGCAGCGGGGGTCGAGGCATTGGAAGCGGGCATAGGCTGGGCGGCGCGGCGACGGCGCTGGAACGCGCAGCAGGCGCGGGTCGTGCTGGGAACGGGAACGGCGCTGCTGGCGCTCCTCCTCAGCCTCTACGTCGGCCTGCCCCGCCTGGCGGACTGGCGGCAGGCGGATGAGCTGTACCGCCAGGCGGGAGCATGGCTGGACGGGCAGGACGTCCCGCCCGAGGCGGTGGTGATGGTCGGCAATCCGCCCGCTTTCGTCTATCACTGCGGGCGTCCGACGGTGGTCGTGCCCAACGGCGGGGTGGCGGACCTGTTGGAGGTGGCCGCGCGCTACGGCGTGGCTTATGTGCTGCTGGATGCAAACCACCCGCCAGCCCTGGGGCCGTTCTACCGCGGCGAGGAAAGCTCGCCCCGCCTCCAGGTCGTGGCCCGCTGGGCCGACGGGGTGTTGTATCGCCTTACGGAGTGAGCTACTCCTGCGACGCCGCAAAGATCAGCTCGCGCCCGTCCGCCGTGCGCAGCGTGAGCTGGTTCGCTTCGAGTTCAAAGTGCGTCACGCTGTTCAGGATGTCGAGGTAGCGATCCTCCTGCTCCATGACGCCCTCTCCCGGGCAGAACATCTCGGTGCGGACGAGGGGGCCGAGCGTCAGGGTGTCCCCTTCCAGACTGTAGGGCCCCCCGTAGCTGTTGCAGCCAGCAGAGCCGCCGACATGGTCACCGCTAAACTGGAGCGTAATGGTCGTCCCGTTGATGAGGGAAACGGCGGCCTCGCCCTCGGTCAACGTCGTCAGCAGCCACTGTGTCTCTTCCAGCGTCACCACCGGCGGCGCGGGCGGCCCAAAGACCAGAGTCCGTCCGTCTGCCGTCGCCATCTCCAGCCGTCCCTCCGTCAGGCGAACCTCGGTGACAGCCTGGAGGATTTCCAGGTAGGCCGTTTCCTGCTCCATCACCCCCTCCGCCAGGCAGGCCATCATCGTCGAGCCGACCGTGCCGACCCGCAGCGAGTCCCCGTCGAGGGTGTAAGAGCCAAAGTAGCTGTTGCAGCCGCTGCTGCCGGAGATCTGGCCTTCTGAAAACACGGCGGTGATGGTCGTGTCGGGCAGGGGAGCCTGACCGTTGAGCGCCGTCAGCACCCAGCTTGTGCCTTCCAGGGGAAGAGGCGGCGCGCTGGGGGTGGGACGACAGGCGGCGATCAGTAACACCGCGATCAGCATCACAAAGAGCGTCTTGTTCATCTCTGCCTCCGTCTCTTTCAGCTAAAGAGGTGACGCCAGGAGAGGGCGCCTTGTTCCTCCCTGGCGCTGGACCTGCCATGCCAGCGGGACAACTGTGAGCAGTTGTCCTACGAATTTGGGACACACCCGACAGAGGGGCCGGGTTGATTTTTCGCGCCATCTCAACTAACATGGGAACGCAGGCCGCGGGGCCAGGAGGTGAGACGATGGACGGACAGCGTATTGCCCGATTGCAGCAAGAGGCCGCGCAAAAGGGGCTGGACTGTGTGGCCCTGGTGCCGGGAGCCAACCTCTTCTACCTGACCGGCCTCTCTTTCCACCTCAGCGAGCGGCCGGTGGTGGGCTTTTTTCCCGTCGACGGCTCGCCAGCCATAGTGCTGCCGGCGCTGGAAGCGCCCAAGCTGGCCCACGCTGCCTGCGAGATCGAACCCTTCCCCTACACCGACGAAGAGGGGCCGGCGATGGCCTTCCACCAGGCCTGCGCGGCGCTGGAGCTGGCCGAGGCGCGCATCGGCGCCGAAGGGCTGCACATGCGGCTGATGGAGGCGCGCTTTCTGGAGCGCTATGCCCCCGGCAGCCAGTTGATCGCCGCCGACGAGGTCATGGCCGCCCTGCGCATGCGGAAGGATGAGGGCGAGCTGGCGCTCATGCGGCGCGCTGTCGCCGTCGTCGAGGCGGCGCTTACGGCCACCCTCAGCCAGTTGCGCCCCGGCATGAGCGAGCGCGAGGTCGCCGCCCTGCTGACGGTCGAGACGCTGCGCGCCGGCAGCGAGACCCTGCCCTTCGAGCCGATCGTCGTCGCCGGGCCAAACGCCGCCTCTCCCCACGCCGGCCCCTCCGACCGCCCCATCCAGCCCGGCGAGACGGTGGTGATCGACGGCGGCGCCAGCGTGGGCGGCTATGCCTCTGACATCACTCGCACGGTGGCAGTCGGCGGGCTGACCGCCGAGATGGTGCGCGTCTATGAGGTCGTGCGCGCCGCCAACGAGGCCGGCCGCCGCGCCGCCGCACCCGGCGTCGAGGCCCAGGCGGTCGACCGGGCAGCGCGGGCGGTGATCGAGGAGGCCGGTTATGGCGCTCTCTTCATCCACCGCACCGGCCACGGCCTGGGGCTGGAGACGCACGAGCCGCCCTACATTGTCGAAGGCAACCGGCAGCGGCTGGAGGCCGGCATGACCTTTACCGTCGAACCGGGCGTTTACCTGCCCGGCTATGGCGGGGTGCGCATCGAAGATGACGTGGTGATCACGCCAGCGGGCGCGGAGAGCCTGACCACCTTCCCCCGCGAGTTGATGACGCTCTAGCCTGCAAATAGCTCGCTTACCAGCAACGAGACCCTTCGCTTCGCTCAGGGTGACATGGGCCTGGCTCAGGGGGCCAAAGAAATCGGTGTCGCAGGGAATCTGTGTTGCAACGGGACCCTTCGCTTCGCTCAGGGTGACATGGGCTACGCTCAGGGTGACATGGGCCTGGCTCAGGGGGCCAAAGAAATCGGTGTCGCAGGGAATCTGTGGCGCAACGAGACCCTTCGCTTCGCTCAGGGTGACATGGGCTACGCTCAGGGTGACATGGGCTTGGCTCAGGGGGCCAAAGAAATCGGTGTCGCAGGGAATCTGTGTTGCAACGGGACCCTTCGCTTCGCTCAGGGTGACATGGGCTACGCTCAGGGTGACATGGGCCTGGCTCAGGGGGCCAAAGAAATCGGTGTCGCAGGGAATCTGTGGCGCAACGAGACCCTTCGCTTCGCTCAGGGTGACATGGGCTACGCTCAGGGTGACATGGGCTTGGCTCAGGGGGCCAACCTCTTCCGCGCTTCACGGTGCTCCCCAGAGGTATGTTGACTGATCAGCGAATGCGCAGGGGGGCGACGCCGCCGGCTTCAAAGCCGCAGGCGCGGTAAAACTCTTGCGCCGACTCGTCGCCGCGGCTGGTATCGACCAGCAGGTTGCACGCCCCCCGCTGGCTGGCGCGCTGGATCGCCGCCTCGACCAGCGCCCCGCCAATGCCCCGCCGCCGTTGCTCCGGCGCCACCGCCATCTCGCCGATCAGGGCGCGCAGTCCGCTCAGGCCGGGCATAAAGCTCAACGTCAGAAAGCCCACTACCCTGCCCTCGCTCTCCGCCACCAGCGTCTCCAGCGCCGGGCTTTCGCGCAGCCGCTGCGCCGCCGCCGCCCGCTGCGCCGCGTCCATTGCCGCATTGCCCGGGATGAGGCGCAACAGGTCGAGAATGGTCTCTTCATCTTCGAGGCGGGCCTGGCGGATGAGGACCCCCGGCACCCGATGCTGTGCTTCGGGCAGGTGACTGCGCGCCCAGCGGGCAATGACGTTGCGGTGCGTGCGAAAGGCCAGCTTTTCCGGAAGCTCGTCCGCCCGAAAAACCCGCACATCCTGCGCGTCGTCGCCCGCGCGCAGCGTCCCCCCCACCGGCCGGGCGCGGTAAAAGATGATGATGCCCGCCTGGACCGGCCCTTCGGGGAACGAATCGACGCCGAACAGCTCGACCAGCTCGACCTCCAGGCCGGTTTCCTCGCGGCACTCGCGCACGGCAGCCTGCTCGACACTCTCGTCCGCCTCGATGTAACCGGCCGGCAGCGCCCACCAGCCGCGAAAAGGTTCCTCCCCGCGCTGGATCAGCACCAGTCCGTCGTCCATCTCGACCAGCACGCCCGCGCCAGGGACGGGGTTGCGATAGAGGACAAAGCCGCAGGCGGGGCAGACCTGGCGTGTCCGCCCGCCGATCTGCGCTTCTTCCATCGCCGTCCCACAACGCGGGCAGAAAAGGTGCTCTTTGCTCATCAGCCCTCCCTCCTTTTACAGGTCCCGCAGCCCCGGCGCGGCTGCGGCAGTGCCGAGCCGTTCCAGCGCCCAGGCGGCATGCTCGCGCACCAGGGGCGAGGGATCGTCCAGGGCGCGGCGCAGGGCGGGCACGGCGCGGGGATCGCCAGCGTTGCCCAGCGCCACGGCGGCGTTGCGCTGCAGCCGCTCGCGCCCTGTGCGCAGGAGGGGCGTGCCGGCGAAACGGCGGCGGAAAGCCTCCTCGTCCATCGCCAGCAGCTCCAGCAGCGACGGCGCCGCCCGCCCGGCGTCGGCAGCGCGAAAGGCGGCCACAGCAGTGGGGGGCGAAAAACGCTGCCAGGGACAGACGGTCTGGCACTCGTCGCAGCCAAAGACGCGGTCGCCCAGCAGAGGTCGCAACTCGGGCGGGATCGGCCCGCCGTGCTCGATGGTCAGGCAGGCGATGCAGCGGCGCGCGTCCAGGCGGTAGGGCGCCGTCAGCGCGCCGGTCGGGCAGGCGTCCAGGCAGCGGGTGCAGCTTCCGCAGCGCGGCGGCAGCGGCTTGCCGGCGGGCAGCTCGACGTCGACCAGCAGCACGCCCAGCAGCAGCCACGAGCCCAGGCGAGGATGGATCAGACAGGTGTTCTTGCCGATAAAGCCGAGGCCGGCGCGGGCGGCAAAGGCCCGCTCCAACAGCGGCCCCGTGTCGACATAGGCGCGATGGGCTGCGCCGCCTGCCTCGGCGCGGAGCCATGCCGCCAGCTCCTCCAGGCGCGGCAGCATCCAGTCGTGATAGTCCTGTCCCCAGGCGTAGCGGGCGACGCGGCCATGCAGAGGGTCAACGGGAGGCGGCGGGCCGCTGTCGTAGTGAACCGCCACGCAGACCAGCGAGCGCACGCCGGGCAGGATGAGCGCGGGATCGGCCCGCCGGGCGACGCGGTCGGCGCGGGCCATGTAGGCCATCTCGCCATAGTCGCCGCGGGCCAACCAGCCCAGGTAAGCCTGCAGGGCCTCGGCCGGCGTCTGCGCCGGAGCGACGCCGACCAGGTCAAAGCCCAGGCTGTGGGCCTGTTCCTCCAGGCGAGCGGAAAAAGGATCGTCTTGCACGCCCTGAACTGCTTACCCTCCCCCAGCTTCAGGCGCGATCTCCGCATTGGAGTGCCCCGCAACGAGCTGCTCACCCTCTTGCCAGCCACTTTCCGACCTGGGGGAGGGCAGTCGGTTCAGCATCTCGCGCAGAAACTGGCCGGTGTAACTGCGCTCGACCATGGCGACCTGCTCCGGCGTCCCCTCGGCGACGACCTCGCCGCCGGCGTCGCCGCCCTCCGGCCCCAGGTCGATGATCCAGTCAGCGACCTTGATGATGTCGGGATGGTGCTCGATGATGACCACCGTGTTGCCGGCATCGACCAGTTGATTGAGCACCGCCACCAGCTTGTCCACATCCGCCGCGTGCAGGCCCACGCTGGGCTCGTCCAGCACGTAGAGCGTGCGGCCGGTGGCGCGCCTGGACAGCTCGCGGGAGAGCTTGACCCGCTGCGCCTCGCCGCCGGAGAGCGTCGGCGCGGGTTGCCCCAGGCGGATGTAGCCCAGTCCCACCTCCTGCAGCGTTTCCAGCTTGCGCAGGATGGCGGGGAAGGCGGCAAAGAACCTGGCCGCCTCGTCGACGGTCAGGTCGAGCACCTCGGCGATGTTCTTGTCCTTGTAGCGCACCTGCAGCGTCTCGCGGTTGTAACGCCGTCCGTGGCAGACATCGCAGGGGACATAGACGTCGGGCAGGAACTGCATCTCGATGCGCAGCGTGCCGTGGCCCTGGCAGGCCTCGCAGCGCCCGCCTTTCACGTTGAACGAAAAGCGCCCGGCGCGATAGCCGCGGATCTTGGACTCGGGCAGGGAGGCGAAGAGTTCGCGCAGAGGGGTGAAGAGGTTGGTGTAGGTGGCGGGGTTGGAGCGCGGCGTGCGGCCGATAGGCGACTGGTCGATGTTGATGACCTTGTCGATGTGCTCGACCCCCTCGACGGCGTCGTGCTCGCCGACGGCCTCCTGGGAGCGGTGCAGGATCTGCGCCAGCCGGCGGTAGAGGATGTCGACCACCAGGGTCGATTTGCCCGATCCAGAGACGCCGGTAATGCAGACGAGCTTGCCCAGCGGGATGCGCACGTCGATGTTTTTCAGGTTGTGGTGACGTGCGCCGCGTATGGTCAGGCAGGCGCCGTTGCCGGGGCGACGGACGGCGGGCAGCGGGATGGCGCGGCGGCCGCTGAGGTAGGCGCCGGTGAGGCTGGTGGGATGGTTGAGGATGTCCTCCAGCGTGCCGGCGGCGACCACCTGGCCGCCGTGCTCGCCAGCGCCCGGCCCCAGGTCGATGATCCAGTCGGCAGAGCGCACCATGGCCTCGTCGTGCTCGACCACCAGCAGCGTGTTGCCCAGGTCGCGCATCTCCAGCAGGGTGCGGATGAGGCGGGCGTTGTCGCGCTGGTGCAGGCCGATGGTCGGCTCGTCCAGCACGTAGAGGACGCCCATCAGCCGCGAGCCGATCTGGGTGGCCAGGCGGATGCGCTGGGCCTCGCCGCCGGCCAGCGTGTCGGCAGTGCGGTTGAGGGTCAGGTAATCGAGGCCGACGTTGACCATGAACTGGAGGCGGGCGTGGATCTCTTTGAGGATGCGCTCGGCGATGAGCCGTTCGCGCTCGGTGAGGAGGGTGTTGAGTTCATCGACCCAATCCAGCAGCCGTCGCGCCGTCCAGCCGCTGATCTCGTGGATGGACCTGCCGGCGACGGTGACAGCGAGGGCTTCGGGGCGCAGGCGGGCGCCCTGGCAGGTCGGACAGGGGCGGCGGGCCATGTACTCTTCGATCCTGGCGCGGATGTAATCGGACGAAGTCTCGCGGTAGCGGCGCTGGAGGTTGGGAATGACCCCTTCGAAAGGCGTGCGGTAGGTGCTGTGCCGCCCGTCACGGCTCGTGTAGCTGATCGAGATCTCTTCGCCGCCGCTGCCGTAGAGCAGGACATTCTGCTGCGCCGCTGTCAGTTCGCGCCAGGGGCGGTCGGTGGGGATGTGGTAGTGAGCAGCCGTTGCTTCCAACAGTTGCCAGTAATAGCCTTCCTGGTCGGCGTTCCACGGCTGGATGGCGCCATCTTCCAGCGAGAGATCGGCATTGGGCACGATCAGCTCGGGGTCGAGCTCCTGGCGCACGCCCAGTCCCTGGCAGGTAGGGCAGGCGCCGTGGGGGCTGTTGAAGGAGAAGGTGCGCGGCTCGATCTCGGGCAGGCTGATGCCGCAGACGGGGCAGGCCAGGTGCTCGGAGTAGAGCAGGTCGCGGGGCGGGTCGGCGCTGACATCGTTGATGATGACCACGCCGTCGCCCAGGCGCAGCGCCGTCTCCACCGAGTCGGTCAGGCGGCTGGTGAAGGCATCCCACTCCTCGCCGCCGGGCGCGGCGGGGATGACCAGGCGGTCGACCACGGCCTCGATGGTGTGCATCTTGTAGCGGTCGAGTTCGATCTCCTCTTCCACGTCGCGCACCTGGCCGTCGACGCGGACGCGGACAAAGCCAGCCTTGCGCACGTCCTCAAAGACGGCCTGGTGATGGCCCTTGCGGTCCTTGACCAGGGGGGCCAGCACCTGGAAGCGGGTGCCGGGGGGCAGCTCCCGCACGGCATCGACGATCTGCTGGGCCGACTGGCGGCTGACCTGGCGGCCGCACTGGGGGCAGTGGGGGATGCCGATGCGGGCGTAGAGGAGGCGCAGATAATCGTAGATTTCGGTGACTGTGCCGACGGTCGAGCGGGGGTTGTGCGAGACGCCGCGCTGGTCGATCGAGATGGCAGGGGAAAGCCCTTCGATCTGGTCGACGTCGGGCTTTTCCATCTGGCCGAGGAACTGGCGGGCGTAGGCGGAGAGCGACTCGACATAACGGCGCTGACCTTCGGCAAAGATGGTGTCAAAGGCCAGCGACGACTTGCCCGACCCCGAAATGCCGGTGATGACGACCAGCCGATCGCGCGGGATCTCGACGGTGATGTCTTTCAGGTTATGCTCGCGCGCGCCGCGCACGATGATTCGATCCTGGGGCATGCTACCCTTCCGAATAGAACATTTGTCCCCTTGCGGGCGATGTCCGAATATTGTAACACGAGAGGGGGGAGGTGACAAGGAGACAAGGGGATCTCAACCTTCTTACCCCTCTCCTTGTCTCTCCCTCTCTCTGCCCCCCTCTCCACTGGCGCTATAGGGGAAGTGCGCTATAATGTCCGCGGACCTGGGAGGTGAACCTTGAAAGAGCTGACCCATTTAGCCCTGGACACGGCGACGGCCCGCGGCGCGACCTATGCCGATGTTCGCGTTGTCCGGCGCCGCACCCAACAGATCGCCACCCGCAACGGCGTTGTCAGCACCCTGAGCGATAGCGAGACGATGGGTTTTGGCATCCGCGTCATCGCCAACGGCGCGTGGGGCTTTTCCTCCAGCGCCCGCCTCGACCGCGCCGAGGTCGAGCGCGTCGCCGCCGAGGCCGTCGAGATCGCCCGCGCCAGCGCCACCGTCGCCAGGGCTCCCGTCGAACTCGGCCCGCCCGAAGCCCACGTCGACACCTACCGCACTCCTTATGAGATCGACCCCTTTGCCGTGCCGACCGAGGAGAAGCTGGCGCTGCTACTGGCTGCCGACGAGGCCATGCGCCGCGTGCCGGGCGCCCGCGTCGTCCAGGGATCGCTGGTCTCCTGGCGCGAGAACAAAACCTTTGCCAGCAGCGAGGGCGCCTATATCGAGCAGGAAATCACCGAGTGCGGCGGCGGCATCGCCGCCTATGCCGTCGGCGACGGCGAAATCCAGCAGCGCTCTTACCCCAACTCGTTCGCTCGCGACCAGCGCACCGGCGGCTGGGAGATCATCCTGGCTATGGACCTGCCCGGCCATGGCGAGCAGGTCGCCAGCGAAGCGGTCGCCCTGCTCACCGCCGACCCCTGCCCCAGCGGCGTGACCACGCTCATCCTCGGCCCCACCCAACTGGCGCTGCAGGTCCACGAGTCCTGCGGCCATCCGACCGAGCTGGACCGCGTCTTTGGCAGTGAGGCCGCCTATGCCGGCACCAGCTTTCTGACCCCCGACAGGCTGGGCGTCCTGCGCTACGGCTCGCCCATCGTCAACCTGACCGCCGACGCGACCATCCCCGGCGGGCTGGGCACCTTTGGCTACGACGACGAAGGCGTGCCCGCCCAGCGCGTCCCGCTGGTGCGCGAAGGCATCTTTGTCGGCTACCTCAGCTCGCGGGAGACGGCGGTGCAACTGGCCCGCCTGCGCGGGCAGGACCCCGCCCAGGCCCGCTCCGGCGGGGCAATGCGCGCCTCCGGCTGGAACCGCATCCCCCTGGTGCGCATGACCAATGTCAACCTGGAGCCCGGAGAGTGGACCTTTGACGACCTGATCGCCGACACGGACGAGGGTATCTATATGGAGACGAACCGCAGTTGGTCTATCGACGACAGGCGGCTCAACTTCCAGTTTGGCACCGAGATCGCCTACGAGATCAGGCACGGCAAGATGGTGCGCCTGCTCAAGAACGCTATCTATGCGGGCATGACGCCCCAGTTCTGGGGCTCTTGCGATGCCATCTGCAACGCCGACCACTGGCGTGTGTGGGGCACCCCCAACTGCGGCAAGGGTCAGCCCGGCCAGGTGGCACACACCGGCCACGGCGCGGCCCCTGCCCGCTTCCGCAACATCCAGGTCGGGGTGAAAAAGTAGAGGTGCAGCATGCCCGAAGATCTGCAGTTGATTCGCAAACGCAAAGGGATGGAGGCTGCCCAGTTGGCCGCCAGGGCTGGCATCCCGCTCAGCCTGCTCAAGGAATACGAAGCGGGCAGCAAGCCGATCTCGCCCGATCACCTGCGGCGGCTGGCGCGGGCGTTGTATGTCGAGCCGTGGGACATCAACCCCCGCTCTGCGCCGCCCCGCCGCGAGGAAAAGCCCCTGCCGCCCCGCCGCGAGGAAAAGCCGGCCGCGCCGCCCAGCCCCAAGAAAGAAAAGCCCAGGCGCGAGCCGCGCCCTCCCGCCCCCATCCGCGAGGGCCAGATCGCTCATCTGCTCTCCGCCGCCGCTCGCTTCGGCATCGACCGCGCCGCGCTGGAAGCCCAGATCGGCAAGCCGCTGGAGCAAATGAACGAGGTAGAGGGTCGCCAGTGGAACCGCCGCTTTACGGAGCGCCTCAAGGCTGAGAAACCGCCGAAAAAACCGATCGACCGCCGCCGCGCCTATTTGCCGGAGGGGGTCGATCGCTTCGAGAGCGACTACCTGGAAGCGGTCAAGGCTTCCGGCGACACCATCGCCTTCACGCTGTTCAACGGCGAACAACATCACGGGGCCGTGATCGGCTACTGCCCCTACTCCATCACCATCCGCCAGGCCGACGGCAGCGAGACGACGCTCAACAAGCTGGCCATCGCCTACTACCGCCGCGCCGGAGGCAGCGCATGAGCCTGGGAGACGAGCTCCGTTACCTGCGGGCATTCTACGGCGGGATCGGACCCAGCGCCATCGAGGACAAAACCGGCCTGCCCCGTGGCACGCTGCGCTATATGGAACAGCGCTATCGCCGCGTAGGGGAGGACGATGAAGTGTTGGCCAAACTGGCCGCCTTCTACGGCACCACCCTGGAAAATCTCCAATTCCACCGCGAGCGCTACCGCAAGGCGTTCAGCGCCTATCTTCAGCAGGGACTGGAAAGCGGTCAGCCCATCCGTGTCCGCCTGCGCACCGGCGAGACGCTGAGCGGCGTGGTCAGGTGGTGGGACCTGGGCGCCTTTGGCCTGCAAGAACAGGATCAGTTGACCGTTGTGCAGCGCCACGCGGTCGTCGATTGGGAGGGTGCAGATGTTCGGTGAATCCAACTTGCGCAAGATCGCCCAGCGGGTGCTGGCCATGTCCAGGGCCGATGAGACGGAGGCTTCTCTCTACGCTTTGGACGAAAAGTTGACCCGCTTTGCCAACAACGTCATCCATCAGAACGTCGCCGAGACGGACCTGACCGTGGTGGTGCGGACGGCGCTGGGCAAGCGGGTCGGCGTCGCGGCGACCAACGACCTGAGCGACGCTGGCCTGGAGCGGGCCGTGGAAGCGGCTGTGACCAACGCACGCACGCAGCCGGAGGACCCCGACTACCCTGGCATGCCGGAGCCAACCGTGGTGACACCCGTGGCCGCGTTCGACGAGCGCACCGCCGCCTACAGCCCGGCCAACCGGGCGCGGGATGTAGCCCAGGTCTGCCGGCGGGCCGAGGAGGTGGGCGTCAACAGCTTTGGCGCTTTCCGCACTGCTGTCCTGGAGTGCGCCATCGCCAACAGCCACGGCCTCTTTGTCCACCATGCCGGCACCGTCGCCGATCTGACGGTGGTGACCATGACCGACGACAGCGCCGGCTATGCGGCGGGCGCCTCGTGGCGGGTGGACGAGGTCGACGTGGCCGACCTGGGCTGGGAGGCCATCGAGCGGGCGCTGAAAGGGCGCAACCCGCAGCCGCTGCAGCCGGGGGTCTACCCGGTCGTGCTGGAAGGCTATGCGGCCATCGACATCGTCGCTTTTATCTCCCAACTGGCCAGCGGGATGCTGGTGGCGGAGGGGCGGAGCTGGATGAACGGCCGCGAGGGCCAACAGCTGGTCTCGCCGCTGATCTCGATCTGGGATGACGGGCGCGATCCCGGCAACATGCCGCTGCCCTTCGACGCCGAGGGCATGCCGCGTCAGCGGGTCGACATGCTGCGTCAGGGGGTGGTGGGCGATGCCGTCTACGACCGCTACTGGGCGGCGCGAGTCGGCGCGCAGCCAACGGGCCATGCCCTGCCGGTGGTCAACCCCTTCTCGCCCTGGCTCAGCGGCGCTGGCTCAGGGCCGCTGCCCTTGCACTCGATGATGGGCGCGGGCGAGCACACCGTCGAGGAGATGATCGCCTCTACCGGGCGCGGCCTCTATGTGACCCGCTTCCACTACACGCGCACCGTTCACCCGCGCGATGTGGTCGTCACCGGCATGACGCGCGACGGGCTTTTCCTGATCGAAAACGGCGAGATCACCACGCCGGTGCAAAACCTGCGCTTTACCCAGAGCTACCTGGAGGCGCTGGCGGGGGTCGAGATGGTGGGGAAGCGCCTGCGCAGCGAGGCGCCGCTCATCGCCATCACGCGCGCGCCGGCGCTCAAACTGTCGGCCTTCCACTTTACCAGCGCAACAACATTCTAGTTCTGCCGGCATTTATCAATAGGACTTGGATGAACGATCGGGATTCGCCACGAATTTCACGAACGGGCACGAATTTTGTTTCTTTTAATTCGTGTAAATTCGTGCAATTCGTGGCAAAAAGGCCAACTGCGTAGCTCCTGACCAAATAGAAAGGAAAAGTAGAGATGAAAAACAGAATATGGATTGCTTTTGCTTTGTTAGTCCTCCTTTCCCTGGCCTGCTCGCTGGGAGGCGGTGGCAACGGCGGTGAGGCCACCGGCGAGCCGCAGACAGGCGGTGGCGGCGGCAGCGAGGTCCAACCAACGGCGGCTCCGGTGGGCGGCGGTGAAGAGCCCGGAGCGCCGCAGCTCGACCCCGACGCTCTCAACCAGCTTACCTCGTATCGCGGGCGAATGATCACGCGCACCACCTTGACGGACGGAACCACGCAAACGACCCAAATCCTGATCGAAGAGACGCGCGACCCGCTGGCGCAGCGCTACGTCATCACCGCAGAGGGCAGCGAGACCGAGATGGTGCACATCGGCGACACGACCTGGCTCTGCTCCGCGGGCTCTTGTATGCAGTCCCAGCAATCGGCGGAAGAGTTTGCCTCCGACTTTGGCGAGGGGCTGTTCGCCCCAGAAGACCTTGCCTCAATCGCCGGTGACAGCGATTACGACTATGTCGGCAAAGAGACCGTCAACGGCATCCGCACCAGGCACTATGTGCTGAACCTCACGCCCGCCGAGGCAGCCGCCCTCATGGGGGGAGAGGTCACCGATTTCCACTTTGAAATCTGGGTCGCCGACGAGGCCAATCTGCCGGCCTTTTCCGTTCGCGCGGTGATGAACTGGACAGGGACAAGCGGCGACCAGCAGGGCACGTTCGAGTACGAGTACGAGATCCTCGAGGTCAATACGCCCTTCACCATCGAGCCGCCGGAAGGCGCGGGGAGCGGCTTCCCCGCCGATGTGCCGCAGTACCCGGCTGCCACTGACCTGGCGATGATGGGCACCATGATCACCTTCTCGACCACCGACAGCGTCGAGACGGTGGCATCTTTCTACCGTGACGCCCTGGCGGCGCAGGGCTGGACCCTGGGGAGCGAGGAGCAGATGGGCATGGTCCTCCAGTCCTGGAGCAAAGAGGGGCGCAACCTGAGCCTGATGATCTCTTCGGATGGCAGCGGCAATACCAGCGTGTTGATCACATTGGAGGAGTAAGGAACAGAAAAATGCGCGCGGTCGACCTCATCATCAAAAAGCGCGATGGCGGCGAACTGACAACCGACGAGATCGAGTTTTTCGTTCGCGGCTATACCGAGGGCACGATTCCCGACTATCAGGCCGCGGCCATGCTGATGGCCATCTACCTGATCGGGATGAGCGACCGCGAAACGCGCGACCTGACCCTGGCCATGGCCCGGTCGGGCGACATGCTGGACCTGGCCGACGTCGTCCCGATCGCCGTGGACAAGCACTCCAGCGGCGGCGTTGGCGACAAGGTCAGCCTTGTCGTCACGCCGCTGGCGGCAGCGTGCGGCCTGCGTGTGGCCAAGATGACCGGCGCAGGCCTGGGTTTCACCGGCGGCACGATCGACAAGCTGCAATCGATCCCCGGCTTTCGCGTCGACCTGTCGCCGGCCGAGTTCAAGGCGCAACTGGCCCGCATCGGCATGGTGCTCAGCGGGCAGACGGCGGACCTGGCCCCGGCCGATCGCAAGCTCTATGCCCTGCGCGATGTGACCGGCACGATCTCCTCGATGCCGCTCATCGTCAGTTCGATCATGAGCAAAAAGCTTGCCGCCGGGGCCCACGCCATCCTGCTCGACGTCAAAGTCGGCAGCGGCGCGTTCATGAAGACGGTCGAGGAAGCGGTCCAACTGGCCCAGGAGATGGTGCGCATCGGCACACAGTTGGGCCGGCGCATGCGCGCGCTCATCTCCGACATGAACCAGCCGCTGGGCTGGGCGGTGGGCAACGCGCTGGAGGTGAAAGAGGCTATCAGCGCGCTGCACGAGGACGGGCCTGAGGACCTGCGGGATCATTGCCTGGTGGTGACGGCCGAGATGCTGGTGTTGGGCGGCATCGCCGCTGACCCTGAGCAGGGGGTTGAGATGGCCAGCGAGGCGCTCCGTTCCGGCGCGGCCTGGCGCGCTTTCCGCACTCTGGTCGAAGCGCAGGGCGGCGATGTGAGGGTGATCGACAACCCCGACCTCTTGCCGCAGGCGCGGCTGGTTGTGCCGCTCCCTGCCCCCTGCAGCGGCTATCTGCAGCGCGTGGATGCCGCCGAGGTGGGGCTGGCCGTGGTCGATCTGGGCGGCGGCCGGGAGAAGAAGGGCGACCCCATCGACCATGCTGTAGGTGTGATCACCCACTACAAGGTGGGCGACCAGGTGCAGGTCGGCACGCCCCTGGTGACGGTCCACGCCAACGACGAGGGCCGCCTGGCCCTTGCCCGCGAGCGGCTCCTGGCGGCCCACGTCATCGGCGCAGAGCCAGTGCCCCCTCTGCCGCTGTTCTATCGGAAGATATAGCGTATCGCGTATCGCTTATCGCCTATCGCTTATCGCGTATCGCGTATCGTCCATCGCTTATCGCCTATCGCCAATCGCCTGTTGCCAATCGCTTATTGCGCATTGCGATAAGCGATAGGCAATAAGCGATACGCGATAGGCGATAGGCGATAGGCGATACGCGATTAGCGATGAGCGATGATCTCCCCCGCCGCCGTCGCCAGGCCCATGATCAGCCAGAACAGCGTCACCGAGTGGTGAAAATCCAGATTGAAGAAATAATGGTCGAATAGCCCGCCGACCATCGCCCCTATCATCGCCGCGTGCAGGCCCCACCAGATCGGCTCCAGCCGCTCGTCGGCGCGAGCCAGCTTCCGCCCGCGCCAGAAGCGCACAAAGAACGCCCCCATGACGACCAGGAAGGCGGTCAGCCCGACCAACCCCATCTCCTCGGCGATGAGCAGGTAGACGTTGGCAACGCCAATGTAGGTGTCGACGTCTGGCGAGCCGGCAAAGCCCACCCCCAGGATCGGGTAGCGCCCGATCAGGGTCAGGGCGTCACGGTACTCCCCCAGCCGCATCTGCGTCGCCAGGTCCGCCCCTTGAAACCCCGCGATCAGGTGGGCGATGTAGGCCTGGGTCTGCGGCAGCAGGAGCAGCAGCACCGCCCCCGCCAGCATCAGCCAGCCGAGCTTGCGGTAGCGCAGTACGGCCAGCGCCAGCATCGTCAGCGCGATCCCCACCAGCGCGCTGCGCGAGATAGTCAGCCCCATGCAGAGCAGCAGCACCCCCAGCATCGGCAGCAGGTAGCGGCGACGGAAGAACGGCCGCCGCGCAAAGAGCTGCGGCACGGTCATGCAGATGACCAGGTTGAGCATGCTGCCCAGCACGTTCGGGTCGACCGAGGTCGACGTGGCCCGCTTGAGCAGCGTGGGGTCGTCGCGGACGTAGCGCAGCACCCCCGGCCCGACGGGGTAGCCCAGGGGACGCAGCGCCGAGAGGATGCGGATGGCCCACTCGTCTGGCAGGAGGTAGAGCACCACGCCGATCAGCGCCGCGCCAAAGGCGCAGAGGATCAGCGCCCGCACCACCCGCTCCAGCCGCTCCGCCGTCTGCACGGTGTTGAGCACCAGGAAAAAGAGCAGCACGCTGAGCAGAATCTCGGCAAAGTGGCGGACGATGTACGAGGTCAGCGGGGCGTGGCCCAGCCCCAGCACAAAGGCCGCCAGCGCCAGCAGCAGAAAGACGAGCACCGGCCCGCCCAGCGCCGTCGTCACCAGGCGGCTTTGCCCTTCCGTCATCAGCCGCAGCAGCCACGAGAGGAAGAGCGCCCCCAGCGCGGCGTCGAGAAAGGTGGGGGTGAAGCCCATGTCGAAGGGAAAAGAGGCAAAGGGGAGCAGACAGACCACGCCAATAACGCCCCAGTAAGCCACTTCGATGTCGCGCAGCATCCACAGCGCCAGCGCCAGCCCCACCAGGACGACCGCCGCGATCAGCGGCCCCGCCTCGGCCAGCAGATAGCCGCCCAGCACGGCCAGCCCCACCGTCAGCAGCAACGCGGCGGGGACAGCCAGCCAGCGGTGGCGGGCAAAAATCGCGTACAGCCAGTCTTGCGATGCCATAGGCGGTATTCTACCACAAAACTCTTTACCGCAGCGTCCACGTGCCCAGCGGCACCTCGCTGAAGCGGCCGTCTAGCGGAACGAGCGGGTTCATCCAGAACCACTCATAGACCACCACGCTGCCCTGCAGCGCCCCCCCGCTCCAATCGTCGGGCAGCTCGAGCACGTGGCGGTCGACCACCCGGCTGCCGCGGATCCACTTGAGGGTAGGGAGGGCGCCCAGCGCCGGCTGCCCGTCGTGGGCGCCGAGCCACTGCCCCTCCGCGCTGAGCAGGCGGACGCTGCTGCGGTCGTCCGTGGTCAGCGGCCGCGCCGCGGCCCACGTCAGGTCGACAGCGACGCGCGCGCCCGGCCCGCTCGCCCGCACGTCCACGCCGGTCAGCACCATCTCGTCGCCCAGCGGGACAAAGCGGGCCTGGGGAGCGGCGGCGGGCAGACGCACCTCGTCCTGCGCCCAGCCCCACGGCCCCGCAGCCGCGCCGCCGTCAACCAGAGCAAGCCACAGCGAGCCGACCCCCGCCGGCAGGTCGAGCGAGAGGGTCTGGTAGCTCTGCGCCGGAATGGCCGGCAGGGCGGCAGTTGCCTGCGTGCCGTCGGCGGCGCGCAGGAGCACCGTCGCCGCTGGCGACGGTCCCCGCCAGTGCAGATAGACGCGCAGTACGTCAGGCACGCTGCGGTCGTAATCGACCCCGACCAGCGTGGCGCCGCCGGCAAAGGGCACGCGGCAGGGGTGCAGCGTCAGCGGCGCGCGCGTTGCCGGCAGCAGGGTCAGCGCGGTCAGCGTGACCGCCTCCTCACCCCCCTGGCCTGGCAGGGTCTGAAAGCCTTCGCTGCTGACCGTGTACGCTCCCAGCGTCAGACGGTAGTTGCCAGGAGACAGAGCAGGATAGAGCGGCAGCGCCAGCCGCTCGAAGCGCACCTCGCCCAGGGCAACGTCGCTCTCCAGCGCCCGGTCGGCCTGGGCGACGTGGCGACCTGTCGCATCGACCAGGCGCAGGGTGAAGGAGGGCTGGGGATCGAGCGGGCCGCTCGCCCGCCAGGCCAGGTTGACCTGGAGCACCTGCCCGGCGCGGGCCTCTTCCGCGCCCAGGCTGAAACCCAGCAGCGTCACGCGCCCGTCAAAGACGGCCTGGGCAGGCGTCAGCGGGGCAGTGGGTTCGGTGAGCGGCCGCCGGTGCAGGCGAAAGCCGCGCTGCCACGGCTCGGTGGTCATCCCCTCGAACGTGTAGGCGTGCATGGTCAGCAGCGGTTGCTCCGGCGGCGTCTCGGCGGCGCGCTGCCGCCAGGTCTGGCGGAAATCCTGCCCGGCGACGGGATAGACCTCGACCAGTTCGATGTCGGGCCGCCGCCCCTCGACGAGCTGGAGATAGCGCAAAGGGGTGACCCAGTGCCAGTCGGCCAGCAGGCGCGCGCCCGGCGGGGCGCTTTCGAGCATAGGCTGGGCGGCCTGGCGCGTGCTGCGGTCGCCGGCCAGCTCGAAAAAGCTGGGGCCATGCGCCCAGCCGTTGAGCAGGGCGGCCCAGAGGAGCAGCGCAGCCAGGAAGTGAGCCAGGGCGGGCAGTCCAACAGACAGAGGAAGGGCCAGCCTGCCGCGCCGCAGGCGGTTGACCGCACCCTGCAGCGTGCAGGAAAGGGAGCGCAGGCCCCTGGCGACCCTTTCTGCTGCGGGCCGGGGCCGTGGCGCGGCCAGGGCTGGCAGCAGGCCGACGGCGACGGCGAGCGGCAGGTAGGCCGGCATCAGATACTCGACGGTCTGCGGGGCGCGGTAGGTGATGGCGACGAACGTGTGCAGGGCCAGGCTGCCGGTCAGCAGCAGGCAGAGCCGCCGGTCGCGCCGCACCAGGGCCAGCAGCGTCAACAGCACGGCGACCAGCAGCGGGAGGTTGAATTGGAAGGCAAAAAGGGTCGGCAGCAGGGTCAGGCGCTGAGGCAGGTCGACGGCGTTGGCAAAGGCGAACATGTCGCCAGCAAAGCCACGGGCCAGGACGTGGTCGAGAAAACCCGACCAGGTTGCCAGGTCAGGGGGAGCGTGCAGCGCGCCCATCGCGCCGCGGATGGGCAGGTAGGCCAGCGGCAGGAGGCCGAGCAGCGCGGCCAGGGCTGGCCGTCCCCAGCGGCGCGGCTGGCGCAGCAGGCGCGGCTCGACGAGCAGCGCATAGAGGACGAAAAAGAGGCCCGGAAAGGCCAGCGACGGGTGATGGGTCAGCCCCAGGCTGAGGGCCAGCGCCAGGAGCGTCAGCGCCCGGTCGGCCTGACGCGGCTCAGCCGCGTCGGCCAGGCGGGCCAGGGCGTAGAGGGCCAGCGCGCCAAAGAAGGCGGTCGGCATGCGGATGTTGGCGATGGTCGCCTGCGCCCAGAAGGTGGTGGCGCTGCCCAGCGTCAGCGCGGCGATGAGGCCGGCCAGGAGAGCCAGCGGCGGCTGGGCGCCCAACCGCCGCGCCCAGATGCGCACGGCGCGCCCCAGCAGGAGCAGCGTCGCCGCCGCCAGCAGCGCGCTGAGCAGGTTGAGCCGCCAGGCCGGTGTGCCCCAGGGGAAGAGGCGGATGAAGAGGTGGCCGGCCATGGTGTAGAGCGGGTAGCCAGGGGGATGGGCCACACCGAGGAAGGTGGCGGCATACTGAAACTCCCCAGCGTCGGCGGGCAGGACGTCGGGGGAGGTGCTGGCGGCGTAGAGGCCCAGCGCGGCCAGGAAGGTGAGCGCGTCAGCCCAGCGCCCGGCGCGGCCAGGCCGGGCGGTCCGCAGCCGTGGCAGCGCCCAGACGAGCAGCGTCAGCATGGCCACGGCGGCAGCGGCGGCGGGGGCGCGGACGGGCCAGAAGACGTAAGCAAGCAGCAGCAGGGCCGGCCAGGTGCGGCGCCGGCGGGTGGCCCATCGCCCCAGGAAAAAGCCGCCCGACGCAGCCAGCAGTTCCACGGCGACAACTGCCAGGCCGGGCCAGGGCCTGCCGCTGACTTCCAAAAGGACGCGAGCCAGGAACAGCGCAGCCGCCGTGCCCGCCACGCCGCCCCCCCAGCGCGGGACGAGAGGCAGGGAGAGTTTCTTCATCGCCCGGCGATTATACCACCGGTCGGGAGGGAGGGACAGTGAAATCAGGACACGGATACACACGGGTTTCACGGATCAGCACGGATGAAATCTGTACCATCCGTGTCTATTCGTAGCATCCGTGTGAATCCGTGTACTGCCCGATCAAAAGTGTCAGATGACCAGGGGCTGCTTCAGAAGCTCCCAGCCGGTCTGCGACCGGCGCCGTCGGCCTGAACACGTCGTCTCAGGCGGCCAGACGGGGGTCGCAGACCCCCTGCGAGCGAAGAAATGGGCCTGTCTGGCGACGCTCACATCCATTGGCGCACCGGGCCTCGATCAGCTTGATGCCTATGGTCTGTGGCCCCCGCCAGTGGGGGGCCGCCGGGTCACAGACCCGGCGGGAGCAAGAAAAGCCGTTAGACTGCTTCGAACATCCCCGAGAGGGATCAGGTCATCGGGGGCGCGGCCCGCCGGGCCAACGGCAGGGAGGCGTTCGAGCGTGAGGGGATGGTACATCCCCGCCACCAGGCGCACAGGTCCGCCTGGGGCGGCAGCGGGGAGGTGCAGGACGTGCTCGTCGGGCACCACGTCGCCGGCCTGCCAGGCTGAGGTGGGATAGCGGCCGTAGCGGGGCAGCCCGTCGTGCTGAGCGATGACCTGTCCGCCCTCGTCCAACAGGTGGACAAAGGCCGTATAGCTGCCCGGCGGCGCGGCGTCGGCGCGCCAGAAGAGGGTGACGGTGAGCAGGCCGCCCGGCGCGACCCCGCCGGCCAGGTCATAGCCGGTCAGGGTGATGGCGTCGCCCAAACGATAATCCAGCGGCTGCTGAGGATTGACGGTCAGAGGCTGCGGGGGCGCGACGCGCACCTGCGCCACAGCGGCCAAGTCAATGGGGTTGCCGGCAGCGTCCTGCACCTCCAGGCGCTGCTCGTTCGCGCTGTCGTAAAAGCCGATGACGACATCGTACAGTTCGGGCACGGGCGCCCACTCTTCGACGCGCAGGCGGTAGGTGTCGCAGAACGCCGCGCCGACCGGCCACAGAGAGGTCGGGAAACGGCCCAGGCCGGGGTAGGTGTAGCGCTCGGCAACTCGCGCGTTCGCGCGGCCGACCAGATGGACAAAGACCGGGTCATCGCTGGCGATGGGGGTGACCGCCTCCCAACAGGCGCGGACAGCGAGCGTCCCGCCGGGGGCAACGGAGGGACGGTCGAGGGCGGCGCCAAGCAGGCGCGCGCCGTTTTCATAGCGCCAGTTCAGCGGGCGCACGGTCGCCATGGCGGCCTGCGGGGCGACCAGGCGCGGCGGGGCAAAGGCGGGGCGGATGACCAGCCGGGGGGCGAGGATCGCCAGAGCTGCCAGCGTCAGCAGAGAGAAGCGGGCAATCCATCTGGAAGAGATCGCTGGCAGCCCCTGCCAGCCGCCGACGAGGAGCATGGCAAAGGCAGCGATGGCCGGAAAGAGCAGGCGTCCGTGCGGCGCTTCGACCTGGCGCATCCATTGCAGTAGCGCCCCCATGATCAGCACCGCCCAGCCAGCGGCCAGCAAGAGAACGGCGGGGCGGCCCGGCAGACGGCGGCACGCCAGGGCGCGCCCCCAGCCGACCAGGGGCGGCAGCAGGAGGAGGAGCAATCCCCCATAGACCCACGGGGGGAACTCGATGTGTCCCCAGCCGAAAGCGCCCCAGTAAGAGCGAAAGACGCGGGGCAGTTCGGCCAGGAGGACCGGCAAAGAAGCCGGCGCGGCCCGCCCCCACGGCGTGTCGATGTGCAGGCCCAGGGCCAGCGGGTCGCCGTAGCGGAGAGCGTTGCGCAGGTACCAGGCCGAGCCGGTAAAGGCAGCGGCGGCAGCCGTCGTCAGGGCGGCCAGGGCGCGCTGCCCCAGGGAGCGACGCTGCCCGGCAGCCTGGCCCAGGGTTACGGCGGCGAGGGCCAGCGGCAGGAGCAAGAGGCCGCTCGTTTTGGCCGAGGCGGCCAGGCCGACCAGCAGGCCGGTCAGCGCGGCGCGGCGGGGGGTGACGCCGCGGTTGAGCGCGCGCGCCACAGTCCACAGCGCGGCGGTGGAGAGAGCGGCAGCGGCGCTGTCGTTGCTGGCAACGCCACTGATGAAGAGAAACTGCGGCGTCAGCGCCACCAGCGCCGCCACCATCAGGGCAGCAGCAGGCCGGTCGGGGAAAGCTTCGCTGCCCAGTCCCCAGGCAGCGACGACGGCCAGCAGGCCAAAGGTCAACGAGACAAAGCGCGCCAGCCGCAGCGCCAGGACCGCTCCGCGCCAGGGGAAACGCTCGCGGTCGGTGTGGATGAGCATGTTCTTGTTGTCGTTGACCGTCCCGCCGGCCTGGTAGCCAAAGCCGGGATTGTGCCAGGTCAGCTCGTCCAGGTCGTCGTCGCTGACCAGGCCGCTGAGCGGCGCCGCCGCCAGGTAGTAGAGCGGCGGCTGGGCCACCTCCTGGTAGGCGCCGCTGGCATCATTGTCGAGGGCAGGAAGCGCCCGCGCCTCAGCGACATAGCGCAGGTAAGCATAGTGCCAGACCTCGTCGGGAGCCTCGAACGCTGGCGTGACCAGGCTGTAGCTCAGCCCCAAGAGGGCAAAGAGGAGCAGCAGGGCCGACAGCGGCTTCATTCCTGAAGCACGACAGGAACGTAGAGGCGGTAGATCGGGCCGAGGTGGATGGTCACTTCGAGCTGGCCAGAGGAAGAGGTCAGGCAGCTTTCCCCGCTCAGGCGGCGGGATAGCGCCATAAAGCGCACCGTCTCTCCGTCCTGGAATGGGCCGATCAACACCTGGTGGTGAGTGCGCGGCGTCTGATCGGCCGGGGAAAAGCGCCAGTCGGGGGGCAGGCCTGGCGTGACGGAGCTGGCCACCAGCGGCAGGTAGATGGCGGCGGTGGGAGTGAACGGTGTCCACGCTGGCAAGACATTGTACCAGACCTGCGTCGAGGCGGGCTGGGCGGTGTCCCATTCGACGAGCAGGTAGTTGAGAATGGTTTGCGTGACCAGGTTGGTGATGAACCCATCACTGGAAAAGGAAGGAGGGGGCGGTAGAATGCCCTCTGGCGGCTCGGTCATGACCAGGCTTCCCGCGTCCCAGAACGTGTCATAGTAGCCGTAGCCAGGGTCTGGCGAGGCATAGGTGATCGCCGTGATGGCCTCGCCCGCGGCTTCGGCCACAACCTGGTGGCGGCCCCAGACCTGATAAAAGGTCTGCTCGTCGGACCAGACGATGCCATCGGGCAGGGCAGAGATGCCGGGGTTGTCGATGTCGTTATAGACCCGTCCCTGGGGATCGAGGCCGAGGCGCGCGTGGTGATTTGCGCCGGGCAGCGAGTGGTTGCGGCCATACATCTCGAAGCGGTAGAAGGTGCATGGCTGCACCCCTTGCACCTGCTGATAGATGCCGGCGGTATAGGCCACCCCCCAGCGGAAATAGACCTGAGCGTGGTCGCCGTCGTAGCGCTGCGGGCGCCAGGCGCGGACGTCGTCGTATTCGGGGATGTCGCTGCCGTACCACCAGCGCAGCCAGCCGCCGGCGACAAAGTGGTTGGGCGGCTTCCAGTAGAAGGGGATTTCTTCCATATTGCCGTTGACCAGCAGGTTTTCGCTGGCCACGGTGGGGGAACTAAAAGTCTCTGCCCAGGCGGGGGTCATCTGCGCCATCGCCACAGCAGAGAGGGTGAGCGTGAGAACAATGAGCAAGCGCGATAGATATTTTTTCGTCATTCTTTGAGCTCGAATCCTATGTAGATTTGCACGCCCAACTCTACGTTCAGGACGCCGCATCTCGAGCCGGATGATAATGCACGTGGACGCGCTGCAGCAGATCGATCTCGCGCTGCAGCGTGCGTTCGACCTGCGTGGCAATGCGGTCGCCTTCGGCCACGCAGAGCATGCCATTGATACCGATGGTCACGTTGATTACCAGATAGGGGCCAAAGCGATGGGCCTGAACCTCTTCCACCTCATCGATGCCGGGAATAGCCAGCAGAAGCCGGACAATCTTTTGGTACAGTTCGCGGCCGGGGACAGTGTCCATGAGGTCTTGGGACGACTCACGCAGGATCTCGATGCTGGTGCGCAGGATGATGAGGGCCACCAGCGCGCCGGCCAGGGGGTCCACCCAGGGGTATCCGGCGCGGCCCAAAAAGATGCCCACGCTTGCTGCCAATGCGGTAAGGATATCATTACGATGGTCATAGGCCAGCGCCGACACGGCCGGGTTGCCGGTCTGCTGGCCGATCTTGCGCGTAAAGAGCATCAGTGCGATCTTGATAGCGACGGTCAGCAGCGCCACCAGCAAGGCGATCTGGGAAGCGCCCTGCGACTCGGCCTGGCCTGTCCACAAATCGTACACCTTGTTCACCGCGTCCCAAAAGATGGCGACAGCGGTGGTCAGGACGAATGCGCCGACAACCAGCGCAGCGATGCTTTCCAACTGGCGATGACCGTAGGGATGCTCGTCGTCGGCCGGCTTGCGCGCCAGGGTGATGAACACGCGCACAACGACATAATAGGCTACGTCCGACGTCGAGTTGATGCCGTCGGCCAGCAGGGCCGGGCTGTGGCCCAGGATGCCCACGCTCGTCTTGAGTGCGGCCAGCACAAAGTTTGCCAGCAGCCCCAGATTGACGGCCAGTAAACTGCGACGTTCGCGGCGTTCGGTCTCCATATTCGAGCGCTCATTGTACCACAGATTGCTTGTCAAATGAAATACGGAATGGTATAATCCCCCAGCGTAGGGAGAGGTAGCGTAGTCTGGCCTAACGCGCGCGCCTGGAGAGCGCGTGAGCCTTACGGCTCCGTGGGTTCAAATCCCACCCTCTCCGCCAGCAGAGGCGGCCCCCTTGGCCGCCTCTATGACTTGCAGTGCCCTTGCTTTGGTGTACAATAGCTCTTTGTCCAGCCCGAGGAGGAATCAGATGAAGGATAAGCTGACCGTTGAGCAGGCACAGACGCCAGCGGAGCGCATGGCGTTCATCCGTCTGCCGTGGAAAATCTACCGCAACGATCCCTACTGGGTGCCGCCGCTGGTGTCGGAGCGGGTCGAGTTCCTGGACCCGCAGCGCCACCCCTTCTACCGCCATGCCGACGTTGCCCTCTTCCTGGCCCGCCGGGGCGACGAGGTCGTTGGCACCATCGCCGCGCTGGTCAATCACCGCCACAACGAGTACTGGAACGAAAAGACCGGCTTTTTCGGCCTCTTCGAGGTGATCGAAGATCGCGAGGTGGCCGACGCGCTCCTGGAGACGGCCTGCAACTGGGTGCGCGAGCGCGGCATGCGCGCCATCCGCGGCCCGGCCAACTTTTCCACCAACGAAGAGATCGGCCTGCTGGTCGATGGCTGGAACGGCCCGCCGGTGATGATGATGACCTATAACCCGCGCTACTATGCTCCGTTCATCGAGGGGGCTGGCTTTGCCAAGGTCATGGACCTGCTGGCCTATATTGCCGACCTGGAGCCCTACCGCAGCGGGCTGCCGGAGCGCACGGTGCGTGTCGCCGAAAAGGTCATGCAGCACCGCGGCTTTAGCGTGCGTCCGATCAACCTGCGCCGCTTCGACGAGGATGTCGCCCATTTCAAGCGCATCTACCACTCCGCCTGGTCGCGCAACTGGGGCTTTGTGCCGATGGACGACGAGGAGATCGACTATGTCGCGGCGCAACTGCGGCAGGTCATCGACCCCGCCATCGCCTTCTTCGTCGAGAAAGAGGGCGAGCCGGTCGGCGCGGTGGTGACGCTGCCGGACCTGAACCAGGCTCTGTTGAAGGCCTATCCGCGGCCGGAGACGCCAGAGTGGTGGACGATGCTCAAGCTGTTCTGGCATTGGAAAGTGCGCCGCGTCGTGACGACGGCGCGCGGCTGGGCCGGCGGCGTGATCGAGCCGCATCGCGGCGTCGGCGCCGACGCAGTGCTGGCGGTCGAGTTGGGCAAGGCCCTGCTGCGCCGTGGCTATCGCCGCTTCGAGGGCTCCTGGATTCTGGAAAACAACTTGATGACCCGTCGCCTGCTCGAGAGCTATGGCGCGCAGGTGTACCGCACCTACCGCCTGTACGAAAAGGCTCTCGCTTAGCGCATGGCGACGACGACGACCTCGCGCGGCGGTCAGCAGCAAGCGGTGCATGAGCTGCTGCGTCACCGTGACTTTGCCTTGCTCTGGTCAGGGCAGCTCCTCTCGCAGATCGGCGACCAGTGTCTGTTCATCGCTGCCATCACCCTGATCACAAGCCTCTCCGCCTCGCCGCTGGCGATCCTCATCCCCGCCCTCTCGATTGTCCTGCCGCAGGTGCTGTTTGGGCTGGTCGGCGGTGTCGCTGCTGACCGTTGGAACCGCAAGGCGGTCATGGTGGCCGCCGACCTCACGCGGGCGCTGCTTGTGCTGGGCGTGCTGCTGGTCAAGACGACCGGTCATCTGTGGATCCTCTACCTGTCGGCGGCGGGGCTGGGCGTGATGGGCACCTTTTTCTACCCCGCCCGCAACGCGACCCTGCCCAACATCGTGCCCAACGGCCTGCTCCTGGCGGCCAACGGCCTGATCCAGGGCAGCTATGTTATCGCCCTCATCGTCGGGCCGATGGTGGCCGGCGTGGCGGTCGAACTGTGGAGTATGAAGGGGGTGGTCGTCTTTGACAGCCTGACCTTTGTCTTTTCCGCCTTGACGATCCTCCTGCTGCGCATCCCCCCCTTGCAGAACGGTTTTCGGAAGACAGCGGAACAGCCGACGGTGTGGGAGGACATGAAGGAAGGGCTGGCCTTTATCTACCACAGCCGCCCGCTCCGCCGCGCTCTCTACGTGACGGCCGTCGCCACGCTGGGCATCGGCGCCGTGGTGATCCTGGCCATTCCGCACCTCAAGACCGAGCTGGGGGCGGGCGGCCTGGAGTACGGCGGGGCGATGAGCATGTTGGGCATCGGCTCGCTGCTGGGCGGGCTGATCGTCACCCCTCTCTCTCGCCGCCTCTCCACCAACGCCATCATCGGCGGCATGCTGATGGCGGCCGGGGTGGCGATCGTTGTCTTTGCCTATGCGCCAGGCTATCTGGTCGTCCTGCTCAGTGTGATGACGCTGGGGATGTGCATCGTCATTGCGCGGGGCACGCTCGACACCATCACCCAGACGCTCTCGCCCGACCTGGTGCGGGGGCGGGTGCAGTCAGCGGTGAACCTCATCATGGCGGGGGGAGCGGCGCTGGCGGAGGCGCTGTCGGCCTTCCTGGGCCATTTTCTGACGGTGCGGGCTGTCTTTGTGGGCGCGGGTGCGATCACGGCGGTGGCGGGTGGGGTCGCTGTCTATGCGCTGCGCGAGGCGGCCCAGGCCGCCCGCCATATTGCGGAGCACGGCCCCTGAGCGCAGCTCAGGGCGTCGGCGTGGTGGGCAAGCCAGCCTCCTGGCAGAGGCGGATGCCCTCCAGCGCGTTGGCCTCTTCGGGGTCGATCTGCAACGCCGCGTCGAAGAGCGGATAAGCCCGCTCGCACTCGTCCATGTAAAAGTAGCACAAGCCCAGGATGTAGAGATCCTCGATGCGCGGCCCCTTAACCGGCTCGACGACCAGGCGGCCCTCGAAATGGCCGTCCGGCCGCGGCCGCAAGCCCCCCGTGTTGTACTGAAAGCCGTCCAACCGGTAAAGCCCATCGATCCAGCCGACATAGGTCTGACCAGCAGGCAGTTCGGGCATCCCTTCCAGGACAATGGAGCAGTCGCCCGTTGAGGTGTCCAGCGTCACGCTGCCCCGTGCGGCCGCCCAACGGTCGTTTGGGGAGGTGGGGGCCAGCTCGGCGCTCAGGCGCACACGGTCGGCGTCGACCCAGCGCAGTTCCCCCCGCAGCACGACATCGCCCAGAGGGTGGGTAAAGTTCTCGCGCGTTTCCTCGACCGTGACCGTAAAACCTCTTGCCTGGCGCCGCGAGGCCTGGTAGGCAAGCTCGATGGTCCGCTCCAGGTTGGGGATGGCGTCCTCATAATCGCGGCGGCTCCAGTAGATGACGGCCAGGTGACCATAGGCAGGGGCATAATTGGGATCGGCCTCCAGCGCCTGGCCCAGGTACGTGCGGGCCAAGTCGTAATCGCCGATGGCGTAATAGGTCCAGGCCAGGTTGTCCAGAGCTTCCGCCCGGTCAGGGTCCACTTCGATCGCCCGCTGGTAGGCCGCGATGGCGCTGGCGGTGTCGACCAGGTAGCGGTAATTGCGGCCCAGGTCCATATAGAGGTAGGCCAGGTTGGGGTGGATCTCCACCGCGCGGCGATAGGCTTCGATCGCGCCGCTCCAGTTGCCCATGTTCTCCAGCACATAGCCATAGGCGCGGTTGGCGTCGACGCTGTTGGGGGCCAGGGTGAGGGCGGTCTGGGCAGCCTCGAGGGCCTGGCGCCACTGGCCGCTCTCGACGTAGGCTTCGGCCAGATAGGCATAAGTCTCGGCATAGGTCGGATCGAGCTCGCGCGCCTGCAGGCAGGCGTCGATGGCATCCTCTGTCCGATCATCCCAGTCGTACGCCATGCACAGCACTGCCCAGGCCGGGGCGGACTGGGGGGCCAGGGCGACGGCCTGTTCCCCTCGCTCGACGGCATCGAACGCCAGGTCTTTGTGCACCCAACCCTCCAGCGCCAGCAGGCGCACGAGGGGGATATAGCTGGCAACGTCGTCGGGCGCCAGCTCGATCGCCTGCTCGTAGCGGGCGATGGCCCCGCTCAGGTCGCCGTCCAGATAGAGCAGGTCGCCCTCGATGCGGTAGGAGTAGGCGGAGCGGGTGGGGGTGGGGGTGGGGACGAAGGGGCTTTCGACCTCTTCGCCCTGCAGGTGCATGATCGCATAGATGCCGGCGGCGATGAGCAGGAGCAGGATCAGCACGCGCCAGGGGTTGGAGCGACGTTTAGGCGGCTGCGGACGGATGTACATCGTTTCGCTTTCCTCAGCGGGAATCATAACACCGGCCAGCCAGGGCGTCAAGTGGACGTTTTTTGCGGTCCGAAGCAGGACATCCATCCAGCTTGCCCTGCTGCCCCTGGCTGGCGGTCAACCGTCGCCGACCTTGGTGGTTTGACTTACAAGTCGAGTCGCGTATACTGGGATTACGGCAACAGAAATCGTAGTAGGGGCGAGCCGGTGGCTCGCCCGAGCCGGTGGCTCGCCCCTACAGGGGGTTGATGCGGTGGGGCGACCCTTCGCCCTCACCTCTCACCCCTGCCCCTCCCCTCTCTCGCCAGGCGGGAGAGAGGGGGGGCCAGGGGGGCTCATAAGTGTAGGTTTTTAAGGAGATGGCGAGCAGGGAAAAGAGGGCCATGGGTGAGGGTAGAAGTGGCCCAAGGGCAGGGGACGTCCGGTCAGGAGAGCAGCCAGGATCATCTGGATGCCCTGGC
>Ga0209227_1000299_pt1 | contig 43248 bp, 30 predicted proteins | sample YNPBryantNP2012_FD_185815 | JGI IMG/M metagenome (GOLD analysis project Ga0209227, IMG submission 185815) | Anoxygenic and chlorotrophic microbial mat microbial communities from Yellowstone National Park, USA - YNP Bryant NP 2012 (SPAdes)... ...
GGACTCCCTCCCCCCAGCGGGGGGAGGGCTGGGGAGGGGGGCCGTCACCTTGCCCGCGGAGACGCGACGAGGGCGGGCCGCCCGCGCTCCCAGGCGATGTTCATCGGGTGTTGTGCGCGAATCGCATGGACGGCTAACGTGAACATACGCCCTCGGCGAGGGGGGTGGGGAAACCGGGTTTCCCCATCCCTCAGCGGACGCGGGCCGGAGGCGCGCGCACCCAGGCCCCGCCCCCTGGGAGGGTTTGGAAGGGCGCAGCCCTCCCAGGAACAACTGTATGTGCATTGCGGCGTTGTGCGGCAGAGCCGGATGGACGGCTGATTTGATAGTATTGGGGCCTAGAACGGCACATCCTCGTCCGCGGGGGCGTCGCCGGCCTCGGAGACGGCGACTGCCTCGGCGGGCACGCCGGGGCGATTGTCGAGGAAGAGCACGTCATCGCCGCGAACGTAGGTGCGCGAACGGGGCTGGTTGGTGGCCTTGTCGGTCCAGGTGTCGGTCCGCAGGGCGCCACTGACGCGCACGCGGCTGCCCTTGTGCAGGTAGCTGTTGCAGAGTTCGGCCAGCCGGTCCCACACCTCCACGGTGGTCCAGTCGGTTTCATACTCGCGCCGGCCTTCGGCGTCCTGGCCGCCGAAGCGTTTGGTTGCCACGCGGAAGCGACAAACGGCAGCGCCCGAGGAGATGAAGCGCATCTCCGGGTCCGCGCCCAGCCAGCCGAGCAACTCCACGCGATTGATCGTGCCCTTCACCTGTGTCATGGTCCTGCTACCCTTTCCTGATCGTGGGCCGGGCGTTGCGCGGCGCCCGGCGGCGCGTCTGGCTGATCAGCCCATCAGGTAAACCGGATCTGCAGGCGAAAGGTTGCGAAGGCATGGTTCAAACGAACGTGACAATCCGGCCGTCAGCTCTCCGGCTCTCCGGCGCTACAGACTGGTTCTGTGGAGGTGTGGAGGTGTGGAGCAACTGTCGAGCTGAAACGCGCAATTCTGAGACATGCCTGAGCCTCGTGAGATGTACTGTTCGCAGCGCTCTGCCTCCCAGCCTCCCCCCCGCCGGGGGGAGGCGTCGGGTTCTGTCCCCCAGCAGGGGAGGGTGAGGGAGTATAGGCGCGAACGTCACGGGCGCGGGCTTCCTAACGTGAAAATAGACTGGTGGAGCAGGGGTGTGGGGAAACCAGGTTTCCCCACGCCCCTGCCCGCGGGAGGGCTTTGCCCTCAAGCGGGGTATAGGGAAACCGGGTTTCCCCATGCCTCCGCCCGCGGGAGGGTGTGGGAGGGCGCAGCCCTCCCAAGAAGAACCTCTTTTCATCCTGTTCGTGTGCGGCGCAGCCGCATGGATGGCTGAAGCGGCGCCATAGGAGGGCACGCGCTCAGAATCGCCCCGGCAAGACCGTCGAACGCTGTCCATACCTAATCGAGCAATTCCAACAACTCGCGCACGGCGTGCCCTTGCTGGGTGGGATGGCGCATAGGGGCTTCCTCGTGGATCTCATAACGGTTCTGGCGCCCGTCACGGGTATGGCTGATGTAGCCGGCGTCGTGGAGGTCGCGCAGAATGCGCTGCACGGCGCGTTCCGTAATCCCCACCTGCGCGGCGATCTCGCGGGCGGTGGCGCTGCGATTACGCGCGATACAGAGGAGCACCTGCGCATGATTGGTAAGAAACGTCCAGTGAGCCATCGGTTGCTTCACCTGTTGCTCAAGGCGCGCGACACCCTGGTCGCGCGTGGGCGGCTGAGGATCGTTCAGGAACTCGGGCGGCAAGGTATCGCCCCAGCGCAGGTCACGGGCCATGCGCCAGGTCGCGCCCGCAGAACGGGTGACGCTCAGACGGCGGATACCGTCGGGCGTGCAGAGAGTCAGTTCGATGTATCCGGACCGGACGAGCGGATGGCGCAGGACGCGGGCGCCAACCGGCTGGCCGGGTTGCCGGGCGACGGCGATGTAGGCGTATTTCTCGTCTTCATAGCCCAGTTCGGCGCCCTTGAGCGTTCGATGCAAGCGGCCACGGGCGAGGCGCCGGGAAAAATGGCACCAGTCGTCGGCGGGCAGCGGGCAGGCCTGCTGGTGCGGGCAGGGGGCAATCAGTGCGGCGCCGGTGGCGCGCAACTGTTCCCGCGCGGCGCGAATGGTCGCCCAGCCGCGGGGCGTGCCTGGCTCGATCAGCACCAGGGCGCCACGTGCCCGCTCCCACAGCCGCGCGACCAGGGTGGGGCGAGCGTCGTCAGGCAATTCGCCGAGAACGTAGGCTGCGGTCACGAGATCGTGGGGCGGCGCGTCCCAGGCGGCGGTAAGGTCGGCGCGCACCCAGACGGCCCCGCGAACCGCGGGAGCGGTTGCGCTGGCGGCGAGGCGCTGGCCCAGGGCGGCCATGTCGCGGTCGGCCTCGATCAGGGTGGCCCGTTCAAGGGCCGGCCAGATGCGCGTGGCCGCCCAGAGGGTCGCGCCGCTGCCGGCCCCGGCGTCAAGCAGGATACGGGGCGTGAAGGCGGGCAAACGCGCCGCAAGCTCGCCCAGCGCCGCGGCGCAGGCGGCATAGGTGGCGGGCATGCGCGTGGCAGCGTAGGCCGCGGCAGCCAGTGGGCCACGCGGGGGCGGTCCCGCCGTCGGGTCGCGGTAGCGCGCTGCGGCCTCGGCGGTCACGCGGGCCAGGCTGCGGGGATCGTAGCCGCGCAGTTCACGCTCCAGGTTCACCCGCAGGTCGTTTGGGAGATCCATGGTTGGCACTGAAGATGAGAGCCGATCTTCAAGGGTTGACTTCCCAGCATCGGGATGAAGTATACTTGGGAGTGTCAGGTCTTCCCAACCCCTCCCTTCCGGCAGGCGGGAGAAGCGGGCAACCTGGGCGCCCCGGATCGAGACAGCACGCCCGCTCAATCACTATCGGGCCGGGCAGACAGCCCGCCGCGTCGAGGCGGCGGCGCTACAGGAGGGTCTATGACAGCCTCGATGCGCTCAAGCCGGATCTGGTCGCTCGTCGCCGCGCTGGTTGCCATCGCCGCGCTGCTGCTTGCATCGGCGCCGTATGCCGGGGCAGCCCCGCCGCCTGGCATACTCGCTCTCCCCCCCGCTGCGCCCGACCCACAGTTCGGTTTGACCTGGACGGCCTGGCAGGATCTCGGCGGTACGCTGACGTCCGCGCCGGCTGCCGTGTCGTGGGGTCGGGAGCGCATCACCGTCTTCGCGCGCGGGGGGAACGGCGAGATCGTGCAAAGCTACAAAGAAGGCGGAGGAGCATGGACCCCCTGGCGCACGCCGCCCGAACTACGCGGAGTGATCCTCCGCTCGGCGCCCTCGTGCGCCTCGTGGACGTCCGGCGCCATCAACTGCGTCGCCCTGCGCGAGGGGTACGGCGGCGTGTTCCAATTTTACTGGAACGGACGCGGCTGGTTCATGAACGACCTCGGCGGCGACGCGACCTCGGCGCCGGCAATCGTGGCCTGGGGTGCCGGGCGCCTCAGCGTCTTCGTGCGTAATAGCAATGGTACCCTGATCCATCGCTACTGGCAATACAATGTCACTGATTGGACCCCGCCACGCTGGGAGGCGGTGGGCAGCGGGACGATCACCTCAGCGCCCGCGTGCGGCTCGCGCGACACGGGGATCATCGACTGTTTCGCCCTTGGCCCCAATGGGGTGGTGATGCAACTCTACTACGATGAGCGGGCGGGAGCGCGCTGGGTCGGATGGAACCAGCTCACCGGGATGGCCACCTTCCGCGCGACCGCGCCTATCAGCGCCGTGGGGTGGAACCGCAATCTGCTTGACCTGTTCGCGCGTGGCCCGGATATGCGCCTCTACCAGATCACCTACAGCGGCGCGTGGACCGAACCCTGGACGGTGATCGAGGAGCGGACGCTGATCGGCGCGCCATCCTGCGCGCGCGTCGAGCCAGGGCGGCTGGATTGCTTCGCCCAGGTGCTCGACCCCCAGGCGCAACCTGCAAGCGCCTTCAACGTGGCGCCCGGCCTGGCGTACCGCTACGCCCAGCGCCGATAACGCGCGTCACCGGCCACGCGCGGGCAACCTTCAAATATCCGGCGGCGGTTCGGGTTCCCCGATCATGTCGCCGTACCAGCGCTCGAGCCACTCCAGGGCCTCGTAGAGCCGGCCGGCGGGCATGCGCCGATAGGACGAAATGCCGAAGTTGCGGTACAGACCGCTGAGGGCGCCCCAGTACTCGTTGCGGCGGGTGCGCTCCCCGAGGGTGCGCGCCACCCTGCGCACCGTCTGGGCGATGCGGGCGGCCTGGGGGTCGTCAACGGCCGCGCCGCGAGCCGCCCAGGGATCGGCGCCGGGACCCTCGTCGTCGGCGGGAGCGGTGTCGAGTTGCCGTTCGATCAGCAGTTGCTGGCGAGCCAGGTTGGCAATGGCCATGGCCCCGACGTAGGCCTGCTCGGCGTGGCCCTGCTGCGAACGGGGAGCGATCAACCCGTCGCCGCTATCGAAGCCCTGCGGACGGAAGGCCTGCCAGAGGAGCGAGGCTGCCTCGCGCTGGAAGAGGGCCAGACGTTCGCGCAGGGCGGGATCGGGCAACTCCTCCGGGTTCAGCGTGGTTAACCACAGGGGGACCAGCTCGATCCGCAGGCACAGACGCGCCGGCGCCCCGCCGTCATGAGGTTCGGCGGCCAGGCGGCGCGCGCCCTGGCGCAACACGGGGTGCGCCTTCACCCGGCGCTCCTCGCGCGCCGCCGGCAGATCCAGCGCGGCGCATAGATCGGCTAGCCCCACCAGGGTGTGGTTCGGGTCCAGATCCAGACAGGCCAGAATATCCCGGGCATAGAACCAGTGCATGGCTTGGCTCCGCTGGGCAGTGCTCGTGTTTCGGTATCAGGGTACCCGCATTGGCGGATTCATGCAATTGGCTTTCTGCCGGGTTCTCACGTGAACATGGGGGAACCTGGTTCCCCCATACCCCCGCCCCCGGGAGGGTTTGGGAGGGCTATGCCCTCAAGGAGGGGGATGGGGAAACCCGGTTTCCCCACCCCCCCCCGCCCGCGGGAAGGTGAGGACACAGCCCTGCCCAGGGGTATGGGGGACCCGGTTCCCCCATACCCCCGCCCCCGGGAGGGTTTGGGAGGGCTATGCCCTCAAGTAGGGGTATGGGGAAACCGGGTTTCCCCATACCCCCTCCCGGTGGGAGGGTTTGGGAGGGCTATGCCCTCAAGTAGGGGGTGGGTAAACCTGGTTTCCCCACCCCCTCACCTGCAGGATGGTGGCCCCACCTCCTGGTCATGGGAGCGCAACCCTCCGGGTTGTGGCAGAGGAATAATTCCACAATATGAAAGATTAATTCACATGGTGGATTTTTGATTCCCGTGATACAATACTGTCACGCACGCTCAGATAGCGCAGGAGGGGGCGCCCAGGTCTCCCCACGCCCCTGCCCAGGAGCAGGGTTCGGCAGGGTGGCGCTCTCTCAGGAAGACCTGGCTGCTACGAGAGGAAGTGAGCATGAACCGCACCCAACTCATCGAGGAGTTGCGGCGCATCGTCAGTCCTACCGGGGTGATCGCCGACCCGGTGGCCCTGATGACCTACGACGCCGATGGCTGCGTGATGGATACCGGCGAGCCACAGGTGGTCGCGCTGCCCACGAGCGCCGAACAGGTGAGCGGTGTGGTGCGCCTCGCGGCGCGCTATGGCGTGCCGATCGTGCCCCGTGGGGCCGGCACCGGTCTCGCCGGGGGGGCGACGGCCATCGGCGGGGGGATCGTCGTCAGCACCGCGCGGATGGACCGGGTGCTCGAAATTGACGCGCGCAATGGCCGGGTGCTCTGCCAGCCCGGGGTGATCAACTGGGAACTGTCGCAACTGGTCAAGCCCTATGGCTATCAGTTCGCCCCCGATCCCTCCTCGCAAAAGGCCTGCACCGTCGGTGGCAATATCGCCAACAACGCCGGCGGCCCCCACTGTCTCAAGTATGGCACGACCTCCAGCCATGTCCTGGGGGTGCAGATGGTGCTGCCCGATGGTTCGATCATCTGGACCGGGGACGGCAACCCCGCGCCGGTGGGGTACGACCTGACCGGGGTGATCACCGGCAGCGAGGGCACGATCGGCCTGGTGACCGCCGCCTGGCTCAAGCTCACGCGGCTGCCGGAGGCGGTGCGCGTCGTGCTGGCTCTGTTCCCCGACATCGCCGGGGCATCGGCCAGCGTCTCGCAGGTGATCGCCAGCGGCTTCCTGCCCGCGGCGCTGGAGATTATGGACCGGCTGGCGATCAAGGCCGTCAATGATATGTACAAACTTGGCCTGCCCGAACAGGCCGGCGCGGCGTTGCTGATCGAGGTGGACGGCGTGGACGACGGGCTGGACGAACTGCTGGCCGACATTACCGCCGTCTGCTGGCGCAACGGGGCGCTTGATGTGCGCCCCGCGCGCACCCCGGCCGAGCAGAACCAGGTCTGGGCGGCGCGCAAGAATGCCTTCGGCGCGATGGGCCGCCTGGCCCCGACCTACTACCTGGTTGACACGGTGGTGCCGCGCACGCGCCTGCCCTATACGATGGAGCAGGTCGGGCGCCTCTCCCGGGAGTACCGCCTGCCGATCGCCAATGTGTTCCACGCCGGAGACGGCAACCTGCACCCGATCATTCTCTTCGACCGGCGCGACCGGAGCCAGAACCAGCGCGCGCTGGAGGCGGCCACCGGGGTGATGCACGTCAGCATCGAGCAGGGAGGGGTGATCAGCGGCGAGCACGGTATCGGCGTGGAGAAGCAGGACTACATGACCCTGCTCTTCTCCACCGACGACCTGGCGGCGATGGCCGGGCTGCACCAGAGCTTCGACCCCTACGATCTGTTCAACCCTGGCAAGGTCTTTCCGAAGGGGCGCGGTTGCGGCGAACTGGCCGCTCTGCGCAAGGCGGGCGTGGCCTGGAGCGAGTTGAAGAGCCGGTAGGTGCACCCGTTATGCTTCCAGCATCACTGACGCGCCAGTTGACCGAGATCGTCGGCCCCGATCGCGTCACGGAGGAGACGGCGCCTTTCGCCGTGCACGGCCAGGCCCCGGCCCTGGTGATCACTCCCGCCGCGGTGGAGGATCTGTCCCGCGCCGTGGCCGCCTGCTACGCCGCCCGCGTGCCGCTGGTCCCCTGGGGCGGCGGCACCCGCCAGCGCTGGGGACGGCCCATCGCCGCCGAGACCTTCGTTGTCCTCCGCACGACCGGGCTGCGGTCCATTTTGATGCATGAGCCGGACGATCTCACCATCTCGGTGGAGGCGGGGATGACCTTCGCGGCCCTGGACGCGGCCCTCGCCGGGCACAACCAGATGCTGCCTCTGGACCCGCCGCGACCGGCCCAGAGCACCATCGGCGGCCTCCTGGCCTCTGGCGCGGATGGCCCGCGACGCCTGGCCTACGGCACCAGCCGCGATCTGCTGATCGGCATCCGCGTGGTGGAGGCGACGGGGCGCCTCAGCAAGGCCGGCGGCATGGTGGTCAAGAATGTCAGCGGCTTCGATATGATGAAGCTGTACCTGGGCAGTCTGGGGACGCTGGCGATCATCGTCTCGGCCAACTTCAAGCTGATTCCCCGACCCCGGGCCGCGGCGAGCGTGAGTTGTTTCTTCGAGCCGCCCGAGCGGGCCTTCCGGCTGATCAGCGCGTTGAGCGCCAGCCAGCTCACGCCCGTCGCGGTGGAGTACCGCGAGGATGGCGTCGCGGCGAACATCGAGGCGCGCATCGAGGGGTTGCCCGCCGCGGTGGAACGCCACGTCCGCGACCTGCGCCGCATGGCCGAAGAAGCCGGGGCCGGCGCGGTTTCCCTCTCCGCCGAGGGGCCCGTTGCGGTGGAACAACGCTGGGCCAGCTTCAACGACGCCCCGCAGACGGTCGATCTGGCCGCCGATGAACTGGTGGCCCGGCTGAGTTGCCTGCCCGGGGCGCTGGAGACGGCCCTGGGCGACGCCCGCGCCCTGGCGGCGCAAGCGGGGCTGCCGCTGCGCGTCCAGGCCCACGCCCTCAGCGGCGTGGCCTACCTGCGCCTGCGGGGCGGCGACGAGGGCCTGCGGGCCTGGCACGCGGCCATGCTTGCCCGCTGGCCGCACCTGGTGGTCATCGGCGCGCAGCCGGCCCTCGCCGCTGAATTGCCGGTCTGGGGCGCGGCGCTGGCCAATCTGGGTCTGATGCGGCGGATCAAGCAGGAGTTTGACCCGGAGAATCTGCTGAATCCCGGGCGCTACGTGGTGTGATGGCGCTATCAGAGCTGATCGCCGAACTGATCCGCGTCGCCGGGCCGCGCGCCGTGGTGCATCGCACCGACGCGCTGCGCACCTATGACGCCGACGCGAGCATGATCGTCGCCCACGCGCCGGACGTGGCAGTGCTGCCCGCGACGCCCGAGGAGGCCGCCGCGGTGGTGCGGCTGGCCGTGGCCGCCGGGCTGCCCGTGGTGGCCCGCGGGGCGGGTACCGGCATCGCCGGCGGCGCCATTCCCGTCCGCGGGGGCGTGCTCCTCAGCACGGCCCGTATGGAGCGCATCGAGGCGATCGAGCCGCGCTCGCGCCGGGCCCTGGTCGGCGCGGGGGTGGTCAACGCCGAGTTGAACGCCCGCCTGGCGCCCCTGGGGTTGCAGTTCGCTCCCGACCCCTCCTCGCAGAAGGCCAGCACCATCGGTGGCAATCTTGCCACCAACGCCGGCGGACCCCACTGCCTCAAGTATGGTGTTACGACCAACCACGTGCTGGCCCTGGAACTGGTGCGCCCCGATGGCACCCTGCTCTGGACCGGCGATGGGACGCCCGATGCCGCCGGGTATGACCTGACCGGCGTCGTGGTGGGCAGCGAAGGGACGTTCGGGGTGATTACCCGGGCGCTGGTGCGGCTCACGCCGCTGCCCGAGGCCAACCGGGTGGTGCTGGCCCTCTTTCCCAACGTGGTCGCCGCCTCTGCCGCGGTGAGCCGGATCATCGCCGCCGGGTCCCTGCCCACTTCGCTGGAGGTGATGGACCACAACGGCATCCGCGCGGTCAACCGGGCCTATGACCTGGGTCTGCCGGAGGCCGGCGAGACGACCCTGCTGATCATCGAAGTGGATGGCGTTCACGAGGGGTTGGACGAGACCCTGGAGGAGATCCTGGAGATCTGCCGGGCGCACGGGGCCTTCGAACTGCGCCCGGCGCGCACCCCCGCGGAGCAGGCGCGGGTCTGGGCGGCGCGCAAGGCCATGGCCGGGGCTGTCGGGCGCCTGGCGCCGGCCTACCTGCTGGCGGATACGGTGGTGCCCCGCACCCGCCTGCCGCTGATGATGGAGCACATCGAGCGGCTGCGCCGGCAGTGGGGCATGGAGGTCTGCAATGTCTTCCACGCCGGAGACGGCAACCTGCATCCCATGGTGCTCTATGACCCCCACGACGCCGACCAGCGCGCGCGCGCCCACGCCCTGGCCGGGGCGGTGCTGACGTTGAGCATCGAACAGGGCGGGGTGATCAGCGGCGAGCACGGCATCGGCGTGGAGAAGCAGGAGTACCTGCCGCTGCTGCTCGAGCCGCACGAACTCCAACTCCACGCCGCCGTCTATACCTGTTTCAACCCCGAAGATTGCTTCAACCCCGGCAAGATCTTCCCCGCGGCCCTGCGCCCCCACGACCTGGCCGCGCAGCGCCAGGCGCGCATCCGCGACACGGGCCAACTCCCCCCGTCTCTATCTCTGAAAGCCGCAGAGGCGGAGACGAAGGACCTCGACGTCGCAAGCCTGGCGGCGATCGTGGGGGCCGAACACGTGACCGCCAGCGGCGCCGGGCTTGCCGTCAGCCCCGGCAGCGTCGAGCAACTGGCGCGGGTGGTGGCCCTGTGCCACCGCGTGGGCGCGCCCGTGCGACCCTGTGGCGACGCGGCGCGGCTCGCCGGCGCGCGCGCCGAACAGCCTGGCCTGCATATCGCCACCCGGTGCCTGAAGCGGGTGCTGGTCTATGAACCCGACGATCTGACGATCGGCGTCGAGGCGGGAATGAGCCTGGCCGAACTCCAGGCCCTCCTCGCCGCCAATGGCCAGATGCTCCCGCTGGACCTGCACCGGCCCGAGGCGGCCACCCTGGGCGCGCTGGTCGCCGTGGCCGCCGATGGGCCGCGCCGCCCGGGCTACGGCACGCTGCGCGACTGGGTGCTGGGCCTGACCATCGTCGAGGCCGACGGCGTCGTATCGCGCCTGGGCGCGCAGGTGGTCAAGAATGTGAGCGGCTTCGACCTGGTCAAACTGCTGGTGGGCAGCCACGGAACCCTGGGGGTGATCGCGGCGGTGCGCCTGCGGGTCTTTCCGCGGCCCCGGGCCACGGCGACGCTGCTTGCCAGCTTTGCCGGGCGGCAGCGCGCGCAGGCCTGCCTGGAAGCGGTGGCGGACACGCGGCTCCAGCCCACCGCCGCGGAACTGGTCGCAGGGCCGCCCGAACTGAGGGTGCCACCGGCGCTTCCGCCTGGCGGCGCGCTGCTGGCCCTGCGGGCCGAGGGCCACCCGGCGGCGGTGGCGCGGCACATGCGCGCCTTGCGCGCCCTGGCCGGCGAGGCCGGTGCCCTGAGCGCCGACGAACTGAGCGGGAGCGACGAGGCGGCCCTGTGGGCCGAACTGGCGCGCCGCGCCGCGCCCCCGGAGGAGCCTGGCGCGAGCCTGGCGCGCCTGTGCGCCACGCCCGCCGACCTGGGGGCCGCCCTTGACGCCGCCGAGGCCGAGGCCCTGTCGCGCGGGTTGGCCCTGGGCATCTGCGCCCGGGGCCTGAGCGGCGTGGCCTACCTCCAGGTCGCGGGGCCGGAAGAGCGACGCCTCGACTTCCACGCCGCCCTCGCGCGGCGCCTGCGCCATGCCCATCTGCTCGACCCGGCCCTGGCTGCCCGCGCGGCGCACCCCTGGGGCGCGCCGCCGCCCGCCCTGGAGTTGATGCGGGCGATCAAAAGCGAACTTGACCCCTTCAACCGGATGCATCCCGGCGCCTTCTTCTGGCGCGACACCTGACCCGTGCCCTTATTGAACTGAACAAGCGGCGGGGATTGCCCGCCCTGGATGGAGACCTGGCATGACCCTGACCAGCCCCGATCGCGAGTCGCTCAGCATCCCCCTGGTGCCTTTCAGCGCCAGGGACCGCCCCGGTTCCGACATCATCAACACATGCGTCCACTGCGGCCTGTGCCTGTCCGCGTGCCCGACCTACCGCGAGACGGGGCTGGAAATGTCCTCGCCGCGCGGGCGGATCTATTTGATGAAGGCGGTGGACGAAGGGCGCATCGGCCTGGAGAGCGAGGTCTTTCAGGAGCAGATGAGCCAGTGCCTCAACTGCCGCGCCTGTGAAGCGGTCTGCCCCTCGGGGGTGCAGTATGGCGCCATCCTGGAGGCGAGCCGGGCGCAGATCGAGCAGGCGCGCGAGCGGGGGGCGCGCGACCCGGCGGCGCCGGCGGCGCTGCCGCCGCGCCCGCTGTGGCAACGGGCGCTGCGCAGGGTGGTGTTTGGGGGCCTGTTCAAAGAGATGGGCCTGTTCCGGGCCTTCTCTGCCTCGATGCGGCTCTACCAGCGCAGCGGCGCGCAGTGGATCGCGCGCACGAGCGGGCTGCTGAAGCTGATGGGCCTGGCCGACACCGAGCGCATGCTGCCGCCGATCAATGCCCGCTTCACCGTGCCCAGGGGCCAGATCTACCCCGCCGAGGGCGAACGGCGCTACAGCGTGGCCGTGCTCACCGGCTGCATCATGAGCACCGCCTTCGCCGACGTCCACGAGGCCACCATTCGCGTGCTGCGGAAGAACGGCTGCGAGGTCATCCTGCCGCCCGACCAGGGCTGCTGCGGGGCTTTGCATACCCACGGCGGCGACCTCGATGGGGGCCGCGACCTGGCGCGGCGCAACATCGCCGCCTTTGAAGCGTTGGGTGTGGACGCGATTGTGGTCAATGCCGCCGGCTGCGGCAGTACGCTCAAAGAGTACCACCACCTGCTCCACGATGACCCGCTGTGGCACGAGCGGGCTGCCGCCTTCAGCCGCAAGGTCAAAGACGTGCATGAGTTTCTGGCCGGCATCGAGTTCAACCGCGCCGGCCTGGGCCGCCTCGAGGTGCAGGTGACCTACCAGGAACCCTGCCACCTGGCTCACGCCCAGCGCATCACGGCGCAGCCGCGCACGCTGCTCACGGCCATTCCGGGGTTGCAGTTGCGCGAAATGCACGAGAGCGCCCTCTGCTGCGGATCGGCGGGGGTCTACAACGTGACCCAGCCCGAGATGGCCGCGCGGCTCGGCGCGCGCAAGGTGGACAACGCCCTGGCCACCGGCGCGCGGATCATCGCCACGGCCAACCCCGGTTGCGCCCTGCAACTGGCGGGCGAACTGCGGCGACGCGGCGAGGACGTGCAGGTGCGCTACATCGTCGAGTTGCTCGACGAGAGCTACCGCCGCGGCGCCGGGAGTTAATGAGCTTTCTTTAGGAATGACATCCGGTAGAGCCCGCGCCGGCGGGCTTCGCCTTGCCTGGCCGAGGGCTTATGAGTTGTAAGAATGAAAACGGGTATAGGCCGCGCAGGCGGCCTTCGCATCCCATAGCCGAGGGCTTCAGCCCCACGGCCGGCCCGGCATACCGGATGAATTTCTCAAAGACCATTAACCCCACGGCTAGCGCGGGATAGCGAATTACCTTCGCAATCTCCATCAGCCCTCCATGCGGCTCGCGCCGCACACCGACGAAATCATTCCTGGGAGGGCTGCGCCCTCCCAAACCCTCCCGCGGGCGGGGGTATGGGGAAACCGGGTTTCCCCATGCCCCTGCTTGAGGGCCAGGCCTTCCCACAGCCAGCCCGGCATAGGGGTGGGTGTGGAAGGGCCTGCGGCCCTGCCCGCACACCTCCACCGCGCACATCCTGTACAATAAAAACGTCTGGGAGGGCTTCGCCCCGGCGTCCCTCCCGATGTTCACATCAAAGTTCATTCGTTGCAGGAGAGGCGTATGAGCATGGACAACGCAACGACGAACCAGGCCGAGTCTCGCACCTTCAAAGCCGAAGTGCAGCAGGTGCTGCACATCCTGGCGCACTCGCTCTACACCGATCGGGAGATTTTCCTGCGCGAACTGATCTCGAACGCCTCCGACGCGCTCAACCGCGTCCAGTTTGAAATGCTGACCAATCGGGACGTGCGCGACCCGGACGCCGAACTGGGCATCTGGATCGAGGCCGATCCGGACAAGGGCCTCCTGACCGTGCGCGACACGGGCATCGGCATGACCCGCGAGGAAATGATTGAACATCTGGGCACGATCGCCCAGTCGAGCGCGCGCGCCTTCGTCGATCGCATCCGCGAAACCAGCAAAGCCAGCGCCAGCGAGATCATCGGACAGTTTGGCGTAGGTTTCTACTCCGTCTTCATGGTTGCGGACAAGGTGACCGTCGTCTCGCGCTCTTACCGGCCCGAAGCCGAGGCGGCCATGTGGGAGAGCGACGGCAGCGAGCACTACACCGTCGGCCCGGCCGAGCGCGAAGGGCGCGGCACAACCATCACCGTGCATCTGAAGGATGACGCGAAAGAGTTTGCCCAGAGCTGGCGCATCGAGCAGATCATCAAGCGCCACTCCGACTTCGTGGCCTTCCCGATCTACATGGTCGAGCGGCAGATCAACCAGCAGAAGGCCCTCTGGCGCCGGGCGCCGCGCGAGGTGGAGCCGGAGCAGTACCACAACCTGTACCGGCAACTGACCCTCGACACCGAAGAGCCGCTGCTGCACGTGCATCTCTCCACCGACGCGCCGGTGGATCTGCACAGCATCCTCTTCATTCCCGCCAGACGCGAGCGCGGGCTGTTCGAGCGCCGCATCGAGGGCAAGATCAAGCTCTACTCGCGCAAGGTGCTGATCATGGAAGAGGCCAGGGATCTGCTGCCGGCCCACTTCCGCTTCGTCGAAGGCGTGGTGGACAGCGAGGACCTGCCCCTGAACGTCTCGCGCGAGAGCGTGCAGAGCGCCCCGGTGCTGCAACGGATTCGCAAGACGCTGACCGGGCGGCTGCACCGCGAACTCAACGATCTGGCCGACAGCGACCCGCAGAAGTTCGCCCGCTTCTGGCAGGAGTTCGGCGTCTTCATCAAAGAAGGCGTGGCGATGGACTACGAGAACCGGGGCGAGTTGCTCAAATTGCTGCGCTTCCACACTACCCGCGGCGGCGACGACCTGGTCACTTTGGGGCAGTACAAGAGTCGGATCGTGGACGGGCAGAAGGAGATCTACTACCTGATGGCTTCGAGCCTCGACGCGGCGCGCACCAGCCCCCACCTCGACCCTTTCACCGCGCGCGGCATCGAGGTGCTCCTGCTGCACGACCTGGTAGACGGGCTGATGCTCTCGGGGCTGCGCGAGTACGAGGGGCTGCGGCTGCGCAACGTGGACGAAGCCGATCTCGAATTGCCGGGCGCTGTCGAAGCCGCGCCTCCGCAGATCAGCGACGAGCAGTTCACGCGGCTGGCCGAGCGGGCGGCGGCGGTGCTGGGCGAACGCATCAAAGCAGTGCGCGCTTCAAAGGTGCTGCGTGACAGCCCGGCGCGCCTGGTGAGCGACGAAGAGGGCCTGGGGCGCCAGATGCAGCGCCTCCAGCAGGCGCTGGGGCAGGAGGTCGAGCAACGCCCGCGCATCCTCGAACTCAACCCGGCGCACGGCTTGATCGCCGCCCTGGCCCGGCGGGTGGAGGAGAACCCCGAGGACCCCGTGGTAACCGCCGGCCTCGAGCAACTCTACGACAACGCCCTGCTGCTAGAGGGGCTGCATCAGAACCCGGCGGCGATGGTGCCGCGCCTGCTGGCGCTGCTCGAGGCCGCGGCGCGCAAGGAGTGAGGTGAAAATTCCCCCCGCGGGAGGGTTTGGGGCAGCGGGGCCGCGTCTTCGATGGCCTGTTGCGGAAAATTCCCCCCGCGGGAGGGTTTGGGAGGGCTGCGCCCTCCCAGGAACAACTGTTCGTTCATCCCGTTGGCGCGCGGTGTGGCCCCTCGGCGAGGGATGTGGGGAAACCTGGTTTCCCCATCCCCCCACCTGGTGGGCGGGTTTGGAAGGACGCGGCCCTCCCGAACCCTTCCCGGCTTCGTGACGCAACCCCCTGCTGACAAGCGGCAAAACTCATGGTACAATCTACCGCGGCGTGCACGGCGTGCACGCCACTGCTTTAGCTTCGCACTTTAGCACTCTCGGCTTGAGAGTGCCAATTCACCGGAGGTGCGCGGTCGCCTCCCGGTCGGGGGCGAGGAGGGGCGGTCTCTCCGCATCCCTCCACCGCGTGCGTCCTGTACTTCAGTGAGGATGCGCGGCTATGTCGGCAGGGCTGACTGAGCGGCGGCAAGCCATTCTCAAGTTAGTTATTCAGGAATTCGTCGAGACGGCCTGCCCCGTCGCTTCGGAAGCGCTGGTGCGCAAGTACCGGCTGAACGTCTCGCCGGCGACGGTGCGCAACGAACTGGCAGCGCTGGAAGAACTGGGGTACCTGACCCATCTGCACACCTCGGCGGGGCGGGTGCCGACCGATGCCGGCTACCGATTCTTCGTGGAGAACCTGATGGAGCGCACGACGCTCTCCCTGGCGGAACAACGCACCATCCGGCACCAGTTCTACCAGGTGCGCGGCGAACTCGACCAGTGGATCCAGTTAGCCGGGGCAGTGCTCGCGCGCACCACCCAGAACGCCTCCCTCGTCACGCCGCCGCGCGCGGCGGAACCGCTGCGCTTCCGCAGCATGGAGTTGATCGCCATTCACGACACGATGGCCCTGGCGGTGCTGGTGTTCTATGGCGGCATCGTCAAACAACAGACAGTCACGCTGGACGCGGCGCGCAGCCCCGAGGATCTGCGCCGCAGCGCGGCTCGCCTGAGCGACTACCTGGCCGACCAGACGCTGGCCGGCATCGAGGAGACCCTGGCGCGCCCCGTGGAGCAGCAACCGCTGGCGCTCACCGACTTCGAGCGCGGGCTGGTGGAGATGCTCGTGCGCGCCATGCAGACCTTCGAGGAGCAGTCGCGCGAACAGATCCACTCGGACGGGCTGATCGAGATGCTGAGCCAGCCGGAGTTCATCCCTTCCCTGGTGCGCGAAGACGCCGAGCGGGCCATCGAGCGTCTGCGCCGGGCGCTGGAGATCCTCAAGAGCGGGCGGGGCCTCGGCGCGCTCATTCCCCAGGTGCTCGCGTCGAATGGGGTGCAGGTGATCATCGGCGGCGAGAACAGCGCCGATGAGATGCGCGAGTACAGCGTGGTGCTGGCACGCTACGGGGTGGAGAACGCCATCGCCGGCGTGCTCGGCGTGATCGGGCCCACCCGCATGGCCTACCCGCGCTCGATCTCGACGGTGCGCTACATCTCGTCGCTGATGAGCGACTTGCTGGCCGAACTGTACAATGTGGAGGGTCGCGTGCCGGAAGGCGAGGCGCTGGAATAGATGCGCGCGGAGCGCCCCGCTCGCCAGACCTCACCCGGTGGGAGAGTCTGGGAGGAGGGCCAGTCCCGCCCAGGAACAACTTTTTTCATCCCTGTGATGTGCGGCTACGCCGCACGGATACCTGCTATCTGAAAGGCGGCGTCTAAGAGACTATCTCGAACCTCTGTGCGACCGCGACAGACCCGACGTGTTGGGAGGGCAACGCCCTCCCAACTCCTCCCCTCTGGCAGGGGCGTGAGGAAACCAGCGTTCTCCACCCTCCTCCGGCCCGCTGTCAGTCGTTTTGAGATAGTCTCAAAGAGATAATGAGGAGACCCATGAGCGAGGAACAGAACATCGCCACCAATGAAGCGGCAACCGCTCCCGCTGAAGCAACCGCTCCCGCTGCCGAGACGACCGGGACGGCGCAGGAGGAGTTGCAGTCCAGGCTGGCCGAGGCCGAGGCGCAGGCCGCCGAGTACAAGGATCAGTGGCTGCGCGCGGCTGCCGATTATAAGAACTTCAAGCGCCGGGTTGAGATCGAGCGCGCCGAGTTGATCCGCAGCGCTTCCTCGGCCCTTCTGTTGAAACTGCTGCCGGTGATGGATGACTTCGAGCGCGCCATCGCCAACATTCCGCCCGAGATCGCCGAAACGCCGTGGTGGGGCGGGACCCAGTTGATCGCCCAGAAGTTGCGCACCATCCTCGAGAGCGAAGGCGTGAAGCCGATCGAGGCCGTGGGCCAGGATTTCGACCCCAATTTGCACGAAGCGGTGCTCTACGAGGAGGCCGAGGGCCAGGAAGGCAAGGTCATTGCCGAATTGCAGAAGGGGTACAAACTGGGCGATCGTGTGTTGCGCCCGAGCATGGTCAAAGTGGGACGCGGATAAGTGCCCTATAGAGTGAGGTTGCATGCCCAAGGTTATCGGAATCGATCTGGGAACCACCAACTCGGTCGTGGCTGTGGTTGAGGCCGGCGAGGCGGTGGTGATCCCCAACGCCGAGGGGGCGCGGCTCACGCCCTCGGTGGTGGCGGTGAACAAGGCCGGCGAGCGCATGGTCGGCCAGGTGGCCCGCCGTCAGGCCGTCACCAATCCGGAGAATACGATCTTCTCGGTCAAGCGCTTCATTGGCCGTAAGTTCAACGAGCCGACGGTGCAGAAGGATCTCAGCCTGGTGCCCTACAAGCTCTCCAGCGCGCCGAACGGCGATGTGCGGGTGCTGATGGGCGGGCGCGAGTACGCGCCCCCGGAGATCTCGGCCATGGTGCTGCAAAAGCTCAAGGCCGACGCCGAAGCCTACCTGGGCGAGCCGGTCACCCAGGCGGTGATCACCGTGCCGGCCTACTTCAACGATAGCCAGCGCCAGGCTACCAAAGACGCCGGCAAGATCGCCGGGTTGGAGGTGCTGCGCATCGTCAACGAGCCGACCGCCTCGGCCCTGGCCTACGGCCTCGATAAGAAGGGCAAGGACGAGGTGGTGGTGGTCTACGATATGGGTGGCGGCACCTTCGATGTCTCCGTGCTCGAACTCAGCGAGGGCGTGGTGGAGGTGAAGGCCACCAGCGGCGACACGCACCTCGGCGGCGATGACTTCGACCAGCGTATCATTGACTGGCTCGCCGATGAGTTTCGCAAGGAGCAGGGCGTCGATCTGCGGCAAGACCGCATGGCCCTGCAACGCCTCAAAGAGGCCGCCGAAAAGGCCAAGATGGAGCTTTCCAGCCTCGGGCAGACCGAGATCAACCTGCCCTTCATCACCGCCGACTCCTCCGGCCCCAAGCATTTGAGCGTCACCCTGACGCGGGCAAAGCTCGAACAACTGACCGGCGACCTCATCGAGCGCAGTATGGGGCCCGTGCGCCAGGCCCTGAGCGACGCCGGTCTCAAGCCGACGCAGATTGACGAGGTGATCCTGGTCGGCGGGCAGACGCGCATGCCGGCCATCCAGGAGGCGGTGCGGAAGTTCTTCGGCAAGGAGCCAAACAAGTCGGTCAACCCTGACGAAGTGGTGGCGATTGGCGCCGCCATTCAGGCCGGCGTGCTCGGCGGCGAGGTGAAAGATGTCTTGCTGCTCGACGTCACCCCGCTGACGCTGGGGATCGAGACCCTCGGCGGGGTGATGACCCCGCTGATCGAGCGCAACACCACCATTCCGACCCGCAAGAGCCAGGTGTTCTCAACCGCAAGCGACAATCAACACAGCGTTGAGATCCATGTGTTGCAGGGCGAACGGGCCGAGGCGCGCTACAACAAGACCCTGGGGCGCTTCGAGTTGTCGGGCATCCCGCCAGCGCCGCGGGGCGTGCCGCAGATCGAGGTGACCTTCGATATTGATGCCAACGGCATTGTGAACGTGACCGCCAGGGACAAGGCCACCGGCAAGGAGCAACGCATCACCATTACCGCCTCGTCGGGCCTGAGCGACGCGGAGATCGAGCAGATGGTTCGCGACGCTGAAGCGCACGCCGAAGAGGACCGGCGGCGCCGCGAGTTGATCGAGGCGCGCAACCACGGCGATAGTCTGATTTACACCGCCGAACGATCCATGCGCGAGGTGGGCGACGCCCTCGATGGGCTCATTCGCACCGAGGTCCAGGACAAGATCAGCGCCCTGCGGGCCGTGCTGGATAGTGACGATGTCAACGAGATCCGCAACAAAGCGGCCGAGTTGAGCGTCGCTATGCAAAAGATCGGCCAGGCAGCGTACGAGGCCCAGCGCGAGCCGGCGAACGGCGCCGATGCCTCCGGCGGCAAGGCCGGCGATGACGTGGTCGAGGGCGAGTACAAGGTAGATTAGACGTCCGATGGCCGGCGCCCATCCTTGCCCGGCGCCGGCCATCCCCGCCAAGGAAAGAAACGTATGACCACGGGCGCGAAGCGCGATTACTACGAAGTGCTCGGGGTGAGCCGCACTGCCAGCCAGGAGGAGATCAAGAAGGCCTTCCGGCGTCTGGCACGCCAGTACCATCCCGATGTGAACAAGGACCCCGGCGCCGAGGCCAGGTTCAAGGAGATCAACGAAGCCTACGAGGTGCTCTCCGACGAACAGAAGCGGGCGGTCTACGACCGTTTCGGCCACCATGCCCCCGGCAGCATGGGCGGCGCGTATGACCCCTTCGAAGGCGCCGATCCCTTCAGCACCATCTTCGATGCCTTCTTCGGCGGGGCCGCCGCTGGCCCGCGCTCCCAGCGCGGCCCGCAGCGCGGCGCCGATCTGCGCTATAACCTGCGCCTGTCGTTCGAGGAGGCGGTCTTTGGCACCGAGAAGGAGATCGAGTACCGCCGCCTGGAGGTCTGTCCCAGTTGCCGTGGCAGCGGCGCCGAACCCGGCACCGACCCGGTGCGCTGCCCCAAGTGCCACGGCACCGGCGAGGTGCGCCAGCGCGCTCCGCTCTTCAATATGGTTACCGTGACCACCTGTGACCAGTGCGGGGGGACCGGCTTTGTCATCCCCATTCCTTGCCGCGAGTGCCGCGGCGAAGGGCGGGTGCGCCATCTCCGGCGCATTACGGTAAAGGTGCCCGCTGGCGTAGATGGCAACCAGCAGATCCGCATCAGCGGCGAGGGTGATGCCGGGCCTCGCGGCGGCCCGCACGGCAACCTCTACGTGGCCCTCGATGTGCAGCCGCACCCCCTCTTCGTGCGCGAGGGCAACGACATCGTCCTCGAATTGAAGCTCAACGTGGCCCAGGCCGCCCTCGGCGAAGAAGTGGATGTGCCAACCCTCGATGGCGTCGAGAAGATGCGCGTGCCCCCCGGCACCCAGACCGGGCAGACCTTCCGCCTGCGGGGCAAGGGTGTGCCCTTCCTGCGCCAGCAGGGCCGCGGCGACCAGATCGTGGTCACCCGCGTGGTCGTCCCCGAGCGGCTGAACGAGCAGCAGCGGCGCCTCTTCCAGGAACTGGCGCGCACCTTCGAGAGCGAGACACCCGGCGATCGCGACGAGGGCTTCTTCGGGCGCATCAAGGACGCCTTTGGCCTTTAGGCCCGGCTCGTAGCGTTCTGCCGCCCCCACCCGAGAAGACGCCGGGTTCTCGCTCCTGGCACAAACCTCTCTAACGTGACCTTGGGGAAACCCGGTTCCCTCACACCCCCGCCCGCGGCAGGGTATGGCAGGGCACCGACCGCACGCAGGGGTGTGGGGAAACCGGGTTTCCCCACACCCTCACCCGGTGGGAGGGTGTGGGCGGGCCAGGTCCTCCCAGGAACAACCTTATGTTCATCGCGGCATTGTGCGCCATGCGCATGACAGTCTACCATCTGCAATCGTATGACGGATGTACTGTACGGTCGCAACGCGGTGCGGGAAGCTCTCCGCGCGCGACGGCGGGAGTTGCGCCGCCTGCGCGTCTCCAGCGGCGTGCAGGAGACCGGGGTGATCGCGGAGATCATCAAACTCGCCGGGCAGGCCGGCGTTCCCCTTGAGCGGGTGGAACGGCAGGTTCTCGACAAGCAACTGCGCGACGTGAACCACCAGGGCGTGGTCCTGGAAGCCGGAGCGTACCCCTACGTGGAACTGGAAGCCTGCCTGGCCCTCGCCGCCGAACGCAAGGAGGCGGCCCTGCTCCTGCTCCTCGATCACTTGCAGGACCCGCAGAACGTCGGCACGCTGCTCCGCACCGCCGAAGCGGTGGGGGTCCACGGCGTGGCACTGCCGGGCCGGCGCGCCGCCGAGATCACCCCCGCGGTGGTCAACGCCTCGTCCGGGGCCACCGAGCACTTGCACATCGCGCTGATCGGCAATCTGGCCCAGACCATCGCCGAGTTGCAGCGCAACGGCGTGTGGGTGGTAGGGTTGGAGAACGACGAGACGGCCCGTGATTTCGATACGGTGGATCTGGATATGCCCCTGGCGCTGGTCGTCGGGGCCGAGGGCGTGGGACTGGCCCGGCTGGTGCGCGAGCGTTGCGATTTTCTCGTGCGCTTGCCGATCATCGGCCACATCGGCTCGCTCAACGCCGCCGTGGCGGGCAGCATCGCGCTCTACGTCGCCTGGCGCCAGCGGGCGCGCCGCTGAGGGGGAGGGTGTTCGAGGCGCCCTGGACCCGCTCCAAGCGCTCGTAACCGTTCAAGACGTTCGGCGGCGCGCTGAGGGGGAGGGTGTTCGAGGCGCCCCGGACCCGCTACAAGCGCTCGTAACCGTTCAAGACGTTCGGCGGCGCGCTGAGGGGGAGGGTGTTCGAGGCGCCCCGGACCTCTCTACACCTCCACACCTCCACACCTCCACACCTCTACAGACTTGAATCAGGGCAGGGTCTGCGCTAGAATGACGCATGTTCCCGTTCCCCCTGTGCGAGTGGAGAGGACCATGAAGCTGAACTGGCTACTGGCGCTGGCCCTGGTTGTGGCCGGGATCTACATTCTGACGCTGCGCCGCCAGCTCGAGGCGGCCCAGATGCGCGGCGAGATGTATCGAGAGATCTCGGCGCGCCTCGACCGGCGCGTGACCGAGTTGACTTCCAGATAAACGGGCGGCGCACCAGCAGGCGGTATGGCTGTTCACATTTCTCCTGGGAGCGGGGAAACCGGGTTTCCCCATCCCCCTGCGTGAGGGCCAGGCCCTCCCAACCCCTTCTGCGGGCGGGGGGATGGGGGAACCAGGTTCCCCCGTTTTCACGTGAGACGGTCATGCGCATGGCGCACACCGCCGCGATGACCATGCCCTGGGAGCGTGGGCGTCCCGCGCGCGCCACGGCGCCACGGACATGGTGACGGCCCCCGCCCTGACCCTCCCCCCGCTGGGGGCGGGAACCCGGCGCCTCCCCCAGCGGGGGGAGGCTGGGAGGAGGGCGGAACCCTGCGCACGATGGTCACCGCAGCCGTCCATGCGGCTCCGCCGCACACCGACGGGATGAAAACAGGTTCTTCCTGGGAGGGCTGCGCCCTCCCACACCCTCCCGCGGGTGGGGGCATGGGGAAACCGGGTTTCCCCATGCCCCTGCCGGGCGGGGGGATGGGGAACCGGGTTCCCCCGTTTTCACGTTAGTCCCATGGCCCGCGACTTGCAACGCCGGGCTGGCTCCCAGGGGCATGGATTACCCCCAGGCGTAAACAGTTACTGGTGCCGGGGCAACTGCGCCCGCACATGGCACACGGCACGATTGATCGCCACTATGACCGCATGTTCCCAGGCGCTGGCCGGAAATCCCGGCGAGGACGCCGCGCGCCGCACAACGTTGCTCGCGCCGCTGACGATCCGACCGGCGCGGATGGACGACATTCACGCAATCCTCGCCCTGCACCGCGAGGCCTTCGCCGACAAGTTCGGCAGCGCCTTTGGGCCGGGTGGCGCCGAACGGGGCGTGGCAGCCCTCGCCAGCGCCTGGCAGCGCCAGGGCGCCTCGGCCCTGCGCGGCATGTTCGTGGCCGAATATCAGCAGCGGATCATTGGCACGACCACGGTGCGCACCTGGGAGATGGGCGGCGACGATAGCGGAGCGGCGGAACTGGCCTTCCACGAAGAACTGGGCCTGTTCGGCGCGGTGCGCTCGCTCTTCGCCCTCTCGCTGCTCGATCACCGCATCCAGCGCGGCGAAGGCTTCGTGACCGATGTGGCCGTGCTGGCGCCCTACCGACGCGGCGGCGTGGCCCGCGCCCTGCTGGCGCGCGCCGAACAGGAGGCGCGGCTGCGCGGGAAACGTTTCCTGGGGCTGTACGTCGCGGCGCGGAACGACGCCGCGCAGCGCCTCTACGCTAGCCTGGGCTTCGCTACCGTCCGCGTGCGCCGGTCGCTCCTGGCCTGGCTCATCTTTGGCCAGGGCACCTGGCACTATATGCGCAAGGATCTAACGTGACCATAAGGGAACCATGTTCCCCCATGGTCACGTTAGGCCTGCCACATGGCGCTCGTCGGGACTCGCCACATCGCGTATAATTTGAGTTAAGACGCCATCAACGATGCGGCAAGTCGGAAAGGATGTCGGATGCACGTATTATTTGTGGACGACAACCCACTGATGCAACAGGTCATCAGCCGCTTCCTTATGAGCCAGGGCTACACTGTCGCCATCGCGGATAGCGCCGAGCAAGCCTTGAACCTCACCCGGCACGAACGGTACCATCTGGTCGTTATTGATATGCGTCTACCGGATCGCGATGGTCCTGATCTGTTGCGGGCCCTGCGCCAGGAACCGGGGATGGCGTCTTGTCCGGCGATCGCCGTAAGCGGCCTGGGCGAGGACGATCGGGAACGGACGGTGCTGGCAGGCTTCGACGCCTTCCTCTCGAAGCCGATCGATCTGGACGAACTACTGGCGGCGGTGCAGCGCTACGTTGATACGGATCGGGCGCGGGCCTTCGGGGTCTAGCGTTTTCCTGGGAGGGCGTAGCCCTCCCAGACCCTCCCACCGGGTGAGGGGATGGGGAAAACCCGCTTTCCCCCTACCCCCGCTTGAGGGCCTAGCCCTCCCAGACCCTCCCGCGGGCGGGGGGATGGGGGAACCAGGTTCCCCCATGTACGTCAGGAGTCATGTAGCCAGCTATGCGCCGGTTGATCTTGTGGGACGTTGACGGGACGTTGCTGAGCACCGACGGTATTGCCGCCGAGGCGATGCGCGAGGCCATGCGCCGGGTGGTGGGGCCAGCGGCGCCGATGGAACGCACCGCCTACGCCGGCAAGACGGACTGGCAGATTATCCGCGAGAGCTTTCCCACCCTGTCGCCCGATACCATCGCCGAGCGCCTGCAGGAGTTCGGCGCAACCTACCTCAGCCTGCTGGAGGCCCGGCGCGAGGCCCTGGCAGCCCGCTCGCGGGTCTTTCCCGGGGTGATCGCGGCCTTGAAAGCCCTGGAGATGATCGGTTACCAGGCCCCCCTTACCGGCAACATCGCTGCGGTGGCCCAACTGAAGCTGGAATGTGTGGGCCTGACGGCCTACCTGGATCTGGCGGCGGGCGCCTATGGCGATGACCATTTCCATCGCCCCGAGCTGGCGCCGATTGCCGCCGCGCGCGCCGCGGCGCGCTACGGCCAGTCCTTCCACCGCGACCAGATCGTGATTGTCGGTGACACGCCCCACGATATTGCCTGCGGTAAGCTCAATGGGGCGCGTACCGTGGCGGTCGCCACCGGCCCCTATCCCCTGGAGGAACTGCTGGCCCACCACCCCGATGCCGCCTTGCCTGACCTGACCGATGTCGCGGCGGTGGTCGCAGCCGTGGCCGGGACCTAACCGTGGGGTGAGAAACCGTTCGTTCCATCAGGTTTCCAATGGTTTCGTCGGGTCATTGCCCCATTCGTTCCACGAGCCGTCGTAGATGGCCACCCGCCTGCCCGTGATCATCTCCAGGGCCAGGGCAACGGGGGTGGCCGAAACGCCTCCGTTACAGTACGCCGCCACCTCGCGGCGCTCCAGGTCGTCCAGCGGCGTTCCCGCAGCCAGAAAGCGCGCCCGTAGCTCCTCCGGCGGCGCGAAGGTGTGCATGTCGGGGTCGAGCAGGCTCTGGTAGTACACGTTCAGCGCGCCGGGGATGTGCCCGCCACGGGCCGCGCGCGACTCCTCGCCCCGGTACTCGGCCTCGCTCCGCGCGTCAAGCAGCAACGCATCGGTGTTCAGCGCGGCGAGGATCTGCTCGGCGGTGCGGCGGAGTTCGGGGCGGGGCCGGGGGGTGAAGGTCGCGGGCGGGTAATTGGGCACGCCGATGGCAAGGGGGCGCCCCTCGGCCTGCCATTTGACGAGGCCGCCGTCCAGGACACGGGCGTTTTCAAAGCCGTAGTAGCGGAGCACCCAGAGCAGGCGCCCGGCGAACATCGCAAACCAGTCGTCGTAGGCCACTACCACACTGTCGTCGCCGATGCCCCGCTCGCCCAGCACCCGGGCGATCTGCTCCGGCGGGGCCACCTGCACCGGCACCGGGTCGTCCAGATCAACGATGTCGCGGGTCCAGTCGAGGTACACCGCGCCGGGGATGTGGCCGGCGGCATAATCGGCGTGGCGGGCGAAGTAGTGCGGTTTCGGCTCGGTGGGCGGCAGCACCAGGCCGCGCATATCCACAATGCGCAGGCGCGGGTGGTCGAGGTGCTCGGCCAGCCATGCGGTGCTGACCAGGGGACCTTCGGGCAGGGTGATCATCAGGACTCCTTGCTCAGGCGTGATTCAAACGCACGTGACAATCCAGCCTTCCGCCGCACCTCCCTCCAACCCGCTGCCTATGAGCCAATTGCGCGCTCCAGGCGCGCCTGCATGCGCCGCACGCGCCCGGCCAGTTCCTCGGAACTGACCCGTTCACGCAGGCGTTCGACCAGCAGAGGGAAGGCAAAGGGGGTCGGGCGGGGCGTGGGCACGATGGCGACGCGCCCGGCGGCGATGCGGTCGAGGGTCGCCCGCAGGCGCTGCTGTTCGAGTTGCCGTTCCAGCACTTCGCGGCGGGCCTGACGCAGCAGCATGTTGTGCGGATCGTACTGCTGAAACACGTCGTAGAACAGGTTGCTGCTGGCCTGCAGGTGGCGGGCGCCGCGCCGCTCGCCGGGCGGCCCCACCACGACCAGCCCGGCCACGCGGGCGATCTCACGGAACTGCCGCCGGGCCAACTCGGCGGCGTTGAGCGCGGCCAGCAGGTCCTCGGCCAGACCGTCGGCGGAAAGCGCCTCGCGCAGGTCAGCTTCGTCGTCGAGGGGCGGCGGATCGGCGGCGAGGAGTTCAAAGCCGTGGTCATTGGCCGCCACGCTGAAGGTGATGGGCCGGCGCCGGGCGAGCCGGTAGGCCAGCAGCGCCGCCAATCCCTCGTGGACCAGGCGCCCCTCGAAGGGGTAGATAAACAGGTGGTAGCCATCGCGGGTGCGGGTGCGCTCGACCAGCAGTTCATCGGCGGCGGGCAGTCGCGACCAGCGGGCCTGGAGCGCCAGGACCGGGCGCAGGGCCTCCAGTTCGGGGTCGTCGAACACACCGTCGCGGGCGGCCTGGAGCCGCTCGCGCACCGCCGCGGCCAGTTCGGTCGAGAGGGGCAGGCGCCCGCCGGTCCAGCGGGGCACGGCGCCATCGGCGGGCGTGGCCCGGCGCACCCAGGCGGTCATCTCCTTCACGCGCACAAACTCCAGCACCCGCCCGGCGAAGGTGAAGCGGTCGCCGGGGCGGAGGCGGGCGATAAAGGACTCTTCGACGGTGCCAAGTTGTTCCCCGCCGAGGTAGCGCACAACCATGGCCGCGTCGGCGGTGATGGTGCCGATGGCCTGGCGGTGGCGGCGGGCAATAGCCTCGTCGGTGACACGGTAGCGCCCGTCGGCATCGGGGCTGACGCGGCGGTACTCGGGGTAGGCATCGAGGGCGCCGCCGCCCCGGGTCACGAAGTCGAGGCACCAGCGCCACTCCTCGTCGCTGAGGTCGTGGTAGGCAGCAGTGGTGCGCACCTCGGCCAGCAGGTCCTCGGGGTGAAAGCCTCCGCCAAGGGCCACGGTCACCAGGTGCTGGGCCAGCACGTCCAGGGGGCGGGCCAGAGGCGGGCGCGCCTCGATCCGTCCGGCGGCGATGGCCCGACGCGCGGCGGCCGCCTCGATCAACTCGAAGGCATGGGTGGGCACACAGGTGGCCCGGCTGGGCGCGCCGGGGCGGTGGCCGCTGCGCCCGGCGCGCTGCAGCAACCTGGCGACACCTTTCGGGCTGCCCACCTGCAACACCCGCTCCACCGGGCTGAAATCCACCCCCAGATCGAGGCTGGAGGTGCAGACTACGCAGCGCAGACGCCCGTCGCGCAGGCCGTCTTCGACCCAGGCGCGCGTCTCGGCGGCCAGGGAACCGTGGTGCAGGGCGATCAGTCCGGCCCACTCAGGGCGCGCTGCGAGAAGCGCCTGGTACCACTGCTCGGTCTGGGCGCGGGTGTTGGTGAAGACCAGGCAACTCTGTGCGGCCTCGATCTCGCGCACCACCTGGTCGAGCATGCGTAGACCCAGGTGCCCGGCCCAGGGAAAACGCTTGATGGTTTCGGGGATCAGCGCGTCAATGACGATCGTCCTGGGCTGCTCACCTTCGATCAGGCGGCCGGGCGCGCGCGGCGCGGGCGGCGGCTCAGGCCCATGCACGACCCGGTTGCCCAGGAGCGTAGCCAGGGCGCTGTCGAGGTTGCCCAGAGTAGCGGAGAGGCCCCAGGTGCGCAGGGCGGGGCGCCAGTGGCGCAGGCGGGCCAGGGCCAGTTCGACCTGCACGCCGCGCTTGGAGGCCAGCAGTTCGTGCCATTCGTCAACCACCACGCAGCGCAGGCTGGCGCAGAGGGCTGCGGCGTCGTCGCGGGCCAGGAGCAGCGACAGGCTCTCGGGGGTGGTCACCAGGGCCTCGGGAAGCTGCCGGCGCTGCCGGGCGCGGATGGCGGCGCTGGTGTCGCCGGTGCGGGTTTCGACCCGCCAGGGCAGGCCCAGACTGGCCAGGGGCGCCTGGAGCGCGGCGGCCGTGTCGGCGGCCAGGGCGCGCAGGGGGGTGATCCAGAGCGCGCGCAGGCCAGGCGGCCCGGCATCGCCATGCGACAACGCCTCGGCGACGGGGCCGAACCAGGCCGCATAGGTCTTGCCGGTGCCGGTGGCGGCGTGGATCAGCCCGCTCTCGCCGGCCAGATAGGCGGCCCAGGCCGCGCGCTGGAAGGGGAAGGGAGTCCAGCCGCGGGCAGCGAACCAGGCGTCGAGGTTGGGGAGCGGGGCATGATCGGGCATAGGCGGGGGGCATGCGGGCATGCAGCCTGAACGCTGCATGTATTGTACCATTCTCACACCACAGGACGCGCGCGGCGGAGGGGCGCGGTAGGGATACATCAACGTCCGGTTGATCGTCCGCGCCGTGGGCGTCAACGCCTCGGCTCCTGGTGCGAAGGCCACCTGCGTGGCCTGTCGAGCCCGCGCAGGCGGGCTTCGCAGCGGCTCGCCCGCGGCTTCAGTCGCCGGGCGGACGACGTTGACGCAGCCCCAGGGGCGCGGGGAGGCTACGCCTCCCCGTATTCCCCTGTTCTCCGCCCGCGGCGGCCAGGCGGTCTGGTGAAACGCCGGCAGGGCCCCCGCCGCGGGCAGGGAACGCGAGATCGTGGAGGGCCTGCGGCCCTCCACGCTTCCCCGCGCCTTTCCAGCGCGTAGGTACGGTCACACAATAGGAGTGTACACCTTCATGGCGCGTATCGCCTTTCTCGACTCGTGGCTCCAGCAGGTGGCCGAAGGGAGCGGCACAGCGGCGGCGATCGGCGGCCTGGGCCGGGCCTTGCAGGCCCGGGGCCATCAGGTCACGCGCATCGCCCCGCTGAAGCCCTGGCCGGCCTCGCTCACCGCGCGTCGCCTGCTTTTCAATCTGCACGTGCCGGCCCTGCTCCGCGCGCTGCGCTACGACCTGATCGTCGGCTTCGACATAGACGGCTTTCTGGCGGCCGATCGCGCCCCCGCGCCCTACGTGTGCAGCATCAAGGGCGTCATCGCCGAAGAACTGCTCCACGAACGCGGCGCCGTGCGGCGGCAGCTCTGGGCGCTCTCGCGCCTGGAGCGTCACAATGCCCGCCGCGCCCCCCTGGTGCTGACGACCAGCGAGTACTGCCGGAGCCGTATCGGCTATCATTATGGCGTGCCCGCCAGCAAGGTTCGCCTGGTGCCCGAGGGGATCGACCTGCCCTTCTGGCGCCGCCTGCTCGCCGCCGCCGGCGATCCCGCCCCCGACGGGCGCGTGGTCCTCTGCGTTGCCCGGCAGTACCCCCGCAAGCGCATCGCCGACCTGCTGCGGGCCTTTGCCCTGCTGCGCCGCCCGTTCCCCGACGCCCGGCTGGCGATTATCGGCGATGGCCCCGAACATGCCCGCCTGCGCGCCCTGGCGTCCGCCCTGCGCCTCGACGCCACGGTGACCTTTACCGGCGCGCTCCCCGACGATGCCGCCGTCGCCGCCTGGTACCGTCGCGCCAGCGTCTTCTGCCTGCCCAGCGCGCAGGAGGGTTTCGGCATCGTCTTCCTGGAAGCCATGGCCGCCGGCCTGCCGATCGTCGCCACCACCGCCGCCGCCGTGCCCGAAGTGGTCCCTGCGGGGCAGGCCGGGCTGCTCGTGCCCCCCGGCGACATCCATGCCCTGGCCGCGGCCCTGGCGGAGTTGCTGGAACGGCCCGCCCTGCGCGCCGACCTCGGGGCCTATGGGCAGGAACATGTGCGGCGCTACGACTGGGCGCGCGTCGCCGAACGCTTTTGCGCGGCAGTGGCCGATCAACGAGACAGGGGGGAACCCGGTTCCCCCATCCCCCCGCCCCCGGGAGAGCCAGGCCCTCCCGCAGGGGGATGAGGAAACCGGGTTTCCCCATTCCCCCGCCCGCGGGAGGGTTTGGGAGGGCGCAGCCCTCCCAGGAACACCCTATGGTCATCCCGTCGGGGTGCGGCGGAGCCGCATGGACGGCTGAGGTGACCACCGTTCGCAGCGTGCTGCCCCCTCCCCCCGCCGGGGGCGGGAGTCCGGCTCCTCCCCCCAGCGGGGGGAGGCTGGGAGGGGGGCTGCGGCGCCGCACGACTTGCCCAGAACCTGCTTTATTCATGCCAACATAGGCGAAGCCCTGGAGCGGTCCAACGCGACATAAAATCCTTGACGCACATCCATTGCGTTGTTATAATGCAGGCACCTGATCAATCAGGCACTCCTCACGAAGACTCCCAGAGATCCAAAGCTGTATAGTGGTCGCAAGGGGAGAGGCAGTTCTGGCGTCGCCTCTGGCAACCGCTATACGCGGCCCACACGAAACCACCACAGCTTGAGATCGCACACCTGCACATTAGCAACACTGCCCGCTGGCCAGCGCCCGATGGAACGCCAGACGTACGGCGCGCGCCGCGTGGCGGTTCATTTGCCTGTTCCGCTAGCATCGCTCCCGGCCAGGCAATGTCCCGCAGCAGGAGGAAAGTGTCCATGACCAAAGTTACCGGCGCCTCGCTGATGCAACTTCTCAGCGAGATCCAGGACCGCGAGCAGTTCCAGCAGCTCAACTGGCGCGGAACGTTTGCGGATTACCTGGACATGGTTGCGCGTAACCCGAAGGTGACGCGCAACGCCTTCCAGCGTATCTACGACATGATCATGTCGTATGGTACGGAGGAGTTTATTGATGCCAAGAAACGGCTGATCCGCTACAAGTTCTTCGCCGACGCCAGCTTCGATGGCGATGACGCGATCTTCGGGCTGGAGATCCCCCTGATGCGCCTGGTGAACTTTTTCAAGGGCGCGGCCAAGGGCTACGGCACCGAGAAACGTGTGCTGCTCCTCCACGGTCCGGTCGGCTCGTCGAAGTCGACCATCGTGCGCCGGCTCAAAAAGGGGCTCGAGCACTACTCGAAGACCGACGATGGCGCCCTCTTTACCTACGACTGGTACCTCGGCACAATCGAGAACCATGCCACCTTCGACTGGCGCCAGGTGCCCGAGTCGGAGTGGGAAAAGTGCCCGATGCACGAGGAGCCCCTGCACCTGATCCCCGCCGAGTACCGCGAGCGCTTCCTCAACGAGATCAACGAGGGTCGCCCGCCGGAGGAGCATGTGCGCATCGAGGGCGATCTCTGCCCCGTGTGCCGCTTCCACTTCCGCGAGTTGATGCGCCGCTACGACGGCGACTGGGCGAAGGTCATGCGCCATGTGCGCGTGCGCCGGCTGGTCTTTAGCGAGCAGGACCGCGTGGGCATCGGCACCTTCCAGCCCAAGGACGAGAAGAACCAGGACTCCACCGAGTTGACCGGCGATATCAACTATCGTAAGATCGCCATCTATGGCTCCGACTCCGATCCCCGCGCCTTCAACTTCGATGGCGAGTTCAACATCGCTAACCGCGGGATCATCGAGTTCGTCGAGATGCTCAAACTCGATGTGGCCTTCCTCTACGACCTGCTCGGCGCTTCGCAGGAGCACCGCATCAAGTCCAAGAAGTTCGCGCAGACCGACATTGACGAGGTGATTATCGGCCACACCAACGAGCCGGAGTACCGCCGCCTCGAGAACAATGAGTTCATGGAGGCCCTCAAGGACCGGACCGTGCGGATCGATATCCCCTACGTCACCCGCCTCCGCGATGAGGTCAAGATCTACGAGCGCGACTTCAACCGGAAGAAGGTGCGTGTCCATATCGCTCCGCACACGCTCGAGGTGGCCGCGATGTGGGCCGTGCTCACCCGCCTCGAAGATCCCAAGAAGCCCAACCTCACCCTGCTGCAGAAACTCAAGCTCTACAACGGCAAGACCCTGCCTGGCTTCACCGAGGACAACATCAAGGAACTCCGCAAGGAGGCCGTGCGCGAGGGTATGGAGGGCATTTCGCCCCGCTATATCCAGGATAAGATCTCCAACGCTCTGGTCACCAACCAGGAAGAGGGGTATATCAATCCCTTCATGGTGATCAATGAACTCGAAAGTGGCCTCAAGAACCACGCCCTGATCAATTCCGAAGATGATCGCAAGCGCTATCGCGATCTGCTTTCGGTGGTGCGTGAGGAGTACACCGAGATCGTGAAGAACGAAGTGCAGCGGGCCATCTCCGCCGATGAGGAAGCCATCAAGCGCCTCTGCGGGAACTATATCGACAACATCAAGGCCTACACCCAGCGCGAGAAGGTGCGCAATCGCTACACCGGGCAGTACGAAGAACCTGATGAGCGTCTGATGCGCAGCATCGAGGAGAAGATCGATATCCCCGAGAGCCGCAAGGACGACTTCCGGCGCGAGATTATGAACTACATCGGCGCGCTGGCCATCGAGGGCAAGACGTTCGACTACCGCACCAATGAGCGTCTGCACAAGGCGCTGGAACTGAAGCTCTTCGAGGATCAGAAGGATAGTATCAAGCTGACCTCGCTGGTCTCGCGCGTGATCGATAAGGATACGCAGGAGAAGATTGACGTGGTCAAGGCCCGTCTGATCCGCGACTTCGGCTACAATGAGCAGAGCGCGACCGATGTGCTGAACTACGTCGCCTCGATCTTCGCCCGTGGGGATACCAAGAGCAACTACTAGGAGGGGTGAGGGCTGGCGTAAGGCGCGCGGCGCGAGCGCATGCCGGTCAGCGCGAGGCTGCTCGTCTGCCAGATGCCTTACGCCGCGCGCCTCACCGCTCTTACCGTGCGCCGATGCCTATGTCCATGAAACGTGTTGACCGCGACCTGGGGCGCTTTCGCCAGATCGTTCGCGGGAAGATTAAAAAGGACCTGCGCAAGTACATGTCGCAAGGGGAGATGATCGGGCGCCAGGGGAAACGCTTCGTCAGCATTCCCGTGCCCCAGATTGATATTCCCCAGTTTCGCTATGGCGCCCGCCAGGGCGGCGGGGTTGGCCAGGGTGACGGCGATGTCGGCGACCCGATCGCCCAGGGCGATGGTCAGAGCGGCCAGGGTCAGGCCGGCTCCGAGCCGGGCCAGCACGTCCTCGAAGTGGATGTCTCGCTGGAAGAACTGGCCGCCATTCTGGGCGAAGAGTTGCAACTGCCCAATATCCAGCCCAAGGGTAAAAAGAACATCGTCAGCGAGAAGGATAAGTACAGCGGCATTCGCCGCACCGGCCCCAACTCGCTGCGCCATTTCAAGCGCACCTACCGCGAGGCGCTGCGCCGCCAGATCGCCGCGGGCGACTACAACGAAGGCGACCCCGTCGTGGTGCCCATTCGCGACGATATGCGCTACCGCTCGTGGAAGGAGACCATGCTCCCCGAGAGCAATGCGGTGATCATCTACATGATGGACGTCTCCGGCTCCATGGGCACCGAGCAGAAGGAACTGGTGCGCATCACCGCCTTCTGGATCGAAACCTGGCTCCGCTCGCAGTACAAAGAGATCGATATTCGCTACATCGTCCACGACGCGGCGGCCAAGGAGGTGGATCAGGAGACGTTCTACCATATCCGCGAGGGCGGCGGTACGAAGATCTCTTCGGCCTACAAGCTCTGCAACCGGCTGATCGATGAACGTTACCCCGCCGATGAGTGGAACATCTACCCCTTCCACTTCTCCGATGGCGACAACTGGGGCGGCGGCGATACCCGCGAGTGCATCGAGTTGCTCAAGAAAGAGTTGCTGCCCAAGGTGAACCTGTTCTGCTACGGCCAGGTGCGCTCCCTCTATGGTTCCGGCCGCTTCGCCCACGATCTGGAAGAGTACCTGGGCGGCGACGAGCGCATCGTGATCTCTGAGATCGCTGAGCGTGACGATATCTACGATACGATCCGCGATTTCCTGGGTAAAGGCAAGTAAGGCCCCACTATCGCAGGGCCGGTGCACCGTACGTGTTCACACGTTCCCTGGGAGCGCAGGCAGCTTGCCCGCGGAGACACGACAAGGGCGGGTCGCCCGCGCTTCCAGGCGCATGGGTTGCCCCAGATATCGGCACGGTGCAACGTCGAAAAAAACCTGAACGCAAGCCGGCGCCTGCTGCCCGTCAAGCTGCGTTGCCGCACCCGCCAGCTTCGGACCTGCCTCGACCCTGACCGCCATGGCTCGCCAGTGGATCGGGACCACGTGGCGCGCGGCCCTCCTACCGGGGGTCGCGCGTAATCCTATTGCCGATGGGTGCTTGCCGCCTGGGCGCGGCGCATCCGGACCCGCTCAACGTCGCGTTGATGCCTGAACAGGTCGCCTGGAATCGCGCTATGGTGTTGAAAGACGTTGCGCCTACCCTCGCCGCGCCGCCCGTCTCGCAGGGGCGCCGCGTCACCTTCTGGCGCGAACTGGCCCCCGCCCTGCTCCTCGGCCTGCTCGCCGTCACCCTCACCGCAACCTTCTACGCCAGCGCCTACCGGGCCTACATCCGCGCCGATGACCGTATCCGGGGCCTCTTTGCCGGCTTTCAGTCCCTGGAGGGCGAGTCTCAGGGCATGCCCTATCGCTGGAGCACGGGCGCGGGCACGGTGTGCCTGCCGGCGATGGGGCTGGCGCAGCCCCTGGCGGCGCTCGACCTGCGCCTCCTGGGCAGCGCCATCACCGCCGGGAGCGCCGGGCAGGCCATCGATCGCGCCGAGGTGCGCGTCGGCGCCTTGAGCCTGCCCCTGGCCATCGCGCCCGAGCACCGCGCCTACCACCTGCTGCTTCCGCCCGCTCCCCGGGGCGGGCCGCTCTGCGTGACGCTCCTCAGCCCCACGGTGGACCCCTCTGGCAATGGGCGCGTCGTGGGGGTGGGGCTGCGTTCGGTCGCCGCGCGCCCGCTGGAAGGCGGCGCCTTGCCGCCGCCTGGCGCGCTGCTGGCCAACCTGGGGTTGGCGCTGAGCGGCTACGGGGTGCTGCGCCGGCTGGCCGTGCCTCGACCCATCAGCCTGTTGCTGGTTGCGAGCCTGGCTCTGGCCCTCGGCGCGGGGCTGATCGGCGGCGCGATCCGCCTGGCCCCCGATCTGCCCTACTGGAGCGCATGCACTGCCGTGGCCCTCGGTCTGATCTTCTGCGCCCTCGCCGTGTACCAGTGGGCCGCGCCGCGCCGCGCACCCTGGCAACGGGAGGTGCTGGGGGTCCTGCTCGTCGTGAGCCTGATGAGCCTGGGCTGGTACGCGCTGGCCCACCGCGAGGGCTACCTCTGGCCCTTCCCCCTGATGGCCCGCGCCGGTAGCGCCTTCGGGTGGGGCGCGCTCCCCGCGGCGGCCCTCTTCGGCGCCTTCGCCGCCGCTATCCTCTCCTGGCTGCGCGCCCCCGACCCGCCCGCGCCGTGGCTGGTCATTGCCACCTCGGCCCTGGCCGCCGCCCTGCTCCCGGCTACGCTCAAAGCCGGCCTGCGCGGGTACTCCTCCTTGTTCCAGCACTTCGCCGAGCAGTCCGGCAATTACATCCACGATGTGCCCCGCGTCGGCGCCGATCCGCCCGGCTTCTTGCGGGGCTACGTGGCCAGTATGCCCGACCTGGTGCTGCACAACAAGACCCACCCGCCCGGCAGCACGCTGTTCCTCTGGGGCGTTGAGCGCCTTTTCGGCCCGGGACCCGAGCCGGCGACCTGGGTGGTGATCGCCCTGTCAGCCCTGGGCGTCTGGCCGACCTACCGGCTGACGGCGGCCCTGGCCGGCCAGCGGGCCGCGATCCTGGCCGCGGCGATCTACGCGCTGTTGCCGGCCTTTATGATCTACGGCGCCACCTCGATGGACGCGCTCTATGCCACGGTGCTGGCATGGGCGATCTACGGCCTCTACCGCGCCCTGGTGATCCTCGATCAACCGGGCGGGCCGCTGGCGCCGCAACTCCTCGCCGCCCTCGCCACAGGCGCATGGATCGCCCTCGGGCTGCTCTTCAGCTTTACCACGCTCATGCTCGCCCTGGTAGTGGCGGCGCTGGTGGCGCGCCGGCTGGCGCTCGGCCCGCGCCGGCCCGGCGATGCGCTGCGCTGGGCGGCAATCGGCGGAGTGCTCGCCGGCGCCGTGCTGCTGCTGCTCGGCGCACTGGGGCTCGCCACCGGTTACAATAGCCTGGCGGCGTTCTTCAGCGGGGTGGCCAACAACCGTCTGGACGTCGCGGCGCGCGTCTCGCCGCTGGGCCTGTCGAGCTACCTCTTCTTTCTGGCGGTCAACAGCGTGGCCTATGCCTGGTTCCTGGGGCCGTGGCTCGTCTATCGCCTTGGACGCGACGGGCTGGCGCAGATTGCGCGGACCCGCGCCGGCGTGGCCCGCCCCGCCGACGCCCTGGGCCTCGGCCTCCTGGCCCTGCTGCTGGGGATGCTCTTCTCCGGCCTGTTCTACCGCGAGATCGAGCGCGTGTGGCTCTTCAGCCACATCCTCATTGCGGCGACGCTCGCTGATGGTATCATGGAACAATACGACCGGCGCGGCAGCCTGGCGGCCCTGGTTCTGCTGAGCCTCTTCGCGCATAGCGTCATCTTTCGCGCCGCCCTCCGCGTTTCCTGGTAGGAGAGACTATGAAAAGTACACGCCTTCCTCCCCAACTTGAAGCCGCCCGCGAGGAGATCGAACGCATCGCCCGCGACTACGGCCTCGACTTCTTCCCCATTATCTATGAGGTGCTGGATTACCGCACCCTCTACGAAACCGCCGCCTTCGGCGGCTTTCCGACGCGCTACCCCCACTGGCGCTTCGGGATGGAGTTCGATCAACTGCTCAAAGGGCACGTCTGGGCCGGCAGCACCATCTACGAGATGGTCATCAATACCAACCCCTCCTACGCCTACCTGCTCGAAGGCAACGAAGACGTGACCCAGAAGATGGTCATGGCTCATGTTACCGGGCACGTGGACTTCTTCAAGCACAATATGTGGTTCGCCCACACCAACCGCAAGATGCTCGATACGATGGCCAACCACGCCACACGCATCCAGCGGATCATTGACCGCATCGGCTATGACACGGTTGAGGATTTCATTGACACCTGTCTCTCGCTGGAGAACCTGATCGACTACCACTCGCCCTACATTCGCCGGCCCGAGGCCCAGAGCCCCAGGCCCCTCGTCGGCGAGGAAGACCCGGAAGTGGTCGAAGGGTTGAAGGTGGAGCGCGAGTACATGCGCGAGTTTATCAATCCGCCGGAGTATCTTGAAGCCCAGCGCCAGAAACTGGAAGCCGAGCGCGCCAAACAACGCCGCTTCCCCGAAAATCCTCAGAAGGACGTGCTGCTGTTCTTGATGAATTACGCGCCCCTGGAGCGCTGGCAGCACACCGTGCTCGAGATCGTGCGCGATGAGGCCTACTACTTCGCCCCCCAGGGCATGACCAAGATCCTCAACGAGGGCTGGGCCTCCTACTGGCACTCGACGATCATGACCCAGAAGGTCGCCTCGGCCGCCGAGATCGTCTCCTTCGCCGACCTGCACTCCGGCGTCGTCGCCACCGGCGGCGGGCGGCTCAATCCCTACAAACTCGGCCTGGAGTTGCTGCGCGACATCGAGGACCGCTGGAACAAGGGCAAGTTCGGCAAAGAGTACGACGAGTGCGACGACATCACCGCCAAACGCGCCTGGGACCGGCAACTTGGCCTGGGGCGCCAGAAGATCTTCGAGGTCCGCCGGCTCTACAACGATGTCACCTTCATCGACGAGTTTCTGACACCCGAGTTTGTGCTGGAGAACAAGCTCTTCACCTATCGCTACAATCGTGATACCGATCTCTACGAGATCGCCTCGCGCGAGTTCAAGGAGATCAAGGAAAAGTTGCTCTTCCGCCTCACCAACTTCGGCCAGCCCTTCATCTACGTTGAGGACGGCAACTATAACAACCGCGGCGAGTTGTATCTGCGCCACCGCCACGAAGGCGTGGATTTGAAAATGGACTATGCGCGCGATACGATGCGCAACCTGCATAAGATCTGGACCCGCCCCGTCCACCTCGAAACGGTGATTGACGACAAGAAGCGCCTGCTCTCTTTCGACGGCAGCGATTTTACCGAGCGGCGGATTGATTAGCGCCTGTCCGGATATCCGGGGTATCCGCTTGCTTCCTTCGAGGGCTATGCCTTCCCGGGAGGGCTTTGTCCCCCACGGGGTGAGGATCTGGGGAAACCGGGTTTCTGCAGACCCCTACTCACTGGCGTGGGCGCGGGCCGCTCACACCCTCCCGCGGGCGGGGGCGTGGGGAAACCCGGTTTCCCCAGATCCCTTGATCGAGGGCTGCGCCCCGCAAACCCGCCCGCGGGCGGGGGTATGGGGGAACCTGGTTCCCCCATGTTCACGTTAGGGGGCCATGCCAGCATCGATCGCCGAACTGCTCCATGACGCCACGGCCCGTCTCCAGGCGACCAGTGCCACCCCCCGGCTCGACGCCGAGTTGCTCCTGGCGCATACATTGGGCTGGCCTCGGGCGCGGGTGCTCGCCGAGCGGCAGCACCATCCCTCGACCCGGCAGGCAGTCGCCTTCGCTGCGCTGGTAGCCCGCCGCGAGCAGGGCGAGCCGGTGGCCTATCTGCTGGGGCACAAAGAGTTCTATGGCCTGGACCTGGAGGTGACCCCCGCGACCCTGATACCCCGCCCCGAAACCGAGGTCCTGGTGGAACTGGCCCTGGCCGAGGCCCGGCGCCTGCTGCAGATGCAGACCGGTACGGCGGGCCGGCCAGGCCTTACCATTGCGGACATCGGCACGGGCAGCGGGGCCATCGCCATTGCTCTGGCCACGCACCTGCCCGCGGCCCTGGTCTATGCCGTGGACCTCTCGGCGGAGGCCCTGGCGGTGGCCGCGCGCAACGTCGCCCGGCACGGGCTGGAGGGGCGCGTGCGCCTGCTCCAGGGTGATCTGCTTACGCCCCTCCCCGAAGCTGTGGACCTGATCGTCAGCAACCCGCCGTACACCATCTACGATGAGATTGCCCCGGACGTGCGCGCCTACGAGCCACGCCTGGCCCTCGACGGCGGGCCCAATGGCGTCGCGGTCTACCGGCGCCTGCTGGCGATGGCGCCGGCGGCCCTGCATCCCCACGGCGCCCTGCTCCTGGAGATCGGGGCCTGGCAGGGTCGGGTTGTGGCCGAACTGGCGCGAGCCGCCCTGCCCGGCGCCGAGGTGCACGTGCATCAGGACCTGGCCGGGCGCGACCGGGTGGTGGTCGTGCGACGCTCAGGTCATGAGGCTGGTTAACGACCCGTTGGGGTGTAATCCTCTTGTCATCCCCTGCCCCCTGGAATGTCCAGATGACTCATTTATACTGGCAGTAACAGGACGTATGTGGTGGAAGGGCGCGGGGAGGCTGCGACTCCCCCATACCCTTCCACCAGTGACATAGGTGTGAATCAAGTCTAAGACATGGTTTCAGCGGGGCTATGCGGTATGCTCCCGTCGCGTGCCGAACCGCCTCCTCCCTGACCCTCCCCCGCTGGGGAGGGAACCTGGCTCCCCCCCAGCGGGGGAGGTCGGGAGGGGGCAGAACGCTGCGAACGGCACATCTCCTACCAACCAGGTCTACGCACGGAACCGTCTGGGGGGTCTGGCCCTCCCAAGCCCTCCGCCGACACGAACGTGGAAGGGTTTGGGAGGGCTTCAGCATCCCCAATCCCCCAATCCTGGTTGGAAGGCGACCGCGTACCTCCTGTCAGATAACAGGAGATCGCGGTCGCCTTCCAGCGGGGAGGGGTGGAGGGCCGCGGCCCTCCACCAACCGGTTGTTTTCCGCCCGCGGCGGGAGCGCCGTGAGCATTTCGCCAGGCTGCCTGGCCGCCGCGGGCGGAAAAAGGGGTGTGCGGGGAGGCTGCGCCTCCCCGCACCCCTCCACCTGTCGCTCGGAAATGGCAGCGTGACGCGCAGTTCAGGTTTGCGGGGAGGCTGCGCCTCCCCGCACCCCTCCACCGCATACCTCCTGTCAGATAACGCCACCTGCGGCGAAGCCGCGCGGGTTTGTGCAACGTACGTGTTCACCTGTCTCCTGGGAGCGCGGGCTTTGTGCCCGCGTAGACGCGACGAGGGCGGGACGGCCGCGCTCCCAGGCTCGTCAAGGCCCCCAGATGTGAACAGGTTACCGTGAAACAAAGTGAACGGGAGATAAGCAATATGGCTGCACTCTTTGTCGCGCTCGGCATTGCCATTATTACGCTCCTTGCCCTCTTGCTCTGGTTCGTTCCGCACCTGTTGCATCAGCAGGCCGTAAACAACGCCGCCGAAGCGGCCCGGCTCCGCGATATGCTCCTGGACATGCTCAGTGAGCAGGAAGCCGTGGCGATGCGCCAATCCGAATTGAGCGCCTCGATCGCCTACTTCCAGGAGCAACTGGAACATGTGGTCAACGCGCCCCAGCAGGAGAGCCTCGCAGGACAGATAGCCCTGGCCGATGCGGAGGCGCTGCGGCAGATCGAGGAACGCATCAGCGCAATGCAGATCCAGATTCAGCACTGGCTCGACACGCGCGCGCGGGTGCAGCGACACGTACAGGCGCAGGACAACGAAGCCTGGGCGCACCTGATGAGCCTGCTGTCGGCCATCCAGGAACGGGTGGGGCAACTCTCCGTCGAGCGCGCGGGCAGTTCGAGCGGCCACCAGGTACGGGTATTGCTGGGGGAACTTGAGCAAGAACTGGAGCAATTGCGCGCCATTTCCAACGACATTGCGACGCTGCGCTGGCGGTTGCAGCATTCCCTGGGGGGACGTGACGCAGGTCACCCCGGCCCCCGCGTCCGGGCGGGCGGCAGCGCCGACTGAGTCGCCCGAGTATGTGTTCACATTGCTCCCGGGAGCGCGGGTTACCCCAGGTGTGAACAGGTACTCGCCCGGACGGATTTGCCCTCCAGGTCCGCTCAGGCTTCCAGGCATTGGCATTTGCCGATGCCCGGATCTTTTCTTGGACGGTAGCGCGTGGTATGCTGGTACCATAGGAACAGCCCGTTCCTCACGCTTCTGGCCCTGGGAGGGTTCGAGCGGGTGTCGCCTTCTCCTAACGTGAACATAGGCCGCTGGAGCAGGGGTGTGGGGAAACCTGGTTTCCCTACGCCCCCGCCCCGCAGGGGAATGGGGAAACCGGGTTTCCCCATTCCCCCACCCGCGGGAAGGTTGAGAGGGCGCAGTCCTCGAGCAGGGGAATGGGGAAACCAGGTTTCCCCATTCCCCCCCACCCGGCGGGAGGGTTTGGAAGGGCTGCGCCCTCCCAGGAACAACCGTATGTTCATCCCGTTGGTGTGCGGCGCAAGCCGCATGGACGGCCGGAGCGGCAAGCGGGCTTCGAGGATCGCTGTGCAAATCTGGTCACGCCACCGCGTTATGATACATGCGAGAACAGATTCCTGACAGAGGATGGCAAAACGGAGCGTCCTCGGTTTGTCGTTACCGCCGGTGCAACATCAATGAGCATAGTTGTTATTGACAATCAGGTGGTTCACTACGAGGCCTTCGGACGGGGCAGGCCGGTGCTCTTCTTGCACGGGTGGCTCGGCAGTTGGCGCTACTGGTTCCCGACCATGGAAGTGGTTGCCGGGCAGTTTCGCACCTATTCGTTCGATTTCTGGGGCTTCGGCGACTCGCGCCGCAAGCGTACCCAGGAGAGCATCCAGGCCTACTCCGAACAGGTCATTCGCTTCCTCGATGCGCTTGGCATTGACCAGGTCATGCTGGTCGGTCACTCGATGGGCGGCATGGTGGCCATGAAAACGGCTATCAACCACCCCGAGCGCATCCAGCGCGTGGTCACCGTCGGTGCGCCGATTGATGGCGATTCGTTGTCGTGGATGCTCAAATTGACCGACCGGCCCTTCCTCGCCGATCTGTTCGCCCGCACGCCCCTGCTGCGGCGCTACCTCTTCCGCTTCTTTCTGGGCCAGACGAACGACCCGGCGGTGAAAGAAGTCATTGACGACAGTGTGAAGTCGAGCGCCAACACGCTGCGCTATGCCGTCAGTTCGATGTGGCGCACCGATCTGCGCCCCGAACTTCCGCGCCTGCGCGTGCCCGCCCTGATCGTCCACGGCGGGCGGGACGATATTGTCAACCCCAATCAGGTTGAGCTCTTCGCCAACGTGCCCCTGGCCGACGTGCTCGTGATGCCCCGCAGCCGCCACTTTCCCTTCCTCGACGAAGCCGCCACCTTCAATGAGGCGCTCCTGCGCTTCCTGCAGGCAGAGGCTGACCCGCCGCCACCGGCAATGTGCCTCATCGTCCATGAGGCGCGGACATCGCCGGGTCATTAACGCTCCTTTGTCATTGCTCCCTCAGCAGGGGGAAGGGGAAACCGAGTTTCCCCTTCCCCCCACCCGGTGGGAGGGTCTGGGAGGGCTGCGCCCTCCCAGGAGGGATGTGCACCCGTCGGTGTGCGGCGCGAGCCGCATGGGCGGCTGACGCATGGAGCGGCAATGTACAATCCGCAATCTAAAATGGTAGCGGCCCCTCCCCTCAGGCGTGGACAATCTGGTCGCCCCACCCTCCGCGTGGTCTGTGCTACAATACCGGCGTGGGTCTACGGCTGACAGTCGAAGGTGTCGCCGCGCGCTACGGTGCGCGGCTGGTGTTCCACGACGTTTCGCTGGAGGTGCGCGCGGGCGAGGCGCTGGTGGTGTGTGGCCCCAACGGCAGCGGCAAGAGCACCTTCTTGCGGCTGCTGGCGGGTCTGCAACGCCCCGACGCGGGCGCGATCGTCTACGAGGCGGCGGGCGGCGCATGCGCACCGCACGATGCCGCAGCGCTCATTGGCTGGGTCGCCCCCGATCTGATGCTCTACCGCGATCTCACCGCGCGCGAAAATCTGCGCTTCTTCGCCGCTGTGCGCGGGCTGGATCGCGATGATCGGGCGCTTGACCAGTTGCTCGAAGCGGTCGGGCTTGGCGGGCGCGGCGATGACCGGCTGGCAACCTACTCCTCGGGCATGGCCCAGCGCCTGCGCTACGCCTATGCCCTGCTCCACCGCCCCCCTGTGCTGCTGCTCGACGAGCCGACGGTCACCCTCGATGAACGCGGCGCCGGCCTGGTTGATACGCTGATCGCTGCCCAGCGCCGCGCAGGGATCGTGGTGATTGCCACCAACGACCCGCGCGAATTGCGCTATGCGGATCTGGTGCTGCGTTTAGGCGGCTAGCCTGACGTGAACATAGGCCCGTGGCGCGGGCGTCCCGCCCGCGATCCCAGGCGATTTTCATCGGGTGTTGTGGGCCCCGACCATGGATATCTAACGTGAAAATAAGCCCTCGGCGAGGGGAATGGGGAAACCGGGTTTCCCCACGCCCCCGCCCCGCAGGGGAATGGGGCAACCCGGTTTCCCCATTCCCCCACCCGCGGGAGGGTTTGGGAGGGCGCAGCCCTCCCAGGAAGAATGTTCATCCCGTCGGTGCGCGGCGGAGCCGCATGGACGGCTAACGTGAACATGGGGGAACCAGGTTCCCCCATACCCCGCCCGCGGGAGGGTTTCGGAGGGCGCAGCCCTTGCGCAGGGGGATGGGGAAACCGGGTTGCCCCATCCCCCCACCCGGTGGGAGGGTTTGGGAGGCGGGAGCAGGCATGGACAGGGCCACGGATACGGGCCAGGAAGCGCCCGTGGTTGAGACGCCGTTCCGGCCCGGCACGCCGGCGCCGGCGCTGTTTGCCGCAGCCTGGGCGGTGTTTGTCAAGGA